>Ga0172381_10000806_pt1 | contig 38985 bp, 36 predicted proteins | sample Leawel6488metaG_FD_119754 | JGI IMG/M metagenome (GOLD analysis project Ga0172381, IMG submission 119754) | Leachate microbial communities from a municipal landfill in Southern Ontario, Canada - Leachate well 64-88 metaG | ecosystem: Engineered > Solid waste > Landfill > Unclassified | place... | reverse complement strand
GGGAAGCTAATGGAAGCAAACGAAATCGTGGGGAAGCTAATGGAAGCAAACGAAATCGTGGGGAAGCTAATGGAAGCAAACGAAATCGTGGGGAAGCTAATGGAAGCAAACGACACTGTTGGAAATTCAACCGAAGCAAATGAAATAACAGATGGAATAAAACATGATATAATTGAAATAGGACAAATCTCTACACTTATGCTCACGTTGATTGGGGGCATAGAAAAAGAAAAAGCAGGAATAGAAATAGCAGGCATAGAAATGCAAATACTTGGCAAAATAATTTGCGGGAACGTAAGTGTGAGACTTGGTAATTCAAATGAGGGAATGTTGATAGGTGGCAATTCAGGAATTACACACAAAGGAATGCTAAAAGGTGTTGTTGGAGGAATGTCCAAATAACCACCTGTGGTTCGATCTGCGGGTGTTTGAATTGTTAGGCAAGAATCACTTTCTATTGCTACAATTGGATCAATGTTAGCATTGGGCGGATAAGTATGCGTTCCTGTTAGGCTTGTTGATGTACTGCCATCACCAAAGTTTATTGTAACTGTGGTGTAATTTCCAGCAACATCTACTGTATAAGTTGCTTGTGTTTCGCCACACACCACGGCAGGTGCTATATCGAACATTAAAGTAACGTTTGCACAGTTGAAGTCATCAACACAAACGGCCTCATTTTCCAACAACTCCAGATCAGCATTGAGGTCTAGTAGGAAGCTCTCAAGACTCATTATGGCATCTACTAGTTGATTATGATGCTCGGCTATTACATAGCTTCTCACCCATGTGCCAGCAGCATTGAATCTGGTTTGGTTTCCTCCGATATTCCGAGCACAACCTTTTAATTTTATTACTTTGCCATCAATATCTTTGCCTACTGAATCATAATAAAAAAGCTCCCCAGAAATGTTGCCATATCCATTATCGGCCCATATTTCATTTGATGTTATTGCATCTATTTCTATTTCCTCGGCCCAGGGTTGATTATCAACAGACAGCTTTGTTTCTGTGGTGTTGTACACCAAGAACAAGGTTCTGTCGGAATCTAATTTGATCGGATATACAGGAACAGGAGGAAATGCCATATTATTAGTACATACCCATTAAAAATTGAGTTTTTGCTACATCCCATCCAGGTCTTGGCCCAATATTATAAAAAGCCAAGTCTAGACTGCTGAATTTTGTAAAAGCATAAGGGCTATAATCATAACTTAAATAGGCTTGACGATCTCCGTCTGTCGTAGCCAAAAGTGTGTTTGTAAAATTTCCAAATTCAGTAACAGAAGTATCTTGTAGGGATCGGAAGGTAGCTGATGTGGCACTCGCACCTCCTGTTTCCCATGTATTAGAACTTGTGTTATATGCTGAAATATTTCCGCTATTATTAAAGAAAAACAAGCCATCAGATAATGCCACCAATTGTCCTTCTGTTTTAACAGGACCAGTCATATCAGTAAGTTTGGTGATTGTTTGAAATTCATTGCCAAGGGTGCCTTCTGTTTTGTAGAAACTATTTAACCTAAAATAAGCACCCACACTTCCATTTCTGATAAAGTAGCCAGCACTATCCTTCCAAGCGGATCGATAAACAGCAAAATAGCCATTATCGGGAACACCCATTGCAGTATAATGAGACGCATATTCTATTAAATCCTGGGCACCATTTGTATAATTGGATAGCGTCAAAGCATTTTGTGCATAAGTACGAGTAAGAAGGTCATAATCGGTTTTTGTTTGACCAGAGTAATTGTGAAAAGGCACAGTTCCTTGATTATAATCTGCCCCAAATACAAAATAGCTTTTCGTAGGAGAGTTTAAATTAACCCAATTCCAAGATTGACAAATAGGAAGTTGAGCAGCGTAGGTGTCAGCAAATCCATTAAATTCAATTATTTTGATTTCATGATCTGTTGCGAAAGTACCAGGAGGTGGTGTGGCACATCCTTGGCTTGCCCAATAAATATTAGCCGATCCAGCAGACCCTGAAGGAGTGGTATTCGTTGGATTGAATCCAATATTTCGCCTGAATTCCGTTTTGGCTTGCCATTCATTGTTGCTGCCGTCCAAAAAGGTTTCGCTTCTTATAACGTCGAAAGTATTTGTGCCAGTTTTGAATGTTTCGCTAAGTAACCCAAATTCATTGGCTGTGGCATTTCCGCTCTTGGTCAAATAATTTAATGGAGCATAACTAGAATAAGTTATATGATCTGAATCCATTGTCCATAACCAAATATTTTGGCTTTCTACCATGTCAATACAATTGTTGTATTTGGTAATTCTATAAGCTCCGCAAGTAGTATCTGTTCTTAAAATTAAATCATAAATACCACCTATGCTGTAGAGAGCTTGAGCACCACTTTGGCTGGAGTGCGTTAAATCATCTCCTAAAGACCATGTATATTCTTCAATTGGGTCTATGGGTGTAGTACCAATAACTTCTTCTCCCGCATATGTTTTGCCAGTAGCTGGATTAACACCAGTAGGAATCGCCATTGTCACTAAAGTATCTGTTGCTGATCTAATTGTTGGCGATGTTGTATAGGGACCGCCTGTTGGCACACCCGCTGTTACTATCTGCCCCGCAGCAGCCACAAAATCAATAATTGCCTCATCAGGAGCAGCTATACGGGCATTAATAAAGTTTGGCAATATTACTGTATTTGAACCATAGGCATTACTGACAGTAAGAGTGACATCAAAGTGCGATGGTGTTAAATAGGTGTGTGAAATATACTTATCGGTAGTTACAGATATATCAGATATATTAGAAATTCCCGACACATGGGAAATTCCACCATCACCAAAATCCCAAGTATATACAACAGCACCATCTCCTAAACGAAAACTTTCGTCATGAAACACAACGGTAAAAGGCGTCAATCCTATTGTCCGATTAGCAGAAAACCAAGCTTTTGGCGTGAAAACTAGTTTCAGCAAAAAATTTAATCTACCCACAATAGTTTCGCCAAAAGGAGTAGCATCTGTAGTGCCTTTTACACCCACAAAAGTTTCTACTGCAATAATGGCATTTTTTATAACATTGTGGTGCCGATCCATTACATTCATCGTAATGTTGGTGAAATTCTTTGGTTTTAAGACATTGGTAAATTCTGGCAATATTTCCAAATCATTAAAAGTAGTGTCTGTTCTTGATCCATAATAAAAAGAAATAGCTCGTTCATCAATATCGCTGCACTGCTCAGTAAGGGTAATCACACCAGTTGGTGGGAAAAAAACTATTACACCACTATTGTCATATATTGAAATACTGGTATCCCCTGGTTTGTAGTCCTCTGCTAATGTTACTCGCAAAGAGTCATGAACCAAATATAAATTGGTGTCATTATCTAGAGATGTGGGAAAACTACTTGTTACACTTGGTATAGACATTTATAGTACCATCAATTGATCTGTTAAAAATACTCTTTTATACGATTGGTCTGCAAATACACAAATTAGTGTGGGAATATAATTCCCTGGCAAGGCATATATGTGTTCCGCCACATGTACGTTAGGATCATCAATTGTTGTGCTATTTCCATCGCCAAAATCCCAAAATCTCTGCGAAATAGTTCCAGTTGTTTGATCTATAAAAACAAAAGTGGCGGGCACACCCCCGTGTGCAATAGCTGTTTTTTGGGAATAAGCAGGCAAAGAAGGGTTTTTTTGTTGTGTGTAAAAAAAAGACTCAATATATTGGTCATCCACCGTTATGTAGTTATTTTTCGTTACAATACCCTGCCCTCCACTTGATGTAATGATATTTAAAGTTATTGTGTAAGTTCCCTCGGCATTGTAGACATGTGTTATATTTTCCTCTACAGAAGTAGTTCCATCTCCAAAATCCCATAAATAACGAAGAACATTACTGTTAGAAAGATTTTGAAACCTTACTGTCAATGGAGACTTGCCCTGTCTTGGATAAGCTCTAAATAATGGACTGGGAGCTAAGAACTTAGATTCCATTGCTTCCAGTCTGCCATTCAAAGAAGTCTCAGATGGATTTTCTTTGGTGCCTACAAAAGTTTCTATATTAATCATTGCATCTTTTATGGCATTGTGTTGCTCTGCAAAAACAGCACAACTAACAGCCGTGTCCTTTGACCACTGACTTTGGCGAGTGCCACAAAATCCTCTTTGTAAAGATTTAAACACATTTGCTGTGCGTTCTCCATAGTAAACCATTTCGGCAACACCGGGGACTCCAGGCACACCAGAGGTATTTAGCAAATCAGGAGTTTCCTCAAAAGCTGGCACCTTTGCATTGGCTGGACCTATTCTTAATAACCCCTTGGCCGGAAAAGATGTGGCATCTTCCACCACAATATAAGTGCTATTTAATGGAAGCGTTAGTTTTAAAGTGGTTGCTGCGTTATTTTTAACCTCATAAAGCGTATCTTTAGTATCAACTGTTTCTGGAAAAACAGACAAATCCCCCGCTTGATAAGAATCGTCTAATGATGATATTCTGCTACTCACTTTTAATTTCCATTTGTTTCTTTTTTGTATTTAGTGCCTGTAAAAATTGTTGCTTTACGGGCATGTCATCCATTAAACTCATGGTTGTACGAGCCAAATCTACGTCGGCTGGTTGTCCTGTTAAAGCCCTCATTTGAAACTCTTGAGTAATCTTTTCGTTCCAAAATTCCTTTTGCGAAGCTAAATCATCATATGGTTTCAATTTTCCGTTTTTCTCCAAAGAAACAAATGCCTCGTAAAAGAATGCCGCCTCCTCTTGGGTTTCCATTAATTTTTTTTCTAAAGTTGCAATCTGGGCATGACCGGCTTTGCGTGTTCGCTCTAATTTGCGAAGCCTAATTTCTTTCTCCCTCTTATTTAGTTCTTCCATCCCATTTTCTTGTGGAAAGTCGGGTATTTGCAATCTCTCCATCTCAATATCTAATAACTCTAAATTGTCTTTGCACTCCTCTATTTCCATCAACATTGCATCTACTGCATCTCGTCGCACATATAATTCCCGCATACATCGCCATAATTTCGATTGATGCGTGGGTTCTTTATTAATAATGAAATACTTCATTTGAAAGAAACTGTGTCGATTTACCACGTCTCTCGTATCTAAAAGTTCGCATATTTCTTTATAAACATCTCTTGACATTGATCTATCCTTTTGTTAAATTTAATAGAGTAATGGGGTGAAATATAGAGGAATTAAAATGGGATATCTTGCTGGTAAAAAACTTTATCTTAGTGGGGCTATCGAGCATGCTGATCCTAAGGATAATTGGCGAATAGAGCCAATGCATGTGTTTAAAGAATGGTTCAACATTGATGTGTTTGATCCATACTCCGATCCAAAACAACAGTGGTTCTTACCCCTTGTTGAAGCTAAAAAACAGCGTGATTTCGACAAAATGGCAGACATAGCCAAACGTTTCGTCCGAAAAGACCTGCAACAGGTTCAAAAATCCAATATTGTCGTCGCCTATCTTCCCAAGGATGTTCGCACCACAGGCACACATCACGAAATCATAGAAGCCAATGACTTAAAAATACCAACCTTGTTGGTGTCTGAACGCAAGGAAGAGGTTCCATTGTGGTATTATGGATTCATTGACCACAAATACATGTTTGATGGCTGGGTCAGTTTATATGATTATCTGAGGGAAGTCGATGCAGGAGACCACAAGGATGATTTTCTTTGGGCTTTTGTTTATGGACTAATTTAATGAGAAACATATATTTAATATTTCCGAAAGACAGGGTTGGCGACGAACCAGCTATGGCTGGTGTTGTGGTGGCTGATTACGATAAAGCCATACAAGAGGAAGGTCCAGATTTTTTGGACGAACCCTTGATTTTTACTGACTTCCTATCAGTAATACTAACGCTTCAAGAAGCTGAAATTGTTCAAGTATATGTTACTTGTCCTCGTTTCCAGCCAGAGGATGGCGTAAAAGAGAAGGCAGAAGCTGTTTTGCGAAAACTTGGATTTGATGTTTTAGAGCATTTGAGTCCCTAAAATTGCTTTAAATCTTGTTCCTTGTTCTATCGCATGAGCCGCCCACCAAAGTTTCGACTCAACCAAAGACTCACCATCAGAAAAATCTCCAACTGCCTTAAATGTTTTTTGGTGAATAAAAGTCCCATTCAGACTGGCATCTGGAAACTTGTTTTTAATGTTGCAGGGCTCGCCTTTTCGATTATGATCCATCACAATTGGAAAAAGCACATCTGTTTCTTGATCTATGAACAAAGAGTATTTTTGCACAACACTAGACCTAACATTCACTCCCTCCATTACTAATAAATTCCATTCCTTGTGTCCTCTGCGAATGGCAGCATTCATTAAAGATGTTATTGTGTCTTTACCCTTGTAAACAGAACAAATATTACTTATTTCTTTTACAGAAGCCGGGCAGGCATTTCTAGGAACAACACAAATAAAAGGCACTTCTGGGTGATTATTCCTGATAGATCGCACGGTACACATAATGGCACCGATGTTTTGTTCTGGGCATAGTATCCCTATGCCGAAATTTAATTTTTTATATTGATGTAAAATCATTAGGTATAAAGTGTATCAAAGTCAATTCTGACAATATCACTTGGGTCAAGGGTTCGATTAAAAATGAATGTGCCAGTAATTTCATCGGGTATGAAACTGGTTGCTGTCCAAGTAGTTGCCAGCGAATCTGGCACAAGCACAACTATATCAGAGTATACTCTCACACCATTTATATAAACCCTCAAAGTATCTGCTATAAAAACTGTGGATAATGAGGTTGTTTTATAACTTGCATAATCTGTAGTGACAGGCTCTAAACCATAATAATGTTTGTGAACAGCCGTTGTTGGAAACGCCATGTGGGCTTTAATAGAACTTGGAGCATTTACTTCCCATGTGATGGTATCACTAGATTCTACTTCCACAACAGCGTCCACGAATGATGTGGTAACTGATGGAGTATGCACATTAATTGAGAAAGCAGTAGCCGTATCCGATATAAGGGCAAGCTTATCACTCTCAGCCAATGTCATTTTTACATAAACACCAAGCGGATCATCAGCATGATCGGCTATATTATGCAATGCTGTGTCTATAGCATCGGCTTTCAAGGTGCCATCGTCATTTATCGCCACTCTAAGTCGATTGCTCAGAGTGCCAGACGTGCCAATGGATTCTCTCATTAAAGCGGAATTGATATCAACAGCATCGTTAATAATCTCTTCTCTGGTATAGATGGTGTGCAAGGGGAGATTATCATAATCTATTTGATATGGCATCATCGCCTGATACAATGTTTCGGGTATAAGATTTAAGTTTGGCATATCTTATTTATGGTCTGAACAATAGAATTAAACAACTGCTCTTCCAATCATTTTCTCCCAATCCTTTTCTGGCCTTATTTCCAGATTTTTATCCCAAACAGCCTGCATGACTTTAGGATCAATTTTTAACTCTCTGGCTAAATACATCAAACCATTTAAATCTTTGGGAAAACAACTTCCTGAAAATCCACATAATCCAGTTCCATCATTGCCAGGAACACCCCAATGAGATGTGCCCAATCGACTGTCTTTTGTGGCAATTTCTATTACTCGATCATAATCAATGTCTAATTTATCACATATTTGCTTTACTTCATTAGCAAAAGAGACTTTAGTAGCCAAGAAACAGTTAGTGATATATTTTACCATTTCCGCCGTTACAGCATTTGTACGGGTAATTGATACGTTGGGAAAAGCAATTTGATACACTTGCTTTACTTCGTCTGTGGCTTCATAGGGACCGCCAATCACAATTCTTTCCTGGTTTTTAAAATCCTCAATAGCACTTCGCTCTCGTAAAAATTCAGGATTAAAACACACATAAACTGATGTGTAGGATGTGTTGAGATAATCGGTAGTTCCTGGCGGTATGGTTGATTTAATTGCTACTACACGATTGGGAGCACACTCATTGATGTCCTTCACAACGCCCTCTACAATACTAATATCACAACTACCATCGGGCTTCATGGGGGTGGGCAAACAAACAAAAATTGGACCATCTGTTGTTTCAACTAATTTATTTAGCCTATCAATAGCCGGTATGGTTTCTGTGCCAGTGGCTGAATATACCACCAAATCATCTGGCTGCTTGATGTCATAAGTTACGACTTGAAAAGAATTACGCAAACCTTCTCTAACAGCAGTGCCAACAAAGCCCTGGCCAACCACACCGCATTTTGTAATCATATTAGTTATCCTTTAAAAATTTTCTGTATTCTGCATCTGATTTAAATAAGTTACATTTATACAAAATTCTGGTTGCAATAAATTTTGCATACTAAACAAAGGATATACGCCAATTGAAAACAATCTGAATATTTGATGTTTTGCCCAAATCTGCAAAAGTAACCATCGAATATAGGTCGCCGCTATTCATGCGAAGGGCCATTTCATTTAAGTTATGCCCGTTGGCGTCATCAAAAGCTACCACTGATGTGAATGTGACCATTGAGGGTATGTTTGCGTCAATGCTAGAAATCACACCCTTAGATAAAATTGTCAACCCAAATAAACCATTGCGTTCAGTGTTTACGTATTTTGGGGTTCCGCCTGATGTTCCATTCTCCCCAAAAATCATCTGAGAAATGTAATAATCGTATTGATCCCCATATCTATTTGCCAAACTATTGGCCAGAGCATATCGACCAGTCCTAAGAATGGTATTGTGGTGATAATATTTTTCAATATCTCCATTCCTGTATTGCTTAATAATTTCTACTTCGCCTTTTGATTTAATATTTTCAATCATTATTTATCCTTATATTCAATAGAGAAACTTATCGATTCATTTTGTCCAATTGGCTCAGAAATTTCATTCCCTGGCATAGCTGCTAATAATGGAAGAAATGGAGTGGCCGTTTCCGCCGTAATGCCAATTGCATCATTTCCACCATGATCCACACCCCCTGGCGGGATGGCCACAACAGGCGGCACCAGCACTCCACCAGACCAATATGGCAACGGCAATGGTGGTGTATTACCTGATGGGAATGTTTGAGCATCCATTGGAGGATAATCTCTTTCAGGAATGGTGAAAGACTCTTTTGTGTATTGGTATATATTGATGTTCACTGCTGTTCCAAATTTAGTAATTCCATCCCATGTCCCCCAATCCTTGTGAACACCACTTAAAGTAATAGTGTTTCCGTCAATCTGTGCAATCGCATAATAATCATTATCTGGTGGATTTTGAATCACAACCAAAAAGCTTTCTTTCCACAAATCACTGTCCAGAATTAAATCGGGATCGACAGGAGCATTTGCCCCATTGAGGATACCAAAACCAGGAGGAGTGGCAGATTCATAATTTGCGGTAGTTCGCAACATCATGTCCTTATATTGCAAATAGCCCATTTGGTTGTCTAATAATCGTTGATATACATGAATTGTTGCTGTAGTTACATCTCCCGATGTATATCCACCAATATAAAGCCTATCAACATCATTGGGGACAAAATCTACAATTTCATATTGAGTGCCACCATACAAAACATATTGACCTCTGCTAAACAAATGACGCACATCATCTAATGAGCCTTCGCTGCTAAAGTCTACAATTCCTCGACTTGTTTTTGTCCATCTCCCAGCCGTTCCTGTGGCGATAGTGGTTAAACCGCTATAAATTGTATAAGTAATTCCTGTAGTGTTTATTGTGGGAAGAGTGCTCAAAGGATATGCATAATCATTAATCAGTAATTCACCATCAGATGTGATGGCAATAATGTTGTATGTACTCGGGGAATAGGCAGGTATATCAATCGTCCAAGAGCCATCATATACAGTTGCTGGGTTAGTGGCGTTCCACAAATCTCTAAAATCGGTGCCCGCATCATCAAATGTGAACTCCTGCACAATATCAATGCTGGTGTTGGTATACTTGTCCAGTGATAGTCTAAAATTAAAAGAGGAGGTGGTAAATGGCTCTGCCATGCCATTTATTACTGCCTGATTACTGTGGCTGCCATTACATGTATAGGTGCCAGCACTAATGCTGGGAATCATAATTTCTAAGATGTTTTTTGTGGAATCCCCCTCATTCATTCCCCAAAATTCTGCATCGGGTGAAAACACAACAATAGAATCGTTGTACCCTGTAGCTGCTATCCAAGGACCAGCGACTAAAGCACCTGTTGCCAAAGAATCACGTCTAAAACTGGCTGGGCTTTCTAAAACTCTGTTGAAAAACATTTGGCCATTGCCAGAAATGGTTAAATCTGTCCCTGAAAAATGCACAAGCATTTCTACAAGTTCTGTTGGTGGTGATAAAAACTCATTTATCAATCCTTCAAAATTCATTTGATGCAAAACAGCGTGAAATGGTGTGTATTCATCAAGAATTTCCAAAGCCTCTCTAATGCGGTCATCACAAAGCTGCTCAATTCTCAGATCAACAATATATTTGCTGCCCTGTCCACCGCTACAAGGGTCTATAAAATCTCTATCAATGTCGCAAGGACTTCTTGATTCTCTGGTAGACCCATTGTATTCTTCCATATTGTAGATGTTTTCACTGTATGGAAATTCCGTTCTCACCAAGCCAAATATCAGAGGATCATAATAAGGATGTCTGGTTGGAATTACACAATCAAACAACAAATCATCCTCTTCAATCAATCTCACATTCCAATTTTTTAATGGATAATCTTGACTTCTTTCATCCCTTTGATCTGCTAATGACAGACCACGAATGTATGTCTCTATGTCCTGTTCCGAAAGGCCATCACAGGTTTGGGCCGGAATATTTTTTGTTTGATATACAACTCTAATAGAATCCCCTGCTTGAAGTGTTATTGGATAGAAAGATAATAAATTTCCAACCCAAGTAAGAGTTGATGTTGAGGATGCATTGGTTATTTGTACATAATCTATTGTGAGAGTTGTCCAATTATCATCATTTGCTCCTCTGTAATAAAGCTCAAAATTAGCTAAATCTATGGGCAGGATAGCTGTTTTGGACAAAGTGAATGTATCTTGTCCATCATATGTTACATTAAAAAGCTCTTGCCAAGTATACGGAGAAACAACCTGCCACAACTTAGTAAATTTTTTAAGTTCAATACCAGCCTGAGCCAAAGCTTCTGATAAGCCTTTGTATGTGCCCTTTTTCTTAAATACCGGCACAGCCCTTTTAATTTGTCGTCGCCATAATGTAGAATCACCTGATCGAAGTTTTAAACTAAACAAATTTGCCAAATAAGCCAAATAAGCCTCATTGATTGCATTGGCGTCAAATAAATCAACACTCTGATTAGTTAAATCTTCTAATAAAGTAAATCCCTTCGCAACAGAGTTGTTGAGTTCTTGAAGAATTTCTGGCGATAAATCATTATTCGACCAATGGGTTGCAAACAATGATGGCAAATATCTGTTCAACAATGTTTCATATTTGTTTTCTTTTGTAAAATGAGTGGGAATACTCGTAGTAGATCGAGTATCACCGGATAGGCTGAAATATTGGTAATCGGATAATGCCTCCGCACCTATAGCAGGTGTCCAACTCCAACAAATTACATAATCTCCTTCTCGCTGCCCTATGTTGGGAGACCACTCCAGTTCCCAGTGTCCATATTGGAGGTCTTCATTTTCGTCTTCATCAATGTTTTTGAAATGCCATTGTAAAGCTGTTGAAGCATCCTCAGCAGGATTGCCAGTATCTTGCCAAACTAATGAAGTGTCTGTGCCAAATACAGCCACAACTACAGCCTCTTTGTAATAATAACTATTGGTTTGAGTGCTGGCTTCTAATTGATTGTATAAACGATCAACTTTTGCCAAATTTGCTGGAGTGGGTGATGCACACCAAATTGCTTTGGCTGTCTCATAAGCCTTTAGCAAATCTGCATCACTATCATAATTATCAAATTGCTGAGTGTTATAACCAAAGTCTCTTGTGACATAATAAATGGTAATTTTGTTGACACTAACGGGATTGTTTAAATAACATCCACTAACATCCGGTGTGAGGATATCAAAAATGATGGTATCAGAAATGGTCGGAGACTCATTTATTCTTTTTAATGTCACAATTGCTCCTACGAGTATATAAATCTAATACTAATGTCATCTGGTCTAATAATTTGATAATACAATGCAGATACAATCTCCCCAGAATTGCTGGGATCATCTGTGGTGAATGATATTGTAAAAGTATTTGCTTCATTGATTATTGCCAATTGCTTTATCAAATCCACAGATCGCAAGGTTTGTCCATAATCCCAGTTGGATAATGAAAAAAACAAGCCAGTTTGCTCTAAGATTCTGTTTTTTATTTCTTCCTGAAACTTTCTATAAAACTTATCTAGAGTTATTTCTATGGCAACATCTGTCCTTAAAACAATTCCATCTTTTATGCAGATAAAATCTGTAAGCATTTTTTTATCATTTAATTCTGTGATTAAATCCATTTTTAAATTGTTTGATGCTGTCTCTAAGTCAGTTGTAATACCATTCGTGGTATTCAGACTTCCTAAAGCTAAGGCATATATGTCTATAATGTTGCCCGCACAACCGTAGTTTCTCAGAGTAACATTTGCTTTGCTGATTTGTCCATGATATGCTGTAGACAATTGTTCAGATAAAATTTTGTAATCTGCTCCCGAAACAGCCCTATCCTGTGTTTTAACCCACAAAGGAAGTTTTTTGCGAACATCTTCGATGGTGTCGCCATTATAGCCATAACGACCCTGGGTATAATTGTTAAAAATTACTGGTGCTCTATAGTCGGCACCACTAATATCAGCTTGATATTGGAAAGTTACATATCCACTTACAATATTGCCAACTGTTCCACCCCCAACACGATAAATAACCTGAATTCTAGAGTTTTGTGGAGGCAGCAAACCAGCCTTATTATTTCCAAAAATCACATAAGCTACCCATGCAGAATCGAACTCTAATCTGTATTCTCTGCGTGGTTGGGAATCAGTAAAATAATCAACTTTATCCCACAATACTCCATCTACATAAACCCTGACAGAATCATAAATAACTGGGCTTTGCAACAATGTCAATGTTTGAGACACCTGCCCAGTTCCGCTAAATAAATCGTTGTATGTTTTTCCCTCTAACCCAATAATGCTTGTATTAATCAATTCACCAGCAGGAATAATAATATCTTCATCCAATAGTGGTTCATTATTTTCATCTGCTTGAAATAGTTCAATTGTTGTAGCTGTACCACCTGAAACAATATCTATAGGAACAGGTGTTGGAATAAGAATATCTGTGCTGGTAGTAGAGTTAATGGTTGCCGACCACATACTGGATGCTGCAATAGGTGGTTGTGGTTCAAAACCAATCAATTTGCTCATACGAAAAGCATTTTCAACTTCTGTGACTGTATCGATGAACATTTCGTTGACTATTTGATCTTGCTTAAAAGAAAGCATGTCGCCAACAAAAGCAAAGTTTTCCATCAACATGATGGCTATGCTGGATTCTACCAAATCATTAAATGTATTTGGCAAAACTGAGCCACTGGGACCAAAACGCTCTTTAATAAAATCTCTTAATCTTGTTTTCAAAGACCAAAAATCTTGATTAGTATAATTTAGACTAATCATAGTTGGCGTATTTACAAGACTCGCTTGTGCATGCGGGTTAACATTAATGGGACAACTGGACATTAGGCCCCTCCTATCTGCGTTGTGGGCAAATTCAACACCAAACTATCAATCTGGGCTATGTGATCTGGATCATAAAAATCAATTTTTATATACAAAATACTTTCTGTCTCCGTCAAATCATCTTCTGAATTTAATTGAGTGTTATCTATCAAACTTACTGTGATATTATCCACAGTAATTCTTGGCTCCCAAGTAGTTATGGCTTGTGAAATAATCTCTTTCACCTGAGCGGCGACTGTTTGATCGTTTGGCTCAAAGAAGTATTTACGCAGATTGCATCCATAAGTGGGCAACATTACTCGTTCCCCAGGATTGGTTAATAACAAAATCATTAAATCTGATTTAACAACACTTAATCCCGTAGAAACATGCATGAATCCCAAAGGATGTCGTACTAAAGGATATGCCAAACCATATGTTGTATCAATAGCCATTTATTTTTTTCCTATATCAAGTCATTCTCAATCATTGGTCTTTGAACTCTAGAGGAGCCCTTTGATGCCGAAGCATATACTCTATCACTAATATGAAGATAGCCATCCTGTCCCATAACTATTACGGGCAGAACGCATCCCGACAAAGTACCATCCTCATTCTCACAATCCTGTCCAGCATCTAAAATAATCAATGAATCTGCCAAAAATAGATGTAATCTGGCTTTGTTTATGTAATATTCTGTACTTTGGTGATAACTAGTTTGGCTTACAATAGTTATCCAATTAGCTGGTTGTTCCTCTGATCCCACAATTGTATACATATCTTTGCATGTGGAGATTATATAAATACCGCCAACCCTTAAAAATACATATCCATCTGTTGGCGATTCTTGAAATCGCAAAATATGTGGACCACATGGATTACATTCTTTGTCTTTTGTTCCACATTGTGGACTAAATATTTGAATGTATTGTTGTTGACATTCTTCTTGGCTATTATCATCATTAAATCGCATTTCTAAGCCATAGCCAGTCCGCAGTCTGCAATAAGCCTTTTTTGCCTTGGGAATAGGTCTCGATTCAGGATCAATAATTTCTGAGCCTTCATCTTGTGGTTTGTTTATTTCTTGACGATCAGGAGAATGTTGTTCATTCTCTTCATCTAGCATCTCAAATATATGCTTAGATGTAGTTCTTAAAGTAATGCCACGTTTCTTTCCTGAAAGCTCTTTGTTTACCGTGTGGTCATTAAGTTCAACTGTGTTGCCACAAGCCGACACTAATCTAATAAGGTTTTGTGGGCCTCTGTTGTTTGTTTCATCCTCCTCGTCAAGCATTTCAAATCTATGCCCTGTGGGAGAAATAATTTTTACTTTTGTTTGACACTTATCTGTGCAACCAAAATCAAAACTTCCCAGACCTACTTCCCATGCCAAACCATCGCCAGGAACCTTTGGTTGCTCTACAGTGTCATCGAAAATAATGGTGGCACCACTTCTGGATAGAAGCTGAATACCACTCTGGTGTAGGCAAGCTTTGTTGTTTTGTGGTGTGCCCGGTCCTTTATAAGGAGCACATTCATTTTGGTGTTTAAAATAAGGATTGGCACATTTGGGCTTGCTTTTAGGGTCAAGACATTCGCCGGGCTTTTCTTTTGGCACCCAGTTCGAAGTTCCATCTTTGTTTTTTACTTCTTCCATACATTCTGATTCATCTCCACCCCCACAGCTACATTCGGGATGTGCCCATTGTCCCATAGGATGTAAAAAGTCATCCTTGAAAATCATCCAGTTATTGAGGCTACTGCCAATTTCTATTCTTTTATATCTGTGTCCACACTTATAATTTCCATCATCCAATTTGACATAATGCTTTTGCGGAGTCTTAAACCCATAAATATGCGGATAAGTAACCTTTCGCTTAGCAATGGCATCATCATCCATTAGTCTTTCTTTGTTGGCGTCAATTCCATTGTAGTTTTCTGTATTCCATTGCGGCAGGCACTGAGAACCGTCATTGGGTGGCAATAAATATCCCTTACGATGGCCTTCGTGAATTTTATAGTATTCTTCAACATTATATTGAAAATTATGTTGCCCATCTGGGTCTCTGTTTCTTCCCCAAGTTGTACCCATATAATAAGGATAGCGTCGGCTACCTCTGCCAAAAACAATACATAACAAAGAGCCAGCAGGTGGAACCCATACTAAGCCGCAATCATCAAATCCGCCCATAGCCGAAATAGGCCAAGCCCATTCACATTGCTCAATTTGTGTCTTTTCATTATTCATTTCTGGGCTGTAAAATCTTACCCTGCCTTGTTTTAGGGGATCAATTGTGTCAACACATAACCCCAGATAAACACCAAAATATGTCTCGGCTTGTGGCACTATTTTCCAACGTTTTTTAACTTCGCTGACGACCATTCTTTTGGTGTCATAGCCAAGCTCTGCAAAACGAGCCTCCACTTCTAATAATCGCTGGTTTAATGCTCCTATTTGACCAGGAATTGTTTTAGGCAAATTGCCTCTGTGACCCATTCTCATATTTTTTTATCCTTGATTTTTAGCATCTTGTGGCAACTCTAAACTAATTGTAGTAGTGTATGAGCCCTCACTGATATTGTGGCACACACCAGTTATTTTCCATTTTTTATGGCTCAAATAAGTGTTGCATCCAGGCTCAGCCAACCAATCGGCACAATCTCTTCCTCCCCCACCAACCAAATGGAAAGGATTAATTACCACAACAGAAGCCCATCTAATTACAGTTTCTTTAACACCACAAAATTCCCTGGCTGGATTTCCCACAATTCTTAATTCTGCTTTTATGGGCTCTTTTTGCATAAAGATTGCATTGGCCTTGGTGTGTTCTGATTGTGATTTTTCAGTCTCTTTGCCAGCTTTTTCCATAAAATGATTTACGGCTTGGGCAGATATTAGAACGCTTTGGAACGCACCTGTGTTTTCGCTAGTGCCAGGACAAATCTTATTATCCTTTTTTATGGGCTCTGAATTTGCAGGATTATTTCCACCGCCAGCACCAAATTTATTGAATGAAACCATCCAATTGATTTGTGGTGAGAAACTTATTACTGGACTGCAAAGGCCACCATTGACTATAAAAGTACCAATGCTGTTTTCACAATTATTCTCATTTTTGCAACCTTCTGGGTCTTCCCAAAATATAATAGTATTACTTAGCGGATCAAAAGAAGGAACAATTCCTTTATCATCTTTTGTATGAAATGGTTCTAGCCATTCCATAGCGGCTGCTAACTTGTTTTGATTGTCTGTCGTCCATCTATCTTTAGGTCCACGAGGAGGTATATTAGGACCACCAAAATCCCACTCTACGGGCGAGCCACCATTTTGACTTTTCTTCAAAAACTCTACCTTGCAGGTTGGTGGTTTTTCACCAAAGAGTTTAATGATAGCATCTTTCAGATGCATTTTTTGTACTTTGTCCCCCCCAAAAGAATCGCTGTGCCTACTGGCAAAAATAGCCTGTAAAACATCATTGGCAGTTACTATAAACTTTATTTTTCCCTCACTGAAACTTGTTTCAATGTTTGTCATTTCGGCTTCTATAATTGGGGATAATATTGGTGACATAGGACCATTACAATCACTCCCAACCCATCCGAATTGTGCCCTTACTTTTGGTTTGGTGTCAAATTCTTCAAGTTTTTTTGGCATGTCTTGAAAGAACTTATCGAAAGCTCCCCCTTGTTCATCAAAAATTTCTATCGTAAGCCCCATTCCATTAGACTTGTTGTATTCAAAACTTTTAATAATAGCTTCATGTGGTCTAGACGGAAATGATTTATTGCCAACTGTAACACCATTTTCCGCTGAACCTAGCCCAACCTTGACAAATGGAGCCATGTTCACGTAAGGCGGGGGCTTCAATAATGGAGGACAATAATAACTGTTGATACAACCAACTAAACAATTAGCCATAATTTTTCCTTAATATGGGTTACTCGGAAGCCTTATATTAGTTCCTGTTTTAAAATCATAAATATCGAAGATGTTATTAGCCTCCATAATTTTCCACCAAAAGTCGGGCGTGCCATAAACCTCCATAGAAGCCCTGTCAGGACGATATTCCCAACCAGCAGGTATAACAGCATACATATCGTCTGACCTTGATTCATAAACATGCCTCTTGTAAGTTGTAAGTGTTAAAAGCTTAAAGTTGCCATAATAAATAATTTCACTATCAGCATACCTGCTAGTGGCTGTTACAAAACCCTGTGTTGAATAGGTCGTTCTTTCTAATTTATTAGCCATTATCTGCCATCCGTAAATATTCTGCTTTGCCCTGGTAAATCAGCACTTTTGTATACTACTTCCCAAGTAGTATCTACATCAAATTGAACTGGTGTAAAAAGAGTTTTATTCCATGCTACATTTGTGGGAAATTTGACTGAATACTGCATTAAAATTACACACAAGGGGTCTTTATCTGACAATAAAGAACCACATCTTATCATGCAAACTGGTGGTGGAATAAATGGAGCACCGCCGCCGCCAATATCTCTTGGATAAACTGCACTCTCCAACGCCCTTAAAAAGGATAAATTTTCATCAGCATCACCTGCTTTTGTAGTATAAAAATGCAATGTCATTGAAATTGTTCTGGGGGCCGAATGTGAATAAGTCTTCAAAGGACTAGCTCGACCAATAACTGTTTCGTCATTATATTGTGCTGATTTAGAATCTGATATGTCTGGCAAGGCTTTCATAAAAACAGTGCCAGCACCCGGAATCATAATCCAACAATTCGGAATTTCTACTAATGAACCACTGCCATCTGTTGCTTTCATATTTATCCTTTAGACTACGCCTACGTTAGTTTCTCCTGTAGAGGGAGTGCCCGATTGCAATCCAAATTGCCACCTTGCATAATCTGTTGATTTTGGTGGCGTCATATGACTTCTTGAAGAGGTTGTACCTTGACCGCTCGCACGCATGACTTCACTCGGCTTCATTAAACTTACCAGAGTAGCAATATTTTCATTTATTTCTACTAAATTCTTTACTTGCTCCTCATTCAAAGCTTCCAACTTGGTGGTTTGTGTCGTTCCACTAACAGCAGATTGAGACGCACTTTGCTCTTGTCGTATGCGATCATAAACATCATTTACAGGACTGGCATTAGCTGGCACATTAGTGGCTGGTTCTATCTTGGGAATGGGCATCCTTCCATCTGCCATGTTGTTTGCCGCTCCCACAGCCGCTACTTGATTATTAAGGTTTTGTTTTAACAACTGAGAATGCATAGTTTCTGGCAAAGCATTTGGTGCATAACCACGAGCATAACCAGCTTGTATGCTTTGGTGAAAATCAAGTGCTGTTGGTGTTGCCGCTGATACTGGCGTTGTGGTTACTGGTGCTGTTGGTGTTGCTGCCGAAACTGGCGTTGTGGTTACTGGTGCTGTTGGTGTTGCTGCCGAAACTGGCGACTCAGACACAAGTTTTCCATTTATAAAAGTACCAGATGTTCTACCAGCTTGACTCAACTGATTACTACGGTCGTCCTTGCCTTGATGAAGCTGCCATTGTCGGTATTGTAGTTCTCTGGCTTTTGCTGGCCCTAATGATTTTCCTCGTCCATTTGGATCAAATTTAAACTCGTCTGTAACTGCGGCTGCTGGTGTCGCTGCCGCTACTGGTGTGGTTGGAACTGTAACTGCGGTCACTGGTGTCGCTGCTGCTACTGGTGTTGCCGCAACTGGTGTGGCTTTAATTTCTTCTAATTTCTTCCTTGTTGTTTCTACCTCTGTTTGAGCGGCTTGAACTGCTGCCTGAGATGCTTTTTGATCTGCTTCAATTGCTGAACTGTTCATCCACTTGGTAAACCAATTGCCCTCTGGGTTCATGGATTTTTCAAGATTAGTCTTTTGTCCCTCTAGGAATGCTTCATTAGCAGCCAATAGTTCTTCAAATTCTTTTACACTCTTGTCTTTTTCTGCTGCTGAAATACCAGCTTGCTTCTTTGCTTCGTTGCCCCTTTGTTCTATTATTGCTTTGTTCGCCTCCCCACCAGCTTTAGCCATCCTTTCAGTTTTTTCTGCTGCCGTTTTAGCAGCTTTGGTTTCTTCCAATGTTAATTTGTTTGATATCCAATTTGCAACTTCCGTAATACCTTTTTGCAATAATTCAAAAGGCGATTTGAGCAAATTCCAAGCACCATCAGCAATTGCCAAGAATCCCGACTTAACCTTGCCCCACACCCAACCAAGGCCAGTACCAATATGCGAGAATCCAGATTTAACCCAATCCCAACTTACCGAAAGCCCCTTTGCCATTGTTTGGAAAGGCCAACTAACTATATCCCAAGCTCCCTTGAGACCACTGCCAATTAATGAAAATCCTGATTTAATTCCGCCCCACATTACACCAAGTCCCTTGCCTATTAGTTTGAAGGGCGAGCTAATCAACTTCCATGCTGCACCGAGTCCCTTGCCTATTAACTTGAAGGGAGCACTAATTATACTCCATGCCCAACTAAGCCCCTTGCCAATCAATGAGAATCCTGATTTAATAGTGTCCCAAACACCACTAAGACCGCCTCCAATGCCCTCGCCAATTGAGAACCAGGATTTGATCCAATTCCACACTTTTTCAACTCCATTCGCTATCATTCTGAATGGCCAACTAATTACATCCCAGGCAGCACTAAGCCCATCACCAATCAAGGAGAAACCAGATTCTACCCAACCCCAGGCCACATCAAGCCCCTTGCCAATCATTTCAAATGGCCAACTAATTATGTCCCAGGCAGCACTAAGCCCCTCGCCAATCAATGAGAACCCTGATTTTACCCAACCCCAGACTACACCAAGTCCCTTAGCCATCATTCTGAATGGCCAACTAATGATGCTCCAAGCCCAACTAAGCCCCTTGCCAAGTAATACAAACGCTGGTTTAACAATACTGTTCCAATACCAACCAAGGAACTTGCCAATTAGTGAAAATGCTTTAATTATCATTCTGATTGGGAAAAGCAATACTTTGGCAAAGAATCCCAATACTTTGATTATCAACTTGATGGGGAACATCAATGCTTTTACAAAGAAACCAATAACTTTAATCAATAGTCGAATGGGCACAAGAAGAACTTTCAGAATAATGCCAATTGTGCCTCCAATAATCTTGGCAGCGGTGCCTAATACCCATCCAACTGCCTTAAATATTGTGCCTATTATTGTGCCAATAAATTTTACAACTGTTCCTATGGCTGATCCTATGGTTTTAAGAGCGGAAATAAAACCGCCAGTAGCAGCACCAGCTTCACCGCCTACGCCACCTGCACCACCGCCGCCAAACAAACTTATGATTGGTTGGAATATCGATTTAATCGTATCCCAAAGAGTGCTAAACACACTTCCAATTTCTGTGAATATGTCTACAACCGTATCCCAAAGGTCTGTAAATACCTCTATGATAGGTGCAAATATTGCTTTAGTTCCTTCCCATATTCCGCTAGCATATGATTGAATGCCTTCCCAAATACCGCTGAATATTTCGCTTAAACCATCTTCAAAACCCTGCCATATGCCACCAAATAAAGCATCCATTCCAGCCATGAAGGTTTCTTTTATTTTGGCAAATATATTCTCAAGACCAAATGCCTCCAATATCATTCCTGGCACAGCAGTTAAAACATCCCAAATCATTTCGGGTATGCTCACTATTGCATCCCAAATCATGCTCGCAATCTTGCCAGGAAATGCCTTGATTTCTGCCCATGCTCCACTAAAATCAAGTGTGGCTAATTTGCCCAAAACACTGAATAGACTACCCAGAGTCGTCCATAAAATTCTGAATGGCAACAGTACGTATTTCCATATAAACGTGCCCAAAGCTCCTAAAACCTGTATCAAAGCCCTAAGTGGAATAAGCAATATATCCACAACTTTGCCCAGCATTTGGAATGTCTTTCCAAGAATTCCAACAGCAGGCGGCTCCACAGCAACTTCGGCGGATTGCAATGCTGCATTAGGAGTTCTGCGAAGACCATCAACACCAAGAGTGGCTTCTGGACCTATTCTTGCCAAGCGTGGTCCATTTGGTCCCATTTCTTGTCGATAAGTTCTGCCTTCTTCGGTTCGATAATCTCTGTATGCTCTGCGATTTGTTGCTGCTGATTCTGTAGCATCAAATTCTGGAGCGATTGCAGCTTCGGTAGCTTTGGTGGCAGCAGCTTCTGGTTTTGCTTCTTCCTTGATGCCAAGCCACTTCTTTAGCCATCCAGGCATCATGCTAATTAATGCACCTATTGTATGGTCATATAACCAACCACCAAATGCTGCAAATGGCTCAGAAATTGTCTTCCAAAGCCAAGCACCAGCATCTGTAAAGTAACCAAACGAATGATCCCATAGCCATTTCCCAACATTGACAAACGGGGAAACAAACATCTTGTAAAGAATTTTGCCTACTGATGGGAAGTCAAAGTTCAATAATGCCATCGTCAAATCATAGACATCTTCAAAGAAACCAATGATACCCTTAATCACTGGAGCTAATAGTTTTGCAATTAGTTTCACCACAAAAGCTATGGCTTTCACAACCCACATCACAGGTGTCAAAATAACCTTAATCAAGAAGCCAACAATCTTGCCAATGGCTTTAAATATTCCACCAATTACTTTGCCTATGAAACCAAGAACATTAGCAATTGTCTCAAATATACCGACTGCTTCACCTCCTTGCGTGGTAAACGCCTCAAGAATTGGACTCAAAGCATCCGTGAAGAGATTTATAACTTCCTTTACAGCATCTATAACTGGTTCTACAGCAGCTACTAAGCCTTCCCAAACACCAATTAACACATTCTTTATAAATCTATAAATTCCAACCAATATGCCTAATAAAACTTCTAATACCAGCATTATCGGACCTAGCACAGGAATAAAGTAGCCGAATGTTCTAAAGATTTTGGCAAGTGCCACCGTCAACGTTCCAGTAGCTCCAATGTATTTGCTGAATATTCCAAATGTCATGAAATTCAAAGCACCCGTAAGCATACCAGCAGCACCGGCTGATAATTTTTCGTGCATACTAAGTTGCTCTTGTTTCTTGTTGAAAATTTCAGCGGCCTTATTCATTGATTTGAATCCCTGAATAAGAGAACCAATTACCGAAACAGCAGCGACAATAACAGCTACAGCTATTGCCACGGGCCATGCCAAAGCAGAAATAGTAGCCCCTAAACCAGCGAGAGCCCCACCAGTTGTGCCAGCAGCAGCAGCAGTCGCCCCAGCAGCACCTTCTACCACGCCACTAACTCCCACTAATGTGGAAGTGGTGCCTAATGCAGCAGTACCTAATGCTGTTGTCTCTGCTCCTATTCCCGCTAATGTGGAAGTGGTGCCTAATGCAGCAGTACCTAATGCTGTTGTCTCTGCTCCTATTCCTGCTAATGTGGAAGTTGCTTGTAATGCGGCAGGTGCCAATGCCGCTGTACTGCTTTCCATTCCAACCAGTGTCGGCAAAGTCTTCAATGCAGCACTGCCAACGCCAGCCGTTACTTCTTCCATTCCCACTAATTGAGGCAAGGATTGCAGTGCGGTAGTGCCAAGTCCAGTCAATTCAGATTCTATTCCTGATAACACCTGTCCAGAACCGGGAAGCATCTTGACATCTTCCAAGCCTTTTTCCACCACACCACCAACTTTACCTAATTTTGGTTTGCCGCCCAATATTTGCTGAGTTTTTTGCTGAGTCTTAGACGTAGGTCCGTGACCTCCCATTATTTGCTTTAACTCCTGCTTAGCCCGAGCTTCAAGATGTGCCAAAGACACATAAATGGTATGTTTGCTTGTTGCTGCTTTATAGAGATTGGCACTGGATTTTGAAATCTTTTCTAATGTGGGCTGTGCCTTATCTTCTTTTTTCTTGAAAGCATCTTTGATAGAAGCCCACACTCCTTTTTTCTCGCCCTCAGGTTCCGCTTTTTCTTCTTTGCCTTTCCACATGGACTTGATGGCACTCCACGCACCTTTTGCACCACCACCACCCTCAGCCGCATTGGTGCGGAATGTTCCAAATCCTTCTCTCACACCTTTGCCAAAAGTTGCCAAGCTTTTCCCGATTACGCCCGCTCCATAAGAAAATGCCACTAGTTCAGCCATTAACTTGACTATCATCATGACCTGTAAATACAAGCCAGACCAACGTCTAACAGCACCACCAAAGTATAGTCGTATCCTCTCATTAATTGTGTCTAATATTTGAGTCATGTGACTAAATGGATCGGCAGCTTTCTTTTCCTTCATTGCCAATCGCTGCGACTCCTCATTCATTGCTTCGCCAATTGTTTTTATTCCCTTTAAATTACCAGCACTAAGAGCCTTTGAAATTTCGCCAGTAAAATCTTTACCACCAGCCTTCTTTAACTTGTCGGCACCGTACATCAAAGATTCACTTGCCATCTTAAATGAATCAGATGTATTAATTCCAAGATCATTGATGTCTTGCATCATGTCTTCGTTTTTAGATATATTGGTAGAAAACTTCGCCATAGCTTCATTCATGTCGCCAGATTTTTCAGCGGCTTCTTGGAAAGTGCTAACAAGGTTCATACCACGACCTAATTGTAAATCTGATAATTGTTTCTCTAACAATAATCTTTGTTTTGCGGTGGTATTTTGGTCATTTATTTTTCCCGTAAGCTCATCCATCTGAGTGGTAAGAGACTTCCCAGAATTAGCAGCCGATTCTTGCATTCGTTTAAGTTCGCCAAAAGTATATCCTGTTATTGTTTGCAATAGATTATTTTGCCATTGATCTACTGCCTCTGTGCCTTTTAGAGAAACGCCATTAAGAATTTCGGCAACCTTCTTTTCCAATCCTGCGGCTATATCTTTTTGCCCAGCCCGAGTTCCCATCATTGTTCCGCTCAACAAACCACCCTTTTTGTCGTGCAATCTTCCAGTGGCATCAGCAATCATAATGAGCAAATTCTTCATTTGCGGACTAGTCTTATTAAAGAAATTGTATACACTACTGGCTCCCTCAGCCATTTCAGTCATTTGTTTATCGACACCAATCTTCGATGCAGCAGTCAATAAACGTATGATGCCCGAAGCTGAGTCGGCAGTTAAAGTGCCGACATTTCTCATTGTTTCAATAAGAGGTTCGGCCTGTTTGACCACTGCTGCTAAACTTGCACCCAAAACTCCAGTTTCTCTGGCTACTGCTCGTATTCCCCTTCCTAATTGTGCTGTTTGATTTACTGATAAGCCCATCTTCATGTGCCAAACAGACAAAGTATTGGCTATATCACCTGCTTCATCTCCAACCATTGTGGAAACATGTAGTCCAGTCTTGGTTACACTTATCATTTCTTTTTGGGTCTTAACACCACGTTGTAAGTTGGCAAGATATGCTCCTTGGAATTTAGATAAATTCAATCCCGTAATATCCACAGTTCTGCCAATTTTTTGAAATGCTTCTTGTGCTTCTCCAAAATTTCCAGTAATACCTTGGGTAACATAACCAATTTCACGCATGTGTATCATGAAAGACTGTTCATCTTGAATAAGTCCACCAAATGTCGAACTAAGAGGTTTAAAACTGTCAGCAATGGCAATAGAACCAGCAAGTATTGAGCCCCAACTAAAGGCTGATTTAATTCCCGTGTTAAATTCTTTTCCCCAGGATTCTCCATCTGCTTTGGCTGTTCCTTTTGATTTACCCCCACTGCCACCCCCTGCCGCCTTTACTTCTCCCTTTGGTTTTTCTGCCTTACCTTCAGCCGCAAGCTTTTTTTCCTCTTTGGTTAAATTTTTGGTGGCCTCCGTGGATTTTCTCATTTGATCCATTTGTTTTGTAATCAAATTGAGTAATTCCCCAAGTTTGTCAACACCCTCTTTAAATCCCGCCTCTAGTTCGCCCATTGCAGCGACCAATGCATCTGTTTTTTCGCCATATTCTTTTGTTCTTTGATTATATTCTGTTGTGTTGGCACGCAGAACATTACAACACTTGCCCAAAAGATCAGCAGGCGAGAGTTCAGGAGGTGTAGGATTGGTGGTGTCTGCCATTATTCTTCAGCTTCTCCAAAAGGTAGTTCCATTTGCTGCCCAGCCCCTGGTGTTTGCATAAAATCAAATTTTTGTTGCTGTGGTTGCGATAGTTCTTCTGCCTTAATATTGACTTGTTGTTCTAACTGTCTCTGTATAGATTGCTTGATTGCATCCATTTGATTAGGATCATATGCTCTGGATATGTCACGAGCCGCCACAATATCATCGCAATTCAACATTTGTAAATTTTGAATGTTGTCAAATCCGACCACATAATGACGATATGCTCTTTTCAACTGATTGTCACCCATAATAGTGTTATAAGAGAAAGCGGCATTACCACAATTTATGACAATTCTTTGAAAATCAAATGATGTCAAATAATTTAGATTAATGCCCTTAATAAAAGGTTGTTCGATTCCCCCATTCGTTCTTTGACGTGCAGCCCAACTTACATCAGTTACAATCACCACAGGATAAGGATCATGCTTCCAATTTCGATATCCAAAACGAATAATTGATCCTCTTGGAATCTGCCCACCTACACCAACAGACCTGGGACCACGAACTGGTTGAATGTTTTGAAAAAGATTATTCAGTATTTGTCGGGCAGTTTGAACATTTAGTGGCATATTATTATGTAGTCAAATGGGCGGGATTTACATAATATATATGCTTCATTGACAAACTTAGAAACGACCCCTGGAAGCATTGTGCCCCATGACAGAATTACTGTAATCGGTGCCCGTGCTTCGCATCATAACTCTGCCTAACGGATCGCCATCTCTATCATAATCACCAGTTCTTAATTCTCGTTCGGCTTCATAACTCTTTTCAAAGAACTGTTGCAACTCTTTCACAATTGCTTGCATTACCTCTTTAGCTGCTTGCTCTTCATTTATATCATCAGATACCAAGTCATCATACATTTCTTGTATATCTAAACGATAAGCCCTGCCGTAAGGATGTGTCTTTTCCTCTTTTTGAATCCTGTAAGCTATGGATTCACCAGTTTGATAAATTCTGATTCCCTGAAAAGAAACCTTGCTAACAGGACTAACCACAAACAAAAAGGGTTCCTCGCCCTCATCCAAGTGATTCTTGATTGTCAATCCTTGCTTGGAAAGAATTTGCTCAATCATCTTGAGGTGTTTTTTGGCTTTGCGAGTCTTTTTGTCCACAAACTGGTTAAATGTTTTCATTAGTATCCTTCTTCCTTTGTAATCTGTCGAATCCTTTGCATTAACTCAGGAATGTCACCACTGGTGATTTCTTCTCTGTTTATATATAGAATAAAATGATCGGAATCTCTAGGAATACGATGATCCCCAGAAGTGGAAATAGACATAACTTGTCCAGAACCAGCATGCATTCGATTGTATCTCTCTACTTCTCTGTTTAATTCAGCCAAATCCTCTTCCTGCTGCACATATTGCTGATAGTTGGCATCATCGGGTTCCTCCGGTGGCCAGTCTCGCCAATGTCTTGCTTCTAAAAATTGCTGAAAAGTTTTCATGTTTTTTTCTTTGTGGGAATAGCATTGAGTGGAATTTGACGACGATCACGATCCATGCCCTCATGGTTGTAATTTTTTCGTCTTTCTTCCTCTTTTTGAGCCCAAGAACCCTTCCAAGGTGTAATTGGCTTTTGTTTGCCTTTAACCACTGGACCTCGGCCCTCCTCAGTCGGCTCCTCTTGCGTTTCCTGCTCAACAGGCTCCTCGCCGTATTCAGGATGCTTTTCCGTAACCCATTGTTCAAAATCTTTCATTAGCATTGCCTCAATAATAAGTCGTGTGCTGAATATACGCATCGCCGTAATGTTCTCAAATCACTCGGGTTACCCGTATAAGGGGTTTCCTTGAAAACAAATCCTGGCAATACGCTAGCCGCATCTTTGATCGTTTGATAAGATGCTTTCAAAAACAAGATTCCATTCCTTCTCTCAACAAATTCAATTTCTTCTGTGGCTGGCATGCCATCTTCATCCTGCTCGCCAGTTTCTTTAACAAAATAAATGTTCAAATCAATATAAGGAATTATTTCTCCATCGTCTGTTATCATTGCTTCACTATTGTCCGAGTGTCTTGTGCGGACTACCAGCTTGCCATCCTTGTAGGCACCCTTCAAGGCGTTTGAGAAATCCATACCCAATGTGTAAACCGTTCCATCATCGGCTACAACATTGATAATAAAAGCTCTAGTCTTAAAGAAATCTGCAATAGATTCGACAACTACTCTTCTACGCAAAACCTCTTTCTCCTCAGGGCTGCCTTCCTGCAAACGCTTTGCTTCTGGTTCTGATAAGAATCTTTCAGGATCATCCTCTTTCAGTGACCAATTGCCTAAATTAATAGCACCCCACTCTGCATTAAAACGAGTGGACATCATAACTGAATACTCACGCTCATTGTAAATAATATCTTCAGTATTCGATCCTGATCCCACCTGTACCGCACCTGTAAGCGATGCAATGAATTTGCGGTGTAGATCACCCTTTAAATTGCCATAGCCACTCATTTTAATGAAAATAGCATTAAGCATGGGCATTGTGGATAAAGTATTAAATGTATGATTGACAACAGAAGTAGCTGGATTGTTTTGATCCAATTGATCCTTCATGTTTCTTCTGATTTCATTGCTGGCTTTCTCAATGTTAGAATTTTGTCTCAAAAGCTGAACATTAAAATTGTCTTCAATGAATTTTCGTTGATATGGCTGTAAATCATCTTTGTTTCTTTGTTCATTCAAAATGTCAATCAATTGATTGGTGTCGCCTTTGATGGATTCTTTGAAATATTTGTTCTTCCAAATTTCAAAATCTTCTTCCACACCCTTTTGATCTGGCATTTCTGGGGCCTGAGGGTCTTGGGACATATCCTCTCCAGATGCCTGTGTTTGTTGCATGTTGGCAATATTGGGATCATTTTGATTGGGGTTCATGCCACTTGGTTGCCCTGCTGGACCCGGTGGCATTTGTCCACCTGTGGGATCAACTCCTGGGGCCTGCATCCCGCCAGCATCAGGCTGTCCACCCATCGTTGGCATGTCTTGTTCTACCAACCAATCTTCGAATATATCTTTATTCTTCATCGTATTGTGCCTTTTTGGCTGCCTGCTGAATTGATTTCAACAGTTGTCGCTTACTATTAGTTATGTTGATGGTTGTTTTGTTTTCCTGCTTGGCATTCAAGTATGGTTTATAAGTGTCAGGAGACTTCAATTTAATACGGGTCATCAAATCAGCAACTTTAGACATCTTATCCGTTGTTTCTGTTTTTATTTTTAATAAATTGACCAATGCCTCTTTGCTTGATGTGGAAGCATCACCACCATTGATAACCATTTCTTTAAACTCAACAAAACACTCATCAATTTGTGTTCTGTCATCCCGCAGATTTTTGATAATTTCTCCATAAATTCCAAGAAGCTCTTCGTCTCCTACCAAACATTGTTCTTTTTCCTGAACCTCCGCAGGTAGACTAACATTCATTTGTGGAATAAGGTCTTTAATATCCTCTTCCATAGCCGCTATTTCATTTTGATTTTGCATTCTATTGATTATATAGAGTATAGAGGTGAAAAAGTTATGGAATTTAGAGACTTTATCGAAGCTTCCAAGCACCCCGCTCATTTTGCTTACTTCCGACCAAACCAAAAAGGTGTGCCATATTATTTGCAACAACAATATGGCATTTCACCATATGTTAGCTCTAAAACAAAAACCGCAAATATTGATGGAAGAGACATAGAAATACCCGCATGGACCAATGCACCAGCATATGCTGCCGCAAATATACATGCTGGCACCATGAAAACATTTTTGCAAAAATATGATAGATTGGGCGAACCTCCACAAGAACCACAGCACGATTTAATCAAACAATGGTTTGGCGAGATAATGCCGGGATTGCAAGTAGATATTGTCCCCGATGGATTGATAGTATCTGGGCCGTCTATTCATTCCATAACGCCCAAAGATTTACAAAACAAAGTGCAAAACCAAGCAAAATACAATTCTCTTTCAGCAAAACAAAGTGTAAATACCCTGACACCAGGGGAACAAAAGGAGCTTGCTGATTTAGAAACTATCCGTAACTTAAATTGGTATAGAGCGGGGAAAACCGTAACACAGGATGGTACTGAAATAATTTTTGTTCCCCACAATAACTGGGTGACAACCCATCGCAAAGCACCACAAAGAAGTAAACGAAGTTACTAAAATGTCTTCATATTTTCTACTACGTTAAGTATAGATAATACAAAGGTAAATTATATATGAATCGATCTTTTAAAGACTACGTTCTACTCAAAGAAGAAAAAAGCTCTGAAAAAGACTGGAAAAAAGAATTCATTTCGTTGGAAAAAGGCTTTATTCCCCCTCCAAAAATGAAACCAGTCATCGAAGCTTTTCTTAATAGTAGTGAAATTAAAGTCATTGATGATACTAGCAAAGATGTTACATTGCCCAAAAAATCCCTATTCCTTTGCGGTGGTTCAGTCCGAGATTTCCTAAAGGGCAAGTCCCCACATGAATTCCACCTCTGCACAAACGCCACCCCAGCCCAAACCGCACTCATTCTTCATAGTGCTGGTTTTAGATTTGAAGGTGGCGACCCAGGAAAACTTAAACTGACTTTTCAGCCTCGCCCCATGAAAGAAGGAGCAGTACGTAGCTGGCGAGTAGGCAATGCCGATAAAAAAGGTGGTTGCTATTCTATGATTGCCACCTACAAGGGAGAGCCATTCGAAATTTGCACCATGATGAAAGACCCCAAAACATCTCAAGTCGCCAGTGCAAAAGAATTTGTCGATAATCCCAATGATGATGCAAATGGACGTGATTTAACTATCAATGCCCTTTATATCGAATTGTCAAAACCAGATGGTGAAAACAATAAATTATTTGATCCAACTCAAAAAGGCTGGCACGATGTAACCAATGGATTGGTGAGAGCAGTTGGTAGTGCCGAAGATCGATTCAAAGAAGACCCAATTCGTATCCTGCGTGCCATTCGATTCCACGCAAGATTTGGTAAGGGTGAAAAAATGGACCCCGATATCCGACGAGCTATGGATCGATTCAAAAATCTTGAAGGTGTATCGTTATCCGAAGTACGGGAAGAATTTCTAAAAGGCTTGCTACACCCAGATACAGATGCAAAGAAATATATCAGCATCTATCAACAAGCCGGTTTGTTCAATAAATTATTCCCTAATGTCACCATTCATGGAGAAGTGCCGCCTGAATTCTCAAGCAGAAAAGACAAACCACTCGCTCTGGCATGGATTTTACAAGATAATGATTTGCAAACAGTCAATAAAGTCCTCTCTGCTGAAGCTGGTTGGAATTCCCAAGATAAAAGAGCCGTTCTTTTCTTGTTGGCTTTGAAAGAATTCTCCCCGGATGATAGACCCCAAGCCCTCAATTCTTGGAAAGGTACAGGTCTATCTAAAACACAAATTAAAGACTGGGTAGAAATGTTCAATATCACAGATGGTCGTGGTGTAAAAAGAAACCGCAGACCAGTTTGGGCTCTTCACGTCAGAACCTTTGCTGATAATGATCTCCCATTAGCTGGACCTAAAGAAGTTGGACAAGTTCCAGATATCCAAAAACCACAGGCTCTTAATAACCTAGAAGCAGAAAAATTCAAGAAGTTATTACCAATCAGTAAAGTCGCAAGTCTTTAATTGATAAGTATTTAGAAACAAAGCAAATATTTTTTGTTGTTATTATGCTCTAAATACTGCGTGAAAAACTTTCATCAAGTATCCAATGTGTTAAAGAAACATTTTCCCAACTACAAGGTAAGCATCAGAAGAGTTGTTGTTCCACCTGATATTGCTGGCGAATGTTGCTTGTTGCCCACACGCAAAAAATGCAAACAATTCATGATAAAAATAGATCACAGTCTAGATGAAGACGCAGCTATTTTAATCCTTTTGCATGAGTGGTCTCACATTCTTTCTTGGCAGGCAAGAGGAGATGACCACGGAATTGAATGGGGCAAAGCATATAGTCGCATTTATCGGGTGTATCTAAAAGATTGGATTGAAAAAGAAAATCAGAACTAAACTCTTTTGATACTATGGATTACTTTGTTACCGTTGTGCCCTCCTATCAACACTTTTGGCAAGTTGAACTGCTGATCGAAAGCTTCAAAATGCTAAAAATGCAAGATAGGCTGCTTGTGGCCATCGTTGGTGCCCCAACCTCATTGCCCACCAATCTCCACAACCACTCCAGAAAAATATTTTGCTCGGATTTTAATGAATCTTCTGGACTCAATTATCCACCTATCAATAAAATAGCTTGCCTTAGAACCGCTCTGCATGCTTTGGACTCTAACTTCACATTGCTGCATACAGATATGGTAATGGTTGGACCTGTACCCAATGTCAAACAAAACATCTGCTTTACCCCATCTCCACCACCACAAAAAGTAGTTGATATGCTTCAATTACCATCTGATTCTATATGGGTATCCTTCGATGGAGCAACTATTTTTAATCAAGTGCCAACCATATTTTTTGACAACGTTTTGGAAGCAACCAAAATCCTAATAGACATGTATGGAACAGAATGGCCCGCAAGTCTTGCCGCATGGAATTCCATCACGCATCAACACAATCTTTCCATTCTTGGTGCTGCTATAGAATCTCCACTAACTCAAACCTCTTCTGCTCTGCTGCCTTTTGTCCACTACAAAGCAGGATTGCCACCCTACTTCAGCAAACATGCCTACAATCCTGAGTTTCAAATCATCAATCCTTATAACGCCTTCATAGATCACAACCCCAATTTCTGCACCAATCACGTTCGAAACGTAATCTTAGCCTACCAAAAAAACACAACTTGACAATGGTAATCATTTTATTTATATTTGCCTAAGAGAATCACCCAGAAACCTCATCGGGGAATCACCCAAGGAACATACATTATGGCATGTGATTGTCAAGACATAGACTTTTTGCCAAACAACGAGTTGATAAAAAAATTATTGGAACGTACCACCTTTTTGGGTGTGGTCATTTCCTCAGAAGATGATCCCCATAACACCGAACATAAAAATTTCTCTGTGTCCTTCAACAGCCAATTAGACACCAAAGAAGTCTCCCAAATCCTGCTTTGGGCCGCAAATGCACTGCTTGAAACCGCAAATAGTGATTTACAACCACCAAATTCTGGAGTATAATAGAGGAATGATAAGTTGCGACGAAAATGAATGCGAATACTTTGGACAACCCACCAATGGCAAACTCTTGGTTTTGCCAAAGTCTGCTGCTAGTAATTTCACCTACGATAAGCCGTGGGCTTGTATCTCTATTGGCTGTGAACCGGGTGATTGGCCTAAAATCAACAAGTGCCAACAAGTTGATCTTCTTCAAATCGCTTTTGCCGATCTTGATAGACCACTCAATCAAGAAGAGTCAACTGATTATGCCGAAAGTCACAAAAGCCACAAGCTGAACCCAATTCTATTCACTCCCGAACACGCTCAGCAAATTTGGGATTTTGTAGAAAAAAATTGGGATAAAGTTGAACTCCTTATGGTGCATTGCCTTGCAGGTGCTTCTCGCTCTCCAGCAGTTGCAGCCGCTATTGCATTAAAAAAATATGAAAATGACAATCTGTATTTTCAACTCTATTGCCCAAATCGATTAGTCTATAGAACACTCTTGGAAACAACAGGACTGTCTCTTAAGCCACATCCCGTGGTCAAAATAGCAAATAAAGAACTGTTCTAAAACATATATAAAGTATGACATGCTTTTCAGCAACAGAATTTGATGACAGTTTTTATGTTTGCATTGCAGTAGCACCCGTCGTTACAGTAAAAACACCCGCTATTTGTCGGGCGGAACAAAAGTTTTATTGCAGCACCTATAGCAGATGTACCAAGTCCCTTCTGATAAATAATGCCTACGTGCCCGCCATCACAGTTTGTCAAATGGACTCGTTGTATGCACAATATCTCAAAAGCATAAATTAAAGTAAAGCCATCCGTAAGGCTTGTTCATCTTTAATTACATAATTTCCATCCAATGCATACTTTACACCACGTTGACAATAACGAAAGAAAATAGAATCATATAGCCATTCATTGGGCTCGGCTACATGTATCTTTATTTTTCGACTGACACCATCTGCGTTCTTCTTCAAACAGCCTTGAATATCACGCACTAATAATTCATATAAGCTCAAGTCTACTGCCCGCCAACTCATCCAGCCAAATGCAAACAACCCAGTAGGATATTGCCACGGTGGAGTTATTAATGGTCTGCCCAAAATGACATAGACTTCATCACAACCAGCATCAATACATTGTTGTAGTGGTGCCATCTGCCGAGCACCAGCATCTACCCACCCATTTCTGTCATGCACAATTCCAGGTATTGCCACTGCACCTAGTGCAGCGTCGGCAAATTCTTCTCTGGAAACTTTTGTGCTCCATATGTACTCAATTTCCCCGCTCACAATATTTAGTCTTGTGACTACCCCTGTGCAAAATGGACCCTGTTGCACAATTTTGCCAACCACTTTTTCAGCAGGCTTCTCATTGAATATTCCACGATTCCATAAAAAATTCCAATTAAAACCAAATAAGCTAAGAATGGTGGTAACACCATTCCACATATCAACAAGGCCCTGCGGACCAGCGTATGCATAGCCTGTCGAACATGCAGAACCAGATGATGCCCCCATGACAAAATCAGCCTTGATTCCATGCTTTTGATATAAATCTAACGCTATTCCAGCTTGAATCGCTCCCCTAGAGCCGTCCCCAGAAAAACAAAAACCTATCATTTTTTATTCCTTTTAGTTTGCCAATCTTTAATAGATTTAAGTGGTAATACAAACATCAATATATTTAATGTCAAATTATCACTAATCAACCATAATGTTGTGAGTTCCATCGCCACTATCAATGCCACAATTGTATAATAAGGCACATAAAGACATAAAGTATAACCAGCTATTACACACAAAATATCACACACTGAATTTAAGACGGTATCACCAGTGTAGTCTGTTGATGATGTCTTAGTTCTGTAATGATTGATAACAAAAGGTGAATTCTCCATCATCTCCCAAATGGCCTCTAATAATACGGCTATCCACAATTGACCACACCAAAAAAACACAAAACCATGTATGATGTGCGAAGGAGAATACCAATCAAACATCTGTCTGGAAGATTCTTCCATGTTTCCCCATATTTTTATCTTCTCTGGGAAAATCCTCCTCCCAAATAATAACTCAACCGAAACCATTACCACTAATATAATTGCTATTATCGATGCTGCTGCCATTGTAAATAATCTTTCGCATATCTTTCAAGTTCACGCCCAGACAAACTTTGTATCTTTGCTCTTATTTTTTCTTTTGAATATTCTGGATGTTCTCGCATCGCTGCCGACATCAACCTTCCTCGCAACTGCTTATCTCTTGAACGATAGCCTTCTTTTCCCCAATCCCTTGGCCATTCCCCATATCTCTGCAATAAACGCAATAATGCCGATCCTTTAATAAACTGATCCGGCATCCTCGAATCACTATAATAATCCCCAGGCTCTGCCCCCCTTGGATATTCCTCTCCCCATTTGTCTTCCTCTGGACGACGAGATACTGTTGCTCTTTCGCCAGCAAATTTATCCATATTGTCTTGTGGTCCAATCTCATCATGCATCACACATAACAAACCATAGTTTCTTATGTCGTCATCCGTAACATCTTGAAATCCTTTGCCTAATTTCTTGCTAATATGATGCACCATAGCATTCACAGCCCTGCCCAATCCCTTCTTATCCGCCATAAATATTACTTCATCGCTCTCGGTCGGTGGCTGTCCGTAGGTTTCATCGTCGTATCCAGAACTACTTTGAAAATCACCAACTTGACCAAATAAACCTATTTGACGAATAGAGGGCTCATTATCCACCACTGTGCCATGATACAACGTTCGTTCTATGAAATTTCTAAAATTCATTGCTTAAAAAACAACTTTCTATTTTCTTTGTCCAAAGCATAATAAATATGTCTCATCTGTTTTTCATTCTTCTTCGACCACGCATCCTTTATGCGATTGCTTATCTCCTCACCAGATTTAATGCGTAGTCCAGAAGCTGTGTTCAAATCTCCCGCCGATAAAGCTGGATGAACGTTTTCTCCCCAATCATTTCCTTGTAAATCTTGACTGTCTGTTATGCCTATGGTTTTGTTTAATATGTCTGAAATTTCTTGATCTGTTGCCGCAACAAGATTTGTGTTCACAACCTGTTGAAGATATTGCTTTGCCTCCTTGTCATCCATGTAAAAAGATTTTGTGGGCAATCGTTTGTTTAATACTTTTCTAGCAATGTCTTGAATTGATCGCTGAAATTGTCCACGCTCATGAGGTGCGGCCTTCATATACTCACGAGCAGTTGTCAAAGCCTCTTGTTCTGTTGCGTCTTCCCAGCCAGAAAGATTGTTTCTTGCTTTGAATAATGCCTTTGATAACTTTTGAGCATCATCTTCTTGCTTTTTCTTTTGCATTGCCCAACGCTCACTTTGAGCCTTTATGTCGGCATCAAATCGATGCATGTGTTGTAAATGCTCCTCATCATGCTCCAACTCATCGTTCAGATAATCAAGCCATTTTATTACAGGCTCTGGAAGTGGCGGGCGTTCTATTTGTTTGTAACTGTAATCATCTGTGATCGTCCTCTGTTTACACCAATGTAGTTCAAAAATAGCATTGTGGAGACCACCCATTGAACGATCAGATATAAAAATTCGCTTCTCAGCATCCCCCATTTTATGAAATTCATCAGGAGCATGCGTGCGATAAAGCGAAGGTATGTAACCGAATCGTGTGGCAGTTACGTCCCACATGGCCTTTTTTAATGCTTCATATGGCGTCTTAATAATCTCACCAAGCGGCTTGTTCCACCAACCTAGTTGGGCAATAACCTCAGAAGCAGAATAATCATAACTCTTTGGAAGCCAAAGCGTATCAATCCTGCTATTTAATGTGATTGGTTCTAATGGCTTGTCTGGCTTACGATATTTGCGACGAACCTCATCACTCGATAAATAACGATCAGGGTCTTCTTCCTCTTCTTCTAACCATAGTCTAAATTTAAACTCCATGTTGATATATATCGTAAACTGAGAAATTATTGAGATGAACTTTAAACAGTGGATAGAAGCACAAGGTATGGTTAACGATCCCTGGACCGCTATGGAAATCCTGGGTCTTACAAATAAATCGGGCGGAAATCTCGATCCACAAGAACTTATGGCTGCCTATCGATCCGCTGCCAAAAACGCTCATCCCGATGCCGGTGGCAGTAATCAACAAATGTCCCTGGTAAACGCAGCCAAAGATTTCCTCCAATCCTATGGCCAACCACTACCCACTAAACCCGATGTAAAACAAAAAAGCTTCTGGGATACCGGCACATCTGTAAAAACAACAACTAAAAAAGAAAAACCCAGAGGCTCAGAATCCTATACCGTCAAAGATTTAGAAGCATTTATCCACTCCGTTATGGAAATGGGTGCCACCAATGTCTTCGTTAAAACAAAAGTAGATCGTATGCCAATGGATGCAGAATTCGGTGACGGTGTTGGTAGCCGACCATTAGGTAGCCAAGAGAAAAAAATAAGTGGCAAAGATTGGAACGCCGATCAATACCTGTCCTTCATCTTCAACACCATGTCCAAAGATAGAGCCGAATACCCAGAAGGTATCGTTTGTATCAAAACAATCCCACAAGCCCAACAACCCTATGGCTGGATTACCTACTATTGGTCCGCTGATCGAAGCTGGGAACGATTCCTCGGTGCCTATTCCGCCGATTATTACGTCCGCACCATCGAATTCATCAAACCAACCGAACCAGTAGCCAAACCTAAAGATGCTCTGAAAAATCGAGCTAATGTCGAAAACTACCTCAGAGAAAAAGGTATGAAACTTTTGGCAGCTAATAAAGATCATTATTGGGGACTTGCAGAACATATGGGAAGACGAACCCCTATCGGCTACCTTATCGAAACTAGCCCCAGAGTTTTCTCTATCATCCATCGTTACCAATACAAAGGTAGCTATCGATCAGAAATGAAAGTCATTACACTTGACTCTAAATCCTATGGACAGGTTACACCCGCTATGGTAGATATTGCAATCAATTGGGTTAAAAAACGATATGAACAAAAAGGATTCGGTGAAAAAGAATGAACTTCAAACAATGGATAGAAAGTTTTCGTCATCCAAGCAACGTCCCAGTTGACTTCGCTATGGCTATCTATAAAATCTTCCATAATCAAGCCGATTATCCAGAATGGGAAACCTTGGATAGCTATCAAGCACACCAAGACCCAGTTTTCGATTGGATCAATGCAGTTCTACAAGCAAATGGTGTAGAAGATACAAAAAAAGAAATAGATTGGTTTAAAATGCAATTGGCCAAAGGTAGAAATTAATATAGTCCCAACTTCGGGGCACATTTATTAAATGCATTTCCATTCGCTTAAACCGTCACTAACCTCGAACCGCTTGGCTTTTCATCCCAATAAGTTGGCTCAGGTTTGGGAGCATTTTCATCATCGCCATCATCATCCTTTTGCCAATCATCTATTACTTTTTTTACCCAAATTGCTAATTCATGGGGCGTATGCAATCTTCCTCCCGAAGTATTGCTTCGCTCCCCTACCTTTTTGAGATTGTAACCACCCCAACTATTCTTGCCCATCATTACCGTTATATTTCCTATAATTTCAACCTTGGAATTACCATCAATCTCCCCAGTCATCGAATCGTAAGAATCAATCGGTCGCTCATCTACAGCATTCGCCGTCAAAAAGAAATGCCCCTTGGTACAATAAAAATGACCAGCAACTGTTACCGTTTTTATGCCACTCAATCCGTATGGACGTGGTTCAAATTTCCATTCTCCATCCGTTACAACAAACTCCAATGTTTTCTTGATCGCTTCCGTTATGTCTTTAAACTTCACAGTCGCTTCTAACCATGTTCTAAATTTCATGTTCCAAAAAATCTCCTTAAATCTATTGCATAATTATAGTCCTTGGGGCCATACATCTTATCCTTCCTACCCGTGCCATTATCATAAATACTCTCCCCCCCACCACGATACATACCCAGTTGTAAATTCGATACTGCTCGGTGCAATTCGTCAATCCTTTTTATCTGCTGCCTCGTTGGCATTTTAAAAATCCTTAAATTCGCATAATCATTGCCATAATGTAAACTCATCGACCCAAACCGCTCACAAAATTCCCTAATGGCCCAAGAACCACTAACAATACCAACATCATCCCGCAGAAAATGACCAACCTCTCGATGGTCAAT
>Ga0172381_10000805_pt1 | contig 39031 bp, 43 predicted proteins | sample Leawel6488metaG_FD_119754 | JGI IMG/M metagenome (GOLD analysis project Ga0172381, IMG submission 119754) | Leachate microbial communities from a municipal landfill in Southern Ontario, Canada - Leachate well 64-88 metaG | ecosystem: Engineered > Solid waste > Landfill > Unclassified | place... | reverse complement strand
GCTGGCTGTGCCTGGGTTGTTGCAGGTGTAGGTGACGTACTTCTGGTATACGCTGTTACCTTGGCAGAACGGTGAACCAACATTGGCGTTGGTACCGCACTGCGAGTTGGTGGAACAGGTAATTATTTCAGGAGCGCAAAGTCCCAATTCTCTAAGAGTCTTGGCTCCATCAATTTCTGTATTGTAATATCTTACAGATGGATAATGAGATTTTGGCTGTGTCGGGTAGCCATATCTATTTATTGAGCTAGAATTTTGCCCAAAAACCCATGAACCAAAATACAAAAACTTATCATACGATTTTGTATAACCATCGTGAGACAATGTTATTGTCCCAAAGCCTACTTCTTCTTGAAGGCTGTCTTTTATCTCAACTTTTATTCTATCGTCGCAGGTAACTTCGAAAGTCTTTGCAAAAGTTCCGCAGTCAACTACTGTAGCTCCGTCATAAACAACTGAGCCATTTTTGGTTATTCTCAAATCATCGTCAACGCAGGTACCAGAAATGTTTAAGGTAGATGCAAAAGCGAGATTTGATAAAAACAAACCAAAGATAACCATCAACAAGATAGTCAAGCCTTTATTTTTTGAGCATATATAAACTTTTTCCATAGTTTTATTACTTTTTTAATATTGTAGCTAAAAACGAATAATGTTGAACCTTACCATTTTAGGTAATAAATGTCAATAGTTGACGCTAACTTTCTAGTTCTGCCTGCACCGCTATCCTCTGATAGTCTTTCCCTGGTGGCCAACAGCTGATTAGCGTCAAAACACTATTGCTGGTGATAGAGGCATCTGTTGGCACCTCTGCTCCCTTTTTAATAATGCTTGTTTTCTTAACTATATATGTATATTGCTTGTTATTGATATCAATCATTATTTTGTCTCCGGCTTTCAGCTTGTCTAATTCAGTAAAAACCCAATCGTGTTTTATTTTTGGCCAACCGGCTGGCGCAGAATGCCCCAAAATTATTATCTGTCCGGTTTGTCCAGGATAAACAGACCCCGGATAATAAACCACGCCAGAATCAAGGTCTTTCATTAAAGAATCTTTTTGCGCGCTATCTGAAAAAATTATAGGCACGGAAAGAGAAAGCTCTGGCACCTCTAACGTATTTTGTTTATCGGTGTAATTTGTTTTCACCTCTTTCACCGGTTCAGATAACGCGGTTTTGGTTGCCATGCCAGCTTCTTGGCTATGATTTGGATAAAAATATGCATCCATAGAATTAGCATCTATGCTTGGATATGGATTAAAAAAATCATCCACCAAACCATAAACTGCCTTGTAATTGAAAATCCATGAAACATCATTCCAGTTTATAATTAGGAATGCCGCCAAATAAAGCAACACTGTAATCTTCAATATTTTTTTTGCCTGCTCTTTGCTCATTGTATTATAGTATGGTTATTTGATGAGGAATAAATGAAAGAATAATGTCCTTGTTTGCCAGCGCGGCTGTAAAAAGCAACACCAAAATAAGAACCGACCTAAAAACGAGCTCTCTTTTGAAATCAAAATCGATGTTAGAAAATATCAAAATAAGTAATATCCCTATTACAATTAAAGAAATTCCATAAACTATATCTTGCAGTAGGCGGTCGTAATTGGTTGTTTGCGATAGTACTTTCTCAACATCCGAGTTCTCAACCGAGTTTTCAACACTAACCTCTTCAACATTAACATTTAATGAATTGTTAACATTTACTGGCTCTAGTTGCGCCACTTTAGCTTTTTGACTCCCAAAAAGCTGTACAACAATAATAGCATTATTTTGCCCAAATCCCTTCAAGACTGCCGTGCCAATCTCTTTATAATTAGCATTCATCAAATTGTCTTTGTGCAGTGGCGAGTTCAGCCACGCATTGAAAACTTCCTCCGACTCGAAAAAACCTATTGCCAAATTTTCACCGGCGTATTTATAGTTATACTCCGCTTTTGAAAACCAGAACCAGGGAGTAACTCCCGTCGGGCTGACGTGGTTAAAATATTGCTCCTGCACCATGTTCTCTGCCTTCAATTGGGCCGCTTGGTTCAATTTTTGATTTTCAGCCAAAGCCGGCAGACCCGCAGATTCTCTTGTCTGATTTACCAGATTCAAAAGAACCGATTTTGTTATGTCAGCAAAAAATATATTTTGAGGAAAATTGATAGAAACCGCCACCACAGCAATTCTTAAAACTAAAACCAAAATAACGCAATATAACAAAATATTGCTTTTTATAATCTTTTTCAGCGTTTCTGGGTTGAATTCAAACTTTTCCAGGTTATAATTCATATTATTACCTTATAATTTGATTATACATTATTTGTACCACTTTGTCAATAGCACAACAAAAAACCGCCCTCGCGAACGGCTTTTGCTTACCTACCCCCCACAAACGCTATTGTCGCAAATAATTGCTCTGTCTTCAGGTCTTAAGTCTATATAATGTAGTTTTTCCCTATCGCTTTGGGAAATCTCCCCGTTAAGCAAAAGATTTAATTTTGTAATTTGGGAATCAATATTCGCACTAGAATCTGTGTCAAAATAAATCTGCCAATTTTCACCCGTTTTCACATTTAACCTTATTGAACTTGTAACCAGAGCCTCCTTCAAATCTATTTTAAAATTGTCCTTCAAATTTTTTTGTATCTTATATATGGCGTCTGCCATATTTTTGGCCACAACCTCCTCGCCGGTAAAAACTTGTTTATCGCTAACCGTTTGCCTAACAATAGCCAGGTTTTCTTGAGCCACAGATACAGGTTCAAACGCAATACCGTTACTATCAACTAAAAAACACCGCTCAGAGCCCGCAGAGGAACAAAAAACGCCAAGGGGTTTTCTTTCTATAACACCTAGCGTTAAGGTCTGTGGAAAATTTTTATCAATTTTTAACTTTTCTATAACCGGAAATTTTTCTAAAATACCATCGCTTAATTTTTCTTGGTTAATTAAAAGTATGCTTTTAGACGTTACATTTATTTTCCAAAAACTAACCAACCCCGTATTGGCCTCGCTTAACACAAAACTCTGCAACTCTTCCCTTCCAACCTTCTCGTTTCCTGAAATAATAATATCCTTTACATAAAACCCCGGGTAAAAAAGAACAAAATAAAAAGCAGATAAAACTACTACGAAAAATAAAAACGCCAGCCAAAACCACAATTTCGCAAAAATCGATTTCTTCGGCGTTATCCTCCCAATTTTATTTTTTACGTGTTTTTTTCTATAAGACATTTACTGGAAAGCGAAAAAATAAGTTTTATAGGCACCCTCGGAGCCCTGACGGCATGGTCCCGCGAAGCGGGCGGAAGGGCGAGAGTGAGGCGCGAAATTTCGCAGGAAATTTCGACGCCGGTGCCGGTAAAACTTGTTTTTGAGCGATTACAAACCTCTGCTCATTTTCCTTACTCTTTCTATTATATAATTTATCCAATATTTTTTGGATATGACAAAATCTTGCGTTTTTATATATTCTTTTTTATATCCGCCAAATCCCATCTTAAAAAGCGTAGGACCTGCCCAAGGATGCCTTGGAAATTTTTCCGGATCGGTAAACCCCCAAAAATCATAGATCTTACATCCGCGAGCTTCGGCCTCTTTGATAGCCTCCCACTGCAGCAAATAAGGAATTGAGTGTTTTGCAAACTTTGAGAGAGACGCTGCTTGGTGATAAAAACCAATTCCGCTCCAAAAAATTACCAACGCTCCTGCGGCAACCTCTCCTTTGTATTTGCCAAAAAAGAAAGCGGCCTGACCATCTTTGTTAAAAATATCAAATTCGTTTTTTATAAAATTGTCAGAAAAAGGGATAAAATTTTGCCTTTTGGCCACCGCGCGATTTAACTTTTGATAAATTGCCACTCCTTCATCGTTTTGGCTTTTTTCTATGGAAATATCCGGATTTTCTGTTGCTTTTCTTATTAAATATCGAGTCGTTTTACGCATATCATGAACCAAATCCTCCACCACAGGGAAGGTATCCAGCCTCCACGTTGCCTCATAAGCTGAAGCGTGCATCGGAGCCTCCCTAAAACCCAAGTCAGCAAAAATGCTTTCATTTTCCTCATTACGCTCAAAAAGCGGAGAAATCCTTATAAAACTTGCCTTCTCCTCCTTGGCAACATTACCCAACTCAAGCAGAAGCAATTCCAAAATTTCTTTTTTATCTTGACCGGCAAGCTCATCAATGAAAATCGGCCCGTGGGGAATAAACAAAAAAGTCCCCCTTTTTGCCGATACTTTTAAAATCAAGGTGATTCCAAGCAACCTTTCTTTTTCGTAAGCACCAAATCTCCAAATTTTACTTCCCATCGCCGTGTTAAATTCCCCCCAATTCCAAGACTGCAAAAACGTCTTCTCCGTGCATCGACAAAGAAACCCTTCCCACTCTTCTTTATTTACAATCTCCTTAATTTCCATATTTTTCAAAATATTTTTCTAACGCTTTAAAATAATCACTGTTATCATTTACTGTTTTATAATTGCTTTTATCAACCCACTCATATTTATAATGTTCGTCGCTAAGCTTTACCTGGCCAGAAACATACTTGCACTCATATCCAACCAAGAAAACTGCTTTTTTTGTTTTGTAAAACCAAGTCGCAAACGGTTCGCCAACTTCTATTTCAAGCGCAACCTCTTCAGCCACCTCTCTCTTCAGCGACTCTACCAGAGATTCACCAACCTTATCTGCAATTTCGTTCTCTTTTATCCGGCCACCCGGAAAATCAAGCCCGTGCGCATTCCATAAAACCAAAACTTTATCGTCTTTCTTTATAAAAGCTTTTTGCCCGACATTAAAAATTGCTTCTTCTTTACTCATATTTTTTCAAAAAATTTACGACTCTTTCGGCGTCTTTTTGGGAAATGTTTATATGGGTAGGCAAATTGAGAGTAACCCTGGTTAAGTCCTCAACATTTTTGCAACTACCTTTTGTGTAGTGCATTTCGTCTAATTTTGTGTCAAACGGGGCTATTGGAGTTGTGTACCAGTCACCAAGCAAAATGTTTTGCTTGTGCCAGGCTTCGTAAATTATGTCGTTGGCGTCTCTGTGTTTTACGGTAAAGCGCAGAAAAACATTTTTCCTGTTTTCAAATTGTTTGGGCAAAATAAATTTTGTATCTTTCAAATTTTCGTAATAAAAATTGGCAACTCTTTGGCGGTGGTGGTTAAATTTCTCCAGTTTACTAAATTGATTAAAAGCCATCATTGCCAGTGCGTTTGGCAAAGCTCTTGGGAAATAATCTGGCATCTGTCCCCTCTTCTCTTGCCAACTTACTGCCTTAGACAAAACATGTGTTATTTGCGAAAAAACCAAAAATATTTTTCCTAAATCCAAAAAATTATAAATTGGCAAGATTATATAACTCAACAAAATTGGATGTAAAATTTGCTGCAACACCCAAAATGAACCCGGCAAACCCATTTTGCCCTGCGCCTGTCGAAGGGCTTGCCCCAACTCGTCGTCATTTGTGACTGCCATTCCCCCATAAACAGAAGAAATAATTTTATCTCTGGAAAAACTAAAAAATGCAGCCTTGCTATGCGAACCCACCTTTATGCCGTTATACTCGGCCCCCAAAGAATGCGCGCAATCTTCAATTAAAATCAATTTATTTTCTGCGCAAACAGTGCGCACTTTATCCATATTCGCCGGCAATCCATAAGTGTGCTGAACAATTACAACTTTCGTCTGCAAAGAAATTTTGCTTTTTAAATCTTCAACATCTATATTAAAATCATCTTTATTGCAATCAACATAAATCGGCTGAAGCCCCGCCCACAAAACCGGATTCGGCACAGCGTTACAAGTAAAAGCCTGCAGCAAAACGCCGTCGCCGCTCTTCAAACCCTCAACTTCGCCCAGCGCTTTCAAAATCGCAAAAAGCGAACTCCTCCCCGAGTTAAACGAAAACGCATACTTCACCCCCAAATATTTCCTAAACTCGCCCTCCAATTCCTCAATCGCCTTCCCACGCCTCCACAACCAAGGCCGTATAACCAAATTCAGCGCAAGACGTAAATCGTCCTTCTCCACATTCGGCGACAACGATATCGAAATCGGCTTAAAATAATTCATCTTATTCTTTATTTTCTAAAATATTTCTCATTACGTTCGCCGCAATAAAAGCTGGCCTCAGAGCATCGCTTCCTGCTGGTATTTTCTCTGATTCTTTGCCACTCAATTCAATCTCTCTAAGCTTTCTTTCGTATTCGGCAAAAGCCACTTTATATTTTTCGGCCAATAAGGGATCCTTCAAAAATTCGTCCAAAAGCCTATTTATCGCTTCTGGCAAAGAAACCTCGGGACACAATTTAGAAATCTGCGACTTCATAGCTTTAGCAATCTTCATTATTGGTCTTTTTTGCGAAATTTCCTCTTGCGTGGGAAGTTTTTTAAGGCCTTTAAAATATTCTACTACAACATTAATTTGGTCATCATCAATAAGTTGCTCACCCTTTAAAAGGAAAAGTGGTCGAAGGGTTTCTATGGAGATATTTTGCTCTTCTATTAAACGTTCTATTTGCTGGCGTTGTGCCAAATTAAATTTAGTCATCTCAAAATCTTCTACTTGAACTCCGCCTTTCTCAGATAAATTTTTACGGATTTTAATTCTTGTGAGACCATGTCCGGTTGTTGTTCTTTCAGATTGTCTATCGGCAGGATAAGTAATAATTTCTGGAATTCTCGCAACAATCCCGATTTTGGCTACGTTCCGCCCAAACGCTGGGTCCTCTCCACCTGCAATTTTTGGAATTCCGCCTGCTAAGGCTGATTCGTAGGCTCGGCTTGCCATATTAGCTCCGCTAAAAGGTATTACCGGAGAGCCTGGAGCCAATCCTTCTGTAATATTTTTTTCGCGTTCAAGAAAATCATCACGAGCATTTTTGTAAACCCATCTCATTTCCTCTTGTAAAACATATTCGTGCGGAAGTCCTTCTTTTCCCTTTATAGCCTCAAAACCCAAATTACCAGCCATTCCTACAAGTTCTGGATTATTATCAAAAGTTTCTATTAGTTTGGCAACATAATTTGTTGAAAGCTTTGTATCTGCGTCGGTCTGGGCAATAATTCCATTTCTTTCAATTGATAAAAATCTTTCAACTGCTTCAGCAACTCCGCGATTTCTTGCTCCGCCAACGTTTGCATCTCTGTCTGGCAATTCCTTTCCCGGGGTCGATTTGTCTATAATGTGAAATTTTATGCCAGATTCTCTTATATGTTCAACAATTTTTCTTTCTTCTTGCCTTATACCATTGCTTGAACCATTTTTTATACTATCAAAAAGCTTCATAACTTGTTTATTGTCTCTAAATCTTTGCGGTTGCTTAGCGATGCGCCGTTCATAGTCCTCATCGGTCTCATTTGCATCTTGTACAAATTTTTCTCTTGGATTATTGATAACAAAAATTGCTTCGAATTGTTCTGGCTTTACGCCTTCCTGCTGGGCAAGTGAACCAAGCGGTCTCAACACCCAACTACGCTCGCCATAGCAGGGAATCACAACACAAACCCTGCATTCTGGGTCCATTTTTTCTGCAATCCTTACCTCGCTTACTGGAAGATTCTCGGCTAGATATGTGTTTATTTTTTCTTTTGCCTCCAAACTATCTACATCTATCTTCCCAGAGTCTGCTTGTGGATTTAAGCCTTTTTCGTTCATAATTTATTTTGTTAATAAGTTTATTAACTCTTTCGGGACTCGGCCTTCTAGTAGGAAGGCGTCGCCGGATTTGCAGAAAAGGGTGATGGCGGAATAAATTTCGTGCGGGGGTTCAATTAGCTTGATATTTTTTTCGGGCATGCCTGCGTCTATGGCGCCCTTTTTTAGTTCTGCGAACTTATCTTTACTGGTTATTATTGCCAGGTCGCAGACTTGGGCGATTTTTTTGCCAATTTTTTCGTGGATTTCTCCTGACTTTTCCCCCAGCTCTATTAAGCAGGGCATCACAACAACTTTTTTACCACCAAAAACATTTAAATAATCTAAGTCAGCAAAAACTCCGTCGGGGTTGGCAGAATACGAAGAATCTATAACTTCCAAACCGTGATTCCCCTGTTTTAAAATCATTCCGGCTTGATCTTGTTTTATTTCCTTGCAGGCTTCGGCGATTTCTCCAAAACTCATGCCCAGCTCTTTTGCAATCAAAATAGCCCCCAAAAGATTTTGCACATTGTGTTTGCCCAAAACTCTGACATAAAAGTGCGCCATCTGGCCCGTTTTATCAAGCGCTATAAAAGAAATACTGTCTTTGCTAGCAGTTACGCTGTCAGCCCAAATGTCAGAATTAATTTTGCCTTTGTTTACAGAGTAGGCCTTTTTATTCTTATGCGTATTTCTATATAAATCCAAACAATATTTATTATCTCCATTCACAATCAAAAGCCCGTCTTTTGGCAAAGCGTCTGCCAACTCTCCCCCGCCTTCGGCTGAAAGCAGGTTTTCCAGAGAACCAAAAAGCGACATGTGCTGTTGGTTTACTCCGGTCACAATGCCAATTTTTGGCTTTAGCATATTGCAAACCTCTTTTACTTTTCCTTTGTTATACGCGCCCACCTCGGCAATAAATATCTGATGCTCGGGTTTTAAATCCTCCAGAATACATTTTGCAACTCCAATTTCGGCGTTTTGGTGAGCCTTGGTAGACAAAACTTTGAACTTTTTTGAAAGTATTGTTGTCAAAAATTCTTTTGTTGATGTCTTGCCGTAAGAACCCGTAATTGCAATAACTTTTAAATTTTTATATTTTTTCAATTTTTCTCCGGCTTTTGCCAAAGTGTTGTTTCTTAAAAGAACAAAAAATGGCTGGAATAAAAGCACAATTACAGAAATAATTAGCGGAGTTAAAATATCAAAAGCCAAAAGCCAAACAGGCTGAGCTGTGTCCACTAGTTTCAAAGTCCAGACCAAAAATAAAATAACAACTGCAAAAGAAACCGCAGTTAAAAATATAGTCTTTAAGGTTATTACCGGCTTTTTGAAACTTTTTAAATAAATTCCCCTTAAAAAAATCAGCAGCTCAACGAAATAGACTAAAATTAAAACAACAAGCGAAGCAGAAAACAAATTGCTATCTGACAAAAAAGAAATTAAAATTAATATCTTGAAAATCTGCTCATAGCTGAATAATATTTTTTTCCCCTTATGTGTTGTGAAATGGTCAAAAAGCCTGCCAACATGGTACTCTTTCAACTGCCACAAATACAGCCAAAACAAAACGTATTTTAGCATCCATACAAACCAAAGTGTATTTAGCAATACAAACATATTTTAGCTTATGCACATTTCCTGTCATTGCGAGCCCCGCTCTGCGGGGCGTGGCAATCCAGAGTGAGTGCACATACTCTAGATTGCCACGTCGGCCTGCTGGCCTCCTCGCAATGACGGCTTAATTTAAGTAATCGCGTAAATTATATAATTATATATTTTCTAAAACTTTTTCGACTACGATTTCCGGCTGTTTTCTGTTTAGGTCGTGGCCTGCGCCGGGGATAACAATTATTTTTGATTTCTTTATTTGTTTTTCTATAAAATATCCTTCTTGTATTGGAGTTGATTCATCTTTGTCGCCCCAAATAATAATTGTAGGTACTCTGATAAATGGTAAATGAAACGACACATCTTCACCCACAACATTCAAATAAGTCTGCTTCATTATTCCCTCAACATAAACATAGTCAGACTTTCTGATAATAAATTTGTAAACAGCTTTTCTGAAAAAACTATAATAAGGAATAAAATAAAAAAGTTTTACAATTTTGGCCAATTTTGCAGAAAAACTTTTCTTGGCTGTTTTCTTCCGCACTACTGCAGCTGCCACCAAAAACAATTTCTTAACATCTTGCACATGCTTTACCGCCATTTTAGAAGCCAGCGCTCCACCAAAAGAATGTCCAAGCAAATAATACTCCTGCAAGCCGAGCTCTTTTACGAATTTCTCAATCCAGTCTATGTATTTATTTGTATTCCAAGGCATAGGCAACGGCTCGGACTTTCCAAAACCCGGCAAATCAGGCACTATAACCCTCAGGCCTTTCGCTGAAATTTTTTCAGCAATTTCAGCCCATCTTTCCGAATTAGACCCCCACCCATGCAAAATAAGAAAAGGTTTCCCTTCCCCAAACGACTGATAACTTGTTTTAATCCCATTGATTGTTATTTCCATACTATCTTTTTGGTTTGATTAATTTCCCTATCAAATAAAAAATAAGTGACGCAACAATAATAACTGGAATAAAAACATACACGATAATATATATCATTATTCCACCCCCCAAATTAGCATTAAAATAGTAGACGTCAGTGACCGGAAGTGAAGCCAAAAAAATAATATACGCATATAAAATAAATGTAACAGTTGCTAAAATAAATCTGCTTATTTTAGAGAAAATTTTAGAAATCTTAACTGTTTGCATAAACAATAGCGCAGACAATAAACAAAAAATTAAGAAATATATAATTTTAAAACTGACATTTAATTCGGTTAAATATTGAAAAAATACCGATGCGCCCAAGTTAATAGCAAAAAGTAAAAATACTAATGCCAGCACCGTACTTTTTTTAGATAGAGAAATATCTTCCATAACTTTTATTAAATTATTTAATTACTTTCACACCGCAATACTTCTGCAAAGCTTTAGGAACTTTTATACTTCCATCTTTTTGCTGATAATTTTCCATTATCATTATCAAAATTCTTCCAATTGCAAACGCTGTTCCGTTTAATGTGTGCACAAATTGCATTTTGTTATTTTTGTCTTTGTAGCGAATATTAAGTCTTCTTGCCTGAAAATCTGTACAGTTTGAGCTTGAATGAGTTTCTCTGTATTTGTTTTCGCTTGGCAACCATGTTTCTATATCATACTTTTTTGCAGCCGGCCTTCCCAGGTCTCCGGTGCAAATATTTATTACTTGGTATGGCAACCCCAAAGCTTTCATCAATTTTTCTTCTATCTTTAAAATCAGCTCGTGTTCTTTTTTTGAGTCCTCTTGTTTTGAATAAATAAACATCTCCAGCTTATCAAATTGGTGTACCCTCAAAATTCCTTTTGTGTCTTTCCCATAACTTCCGGCTTCTCTTCTAAAACAAGTTGAAAAACCAATATACCTTATTGGCAAATCTTTTTCGTTCAAAATTTCGTCTGCATGCATGGCTGCCAAAGGCTGTTCTGCGGTGCCTGCCAAATACATATCGTCGTCGGGCAAATAATACGCTTCTTTTTCGTCTGTTGCCTCAAAATATCCTGTGCCTCTGGCCATTTGATTTTTTATCATTACAGGAGGCAGCACAGGAATAAATTTTTCTTTTCTGACGGTGTCCATTACCAAATTTATCAAAGCAAATTCAAGCAACGGCAATTCATTTTTCAAATATCCAAAGCGCGAGCCTGCAACCTTTCCCGCCCTTTCTGTATCAATCAAATCCAAAGCTGTGCCAAGCTCCATATAATCTTTTGGCTTATGAAAAATCCATTTTGGCGTGCTTCCAACTTTCCTCAAAACAACATTTTGCGAATCATCTTTTCCAACGGGCACGTCGTCAAACGGAATATTGGGCAATTGCAAAAGCAAAGGCTTTAACTCTGCCTCAATCTTTTCCAACTTCGGCTCATTCTCTTTTATTTTTGCCTTAATCTCCTTTGCCTGTTCAATCAAACCCAAATTGTCCTTCCCTCCGCGCGAAATTTTGTTTTGCTCAGCCTTCAAAGTTTCCATTTCGGTCATTAGCGCCCTCTTCTCCCTATCCAAATCCAAAACCAGCTCAACGCTGATCTGAACATTTTTATCCTTACAAGCCTTTTTGACCTTTTCCACATTCTCCCTAATAAAATTAATATCCAACATAATTTTAAGTTAAATTATTCCTTTATAATATCAAACTTACCCACCCCAGTAAACACCTTGACAACTTATAATAATTTATGCTATGGTATTAGAGTCGTTCGAAAAACTGACCTTCAAGCAGGGAGAGAGACATGATGCATCGTTTTGTTCTCAATATATACACATTGCGTGCCGTGCTAGTTGGAAAAGGGAAAAAGAGAAATTTCAGTTTCCCCATAGTCTTCGACGACGATTTTGCCCTAACTTGGTGCAATCGCGCCACGACCACGGCAAATAACATCGTCCGAGAGTTCAAGGAAAAATTTCAGCTAAACGACGCTGAAATCCGGGTGGACCTTTTCCAAATGGTAGAAATAGTTGATTGGAGAGAAATAGACAAGTAACAATCGGCTCAGCCGACGTCCCTCCACCCACACAAAGAGTGGCCACAAGGCCACTTCTCATACCCCGCAGTCGCGCAAAGCGATTCTGCGGGGTCTTTTTTTGCGAAAAATTTTAGGTCAATATATACCGATTGCCAATCACTAATCACTAGCATCAGTCATTCCACTGTTCCACTAAAAAGTGGAACAGCTCTTTTGGGAATTTAGTGATATTTATAGAATAATTTCTATTTAAGTTAAAATTTCTAAAATGCACCAATTCGGCGCGCCTTAGAATACCCAAATCTTTTGAAACACTTCTAAACGGTGAATCAACTGCTTCGGCCAAATCCCCCACCGACAACTCTTTATTTTTGTATAAACATTTTAAAATCAAAAAACGATTATCGCTTCCAATCGCCTTCAAAATCTTCATCAAACTTTTTTCATCCATATAGTTAAAATTATAATTAAAATTAAAAATTATAAACTTACTATATCAATTATACACCGTTCCACTTTTTTATGGAATAGATTAGCAGCTAACCAACTAAAAAGGGCCGAGAAGTCGACCCTTTGAATATCTTTGTTTTTTATTATCTAGGCTCTATTGTTTTGGCCTCATTAAGGGGAATATTTGGCATTCGCGCATGGGTTTGTCCATTAAGAAGGCGAATAGGCGTTCGGAAACGCCGAAGCCGCAGGTGGGGGGCATGCCGTGTTCTAGGGCTTCAACGAAGTCTTTGTCGTGCATTTGGGCTTCCATATCCCCTGCTTCTCTTAATTTTTGCTGTTCCTTAAATCTTTCTTCTTGGTCAATTGGATTGTTGAGCTCTGAATAGCCATTTCCGTTTTCCGAGCCTGCAATTATAACCTGGAATCTTTGGGCAATTTTGTCATTATTCTCGTTTCTCTTTGCAAGCGGAGAAACTTCTATCGGAGTGTTGATTAAAAATCCAGGGCCTGCAATTTTCTTTCTGCAAAACTTCCACAAATTATCCATTGCCCTTGTTCTGTTAAATCCTTTTTTGTCGTAGTCAATTTTTAACTCCTGCAAGGCTTTTTCCATTTCCTGCAAACTGGCTTCCAAAACATTTACTTTTGTATATTTAGAAATTGTTGAAATATAATCATACTTTTCCCATTTCTTGCCAAAATCAACTTCAAAATCTTTTATTTTAAACTTCAAAGTGTCAAAAGTTTTTTTGGCGATGTGTTTATACATTTCCTCAACCAGCTCCATGCCTTGTTCGGCATCCGCGTATGCCCAGTAAAATTCCATTTGGGTATAATCCTGTAAATGCTCTGCGTCCATTCCTTCGTTTCTGAATTGCCTGCCAATTTCAAAAGTTTTTTCAAAGCCGGCAACCATTAATCGCTTCTGCCAGAGCTCTCCCATTGAGATCCTTAGATATACATCTATATCCAATGCGTTATGATGAGTTACAAATGGCTTTGCATCTGCTCCGCCGGCAGTAGTTTCCAAAACCGGAGTTTCAACTTCTAAAAAACCTTTTTTAACCAAGAACTCTCTCATTGAATTCCAAAAAATAGCCCTCTTCTCTATCATTTGCTTAACTTCCGGGCTGAAAATTATATCCAAGTATCTTTTCCTCAATTTCTCTTCGACATCTTGAAGTCCGTGCCATTTTTCGGGCAAAGGCAAAAGCGATTTTGAAAGCATTTTATAATCTTCGGCTTCAATTGATTTCTCCCCCCTTTTGGTTGTAAACAAAGTTCCTTTTATTTCCACAAAGTCTCCAATATCAAAAACATCCAGAAAAAATTGATAACCCTTCTCCCCCAATTTTTCTTTCTTCAGCAAAGCCTGAATTTTTCCTGAACCACCTGTGGTGAGCGAAGTCGAACCATCGTAAATGTCCAAAAAAGTAACCCCGCCTTGCCCGCGCTTTGCTATAATTCTGCCGGCAACAACAATTGATTTTTTGCCCAAAATTCCGCCTAAAAGTTTCTTCCAATTTTTCAAAACTTCCTCGATGCTATGAGTCCTCTTCGTCTTCGCCGGATACGCCAAAATCCCCGCCGCTTCCAGCTTCTTTAATTTCTCAATTCTCGTTTTGCGTAGCTCTTCTATTGTAGGCATAATATAATAAATTATTCATTTATAATACCAAACTTAGCAAACCTGGTAAACCCTTGACAATTATCTCCAAAGTGATAAAAATAATCAACATTAGCTAACGAATGGTTTGTTGGCGAGCGTAGTACTTTGATTTTTTTTATTACGGAGGGCATTTTATGACCAAAATGTATCTGAAACAAGAAACTCGTAAGTTTCCCGGATTTAGAGACACAGGTTGTGGGCTATATTTATGCGACCCCTCATCAGATGTAAAATCTTCTTTCGAAATCCACCAGGACAGCAATGGACGTCTATATTTCGAATTTGAAAGGCCAGATTCTACAATGCAGGAATTCATCCACGATTTAATCGAGGAATTTGTTTGCTATGTGCCAAGGAAGGATTCTAAATGCAAGGTTGGTTTCTATAAAACTAGCGAAGCGGAAGCCACCATTGAACCATATAAAGCCGGTTACGATGAATGTTACCGGATAGCCATTCGTGGCGACGATCTTTCTTCAATGCTGAAACTTTACCGGCAGATCAGGGCCGGAAATGTTGAGCCGGATTACGAATGGTAGACGCGGCTAGTAAATGAAAAAAGGCGATCACAAATAATGATCGCTTATTTTTTTATAGAAATAATTTATACCATAAATTATGAAGCTACTACAATTATTTAGAGATCGAACTTCTATTGGAGAAATACCAATTTAGCACGTCGTGGGCTACGGGCAGGGTTACGGCGCCGAGGGCTTGGACTTCTTCGGCGGTTACTACTAAAACAATTTGAGGGTTGTCATATGGGGCGAAAACTGCTGACCACAGGTTAAACTTGTTTTGATAGCCAATTTCAGCGGTTCCGGTTTTGGCGGCTACCGCAACTGGCAAATTGTTCAAGGAGCGCGACAAGCCATAATCTTCTGTTACGCCGTCGCGCATGCCCTGCCGCACGATTTCTAAATTTGCCGGGTTAATAAAATTACTTCTTATAATTTCTGGATCGAATTGTTTTACAACCGCCCCGCCCTGCCCCGAGCTTATTGAAGGGTCTATAATTTTGTTTACAATTTGAGGTTTGTACAAAGTTCCGCCGTTTGCAATTGCGCAGTAAGCCGAAGCCACTTGCAAAGGAGTTGTTTGCAAGTCAGACTGGCCAATTGAAAGGTTGTAAGTGTCTCCATCAGTCCATCCAGCGCCCTTTTTTACTTTTTTCCAAGCAGGATCTGGAATAAATCCGGCAAATTCGCCGGGCAAATCAATGCCCGTTTTTTGATCCCAGCCAAAAAGCGAGAGATATTTTTTAATTCTTGTCGGGCCCAGACCTTGCTGGTCGCCATACCCCCCGCCGACTGTGTAAAAATAAATGTTTGAGGAAACCGCCAGAGCTTTTTTCATATCAACCCAGCCATGAGGAGTTACTCCGCCGTATCTGTAAGTAATATTTGGGTCATATTGAGACTGTACCAAAATATATCCTATATCGTTTATTTGCTTTGTTGGTGAAATTAAATTTTCCTGCAAGGCGGCGGCTGCTTCAAACGGCTTTATTGTAGAGCCTGTCGGGTAGCGCGCGGCAATTGCCCTGTTGAAAAGAGGCTGGCTTGGGTCATTTTCTAGCGCGCCATATTCGTTATAAGAAATTCCATTAGAAAATAAATTATCGTCATAAGAAGGATAAGATACCAAAGCCAAAATAGCACCCGTGCGTGGATCCATTGCTACTGCGGCTCCTTTTTTAGCTCCTATATCTTTCAACCTCTTCTCTAGCGCATTGTAAACCTGCGACTGCAAATCAGCATCAATATTTAAAACTAAGTTATTTCCGCTTTTCGGCTCTGATACAATTTCTTCTGATTTTTTTTCTCCCCTCGCTGTTATATTGGGCTTTGATTGCCCGGGACTGCCGCGCAAATAGCCTTCATAATATTTTTCGAGCCCGGTTTTGCCAATATAGCCATTTATAGAATACCCGGCATAGCTTGAATACTCATCCTTGTTTATCCTCCCCGTATATCCTAAAATTTGGGAAAAAATTGAACCGTAAAGATAGTCCCTCGAGGTATTTTGCTGTATTTTACATCCTGGAATGCTATTTATTTTTATTTCTAAAACTAATATATTTTCGTGGCTAATTTCTTCAGCAACCAAGACCTGCGAAGAATCGGCGCTCTGTATTTTATTTGATATTTCCTCAGGTTTTTCGCCAACGCTTATTGCGATATCAGAGACTTCTTTTGTTACCTGGTCTGACGAAAAAGAGAAATGTGCCCTGTCGCAAACCAAGTCGAACACCGGCGAGTTAGAAACTAATTTCTTAAAATTTTTATCATAAATTATACCCCTCTCGGGCATAACTATATTAGACGATCCTTTATTATTTTCGGCTGCGGTATATAATTTTTTACCTTCAAAAATCTGCAAATAAAAAGTTTTGGAAAATAAAACTACAGCCAGCAAGAAAAAAATACCGAATAAAACGTAAGGTATTTTTTCTTTTAATGGCACTTCAAATTTTATTTCAGAAATCCCCAGTTCCTCTTCTCTATCGTGGGCCAGCTTGTCTAAAAAAACTTCGTGCAGCTCCACATCTCCGCTTGAATTTTTTACTTTATAAATTTTTGCCATTTGAAAATATAAAATCCTAAAGACGCCGCAATCGCGTTATAAAGTATTTCAAACAAAAAACCTAAATTAAAAATTATTGCAGTGTGGGACGAATCAGCAAATCTAAAATACATCATCATCAAAAGCTCATAGACTACAAACCAAGCAGAAAAAAGCGGCAAAAAATGTATAAACGGATATTTGTCGTGCTTTTCTTTCAAAGATGTCTGCATTTTTTTCGAGAAATAGGCAATAATTACAAGCAAAACCGATGAAAGACCGAAAAATGCGTAAGAAAAAATATCCGAAAATATCCCTGCAACCACAGCATACAAAATAATTTCATACCCGATTTTTTTTGGCGCAAAAAAAACATTTAAAAAGAAAAATATAAAAACCAAATTTAAAACCGCTCCAAACAAATTAAAGTGCACCAAAAAACTGCTCTGCAAAATTGCAAAAAAATAAAATAGCAAAATTGTAATTATCTCTGCAATCATTATTAATTTTTGTTTCTTGCGGCGTATGGGTTGTAGTAAAAGTCTTTGTTTTCCAGCGAGGCGGCCCAGGAGACGTTCATTTCGTCCATGTCAACTCGTATGTATTTTGCCAACAAGGGTTGTATTTTGTTTAATTCTCTCCAGCATTGCTGGGCAATTCGCCTGTAAGATGCGTGGCCTTTTTTGCCGGATCTTAAAGAAATAAAGTGATGCAATTCTCGCAAGTTCCAAGTTATCAAAACTCTTTTCCTAAAACACATTGGCACAACATATTGCGCATCTTCAGGAAACTGTTTGTATATTTTATTATAAGCCTCAACCGACTTTTCTACCACTGCCTTAAATTGGTCTTCAAACCCGGCTTCTCTTATTTCTGGAGGCAAATCATAGCCGTGCACTACGGTTACCGGCTGGTTGGACTGCGTGCACATTCTATGGCGCTGAACATCGCGAAATGCTCCGTAATCAAGCAAAATATCGAAAGTGTAATATATATGCTCTAACTCTCGCAAAGGCTGGTCAAACTTTTCTCGTCTGCTCAAAGTTTCGTCAATAATTTTTTCTTTTTTATCGGTTGAAAGGTTTTTGACTTTTCTTAAAATTTCTTCATAAGACAAATCTGAATAAGGATAAAGAATGCCGGCAATTAACTTGTCTTGCGCGTCTTTGTCATAATTTACAATTGTTACTGCCTGATTATTGCCCGCTTCCCTGCCCAGCTCCCAATCAGCAATATTTTTTAACTGCTTTTTTGTTTCAACAATATAATTATTTTTGTTTGCAAATTTCAACAGCGTCGGAACTGCTTCCATTGCTTTTTCTTTAATTTCTTTTCCAATGTCTTGCATTTCTTGCGCCGGGTGCGACAACATTTTTTTAATCAGGTTTTCCAGCTCTCTGGTGTTTATTGTCATTCCCAAGTTTGTCAAAACAGCCGAAGGCAGTAAATATCTCAAATTATCGCAAGCTCTGGCTTTTGAAACCATGTTGTACAGTTTTTCGTCTTGATCAGCCGGTTTTGGATATTTTTGTTTAACAAACTCCATCATTGCCGGAGTCATTTGTTCATAAGCGTCCATCAAGGAATTTACAGCGTCCAAGTAAACTTCTTTTAGCTCAGAGTTCATTATGGCTTCTGGCATATACAATTTTTCTTTATTGAAAATTTGATACCTTGAAGATTTTTCTGTAAAAGAAGCCAGCCTTGAATCTTCAATTACTTTTGTTGCAATATTAGAAACGTTTTCAATTGCCAAAGAAATTACCGCGTGCTCGGCAATTGAAGAGTGCCCAAACCCCACCACCCACTTTTCATTAAACTCCGCAGATTTTTCATCGGTAAGTTCTGCCGCAATTTTGTCAAAAGACTCTGCAGACCTAGAACATTTTGCAAAAGTAACCGCCTTGACCTCGGGCATTAAATTATTTGGCAAAGTATAAATTCTTCTTTCTGCTGACATATGTTTATTGTTCTCTTCAACTATTTTAATAATTTTTTCATTTATGACTGTCGCTAGCAACAATTCGCCATTTTCCAAACACTCCACCACTTTAAAATCATTTGGAAATTCAGCGGCCGCCATTAAATAAGAATTTAATGCGTTCTCCAAATGGTTCTTGTCTTTTTCATGTATATCTTGTTTTTTGTCGTCGCCCAAATAGTTTATCCGCGTCTGCCTTTTTTCCGCATCGGTTATATTATTTGCCAATTTCATTGAAAACTCGGCAGAAGTTTTCAAAATAAAAGTGTAATCTGGTTTTGGAATTTTAAAAATGCCGTATTCCAAATTGTAAAGCCAATTGACATATTTTTTCCACTCTTGTTTGTCCTTAATTTTGCCGCCCTGGTGCCCTATATTAGAAACCAAATATCTGTCGGAAATTACAATTTTCCCTTGGTCTAGCCATTTTTTAATTTTTAGGCTGGCGTCATACCTGTCGGTAGCATAAAAAATGGACGCAATTTCCGGCCCCACTTCCTCTGATGTTCCATATTTCCCGGTCAAATAATCGTCTACCATGGCAGAAGACCTTTCACCGTGCTGAGGAAAATCAATTTTCTCAACTTCATACCCTTTGCTTTTGAAATACTCTGCCAACAACTTTGTCTGCGTAGATTTCCCGCACCCATCAATCCCCTCAAACACAAAAAATTTCCCTCGCGCCTTTTTATCAGTTTTATTGGATAATTCCATAGAAATGTTCGCTGATGCAAGGGCGATATTTCTCAAATATTCTTTGTAAACAATTTGCATCCAGATGCTGTGGTTTATTTTGTCGGCCGACAGGTCTTTTATATCAAGCAGTTTGCCTTCCATTTTGTCGGTTTCTTTTATGCTGATTTCGGGGCTGTCGCCGATAAAATGATACACCAAACCAAAATGAACTTGTTCAACCGGCATTGAGTCGTCGTTTACAATTCCAACCAATTTTTTCTGCAAAAAATTTCCCCTAAAATTTACTTCTTCACTCCACTCTCGCATCATTCCCTCTTCTAAAATATCTCTGCCGTCTTTTATGTCTTCTTTATTTATATGCCCGCCAACTCCCAACTGATAGTTGTTGTTTACAAGCCTTTGCTCGCCGGCATTTGCCAAATATTTATATGCAAAAAACTTATTCTCAAAACTAAAAAGCATATAAGGAATTATCTGCTTGTATGACGGGTCATTTTCTACGTCGCCTCTTCTTTTAAACTCTGAATTCTTTTTTATTAAATCAACATAATAATCCAGGTTATCGGTCTTCAAACCCTGCCACTTTTCTTTTGCAAAAAGAATTTCAGTTTTTACAACTAAAATCTGCTCGTCATCCTTGCTCATGATTGTTGTATTTGATTTATATTTTGTTTTTTCCCTTCCTCAATCAAAATTTCTTTAATGCTCACAAACCCATCTTCATCAATTACTACTTTTTTCTCTTCTTCAACTTTATTACTGCCCTGGTTGCTATATTCTTCAATAGAATTATCCATAACAACCAAGTTAACTTCTGCATCTCTGAATAATTTTATGGACTTTTGATCGGCGTGATATCTTTTCATGGCAACCACCCTTTTTATACCAACTCTTACAATTCTCATGGCGCAGTTATAGCAAGGAACCATTTTAGTATAGATTGTTGCTCCTTGAACTTTTATTCCGTCTCTCGCGCACTGTAAAATTGCATTTTCTTCTGCGTGCAAAGTCCTCACGCAATGTTGAGACTGAGTTCCGTCTTCATGGATTACCGTGTTCATCATATGCCCGGCTTCGTCGCAATGTGGCTGGCCTGGAGCTGCTCCAACATACCCAGTTGCAATTATTGTATGTCCTGGGCCTACAATGACAGAACCGCTTCTTCCCCTATCACAGCTTCCCCTGCTTCCAATAGGGTCTAATAAATTTAAAAAATATTCATCCCACGATGGCCTAACATATTTTTGGTTCTCCATGTTTTTTAAAAATTTAATTTTTATGTATGCCCATTCTACCACTTATGTAAAATAAAAATCAAGCGCTTTTCCACGCTTGATTTTTATTGAGTTTCGTTTTTTAGTTTACGACGTCTATGCCCATATTCTTTGCAGTTCCGGCGATGATTTTCATGGCTTGATTAATATCGGTGGTGTTTAGGTCGGGCATTTTCTTTTCGGCGATTTCTTTTAGTTGGGCTTTTGTGACTTTGCCAACTTTTGTTTTGTTGGGTACGCCTGAGCCCTTTTCTACTCCGGCGGCTTTTGCCAATAATTGCGAGGCCAAAGGTGTTTTCAATTTAAAAACAAATGATCTGTCTTTGTAAATTGTAACCTCTGCTGGAATTATGTAGCCTGCCATTGCTTGTGTTGCTGCGTTAAACTTTTGGCAGAACTCTGCAATGTTTAATCCGTGAGGAGCCAATGCCGGTCCAATTGGAGGCGCTGGAGTTGCTTTTCCTGCGGCTATCTGCACTTTTACTACAACTTTAATTTCTTTTGCCATATTTTTTACTAAGTACTATGTGATAAACTAATATTCAAAAATATATGTTTAAAAGCAATACTTAATTTGTTATTTAATCTACTTTTTTTATTTGTAATGAATCTAGTTCTACCGGTGTGTCTCTGCCAAACATGTTGACCAGGACTTTTATCTTTCCTCTTTCTTTATCAATTTCAGAAACCTTTCCTTCAAAACCTTTAAATGGGCCGTCGTTAACTTTTACTGTGGCGCCAATTTCAAAATCAATTGTAAATTCTGGCTCGCCCATTTGCATTCTCTTCATCAGGTCAGCCATGTCAGGCGCAGAAACCGGGATTGGTGTTGTGCCTGCTCCCAAAAATCCTGTGACTCTTGGAGTGTTTCTAACAACGTACCACGAAGCATCGGTAACTACCATTTCCACCAACACATAACCAGGGTAAATCTTTTCTTCTACTGTTTTCCTTTTCCCGTTTTTGATTTTAATCTTTTTTTCTTTTGGTACAATAACATTATAAATCTTGTCTTCCATACCCAAAGACTCGATCCTCTGCTTGAGGTTTTTTGCAACGGCATCTTCATAGCCTGAGTAGGTATGAATAACGTACCAATTTCGATCTTGTTCTATTTGTTGCTTTGACATAGTTTTTAAGTTCTATTTAAGAACAAACATTTTGATTAACAATGTAAAAATATAATCCAGCCCGCCCAAAAAAGCTGCTGTAATAAAAGTAATTCCCAATACAACCAATGTGTATCTTATAATATCCTTACGCGAAAGCCAGCTGACTCTCCTTAATTCAGCATAAACTTCTTTAAAAAATATATTTACTTTTTGTGTAATTGTTGCCATATTTCTTATATTTCTTGTTTTTTAAAATGGCCCGGAGGCCATCTATATATATAGTAGCCGAAACAACCCCATTAGTCAAGTGATTGTATTACATTGGGTCTCTTACCTCAATCCCAATTTTTCTCTAAGAAACGGCATAAGTTTGCTCGGAGACCACTCTGTTTTTATCATATATTTCTCAGCGTTGAGATTTTTGGTCAGTTCGTTTTCCATTTCTTCTCCACCATAGTTTGTAAGAATGTAGACCGGAATATCCTTTGTTGACGTAGTTTGTCGCATTGTCTCAAGTATTTTGTCTCCGTTTATCCCGTCTGGAAGGAGTAAGTCAAGCATTACCAGATCAGGTTTTTCTGCTATACCGGCTTCAATTTCTTTTATCCTTTGTAGAGCAATGGTGCCCAATGTTATGACCTCGAGCTCAATGCCGGGCATCGTGCCGATCATGGTTTTATACAAGGCCACTAATCCAAAGTCATCTTCAATCCAGAGAATGTACTTTTTTTTGGTTGACGGCTTAACTTCTGCTTTCTCTTTTGTTTTTATTTTTGGCATGTTTTTATTTATTATTTATATTAGTGTTATTTTCAATTTTTATCGATTGGTTTATTTCTTGCTTTACTGGAAGTTCAATGTAAAACCCACTTCCTTTGCCGTCGCCCAAAGATTCAGCCCAGATTCTTCCATGGTGGCCTTCAATGATTTTGCCGGACAGATAAAGCCCCAACCCCTTGCCCACGGCAAACAGTTTTTTAGCTTGTTCGCCCCTGTGGAAGCTTTGCTTAAACAGGTTCTGAATCACTTCATCCGATAATCCAATGCCCGTGTCTGCAACACTAATTAAAAGTTTATCATTTTTTACTTCCATAGCTACTGTGACACCTCCTTTTGCTGTGTATTTTATGCAGTTGTCTATAACGTTAGTAAGAACCAATTTTAATTTCATGCGGTCGGCAGGAACTTTTGGAATTTCTCCCCGTTTCTCATATTTTAGATAGATACCTTTGGATTCTGCCTCAGCCGTTAAGTCTTTCAGGGTTTCATTCATCAATGCCTCAAAATCAATGGAGTGATCTAGGTGTATCATATCCTTGCCTATCTGATAACTGGAAACATCAAGAAGTTCGTTTACAACATCAATCTCTTTTTGAGTAGACTCGCTTAACCTTAAAATTACATCTTTTATTTTTGTCGGTATCTTGCCAAATATTCCGCTAAGCATCAAATCTATAAATCCATTATTTACAGACAGAGGCGTTCGCAAATGGTGCTGAGTTATAAGCATAAAGTCTGTTTTATTTTCGTCCAAATGTTTCAACTCTTCATTGGCATGTTTTTCAAGTTCATGCGCCTGTTTTTCAACTGCGAGAGCCTTTTCAACTTTTTCTTTCTGATTTCTAAGCTCGCTTGTTTGTTCTTCTACTTTATATTTAAGATTATCACTTAAATCCTTGAGCGCATTTTTGGCTTTTCCTTCCTCAAAGTTTGATATTATTAATTTCTCTGTGCTCTTATTAAAAAAATATCCATAAGCAATAACCAAAATAAAAATAGAAACAATTAATAATTTTGAGATACTCTGTTCAATCAAATATGAAGTGGTCAGAAGCAGAGAAACCAAAATTAATGTTATTACCAGATAACGCTCAAACAAACAATCTTTAAATTTTGAATTACAATATTGGCATCGCTTTGAGGGCGGGTAACCAAGGTTTCTTGCAAGCCAACAGTTTTTATTAACATATCCCAACTCGCCTATCTTTATTATTTTTTGAGATGCTTCAGCTTTTTCCATTTTCTTATTTATTAAAAATCTTCTTAAACATAACGTACATTAACGCAGCTAAACAAATATTTGCGAAACTAGCCAAAAGCGTCAAGAAAGATACTAATAAATCTAGGCCCCATGCTAAATTAACAAGTTTTCCGTAATAAAGCAGAAAAAAAGAAATTAAAAAAAGAACCGACGTAAAACCATATACAAATCTCAATTCTCCCGGATCTTTCTCTACTGGCACAATTTTTTGTTTCAACATTTTATTAGAGAATAAATTGTAAAACTGATAAAGGAAATTAAATTTCATGGAGAAAAGGCCAAAAAGAAATAAAAGTCCTGTTATTAAGACAAGCCAGATATTTTGAAATAAAAAAGCGGCTAATGCTAAAAAACCGCAGGTGGCTCTGAAAAAATTTAAAGATCGGCTGTCATAAATTGCACATTGTTGCATATTATAAAAATATTAATATTATTTTACACACTTTTTTATAGCTGAACACGCTTTTCTCACGTCTTTTAGGTCGTTGTATATATAAAAACTTACTCTGCAACTTGCGGGAGGATTTAATTTATAGCAGTGATGAGCCAAGGTTGCGCAATGACAGCCAGCCCTTGATTCCACTCCCAATTTATTTAAATCTTCTGCGATTTCCATAGGACTTTTATCAAGGTACGTAAATGCAACCAAAGAAGCTCTATTCTCTGAATTTTTCGGTCCGTATATTTTTATAGATGGTATCTCTCCCAATATTTTCAGCGCCTCGCTTATCAAAGTTTTTTCGTGATCTTCTATGTTATTCATGGCTTTTTCTACATCGGCTCTTTCCAATTTTTTATCAGTCATAAAATACTTATATCTCCTAAAACCCAAAGGATACCCCAAAGCAAAATCTATCAGCAACCTTACAGCTTGTGCGGAAAGAATTGTGCCTAAAATATTGGGAGTTCCTGCTGTGAATTTCCAAGGAAGGACGTTGTATTCCACTTTTTCAGGGCTAACTTTTCCCTCTGCAATCATATCTCCTCCGTAAAGAAACGGCCTCATTCCATTTAGTAACTCTTCTTTTGCATACAAGGCACCAACTCCAAAAGGTGCGAACATTTTGTGAAAAGACCATACAAGAAAATCTATATCTAATTTTTGAACATCAACAAAAATATTCGGCACCATCTGAGCGCCATCAATCAACAAATAAGATCTCTTCTCGCCATTTGGTTGCGCATAACCGCTTGAATTAGCAATTTCTCTTATTTTTTCTATCGGATTTTTCGTCCCTAAAAAGTTTGAGGCGCCAGTACAGCATACCAGCTTTGTTTTATTATCAACTAAAGATTTTAAATGAGCTAAATCAAGCTCTCCGGTTTCTTCATCAAACCTTGCAATTCTGCACTCCACATTAATTCCAAACTTTGATAATATTTCTTTGCACAATCCATACCAGGGAACATAGTTTGAATTATGTTCCATAAATGTTGTGACTACATTATCCCCGTCCTTAAATTCAGTCATTAAGGAATACATAACCGAATTTATTGCTTCGGTGGTGTTCCTATATAAAATAATATTTTTTCTCGATGGAGCGTTTATAAACTGCGCAATCGTGTCATAAGAAGCTTCAAACTTTTCCGTAGTCAGCATTGAAGCCTTAGACTGTCCCCTATGGACATTATCATACTGCACAACAAGCTTCTTTAACAAATCCAGCAACTGAACAGGGACCTGCGTACTCGCCGCATTATTTGAAATAGTCCTCCCAGCTTTTATCGCTGAAAAATATTTTCTTATTTTTTGAGTATCTATCATTATGCTTTTTTTATTATTATAACATTTTTTAAAATAAATAAAAAAGGGCCGATGGTAATGCATAAAAACATTTTGCATAGTTAAAAATAGAACTAAAAATCGCCTTTTACGGAGATTTTTGAGGTTTTTAAATTTCGCCTTTTTTTATTTTTGTACGAATATCTTCTACGAAGTTGTTAAAATAGCAGAGGTTGTGGAAAGTCAGGAGTTTCATGCCGGTTAGCTCCCCTGCTTTTAGCAGGTGGCAGATGTAGTCTTTTTTGTAGTTTAGGCAGACGTTGCAGGTGCATCCTTTGTCCAGCGGTTCATTCTTTTTTAAGTATTTTGTTTTTTTCATATCCAATTTTCCTTCCGAAGTAAAAGCAATTCCCCGCCTGGCATAGTGCGTTGGAACTGTGCAATCAAAAGTATCAACGCCAGATTTTATTATCAGCTCCATGTCTTCTAAATAACCAACGCCCAATAAGTGCCTTGGCTTTTTTTCTGGTAATTCATCAACCACCCAGCCAACCATTTGCGCCATTGTTTTTTTATCGTTGCCGAATTCTCCGCCAATACCAAAACCGTCAAAATCTAAGCCCCCAATAAATTTTGCGCTTTCGATTCGCAAATCTTTAAACCTTGAGCCCTGCACAATGCCATACAAAGCTTGTTTGGATTTCTTGGTCTTGAGACAAATTTCTGCCCAGCGGTGAGTTTTTTCCAAAGATTTTTTAACATAATTTAAATCGGCCAAAGGAGCTGTGCATTCGTCAAAAGCAAAAATAATATCAGCCCCCAATTTTTCCTGTATTTTTATAGATTCTTTCGGCCCAATAAATAATTCGTCGCCATTTAAAGGCGAGCGAAAAGTGACACCATCATGATTTATTTTTATTTTGTTGGGCTGTGCATTTACTTTAATTGCGTCGCCATTTTCAGAGTTGCTTTTCAAAATTTTGCTTCCCAATCCATAGTCCCTGCCAAACCCTAAAGAAAAAACCTGATACCCCGCAGAGTCGGTCATCAAGGGCTTTTTCCAATTCATAAACTTGTGCAACTTACCCGCCTTTTCAACAATTTTTTCTCCAGGCTTTAAATGCAAATGAAAAGTATTCGCAATCAAAATTTGTGACTTTGTCTGTTCAACTTCCTTGCTATCTAAAGTTTTTATAACAGCCTGCGTGGCAACAGGAACCAAACACGGCGTCTCCACAACCCCGTGCTCTGTTTCAATAAACCCCAACCTCGCCCTACTTATTTTAGATTTTTTTAAAATTTTAAAATTCATTTGTGCCTTAGGTTATCACGTGATAACCTGAATAATTATTTCTGATTTGTTTTATTTTTTAGTAAATTCTTTATGTCAGCTTTTTTGATCACAAAGTTTGGACCAACTTTTGCGGCCTTAATTGCACCCCTGTTTATTCTTTTCAACACAGCTACCCGGCTTATCTTCAAAATCTTTGCCAGCTGGCTCGTCGACAAAAACTCACTTTTTTCCACAAGAATTTCTTTCATGTATTTCAGGTTATCACGCGATAACCAACGCGGTCAACAACTGCGCGCAAATTAATCGAGTCGCGAATTGTTGACATTAAAATAAAAATATGCTAATAATACGAAGTAAGAAATTTCGTCTGCGCGTTACAAAACTCTCAGAAATGGAGAAGGTCTGTATGAAACTTAAGGCAGTGATTGGACGACACATGGAACAGGAATTGCAGGATGAAATCGAGGTGATGAGGGGTGAAGTGATGGCCCGCGTGATCGGGCCGCATCTTCACCGCCCAAACTTCGGTCCAGCCGAGTTCTACATCCAGAGATGTGATTTCGCTCACAGCGAAAAGGCTTTCTGCGAGGTTCGGCTGACCGGAGTGTCCATGACTCGCGACCGTTCCGATAAGGACTTTGATGACGCCTGTGAGGCCCTCGAGGCACTGTATCGCGAGAAAATTGAGGAGACTCTGTTCCATCCAAAGCAGGTCCAGCTCATGGTCTCGCTTATGCTTGACCAGCCTCGACGGGATGGCTCTTGCCTCGTGGAACGGCCTCCAATTTGGGTGGAGGGCAAGCGCGTCCCCACGAAGTAGACGTTTTGCACATTACAAATCAAACCGCGGCCCCAAGTTAACCTTGGACGGCCCAGCATCGCTTTCGTGAACGAGGACGGCGCTGGGCTATTTTTTTACAAAATTTCGAATTGCTTCGGGTTATCACGTGATAACCAACGCGGTTAAAAAATTATAGCTTCTTACTCATATAATACCAATCAACTCCGTAGTAATATTTTGGCAAAACTGCGTCTTTTTTGTAGCCCATTTTTTCATAAAAACGAACCGTCTTTGGCCACGCAGATGAAGTTTTTATAACAGATTTAACGCAGTTTTCTGTTTTTGCCCAATTCTCAACGTAACTCAACAACCTTGTCCCAATCCCCTCGCCCTGCAAGTTGTTTTTTACAAGCAACGATCTGGTTTCCGCAATACCACCCCTGATTTCGGTTTGAGCATATCCAATAATTTCTCCGCCCGAATAAGAAGCGAAATAAAAAGTTTTTTTAGGCGGTAAAAAACTAAACTTTTTGTCGTTTATTGCCCATTGCTCGTTCGCAAAGTTTTCCGTGTCTTCTTTTTTAACTTCTTTTATTTTGATATCCATATTAATTTACCTTCAGGTTATCACGTGATAACCAACGCGGTCAACAAACAAATAGTTAATAAACTTGACACGTTTCTAATTTGTTTATAATATCATTAAAGAATAATCGTTAACCTGTGCATTGATAAAAAGAGGGAGTTGAACAATGGGCACGATCTGCTTTTCTACGACCAAATGGGTAAGCATTGACTTTGATTTCGGCAGTACGCAACACGCAGAATTCGTAAGGGAATTGGAGGCATGGATAAAAGCCAGTCATATCCGTTTTGCCTTCAAGGAAAAACACTTCTGGGTGTTTATGCCAGATGATGCGGCAAAAGTTAAGCGGTGGATGATAGCGCATGGAGCCACAAGGCTCACCCTTTCAACGCGCGTTTGCAAACACTGCGGCCGTCCTCAGTAGCCTCACAATGCCGTATCAAAATCAATGGTACGGCTTCTTTTTTTTATAAATTTTTTAAATTGCTTCAGGTTGTCACGTGATAACCAACGTGGAATGTTAAATTATGGTTGGAAGATGTCGGCGGTGCGGCCGGCGATTGAGAGTTTTACGGAGGTTACTGATGAAAATTGTTTTAGGGTTTGGGTTATTTGGGCTACTCGGGAGGCCATACTGCATGAGCCTCCGCCAGATTCGGTGGTGGCGTTGAAGTCGGCGCGGGCTTCTGCGTTTACAATAGAAATACTGTTTAGTTGACTGCCGGCTGGAATGCTGGAAAAATATCCTTGCGCCTTTTCTTCTGCTGTTGGGCCTTTTAGAAGTTCTTCGAGAGATGCTTTGGCAACGCCTTGCGTTGCGTTTATAATTCTCTTTACAGGATAAACTCTTTTGCATTCATCTTGTTCGCTTGTTGCAGAAAGCGCTTGATTGCCAAAAAACACCGTAACTTCTATTGTTTTGCTTTCTATTATATTTATTGGCAACGAAAATGTTTTGTCTTTTTCCGGAAGGCCTGAAGCATTTTCATTTTTAAAAACTAAAGTAGCCGATTGCGCTACGGGTGATTGAAAGTTCAAAGTAGTTTCAAAATTTGTTGGCAATTGCATCCAGTCAGTGGTGCCGATCAAAATTCCAAATGCTAATTCCTTGCCGGCGTTGTCTAATAATCTGACTGTCCCAACTTGGCCCTCAAAACCCGTCCAGCTGTCTTTGCCGGTTACATAACCTTTAATTACTAATGGCGAAGAATAACTTTGGGCCTGTTCTGTTGAGCCCTGCAAAGCAGTAACCACAATGCCAGAGTTGCCCCAAACAACCGGGGGTTTTTCTGCGGGCTTTTTTTCAAGAAAGAAAAACGCACCTAGCAAAATTACTATTATTACTGTTAACACAATAACTAAAATATATTCTTTTTTCATATTTTTATATTACATTTTATAGCCAAAAATTGAAAGTCCGGTGGGGCTTGACACGAGTGCATAAACAGAGTATAATAAAATCAAGCTAATAAGTCGAGTTTAAAACGACCTATTAGAAAGGTCGTTTTATTATTAGGCCAAAAGGCCTATACAAAACAAAAAACAACAATGTTCGATAAAAACAACGACAGAGGTTTCGCTCCTAGAGCGATGATCAAAGGAAACTGGAAATGCTCCGAGTGCGGAGTAGAAATTACAGAGCTTCCTTTTGAACCAGCTCCAGACAGACCAATTTATTGCAGAGAATGCTGGTCAAAAAAGAGACCTCCAAGAAATTTCTCAAGATAATTTCTAAAAAACAATCCGCGAAAGCGGGTTGTTTTTTTGTATAAAAAAATATTAGTGATATAATAATTCAATGACAGTTACAAAAGATGCGATTTTAGACAGTTTAAAAAATACTTGGTGCAGATTGCGAACTTCAAAAATAGAAGGCATAGGAGTTATAGCAGTCAGAGATATTCCAAAAGGAACAAATCCTTTTTTGGGAGTAAAAAAACGAGTCTGGCGCAAATTCAAAATTTCTGATTTGAAAGGTTTGGACAAAGAAACATTATCCTTGGTTGATAGTTTTTTTGTGATTCACAAAAACGGCATTGTTTGGATTTCAGAATCGGGTCTAAACGGGATGGATATTTCCTACTTTTTAAATAATTCAAAAAATCCCAACGTCAAAACAATTAATGACGGAGAAGATTTTGTGACTATAAAAAAAATAAAAAAGGGCGAAGAATTAACTGTCGCATATTCAACATACGACGAAAAATTTAATTAAAACAAAAAAATGAGCGTACAAAACGGCAACGGCCACAACGGAAACGGGCATGAGACTGTTTCCCCAAAAAAATTCTTATTTGTCAGTTGGGAAGCCTTATCAGGAGACCTCGCTTATCAAATACAAAGCGAGGGGCACGAGGTAAAAGCCTATATACAAGCGGATTATGACGTGGGCGTTTATGAAGGTTTTTTTGAAAGAGTAGATGATTATAAGCAATTTATTGACTGGGCGGACGTAGTTGTTTTTGACGACGTTGGCTTTGGAGACGAAGCCGACGAACTAAGAAAAAAAGGCAAGCTGGTTGTTGGTGGAAGCGAATATACAGACAGGCTTGAAAAAGACCGTGAATTTGGCCAGGCAGAAATGAAAAGAGTTGGAATGCTGACTCTCCCCCACTGGGATTTTTCCGATTATGATTTGGTTTTAAAATTTATTGAAGAAAATCCGGGACGCTATGTTTTTAAACCTTCAGAGTTTATTGGTTCTTCATCAAAAGGGCTTTTATTTTTAGGTAAAGACGACGATGGAAAAGACCTTTGCGAAATAATCAGGTCAAACAAAGACGCGTTAAAAGAAAAAGTGAAACAGTTTCAGTTGCAAAAGTTCGCGCAAGGAGTTGAAGTGGCAGTTGGGGCGTTTTTCAACGGGAACGATTTTATTTACCCCATAAACGTAAACTTTGAGCACAAAAAATTATTTCCGGGAGACATTGGCCCATATACCGGAGAAATGGGCACTTTAATGTATTGGTCGGGGCCAAACACAATTTTCAAAACAACTCTGGAAAAAATGAAAGATGACATTAAAAAATCCGGATATGTTGGGTATATAGACATAAATTGTATTGCAAACGCAAGAGGAATTTACCCGCTGGAATTTACATGCAGATTTGGCTACCCGCATATTTCAATTGCCATGGAGGGCATAATAAGCGAAATGGGAGAATTTTTATATTCAATTGCCAAAGGAGAAAGTTACGAATTGAAAACCAAAAAGGGATTCCAGCTGGGCGTGTGTTGCGCGGTTCCGCCGTTCCCATATTATGACAAAGAAGAAATGGATATTTACAGAGACTTATCTATAATTTTTAAAAAACCGTCTATGGAGGGAATCAGGTTTGGCGATTTAAAAAAAGTTGATGGCAGTTGGAGAATTGCCGGAGAAAGCGGATATGTTTTGGTTGTAACCGGCTCTGGCACAACAGTAGACGATGCCAGAAAACAAGCTTACGGCAGAATTGATAACATTTTATTGCAAAATATGTTTTACCGCACAGATATTGGCCTTGGTTGGTATGAAGATTCAGACAGACTGCAAACTTGGGGGTATTTATACTAAATTTTAAACAAACAAAAAACCCTTTGTATACGAGAAGGGTTTTTTGTTTTATAATTATTTTCTTTCTAACTTCATTGCAATAACTGCCAAATAAATAGCGGCTAATCCCACCAACATATAGACAATTTTTGACAACGCTCCTTCTTGGAATATTGTTGTGACTACATTGAGGTTCATCAAACCAATCAAACCCCAATTTACTCCTCCAACAATTACTAAAACCAACGCGACTATATCTAATGTATTTAATTTCATAACGATTTTAATAAATAATTAATTAATAAAATCGGCCTTTACTTGCTTAATTATACCATAAAACCATATGTCAACACCATTAATGCACGTTTATTTGCGCATCACTTCCCAAACCCAAATTAATCTCTTTTGCAACGCCCGCATTAATTTCTAAAACATATTTTGCTTTTGCCGCCGGCACGGTTGATGGACAAATTAAAGTTTTGCAAGGTTGCACATTTTCGGATATAAAAACAACCTTGTTATTACCATCAATCCAAATTATATCTAAGGAAATTAAAGTATTCTTCATCCAAAAAGGATAAATCCCCTCTTTATCGAAAACAAAAAGCATGCCTTTACCTCTGTCTAACTGTTTCACAAACATCAACCCTTTTTCTTGTTCTGCTTTTGTTTTCGCCAGCTGCACAGAAAAACAATTAGACCCAAAGCATATTTTATTATCCAAGCTCTGTTGGGTTGTCGGCGACAACAAAATGCCTGCCGAATAAAAGAACAAATAACCTATACAAATAATAGCAATAATCAGCAATATTATTTCTAAGTACATTTTCATATTTTAAGCAGGGTTTTTCAGCTTTCTTATTTTGCTTCTGTATTCCAAATATATAATAGTCACCACAAAAATATCAAAAGCAGTCAGAAACAAAAGCATAAGCGAATGCGTATGAAAGTACCTGTAAGTCTGATATATTATGAAATAACTAAAACCGGCCATTATCCAAGGATACCCCCAAATTTTACTTTTCAACAAAGTTATAACCAAAAATATATTTACCACTCCGTGGAATAAAAGATAAAAAATTGCAAAAAAATGCGCGCCCGCAGCAAGGTTGCCCGACAAATTTATCAAATAATTGGCAATCAAGTCATTTGGGTCTTCTGCAATTTCCTGCTGGGCCAAGGAAATAATAAAATTGTCTGTAATCAGCCTGCCCGAAATTGCCAAAAGTATTCCTGCAAGAATTTCAAAAAGGCCGAAAAAGAATTTTATTAAAACTCCAATTTCAAAAACTTTATCGATTGTTTTTCTAGTAAAAAACTTTCTCATATTATTGCCACACCGTTTCTATATCAACTTGTTGTGTAGAACTTATTGTCCACGCAGAGGTTGTGCCACCGGTTTTTGTGAGAATTGCTTTGTTTGCTTTCCAAACAGCGCCTTCTATCAGATCTCCCAGCAAAACAATCTGTTCGGCCGGATTATTAGATTTACATCCGTAATAAGCAGCCTGAACATCGGGCGGATTACCGAAAAACGGCCTTGTGCCTGTAAACGGCGAGCAAATTGTGCCGTCTTTAAGCGTTAAAAACCACGCCCAATTTGTTTGCTTGTTTGCCGGAGTTTCTGGGGCGGGCAAAACTTTTGTGAGTTTTATCAAAAAAGAGTCTGGCACCAAAGGATTCATCTGGCAAAACACAAACTCCCTCTGCCCTGTTTCAAAACACGGGTCGGAAATTGCGTTGCCCACCATGCACCTCCAAGCATCGCTTCTAAATGGCTGTGCCACAGAATTGGCAAAACAATCTCCATTTTTTTGCGTTACCGGCAAAGTCGCGGGCGCTGAAAATTTGATCACATTGGTTGGCACAATCACTGGCCTTACTTCTTGTTTTTTATCGCTTGCTTTTGTGAAGGGTAGCGACGTTTCGCTTATTACAGAAATAGACTTGACAGTAAAATAGTAAAACAAAAATGCCAGCGCTAAAATAATTATTATTGCTGTAACTGTTATAATAATTGTCGAAATAGAACGCTTTTTTGGTACTTCGTCCATAAAAAAAATACACTAATTGATATTAGTGTATTTTACTGCTAATTTTATTGTTCTACAATGCACCTCACTTCGTTGTTGGGCTTTACCTCCAAGAACCCTGAATTAATTTCGAAAAAGTTTTCTTTTTTATTTGCATCAATAACTTTCACAACCCCAGCCGACAAAACAGTAATCAAAGTTTCGTGGTTGTCCAAAACCGTGATCTCCCCCATCACAGTTTTAACATTGAGGCTCACCGCCTCCCCCTGAAACAAAATATTTTTTAACGAATAAACTGAAAGTTTCATATTATTTTACTTCGTCGATTCCGCCTTTTAAATAGAAATTTTCTTCGGGGACGTCGTCGTGTTTGCCTTCTAGAATTTCTGCGAAACCGCGGATGGTGTCCTCAAGTTTTACGTATTTTCCTGGTCTGCCGGTAAACATTTCGGCGACGAAGAATGGCTGAGACATAAATCTTTGGATTTTTCTGGCTCGGTTAACTGTTTTCTTGTCTTCTTCTGATAATTCTTCCATACCCAAAATTGCAATAATATCTTGCAAGTCTTTATATTTTTGCAAACACAACTGGACATCGCGGGCTGTTTTGTAGTGTTTTTCTCCAACAATTTTTGGATCCAAGGCTGTTGATGTTGAAGCCAACGGGTCAACTGCCGGGTAAATACCAATTTCTGTTAAAGCTCTGGAAAGCACTATAGTTGAATCTAGGTGCGAAAATGTTGTAGCAGGAGCAGGGTCTGTAATGTCGTCAGCGGGCACGTAAATAGCTTGCACCGAGGTAATAGCTCCATTTTTTGTTGAGGTAATTCTTTCTTGCAATTCCGCCATTTCAGAAGCCAAAGTTGGCTGATATCCCACAGCCGATGGCATTCTACCAAGCAAAGTGGAAACTTCAGAGCCTGCTTGTGAAAATCTAAAAATATTGTCAATAAAAAGCAAAACGTTTTTCTTTTCTTCGTCGCGGAAATATTCAGCCATTGTTAAAGCGCTCAAAGCAACCCTTGCTCTGGCTCCAGGCACTTCGTTCATTTGCCCGAAAACTAAAGCTGTTTTATTAATAACTCCAGACTCTTTCATATCGTGATGCAAGTCATTTCCTTCTCTTGTCCTCTCACCAACTCCGGCGAAAACCGAAACTCCGCCCGATTCCTCGGCAACGTTTCTGATAAGCTCTTGCAAGAAAACTGTTTTTCCAACTCCCGCTCCCCCAAACAATCCAACTTTTCCTCCTTTAATAAACGGGGCAATCAAGTCAACAACTTTAATTCCTGTTTCAAAAACTTCTGTTTTAGTAGCTTGCTCTGTAAAAGCGGGCGATGGCCTGTGAATTGGCCAATGCTTTTTGAAAGTGGCCTTTCCTTCCAAAACATTTCCGCAAACATCAAACAAATTTCCCAACACCTCTGGCCCCACCGGCACCTCAATCATTTTTCCCGTATCTTCAACCACCTCGCCTCTTTTCAACCCATCGGTTGACTGCAAAGAAATTGCCTTTACTTTCGTAGAGTCCAAGTGCTTCACAACCTCAAGCACCACTTTCCCATTTGGCCCAGTAACATTCAAAGCATTAAAAATCCCCGGCAGCGATGTACCTTCTGGAAATTCCACATCCACCACCGGCCCAATAATTTGTATAATTTTTCCTTTATTCATAATATTTTTAATTTAATGCTTCAGCTCCAGCAGAAATTTCGCTTATTTCTGTTGTTATTCTGGATTGACGCGATTTATTATATTGTAAATTTAATGCTTCTCCAAGGTCGCTTGCGTTGTCTGAGGCGGTTTTCATGGCCATTCGGCGGGCGGAATGTTCGCTGGCGTTGGCTTCCAGGATTAAGTGGTACACCTGCATAAAGAATAAATGTTCGGCCAGCTTTTCTAAAACTTTTTCGGGTTTTGGTTCAATGGTATACTCTTTCAACTCTGTTTTGTTTGGTACAAAATTTATGTTTTGTTCTTTTATTAAATCGGCGAATTTTCCGCGTTCGGGAATAATTTCTTTTATTGTGTCTGCAATATGATCAAAATCAATTGGCAAAATTCTTCTTACGTGAGGCTCTTGTTTTAACGCAGACCTAAAATGCGTTGAGATAACCACCACTCTATCCCAGCCTTCGCCAAGGCTTCGGCCGGCAAGAAAGTCTTTCCCGCCCCTTTTAAATCCATCAATTATAAAATCAACCAGTGGCTTTACTTGCTCGGGCGTTGTATAGTCACCCGCTGACACAAACTTTTTTAAAACTTTAACACCCTTTTTAGAAAGATACGCAAACGATTTTTCTCCAACCGCCACAAAAAGTTTTTCCTCGCCGGGATACTTGTCTTTGTCTTGTTTGATGTGCGCTTCAAATTTTTTAAATATAGAACTGTTAAACGCGCCGGCCAAGCCTTTGTCAGATGTTACCAGCACAAACAAAACGCGTTTTATATTTTTTCTCACCTCAAACAACTCCGGCAACTTCTGGTTTTCCAAAGCCGAAACCGTTGCCAAAAAATCCAACGCAGCAAAACTGTACGGCCTTGAATCCAGCGCAATCTGCTGAGACTTTCTCATCTTCGTAGCCGAAACCAGCTCCATTGCCTTGGTAATTTGTCCTATATTATTAACGGATTTTAACCGTTTTTTTAAATTCTGCGGTGATTCCATGTTTATTTATGTCTCAATCTATATTTTTATATCATTTTATCTGCCTCTTGACAACAGCCCTGGATTTGCTATACTTAACTTGCTGACATGATACCGTATACATTACGGGTCAAAGTTGGGTGCTAAACAAAGGAGATTCCGAAAGGGGTCTTTTTTGTTTAACAATTTAATGTGATATAATCTATTTGTGGACTCGGGCCCGTGCTTGTATATAGTAACATGTTGGTGTTAGCACCCAACGAAGCGGGTGCAAGTCCCGCCGGGTCCACGTTCAAAGAATCTGTCATTTGCTGACGGATTTTTTGTTGCCTTGGTTATTTGTCCTATATTATTGACTGACTTCAGTCTCTTTTTTAAATTCTGCGGACTTTCCATGTTTTACTTAAATACTTGACAAAATAACTTATTGGGTGTATAATTAAATATTAGGGTAAAAACAATGTTCTTTCGATTCTCGTAGGTAGCTATGCCTATAAAATAGCGAGGAAAAGAAAATGGGGATATCTCTTGTTATGGCGGCTTCTATCAATCCTGGGCCTGTTCCGTCGTCAGATATCCAGGATTTCCTTTCTGGAGCCAGGTCTGTTCCAGAGCAAGTGACGCACGCCCGCCGCCAGGGAAAAGAAGTCACATTCGTACAAGACGGAAAAGCTACCTATAATTGGTACTGGCTAATGCCAGATGGCACGAAATTCTACAATGTCTAATCGCTGCGATAGCAGCTATCGACCTGAGCATGTCCCGCGCATAGCGCGAAAAACTGCTCCCCGGCACATCGTTGTCGGGCTTTTTATTTTACGCTCTCAACGAACTTGATTATCACTTCTTTTATCTCCCCTTCTGTCTCGTCGGTGATGGCTTTTTCGGTTTTTATCTTTTCAACTAGGTCTTTGTGCAGGTTTTCAAAGTATTCTAGGTATTTTTTCTCAATTTCAACCATTTTGGAAGGTTCAAATTTTGAAAAATAGTCGTTTAGGGCTGCGTACAGCACCAAGACTTGTTTTTCAAAGCTCATTGGGGCTAGGTCAGACTGTTTCAAAATTTCTGTGACAATTCTGCCTTTATTGATTCTTTGTTTTGTGACTTCGTCAACGTCAGAGGCAAACTGCACGAATGTTTGCAATTCGCGAAACTGGGCTAACTCAAGTCTCAACTTGCCGGCAACTTTTTTCATTGCTTTGGTTTGAGCTGCGCTTCCAACGCGGGAAACCGACAAACCAACGTTAACAGCTGGTCGTGTGCCTTGGTAAAATAAATCTGACTCCAAATAAATTTGTCCGTCTGTAATAGAAATGACGTTTGTTGGAATGTACGCTGTAACGTCGCCAAGCTGGGTTTCAATAATTGGCAAAGCAGTCAAACTGCCTCCGCCTTTTGCTTTTGAAAGTTTGGCTGCTCTTTCAAGTAACCTTGAGTGCAAATAGAACACGTCTCCAGGATATGCTTCTCTTCCCGGCGGTCTTCGCAGGAGCAAAGAAATTTGCCTGTAAGCCCAAGCGTGTTTGGACAAGTCGTCGTAAATTACAACTGCGTCTTTTCCTTTGTCGCGAAAATATTCTCCAATGGCTGCACCTGCAAAAGGAGCCAAGTACCACATAGATGCAGGTGAAGATGCTGACGCAGACACAACAACCGAATAAGAAAATGCGTTGTTGTTTTTTAATGTTTCAACAATTTTAGCAACCTTAGACTCTTTTTGTCCTACCGCAACATAAATACAAACCGGAGGGTTTTTTGGGTTGTCTTGAATTTGATTGATTACCATGTCCAAAGCAACTGCTGTTTTTCCTGTTCCCCTATCACCAATAATCAATTCTCTCTGTCCCCTTCCAATTGGAATCATACTGTCAATTGCTTTAATTCCTGTGTGCAAAGGAGTGTTTACGCCTTCTCTATTAATAACGTTTGGAGCATCATTTTCCAAGAAATTAAATTGTGGCTTATCTTTCTCGCTAAACAACGGCCCTTTGCCGTCAATTGGGTTTCCCAACGGGTCAACAACGCGCGACAGCAATTGCTCGCCAACAGGAATACTCAAAAGCTGTTTTGTTCTTTTTACAGTGTCACCCGATTTTATCTTTCCAAAGTCTCCCAAAACCAAAGCTCCCACAGAGTCTTCTTCCAAGTTCAAAGCCACAGCTTTAATCTTTTCTTTTTCAGTTTCAACAACCAAAACTTCCTGCGCCTGAACGCTCAAAAGCCCGGATATTTTTAATATGCCGTCGCCCACCTCAATAACCTTGCCAATTTCTTCCCATTCTGCCTGGTCTTTAAACCCCTCAATGGCCTGCTTAATTTTTTCAATAATTTCTTGTGACATATTTAAAATATTTCTTGCAATTTCTTCTGAAGCGAAGCGTCAAATTGCTTAGAATCATTAATAATTATTTTTATTCCTGCAATAATTTCAGGACT
>Ga0172381_10000804_pt1 | contig 39060 bp, 57 predicted proteins | sample Leawel6488metaG_FD_119754 | JGI IMG/M metagenome (GOLD analysis project Ga0172381, IMG submission 119754) | Leachate microbial communities from a municipal landfill in Southern Ontario, Canada - Leachate well 64-88 metaG | ecosystem: Engineered > Solid waste > Landfill > Unclassified | place... | reverse complement strand
CAGCCGCGCGTTTGGCTTTGCGGTTTGCATTGTACTCGGCTTTTTTGGCTTCTTCTTCTTCGGGCGTCAGCACCTTTTTACCACCCTTTTTCGGTGCGGGCGCTGTTTCGGCCGGTGGTTGATCTGCAGGGGGTTGGCCGGCAGGAAGTTGATCTGCAGGCGGTTGATCTGCAGGATTTTCGACAACTTTCTTCTTGGCCACGGCCGCTTTTTGATCTTCTCGGATTTCAAGGAAAGGATGAACGCGGGCTGCAGCCTCGTTCTGTTCAGGTACAAGGCGCCACTCGTCTTTAATATACAAGCGGCCAGCGAACGCGGTTACTTCTTTCCACGGATGACTTTGATTAACTCTTGCTTCCATCGGATTCCTCTTTCTTTTCAAATGTGATGGTCATGGCCTGCGCGTCGATCACAGGATTTTGGTCAGGGGTTATGCCCAGCCCGGCAATCACGCCGTCAATGTATAACTGTGCTTTTTCTTCGATGGCTGCTATTTGGCCTCGAAATTTTGTCACCATTTCGATACCACCAGCCGGGAACGGCATTACCACTTTTTCTTTTCCTTCGACCTCGTTTTTAGCCATGACCATCCTCCTTAAAATTTATAAATTTGAGTTTGTTTTAACCGATTGTTTTGGCGGCCGGAATGTAGTAAGTCTCGTCTTCCAAAACAATCTTAATCAGGCGGTAATTGGTGAAATTGAGCGTGGACCCGCCCGCCTGATTTGCACCGACCATACCCGATGCCGTCTTGATATTGAAAAGGTTCGTGATCTTATTGCCAGCGTAGATATAAAGTGCATTGTCGATCTGCGTGGTTCCGTTGTTGGTGAGATAGAGCAGATCATACACGCCGGCGGTGATCGTTTTGGTTAGGTGGGTATCGAACCAGCCTGCAGCCAGATGTGAAACGGCCGTGAACGTGCCGCCGTCTTCAATCAGGCTGTAAGATGCCGCCGAAATGATGCCGGCGCCATTAAGCGTGCCGAGGTTACAAATCTGACCATAGGAGCCAATAAGGCCCCCGCCGGTCATGGTGTAGCCGCTGGCCAGCCTGGCAATGCCGCCGAGGCCCCGGATGCCAGCCTGCGAAGTGGCAGTGCTGGGTTTGGCGTCCACAGTATCTTCGATGCCGAAATGTGTGCCGGTAACGATGGTGGGTTCGGATTTTACCTCTACCACATAGCCGTCAATGTTCGGGCGGCTGTGGAATTTAACCACACCATATTTGGTCTGCAGGACAGTTTCGCCGGAGGCCGTGCCATCAGCCCCCGGAATCTGCAATAACAACTTTGAAAGATTGGTAATTTTTGCGGTCATAATTTACTCCGTTTTCTTAAAAAAGGCGTGGCGCTTTAACACACCACGCCTTCTTGTTTGATGATCACCGCAGCGATTAACTATTGCCCAAATTGACCAATCGCCAATCACTGTATGCAAACACATAACGGGCATAGAATTTGAAGTAATAAACTCCACCTTCTGGCCCATCGGGGTCGAACCACGCAGAAATCAGGTTCGGAGCCTCGCGCTCACCGATGATGATCGGTTTGATCGACTGGCCGGATGCGACCAAAGCCCATGCGGTCGAATCGAATTCAGGCGCCACCAAGTAGCGGGTAACACCAGCATAAGGATTCTTTTCGCGGTTGGCGGTGTCGTATGCTTCGGTGTTAAGGCAGATTTGGCCGGCGGTGTATTCCAGTTCAGGCGAGACAACCAACAAGTTGTAATTGTAGCGGGTGGGTTTGCCACGGTCGTTTTTGAACTTGTTGGCGGCGACCTTGACGGTCGTGAAATTGTCGAGGCTCAATGCCAGCGCGTTCAAGTTATCCTGAACGGTCTGATAATCCGCACCCTTGTCGACGTGGGAATTCGAGTAGAAGTACAGATCATCATAGCATTTGCCATAATTCACGGTGTCGCCGTCGTTCAGGGCTTGGAATGATTCTGAATTAATCCAAGTTTGGAACCCTTCGCCCGCGCCCCTTACCTTGCGGTTAAGGTCGCCGGTTTGGTCGTCCTGAATGGCATTATGAGAAATGCCGACGACGATTTCCCAATCTTTCGCGGTGATCTGCAGGGCTTTTTCGATGAAGTTCTGCACCTTGTTTTTGCCGGTGCTGGGTAATGGCAGTGGGGCGGCGCCAATATCTGTCAGGGTGACAGTCTTGGCATTCATCGGGAAGACTTGGGCAATTTGCTGGTAAGGCTGCACGACTTCGGGGATGGCTGCGAGGAATCCTGTGCGGGCACCAATTACCAGATGGTTCGGAACATTAGCAGCAATATTGGGTGGCATGATTTCCTCCTATGCCCCGGTGCAGATTTGGGGTGCGGTTAATTCGACATAAGCATAGCCGTCGCGAACCGCGTAAAGTTTACCGATCTGTGGATTGTCTGCAGCGGTTTCGGAAAGGGTTCCCGAATCCGACATATAAACAGTTTTGCCAAGATCGGCATTGTCAAAGACGGTACTTTTAAAGCCCACAATTGAGGGGCCGACCGCAACGATAATTGATGTAGCCTCGGTGTCCTCGGTATCGCCCAGGGCCACGGCGACTTCCGACAAAGCGATACCCACGCAAATATCTGCAGGGTCGACCACGGTGGCGTCAACGAATGCGCGCACGCGGGTGGTATCTTCGCTTTGGTCGATAATCATCGGGCTGCCCTTGTAAGGGTGCTGGGCCGCGCTCGAATCCAAGAAATATTTTTCGGTCACAGAGGGGCCGAGGGAGCGCAGGGGTGCGTTGGCAGTTAAGTCAGCCATGTTATGCCTCTTTCTTCTTCGTGAATTCTGCCAGGTTATAGTCGCTCATGGCGCCCATTTCCGGGTTGATCGTGAAGAATTCTTCAATGGTTTTGCCGGCGTCGAGCCAACCCTTAAGCGACAACTTGATTTCTTCGGGGATCTCGGTATTGCCGGTTTGCAGTTTTTCATGACCGAGTTCAGCGAAAGGCACCAACCCTTTTTCGAGAATGCCATCTACCACAGCCTCGAAATCAGCCTGCTTGTCCTCTGGCAATGACAGCATAATGGCTTCGAGTTTATCCTGCGCGATTGGCAAACCGTTGGGTTTGTCTTTGGTGCCGCTCACAGCGCGAGCCGCGAATTGGGCGACGTGCTGCTTTCTCTGTTCCATCGCCAAGCCGGCGGTAATGCCGGTGTCGATGCGAGATTGAATCAGGGTTGCGAGTTCTGGCAATGCGTCTTTGCTATTGGCCGATAAATCGGCCGCAAGTTGTTGCTTTGCCAGCGACAGCAACGCTGTTCTTTGCTCGGGTGGTAATTTGTCAAGTTCGTTCATAACATCCTCCGAGTTTGAATTTGGTTCATCACTGGCTTTCATAGAAAAGCCAGAAAACACCCTTTTTAATGCCTGCATGGCCATTTCCACCCATTGGCGTTTTACCTTTGTCCATTTTTCCATTTCATCAAAGGTAATGGCGCCGTCGGCGTCCGTGGTGTATTTCGCCTGATAATATGCATCGTCCTTATGGCAGATCAAATAAGTGTCGAAAACTTCGACCGGCCAACTGTTATAGTCATATTCTGCATATTGCTCATAAAACGCCATTCTTACCGCGTCGGTCATGGCGTCCAGACTTTCGCCATTCAAAGAAAACATGGCCATTGACAATGTAACCGGCTGCAGCATGATCTCGTTTTCTTTGTTCCGGGTGGCTGGCCAGTTGGTCAAAGTGCCGCCCATTAGAACTTTGGCGCGCAGATCGGCTTCGGCCGAGAAGTAACGCATTTGGTCGGTTTGGATTAATTCGGTTCCGAGTTCATTCCAGACCACGGACGCCACAACTTTTTCGCGCTGCGCGTCGAGTTCAACGTCTTTTATCCACCCTGCAGCGACGCTGTGATCATGGTCCATCGAATCAATCGGAAAGCCCACCAGAACGCCATTCCCATCAACGGTGCTGGCCAGGGCTTTTTTAGTATTGGCGACATAGGTTTGCAGATCGGTGGTTTTGAATGCAGCAATACGGCCCATGCTGTCCATGAATTCGCCGGCCGAAAGAACGTCTATTTTGGTGATTTCGCCTGTGGGTTTTTCAAGTTGTGTGGCAAAGATTATTGGTTTCATCTTATGTCCTCATTCATAAAAAGTTTAAGTGACATGGGGGCCTTTGACAACTGCCCCTTAAGGGTCATATTTTACCGGGTTCCTCGCTTGGGCTGCAGGCGCCCTGCGTGGTTGCCTATGATCTGCGCAGGGGCCACGGCGCCGCGACGATTAACTGTTATATCCATCTCGCGCACCTTTTCTATTCGATCAATCTTCACTTGCCAATCTTCACCGGATAGATGGGTGGGCTTTTCGATTTCAACAACATAATGCCCGGATGGCAGCCGGTCTATTTGTCGGGCGATGGAAGTAACCGCTTTTGAAATATCGCCTCCGGGCGGCGGGGGCGGCGGCAAGACGTTCGGTAAACTGGTCGGGGGTTCTGGCATTTGAGGATTTTTCATATCAATGCCCCGCTACTATTTCGCCGGCGTCATTATAAAGATAATGCAGGCAGTTAAAGCCCCTGCAGGCAAAATTTGGATTGCCCGGCTGGCCAGGTATGAGGCCACGCTTAATCCACCATTTTGCAGAATGTCGTTTGCCTTTCCACTTCTGGCAATCCTTGCAGGATTCCATTCCATCGTCGCCGTCGAATGTGAGCATTTGGTTTTTGTCGCCGCGCAGCCGGCCCTCTGCATAAATGCCGTCGAGCGTGGTGGCATAACCCTCTGAACGATCATCAACCTCGCTGGTATTATCCTCGTCCGGTTCCTCCTTTTTCAATTCCTTAAGCCGGTCAAATAACTGGCCAATAAATCCAATCTCGGTCATTTGTTTGTTGCCGACCCATGTATGATCTGATTGTTCCATCTCTTTGGGGTCGCCGCCGGCGTCTGTATAGCCACGATCAAATGCCTCCGAGAAGGATTGCACCATTGCTTTTTTCATTTCGTTGGCATACTTGGTGGGGTTGTTCGCGTCGTCGATCAAAAAACCGAGTATTGCATTTTGGATTTGATATTTATAGATTGCCCTTATTTGGTTATATGGCAAAAGGTCAGGCGTCATATTGCCCGCGAACATGGCATTAATCTTGGCAAAAATCCTTTTAAAAATATCCCTGAAATTCATGGTTACACCTCTCCGATCACCGCGCACCAAATGATCACGCCGGCAATGCAGCCAATGATTGCAGTGATCAAAAACTCACATAAAATCATCAACCAAAACCGCCGGCCGCTCATAATTATTTACCCTGGGCCAGATCGGTGGCCCGCCGCAATTCAATGGCTAGATTGGCGTCGGCCAATTCTTTTTTAAACTTGGCCCATTCGCGCATGGTGCTGGGCAATCGCTGCGCAGCGGTTCCGGTGGCCGGCGCGGCTGCAGGGTTGGCCCCTATGCTGCGCGCAGCGCCCGGTATAACTATGTCTTCTGGTGCGGGCGTGTTGGGCCGCAAAATGCCGCTGGCCCGGCGAATATCTTTAAGATCTTCTTCAGATAACGGCATCCAAGCGATTGCATTAAGCAGGGCTGCCAGATCGGTCAAACTGATTTGCTTTTCAATCGGTGTGCAAACCAGCCGTGGCCGTTTTACCATGCCGGGGAACCGATCTGCATTAAGCCAGAACAAGCGCCGGCCCAACTGGTGGTCAGCCTGCGCAATCATGCCGTCCATCATGGCGTTAAATACTGTGATGAACATTTGGCTTGAATCTGTCATGGCTGCATTGGAACCCACGCCGGTGATCGTTGACAGGGCGGCCCATTGCATATTAAAGACCATTAACTTTAAAACGCCGAAATGCTTAATGGCTTCGAGGATTGCGGCTGCAGCGGAAAATGGAACATCCTTAAGTTCGCCGGTGACGTCTTTTGGCCATGTAGCATAGTTCCCCTCTTGGGCCGTGGTAATGGCCCTTGCCGAGCGGCGAATCATATCCTTGTCTTTGTCGGTTAAGGTTTTTTGCGTTGCAACAGAAAGATAACCAGCCGAATGCTCAAAGCCAATGCCCTGCACGATTTCCAACCCGAATTTAATTCGTTCCAATCTCCAAATGGCTTCAAGCGGCGAAAGTCCTTCGGGGTTGTTGGTGTCGCCATAAGCGATGTGCAATGATCTGTCGAGCGGTATCGTGATTTCAGCATTTGGGTTATCCCGCTGCACCATGCCACGCAGCCGGCCAGTTCGTTCGTCCAAATCCCACCGGGCAAACGATGAATGATCACGCCAGGCGAGGCGCCTTATGCCGATCATGCCGTCATTGTTCTGGCTTCGCCAATCATCATCGTCGGGCGGTGTCCAGTTCTTATTTCGCAGGCCCAATACAACTTCCCACCAGCCAAACCCCATGAAGGGAACCTGCGAAACGAGCGTGGATAAAAAGCCATCGGCGCCGCCGTCCATGTCTTCCAAAATCGAATCACCGAATTCCTGCGCGCGCTTTTCATCGTCGGTGGGGTCGTCTGCCAGCACGAATTTAAGTTTTACTGCGCGGGCAAGGGCTTGGTACACGTTGCGCACAATGGTTACCTCGGGGTCAGATCGACGCAGCCGGGAATATAAGGGCTGCACGGATGGCCAATGCAGGTCTGCGTGATATGCCTCGCTCACATATCCCATGGTGGTCTGCAGGCCCAGGGTTCCAATTTCGACCCATTTCTGTTCGTCGCTCACTTCTGATTTGGTCATGCTTAATTTTGTTTTTTTCTGTCCGTTCATTTTAGCCTCACTTATTGATCACCAATGGCCCAGCGGCTTGTAAAATCGTCGTCGGGTTCGCCCAATTCTTCGAGATCTTCCCATGTGGATGCCGCCCCGCCTGTCATGGCATGGCGTAAAATGGCCAGCGCAATCACCCAATCATCGTGCATCCCGCTCGGTGCGGAAAACTTTGGGTGACCGCTGGCCATTGTCAACACTTCAAAAGAGCGCAGTTCGTCGCCCGCTTCTTCCGGAACCTGAAAATTATCATGCTCGAAAGCCACGGCCAATGCTTGAATCAGCGGGGGCTTGGTGGTTGCAATCATGTTAAATCCGGGGATGCCGTCGACACCGCGCAGTACTTCCAATCCGTCTTGTATTAAAATCTCGATATTGGGAACCCCCATGCTGTTGCGTTCTGGCATGATGCTTTCGCAGCCCCACAGCCGATACATGGCTTTGACCTTTTCGCGCTGGAAAATGTAATCCATCATGTTAAAGCGTTCCCAATCAACCACCTTATTGCAATCGCAGCACCCCACCACCTGCAGCGTAAAGTCACCAGATAGGCCCCAATCAAGGGCCATAACTTTTCTGTGGCCCCTGTGCTGGCCAGGCACTTCGCGCGCCTTGATCACCGCCGTTTTATCGAGGTTTTGGAAGTAACCGCCATCCTCGATGAATTCAGCCATGATCTCTTGACGGAAAACGCGCTCAGGCATTTCGCTGTCGCGTATCTCGTCGATTTCAGAGGCTAAAATAAATGGGTTGTCATAAGTGGTGTATTTAAACCGCGCCCATGTTTCGCGGCGCTCTGGCTGGCCAGCGATTTGGTAAATTTTATAAAAGTCATTAAGGCCCTTGGGGGTTCCTGAAAATATGGCCCCACCGCGAAGATCGGCCAGCGTCGCGCGCAGCGACTTATTCCATGTTTGCAATAACCCTTTAACCAAACTGGCCTCGTTGATAATGGCCAGTTTATATTTCCTTGATCGGCCGGCGTCAGGGTTATTTTCCAATGACCACATTTCAAGGGTGCCGCCGGTGTAGAGTTCTATGCGTCGATCTTGCTCGGATTTATCGCGCGTGATCGGTGCAAAGACGTCAGTTAGTTCGCGCCATGATTCGCCGAGGTATTTATAGGTTGGTTCAAACCAACCAACTGGCCAGCCGTCGAGCATCAGCTTAATAGCCACATCTTGGTCAAGAATATTTTTGCCAAACCGCCGGCCGCAATCCAGAACATTAAACCTCTTAAGCAAAGATTTAATCTCGATCTGCGCAGGATGCAGGCGAGGCAAATTAATCTCTATGGGCTGGTCAGTCGTTAACGGGTTTCTCTTGATCGACATATTTTACTCGTATCTCCAGCGGTTTGCTTTTCTTACCAACGACCTCGATCTGTGCAGGCGGCTTGCCGAAAGCGATTTCAAAGAATAATTTGGTATCGGTTTTCATCAGGCTGCGCAGCGCCGCCTCTGCGTTGGTCATGCCGGTGTCGTTTCCTTCCCGGTCTTTTATGCCGGCATCTTCGGAGGCAATGGATATTGCCAGCGCCCGAAGTTTATCAAATGTCTTGGGGCGGCCCTTTCGATTTATCCGTGGGTCGCCCTTTTCAAATGGTTTAAGGTTTTCAGTATTTGCCATCGTTTCACTGTTAATTCACTGTATAGCAGTTATTGGGCGTCATCGATTTGTTCGTTAATTATCATATCACCGCATTCAACATCCCCAAAGTTTTTAATGGCTTTGGGGTCGCCCTTATAAAAGATCAATACATTCTGGTGGGTCTTTCCAAGTTTACGACCAGATTGGAAAGCCCGGCCGGCCCTGATTGGCAAACTCCCGATGGCGGTTAATAAAATCGCCTCGTTATACAATGTCATGCCGGCGTCTTCAAAAGCCCGGATGGTGTCTGCAGGGAAGTTTCGATAAAACCCTCGTTTATCCCGAATATCACCAACCACAAAACAGGCAAACCGATCATCCTTAAGCATGGCCACGGAATCGAAAATAATCTGCCTGTAAGTTTTGATGAACTCTTTATAAGTTCCCATGTTGGACAAATCGCCCTCAATATCGCTGTAAAGTTCAAGATCAAAATAAGGGGGGCAACTGAAAATAAAGTCATAAGAACCGGGGGCCAGGGTTTTAATATTGCGTGAATCACCAACTACCCAATTTGGCGCTGGGGTCGAAATAACCGGGGGCCTGGCAGGGGCGCCGTGCTTGATCTCGTCATTTTCCAATAGCGTGTTATAAACCTCGCGCTTGATCTGCGCGGGAATATCCCCACCGCCTGCAGCAAGGTGCTGGCAAATCCGTTCTGCCTCTACCTTGCCAAAAATAAGATCGAGCGAAGCCCTGAATGCCTGATATGCCGGCACGCCCCCTTCTTCCTTGTAGCATTTCAGAAGTTTATAGCGGTTGCGCACAATCAGGGTGCCGTTCTTGTTAAGTGTGAAGGGCGAGGCGATGCAGCCAAATGGCTTGTCTGGTGTGAAGTGAATCGAGCATAAATGATCTGCAGATTTGAATGGGCATTTTCGTTCACCCTCGCGCGGCTGCAGCAATCCATCAATCACCACGCCGCCCCGCTTTTCGATTTTCTTTTGTTCTGCAGGATTTATGGTGATCATGGTTCCGGTTGGGCTGGTGGAACTGTCGCAGCATGAGGCGTGGCAGACGTCCTTAATATAATCAGGGCTGCAGCCCTTAAATATCAGGTTCGCGCTGGCAGCCGAGATTTTGATCGTCACCATCTTGCTTTCGGGTTCGGCCTTGCCCGCTTTTCTTAATATTGCTTTTGCCTGCACATTATTGGCGTCAATCTGTTCCTTGCGCAGATCAATGCCAGTATAGGAATATCCGAGTTTGGCTGCCACAATCCCACGCACCGAACCACCTGCGAACGGGTCCAAGACGGCGCCTGTCCTGGGCATGAACCAACGATATGCAATCTCGCAAAGCACAGGGTCAAAAATACTGGTGCCTGTTTGCTCTGATATGTTGCCCTCTGTTCCGAATACCTCGCCGTGGCTGTCGCCTGTGCGCTGTAATGCTGTCAGGCTGGCTTGTGATGAAAAACTGGTGGCCAATTCGCGGCCGTGTCCATCACCGCGCACTGTGTGGCCGTCAACGGTTTTGGCTGCAGGGCGCGGAGAACCGCCGGGGGAATTACCCTTGCGGTAATGGCTGCGCGCCTGTTCTGAAAAGCCCAGCAATCCGTTTTTGTTTTGGTCGTATGCTTTTTTTCTGGCCAGCGGGTCAGGGAATTGTTCGCTATCTTTAAGGGCGCCGGCGCCAACAGCGGGACGAACAGTATTGCCATCGTCGTCGCGTTCATAACCCTTATGCAGATCTCCGGTGTGGAATTTTCCATCTTCGCCAATGTGATCATCGGGGAAGTTGAATTTTTTACGTTTGGCCTTGCGATAAAATTCGAGGTTTTCAGTGGTAACCTGTTCGTTCTGCAGCAACAGATTGTCGCCCCTGCCAATCTCGCTTTGGATTCCGAGTTCAATCCATGCCCGCTTTCTGGCCTGCCAATAACCTTGCCGTGCATCTAAAACAGAAAAGGGCGGGATGATAAATTGATCTGCCAGAGAACCGCGGTCTGACGCTGGGCCAGGCGCCACGGCTCCGATCACTGAATTAAGTATGGTGGCGTCTTTTTTCCAAGTATTAACTGCGTCAAAATCCATGCCCCATTCAGCGATTTGATCACGGTTCCAATTTTTGATTTTTTCCCAATCCCAAGAACCAACAGCCCCGGAATGCAGGAAAATAATTAACTGTTTGCGCTCGTCGTCCGTGAGCATTCGGCTTGCCCGGCGGGCGTCTACCACGTGATTTTCGCCATATTTGGTCAGCAATGCGCTTAAGCGCTGGTGGCCATCGTATACGTCATTCTCTGGTGAAATGGCAAATGGAATTACTTGGCCATATATTTTGAATGATTTTAAAATCTTGTCTGCCTGTGCTCTGGTGCTAAAACGTGGGTTTTCTGACCACGGTTTCAATTCCCCCAATTTGATCTTGATATTTTTCCATGTGATTTCTTCCAAAACTTGGTCGGTCATTTTCTACTCCCATCTATAAAAAAGAGCCGCCGTTGCCAGCGGCCCTTCTTTTTGGCCATTACTCAAATCATCCAGAGGCGGCGGGGGTGCTATCCGGCTTGACAAAGAATTTCTTAAAAATGTCATGCAGGTAGTTGCTGCCTTTGCCGATACCGAGGCCCGTGATCACAATGCCAAATACGGTGACCTGAATTCCTTCGGCACCCAAAAACGTGGCCAGCATATAGACCAAATCGAATTTGTAGAGGAAGGCAGCGAAAACGCCCGCGGCAATGGCGACATACATCAAGCACCATTTAAATGGCGCGAGTTTGGGAACCTTTTCAAATAAGGTTCCGAGGGCTGCCTCGACCAAAGTTTCAATGAGGAAGGCGACGAAGATCATTACCAAAAAAACAAGCAATACTTGACCCAACATAGTGAACTCCTTTTTTAAACAAAATAGGCGCGAAAGACGCCTATATTGTAACCATTGTATTTTCGTTTGACAATTACCCTTTAAGGGTCATAATCGGCATAAATTGGCGGTTTATCGTTGGCAAAAATCCGATCTGTGTTAACGAACCCCAGCACCGTGGCTTTGGCAATCATTTCGGCCGTGCTATCTGAATTAAAGGCCCTGCGCAGTAATTTTCTGTGCCGCTTGGCGGTTTTCAAACTGATGGCCAACTGGCTGGCAATCTGTTGGTCGGTTTTACCCTCGGCAACAAATTGCAGCGCCTCGCGCAGCGGCCCGGATAAATCGATGTGTTGATACCAATCAGTATTTGCCATTAATGGCTCCGATCATTCTACAAAACCGGACGCGCTTTAACAATAAAGCGCAGGTTATCTTCCATGCAGGTCTGAAAAACAATTTCGCCGGGCTGGTAATAAATTTGAATCATCAGGGTATTGGCCGGCACGCTGCCTATAACGTAAACCTCATAAATTTTAGTCGTTCCGTCCGAATAAATTAAGGTTATTTTTTCGCCAACATACATAGTCCGGATATGATCACCGGCCAGATAATCATGGGCAATAAATCCAAGCGAGGGGCGCCCGGATAACAGGCCCAGGGTTTGATCTATTGCCGGCGGCTGGTCGTCCGTGGCCCTGATTACAACGAGGGTGTTGTCGTCGAAAACCACCCCGGATATTGGCGAGGCATCATACCCGGCCGTGACGGCGAAGGGGTCGCGCAGCGCCAATAAAACGACGAAGATAACAATAATAAAGATCATGGTGCGCAGATATTTTTTCATTTTTCCTCTTTTCTTTATGGGGGCCGATTGATTGCACCAATCTGAAAAACAATCATACGGCCCGGATTCATAAGGGCATAACGAGCATCGGTTATGGCCGCTCATTTTCTTCCTTTCCTTCGCCAAATGGGTCGTCGCCATCAAAACCAATCCTCTTGTCAGGATTATAGTAATTACAAAAACTATAACTTGCGTATGAATTCAGGCGCTTTCCATTGGAAGTTAATAAGACTTTGTCACCAACGGCATAATGCGGGTCGCTTGATTCAATCCAACCAATTTTCGGGCGGTAACCGGTAAAAATGTCGCAAATTTTTTGCCAAAAGGTGCGTTTTTCCTTGCATAAAAAACTTGTTGTAGGGGTTTCAATATCAAGATTTAAATTCATTTTATTTCCTCCGGGAACTGCGCAGCGACTTCGGCATATAAAAGCGGGTCGATTTCAGAGGCAATGCAATCACGGCCCAGCGCGTTGGCCAGGCGTGGCGTGGTGCCGCTGCCAAAAAATCCGTCGAAAATGATCTGTCCGGGGTTGGTGTGGTTTAAGATCAATCGCGTGATCATGCTGTCAGGTTTTTTATAGGGATGATCGGTGCTGTCGACCAGATCATAAAAAACGTTGGTGTACTGCGTCCAATGGCGCCCGCAATTCCAAACCGGCCCATTCCAGACCTGCATGATCTCGACAAACCGGGAATAACTTTTGCTGGTGTTTTTGGTGCTGGTCGGCTTAATCCAGAAAAGGGTTTGATTGCAGCGCGGCTGCCACAGGTTTTCGGGAGGGCAAAATATAATAATGGCGCCGCGGGTTATTCGCTTAATCTCGGCGTGGTATTGGTTCCGCTTGGCCTCTGGCCAATCATAGGGCGGGTCGCAGAGGGTTAAATCAAAATATTTGTCCGGTTGATCTGCCATAACATCCAAACAATCATCTTGCCTTAATGCAATCATTTCTCATCCTTTCCAGATACAAAATTATTCGGGTAATCTGATAAAACCCCGACCAGAAAAGCGTTAAGATCTTCGCGGTCGGTTATGGCCGCCTGCGCGACCTGTTCGCCATTTAATAAAACCGTAATGGTGGCGGCCGTGGTGAAGAAATGGGGCTGGGCATTAATCATGGGTTTAATGGTTACCCAAACGCCCGGATGCTTTTTATCCACGGTCTTTTTTAAGTTCAATTCAACCACCTTGCAATCATCCCCAAAAGCCACATTTTTAAGGCCATCCAAAACATTTTTAGAGAGATTATCCAGATCAACCACCCGGTTATCAACTAAAAAGAAGTTCATAGAAACCGCCACGTTGCCCGGTATTGGCTGCCTTATTTGCTGTTTGGCAGCCCACCCAACGTCTGCAGCCCAATTCTTGACTTTTTGCGGGGTATAGCCGCCGCGCCGTTTTACCCGGCCCTCGGCATCCTTTTCCACCGTGGCCCGAAATGATTGCTTTGGAACCGGCTGGCCTTCGACAAAAAATTTATATGTCGTCATTTTTAACCGCCTTAATTTCAATGCTCCCCGAGGTGAAAATGGTGCCGTCATAATCAGGCTCCGTGGCCACTTTTTTTAAATGATCTGCTATTAAGATCATAGCCGCTTCCAAATCTTTGGCCATAAAAGTGGCGTTGGCTTTAATAACGAATGTCTTATTTTTTTCTTCCATTTATCCCTCGGTTTTTTCTTCCACAAAATACTTTTTTTGGCCTTATTGGCACAACCAAACTTATGTTTTTGATTTCATCAACACTTATTATTTTTCCGTTCTTGTGGCCAACAAAAGAAAACTCCCAAATATATAATGGGCCATGCCCCTTTTTATAAAAATTCCGCTTCCGCTTAAAAGTCATTTTCATCCTCGCCCTCTGAAAATAAGCTGGGCTGTTCCGGTTTAACTGTGCCGCGGTATTTATCCAGTTCGCCCATGCTTTCAAGATAGTTATAGTCGCGCAGCATCCAAAATTGAAACGAGGCGCCGAGGTAATTGGCGAGCAAGTTGGCCAGGCCCAGGGTAATTCGTCGTTTGCCCTCTATAAGATCGGTGACGTCGCGCAGCGATAACCGCAATTCGTGGGCCAGTTCAGATTTGGAGATCCCGCGTTCCTGCATAACATCCCAAATCGTGTCGCCCGGCGGGCTTTTCCAGTTGGGGTTAAAGTGATCGTTTATGTCCATAAATTCGCCTCATATTTTTTTCTAACTCGCGCAACTGTTTGGCGTCTTCAAGCATGGCATAAAGTTCGGGTTCGCGCCGTTTGAAAACTTCCTCGAATCCGTGGGGATTGATCTGTTCGCCGGTTAATCTTGCGAACGCCTGCCATTTTTGGTCTATCTCGTTGAAAATGGCCAGCGCAGCGTCCGGGGTTTTAATATTGCGCTGCAGCGATAACGGCTTAATTTCATTGACAAGGCCAACCCAAACCCGCGCGAGGGCTTCGGGGGTTCGCCCTTCATTGACGTATTGTTTTAAATAATCTTTGGCTTTCATAAAATCCTTTCAGGCAATGCCCAAAACTCTCATGCAGGTTTCGTGGATTAAAACGATGTTTTTGGCCGTGTCTTCGTGAATTTCCATATTCCGGATGCTGGCATAAATTTGCAGGATTGCCATTTTATACTCTAGTTCTTTTGTGTTGGCGCGCAGCGCCTCGTCGAATAGTGGAGTAAACCGAATCACCATGGGCCAATGTGGGCCTGTGGTGCATTTTGTACCGCGGTGCCGATCTGCCAGCCATCGGTAATCCTCAAAGTTAAATTCAGGTTGTACCTGCGCGGCCAGATCAAGATTTTTATACTCGCCGCCATTGGCGCCCCCGGTAAAATAATATTCATGCTTGGCTGGTTCGTTGCTGTAATATTTAACCGAGCATTCGCCTTTGACGATCTTTTTAAAATGATTGATCACAAACCGCTCCCGGTATAGAAGGTTAATAAAAACCTTTGAATGCTCTTTGCCATTGTTGTCGGTATAGGTTAGGTGATAATCAAAAGTTGGTTTTTTTTGTTCGTCTGTCATTTCATCCATTTTTAACCTGCCTTTGGGAACTCCAACCATTGCCGGCCGTCAAGTAAGGGCCGTTTGATTAAGGCTCCGTGGTTGGTTCGGGCCTGTTTCAACATGAAGGGAATGCCTGCGCGCTGGCATTGATCTCGCAGATTGCGCAGCCAAAAAGCATTGCAGCCGCGGGCGCCGGGGCCACTTTCGCAGCCGGCCACGACCCAATCAATAACGTGCCAATATGCTTCTGGCACCACTATTGAGGGCGGTTTGCCGCGGGCCTGCCTATAAAAGCACCAATATGCAGCGTCGATTTTGTCGCGTTTTTCGGTGGCGGTTTCGGTATATCGGCTTAAATTTATTTCAGATAACATGGGTTCGATGCTTATAAAATTTTTGCCATGCCAGGCGTCAAGCAAAACAGGCAGCCGGGCATCGGCCATTTCCTGATTTTCGCAGGTAACCCCAATGCGCACGTTGGCCATTCTGTCGATCATGCGCGGCACGCACCGGGTAATATGTTCCGGGCGCTTTGTGAGTAACAACCATTCAACGCCACCGATCTTTCCGGTTTCGATGATTAATTTCCATAAATCATCGCGCCATTCAACCGGCACCTTTGGGTCGAAAACATCACCAAGACTTAAGCAAAATATTCTGACGATCTTGCCGGCGGCCACGGCGGCTTTGGCCCAGCGCAGCGGATTTTTCCAATTATCCGGGGCCGTCCTATGATAATCGGCTCCCCACTTTTTAACCCACTTTCTGCGCAGCGCGGTGGGTTCTGCATAACAGTGCTGGCAGCCAGTCGAGATTTTAGTGCAACCTATCCACGGATTAAAAGTGTAATCGCACCACTCAATTTTCGTTTTGCCCATTATCAGCCTCGATAATTTTAATCATGCTCACGTTGCCATTATTAAAGGTCAGCAAAACCACGTCGCAGGGGATATAAAACCGAATGATTGTTGGTTTGCCAAATACCATGCCGTCACTTTCACCATCGGCAACTTTATAAGTTGGCTCCAACCATTTTTTGGCGGTGATCGGATTAAAACCAATTCCCACAATTTTGGCAGCAAACCGGCGCCGGTTTTCTTCTACCACGGTTCTGGCATAATCCTGTGCAAAGAACGGATTCCCAAAAGTGACGTCATATTCATGCTCGATCTTAAAAGAGATCGGTCGCCAAACGCCATTGTCAACCACCCCCTCAATATCTTCGGGGTCTAATTCTGCCTCTGGCACACGATAGCCGGTGTTAAATCTAACATCGTTCATCCCTGCAGGCGTCGGGCCAGTTGCCCTGAAAAACGCGGACTTAAAATGGATAAATTGTTCATCCATCATTTTTTTCAATATTTCGGGCGGCAAGTCTTTAAGTGGGTCGGGGGGCATATTCATAACCCTGCCTCATATTTTTTAAAACTGATTGGCCAAACCCAGGGGTTTTTCAACCAAGGCGCTTTTTTGCCATTGATAGAATCCCAAAGAGGGCGGAACCAATTTTGGCCCAGCAAAAATTCATTCGGGCATCCCTCCGCTATAATGTCGGCTTCTGTGATCATCTGCAGCCGTTCGGCTGTAATGGCGGTAATTGGTGGGTTATGGCGAATTCCCCATAATGGCATGAAGATTGACGGCTTTGCAGGCCCCCACAGCCCCCACGTTGGCGCGCCGTCGGCGACATACCAGATCGGCACCGGATTTTTCGGAATGCCTTTAATGTGGGCCTGCAGGCGGTAAGTCTCTTTGAATAACAGGCCATCGCCTGGCTGGCCATAAGGGCAAGTTAATTCCAATCTTTCGCCGGTTTTACTAACAAAAATATAATATGTTTTTTTGTCGGGCTTAACGCACCATGTAAGATATTGCCAATCGTCTGGGCTTTGGTTGATCTTTTCAAGACCGCGCAGCCTGCGCGTCATGGTTTTGTTGCCGGCCATATATGCCAAAATCATGGCCTCTTTCATCAATAGCGGGGTGTTCTTTTTAGTCATTTCGCCCTCTTTTCTTGTAGGTGCTGCAGTAAAATATTTCCAATAAATTCTGTATAGGCAGGGGGAACGGCGTTTGCTAGTTCTTCCTGATTCATCCAATCAATACCCATTACCTTGCGCACATAGGCGATATTTGAAAAGTGGCCGACCGGCACCACTATGTCGCCGTCTTTGTTTTTTCTTCCCTTCCTGAAAAACGATCTTCCCTCTTTGGGTATAAGGAAAAAGGGGATTTCAAAATTCATCTCGAATAACCGGGTCCGTCGCACGCGCAGGCCAAAAAACAAACCATTCAGCACGATCGGATTCAACAAGGGGGCGCCCACCACGTTTTCGATCACGTAAGGCAGCCCGGTTTTTATCAGGGCGTCGCGGGTTGGGGCCAGCAAATCCGGGTATTTTTTTCCGTTTTTTTTGTGCTGTATTGATGCCCATGTGTAATCTTGGCAAGGCGGGCTGGCATGGATGGCGTCGAATTCGTGGCCATGATCGGCTATGAACTGCAGCGCATCTGCCTGATGAAATTCATAAGGATAATGGGGCTGGGGTTCTATGTCGACGCCGACCACTTCAAAACCTGCCTGCGCATAACCCGCCCCGGCGCCGCCCGCCTTGCAAAAAGTATCAAGTAATTTAAAGCCGTTGCCGTTATTAATCATCGTCTTCCGAATCCTCGGCATCTTCTTCGTTTTCTTCGTCTTCCTGTTTCATGGTTTCGGCCACTAAATTAAGCCGGGCTTTTGCATCATCTTCTTTTTCTACAGCCTCGGCCCAAAGATCGTCGTCGCGCAGGGATTCGACTTCATCGGTCACCAGTTTGGCAAGGTCGCGGGGTTCGACCGCGTCCAGTTCCCAACAGGATTCGCCATATTGGTCGCGGTAATCAGTAAACCGACTATCTGTTTCTTTTGCTGGGTTTTCGGGCGGGTTCCATTGTTCGACCTGTTCCATGTTCAGGGCCAGCCTGCGCACTTCAATGTCGGCGTCAAAAGTAAAAATACCCATCCGATCAATAATGTCGCGGGTCATATCCATGCCGCTGGGGTCGTGGTCGCCAAAATATAAAATGATCACTTTTTTGCCATCGCGCATTTTGTCAGAAAGGCGCTGCGAAACTTCATAAAACAGGCTCGACGAGGCATATCCTCGATTGGCTGTGAACCTTACCTGCAGCCGGGAACATACCGGGGCCAGGATTCCTGAAACCGCATCTTTTTCGACCATAACCTCAATGTGGTTGGGTTGGTTTTTCCATTTGTCAAATCTGAATTGCTGCGCGCAGGCTTCGACGATGCTGGCAGGCGACGACCAAAAAGAAGGAAAAACGGTTTCGCGCGCCCGGTCTTCGATATAATCCCAATCCAAATGTCCTGCCAGGCGGCCGTTATTAATCAGATCACCAAACCGCTTGTAATTTTTAATGTTGTTTTTGGTGCCGGTTTGTGGGTCTACCCATTCAACCGGGAACAGATCTCGCGCAATCATCTGGTAATAAAGTTGCCGCAAGGTCAGGCGGTAATTTTGCCGGGCATATTCGGCCATGATCTTATTGGTGGCAGCCAAAAGTGACAGGCTGCTATTTGAAAACTTGTGTTCGATAAATGCTATTTTTGCCATTCTATCCTCCGTTGTATTTATAGTCTTCGAATTTAACCGTTCGCCATATCCATCTGTTGGCCCAGCGGGTTAATCCCTTTAATTTTTTTTCCGTCCAATCAAACTTAATCATCGGCTTTTTTTCAAGAGTATTAAGGGCCATTACCGGCTGCACGTGGGGTTCGCATCCCCATTCTATAACCTTCAAAATTCGCCGGTAACAACTTTCTATAGGCTCATTGCCGATCAAAACATAAACTCTTTTAAGTGGCCCCCTGACGCCCTGCAGGATATTTGCCATATTTTCGCAATAATTTTCCTCGCTTTCTTCATCGAATCCGAACCGCCATGCCCCCTTATTGATCTTTTTCCATAAATGGAATGTGTCTTCTGTGAATGTCCGGGGTTCAAATCCGCTGTTGGCGTCTTTAATAAATATTCCATGGTCGATATATTTTTGAACAATAAATTCTTGATAATCGAAAGGCAGGGCCGAAAGATTGTTGTCTATGATCACCGGCCGTGGCGTAAATTCAGGAATAAATTTAAAGGTTTTGCCCTCTATATTTGGAACAGTGCAAAAACTACAGCCGACCGGGCACCCCTCGCTTGCTTTTGTCGCCTCTGGATTGTGCCTTACCAGCGCGTCCACGCGGCCACCGTATTCAGCCACGCCGTCGAGATAGTGCTGGAAATAAAATGCCCCGCCGCCACCAACCCGCACCTTTAATCCATTGGCTTTATGCCATGCTGCGCGTTGAAAGGCTGCCTGCATCTTCCACGAAAAAACCACTGAAATATAAGCCGTGTCATTTTCTATCCATTCAGTAATTCCACTAGCCCAGGTCATTAATCATCCTTTCGCTGCAGATAATAACGGCTGCAGATCATCCACGACTTTTTCAAATGTAATTTGGCTGCCAATATCGAGGCCCCAAGTAAACCACGCGCTGGCAAACCATGACCTGTGAGATGTTACCGAGGCGCTTTTATAATGCAGCCGTTTGTCCATGAAAATTATCTCGATACCAAACCGCTTAAATAGATTTTGCCGGGCCGGAGTTTCAAGAGCGGTGATCGGCAAAAGAAAAGCGAACGGTTTATTAAGATCATAGGCGTGTTTCAAAAATTCATCTTTCAAACTAAAAGGGGGATTGGTTATGATGCAATCGTAAGGCGCCGGCTGCAGATCAAAAAACGATGTTCCGGTTAATAGATCGGTTCCAAAACAGTTAAACCCTCTGGTATTTAATGCCTTAACCAAATTTCCTTTGCCACAGGCGGGCTCCCAATAAACCCATTTTTGATTGAGATATTTAATCAGGGGAATGATTGCAAGCGGGGGGCTTTGAAAATCATCCTGCGACTTGCCTCTTAATGGTGGTTTCATGCTGCCTCTAATGATTTATATACTTTCCAAAATCACCCTCACTATCCAAAATGTGGGGGCCATCCCTGCGCGCGCGGCGCTCGATTATAAAATTGCAAGCCTTAACAATAGACCACGGCGCCATGATCTTATATGTGCCGGCGGCGGTTAATTCCTTAACTGCCAGCCCAATAATATCTGCATCAATGCCGGCTTTTTTCATATCCATTAAGGTGGTCAGCCATTTTGCCAATTCGATTTGATCTTCTGGACGTTTTTTCTTTGATGCTCTTTCAAATGCAATAAGCAATTCAGTGGCAGATTGGGTCGGGCCGCCGTTGTCGACTTCTTCATCTGTCTCTATATCTCCCTCTTTTTCTTCATCTTCATCTTCCTCTGAAATCTCCGTAACGTTTCGTGGCAAGGTCGTTACAGCATCGTCGCGCAGATCATCAGGATTCGTTACAGCGGCGCGGCGCTTTCTACTCTCCCGGCTGCGCGCTGCAGCGTCAACGGCTTTTTGTCGATCTTTAAATTTTCGGATTACCAGCCGGCCGTCTACTTCGATCAAAAACGATTTGTCGTCCGGGTCGTCGGGGTTCACCATGGTCAATAATTCTGTGATTACCGGCTGCCACCAGCGGGCCGACCTGCGAGAATAAAAACATATTTTTTCTATACTTGGTAAATTACCTGTGGCTTCGGGGCCAACCTGCAGGCGCTTTGCAATGGCCATAAGTTCAAACGCGCCAAGTTTCGCCTTGTCTGACCATCGAGAATACTTTGGGTCTTCCAATATTTCGACGTAAACCTTAAACCAATATCCTGCCATTTATTGCTCCTTAAATGCCCAGCGATTTTTGTACAAGTAGCCGATTATCTGCAATGGGGGTGATGGGTAATTTGTCGCGCATGATCACGCCGGCTTTTTCTAGTGCTGCCAGGCGCTTGCCCATTGTGTTATATCGCTGCCTTAAGTCGGCCAGTCCTTTTTCGTATGCCTCGGTGTTGGTTACACAATATGTGTACCCGACTTCATGAGAACTTGCAACAATCGTGCGGCATAAATATTCGACGAGATCCCCAACCGCGTTTCTAATGAGCCGATCACGCGAAGAATTAATCCAATAGGGTGCATCGAAATTTTGATTGCCATATTTGACGGTTCTGAATCCGAGCGGCGGGCCGCCCCATAATTTAAAAGCCATAAAATCTTTGGTAAGGGGAATGTCGGGGTATTGCTGCAGTAATTCGTCAACAAATAAAATCAGATTTTCAGGCGAACTGGCCTGTATCTCTGCATAAATTTCATCAGGGGTTTTTTGCACCAAAATGTTTTTGCCGGGATAATCCGGGTCTTGCATTTCATTAAATGCTCGTTTCGAAAGATCAAAGCCCAGGGTTTTATATTTCGGTTCTATTTTTGGCATGGAAAACTCTTGCCCCCCTATTCGCCGGGGGGCATGGCGTTGTCTGAATTAGTGGTTATGGCGGCTCTTTTTTTCCTTGTGGGGTTGGGGCGCCATTTCGCGACCATCAGAGGTGAGTTCCGCGGTCGCCTGTTCTTCAGTTTGATCGGCTGCCAGTTCGTTGGTAACAATGATTTCGCCCTCTTGTGGGGCATCTTGTGATTGATCTGCAGCCGGTTCGCCGTCTTCGGGCGGCGCCGTGATCGGGTCGGGTTCCGCTGGGCCAGCCGTGGCCGATTCTGCCGTGGCGTCAAGCAATTCGTCGGCGTTGCCGTCCGGGGTTAAATCAGGCGTGGCCGCTGCATTAACATCGGCATTGTCGACGCCCTCGCCTTTTTCGGCTGCAGCCTTTTCCATCATATCGAGCAATGGGGGTTTGCTGTGGCTGCAGTGCAGTTGGAAATTGATCTGAACATCGGTTTCGCTGGTCAGATCGACGTCATAGCCGGCTTTGGTAAGTTGTTCCAATAACTTGCCTTTAATGGCTTTGTCAATCTGCGCAGGAAACGCCGCCACAATGTGTTGGCAGCCTGGCCGTCTTGCAACATATACATCACCGCTCATTTTGTTACCTTCTTTCTTTTTGGGGTTGGTTTAACCGCCGGTTCCGGCGGGTTGATCACTTCGTCGGGTTGCTTAACTGGCAATTTTAGCAATCCCTCTTTGGTTCCATCGGTTACCTGCCAGCGCCGAAATGCCTGCAATTTTTCAGGGGCGCTCATATCCACGCTGGCCACCAACCGGCAAAACTCGGCCCCGCTCTCGAAGCCAAGTTTTTTAACCGTATCGTCTAATTGATCTGAAAGGCCCATGATTTACTCCGTTGGTAATTTGACTTTGTACAATGACGCTTTCCGGGCGCACATCCTGGCCATTACTCTGTCATAAATGCCGCCGGGTAAGTGATCAACCAAAAACTGTTCGATCTTTTCAGCCTCATTGGTGGCCCGGATTTCCCATTGGATAAAAGATTCATCTTTTGGCGTCACCAGTTCTTGGTCAATAATCAGGGCGGCCGGTTCCAAAGGTTGTTCAGGAACATTGCTGTTTGCTAAAAAAGTAAAAATTTGCTTCATGGTTTTTCCTTTTCCTCGCCCCCGGCGGTGATCATACCGGGGGTTTTAGAGGAGAAAGACCGGGCGCCGCGTTCCCGGCACAATGTCGTTTTTAGGGAGGGGGAGTTTGTTACCCGACAAAGTGCTGGCAGCGAGGGCAGCCGCGGCCCCATTATTTTGGCGGCTGCCCCTTGATTTTTTCTTTGGTGCCTTTAACCAAAACAGATTGCAGGGGATAGGCCAAGCGTTCGGCCACCGCCACTTCGGCCATGCGCAGCAAGTCGCGCAGGCAATCAAGGTGGATTCTGGCCAGAGCGAGGTTATTGGTTTCGACCTTATAGGTCTTTTCAAGTTGATCGACCTGATGATAGTTTTGGTCAAACCGGGTATAGGCGGCTGCCTTGCGCTCGGTTTCGTTCTTGCCCTCGATCAATCCGTCGGCCGTGGCCTGCAGGATGTCACGATCAAGGGCGTCTTTTGCTGCAGTAAATTTAAGCCCGGCTTCGAATGTAGCGGCGGTGGCTTTTTTAACTGCCTCATACGCGGATTGGATTTCTTCAGGTTTAACCATGATTTTTTATTACTCCCTTCTATAAAAGCGGATTCGATTAATGCCGTCTGTTTGCCTTGCGAGATTTGGCTGCCATTTTTCGGCGGGCTTTGGTCTTGGGTTCCTCGCGGGTTTTACCTGGCGGGGTGTGCGCATGGCTGCCAAAAATCGGCATTGGATTGGCCAGCGTGGACATGATCGTTAATAACGATGCAATGCGCAGCGCGGCCCTGTGGGCTTTTCTTGCCTTAATGGTTTCGTTTTTTTCCGTCATAATCACCTCTTTTTTTATAAGATTGGTGGTGCCGGCCGTGGAAGGGGAGCCGGCGCCACCAGCATAAAACCCATGGCCGACCGAGGCCACAGGATAATGCCGTCAAATTTCCTTTTCTGGTTCCGGTTCTTCTTCGGCGCTTGCCTCAATGGCTGCGCGCTCGGCCGGGGTCAGGTTTGATCTGTCGGTGTATTTAAGTTTTTGCCGGGCGTTAACTGCCAGCATAATTTCGCTGGCCAGACTTATTAATGACGCTCTTTCGGTTTCAGTCATAGCCCTTTCTTGTTGATCTATATAAGCCGTGAATAAATCTAATTCAGTCATTTTGGATAATTCTTCGGCCGTCTGTGTCAGGCGGGTTAGTTGCTGCCTGATTGGCCGCCTTACTATGTGAACCTCGAATGCCTTGCTTAAATTCTGCATAATGATCGAATCATTAACCGTGGCTTCGATTTCGTAAGGGTAAGTTAAAACCAATTTAATAATGGCGCCTGTAATATCCCCAAAATGGACTTTAGTCGCCTCGATAATGTTTTCAGTAATATTTTTGCCAGTGGCTATTTCGCCCTTTCGTTCTGAATCAGAACCTTCGGCGCCGGTCTGGAAAAATAACCTGTTATCTGCAGTAATGGCATAATCAATTTGGATAAAATTTCTGGTGATCAATGGAACCGGGTTAAACGTGGTGGCGCCCTTTTCAACGTTGGCCAGCACGTAGCATTTTTCATCATAAATTTCGCCAAAATCCACCCGCTCGATGGAGCCGGGATAAATAACCGGGGGATAATGGCCATCGTTAATATCTTGGTATTTGTGAATGTGGCCCAGGGCCACATAATCGAGCCGTTGATCTTTCACAAGGTAACCGGGCATGACCATGTCTTTGCCCAGCATAATGGCCCGCTCGTTTCCCAATACGGCGCCCTGCACGCTGGCATGAGCGGTTAAAACCGCTGGCAGCGCAGGGTCAAGATCATCCAACCAATGCATAATAATATTGGTTACTCGTTCTTCGATTTCCTCGCCCACTTTTGTTTTGTCAATCTTTTCGCCCGATGCTGCCAAAAATGCAGATTGATTAATCCACGGAACGGTTATGATCTGCAGCGGGAGACCCCACAGATCGGCCGGCTTTAAAAATTCAATGGTGCTCGATACCCTCACATAAGGAACCGCGAGGGTATCGAATTCATGTAAGGTATTTGCCCTTCCGGTTGCCGGGCTCACATCATGATTGCCAACCAATAAGAGGGTTGGTATCTTGGCAGTGGATAACTTAAAAATGCGTTTGGCAAATTCGCGCTGGTATGTTGGGGCCGGGGTTCGGTCTTTATAGGCGTCGCCGGCGAAAATTACCATATCAACTTTTTCGTTAATCGCTGCGTCAATAATGGCGTCCATTGATCTTAAAAAATCATTAACCCGGATTGGTAACCCGGTTGCTGGGTCAAGGCGCCCGCTCTGCATCATATCTATGTGAGCATCGGCAAAATGAAGGATTTTCATTTAAACCACCTTTTAAACTAATTTTGGTTGATCGGCTGTATTGTTCCGTGCTGCAAGAATAAGCCGAACCGCTTCAAGTCGCAATAGGCAGGAATCCTGCGCTTTTTGATCGAGGGAGCCTTTAAGTTGTTCTTCGAGGTTTTTGCTGGCCGCTTTAAGGTCTTTGTCGCTCATGGCGATATATAGACCGCCATCAACCGATTTAACCGTGGCGGCTTCTTCAAATGTCATGCTGCCTTGCAGCGGCTCTTTTTCTGGCTCCGGGGCCTGGCCGGATTGTTCGCCCTGTTGATCTGCAGCCGGTTTTTCTTCCTGATTATTGCCGGCGGGTGTAATCCCAAGGTCGGCCATGCTTTGCTCGGCGGTCGGAGTTATATCCTGAATAACGACGCCCTTCAAATAATCTTGATCTTCTTGGGTTTCGTCGACGTCGTCATAAGAACCAAGGTTAGTCAGATCTTGCGGGTCAAGGTAACCATATTTTGTGATTCCCTGCCTGACAACCGTTTTGCGGTGCATCGAAATCGGGTCCGTGTACCATTTGCTATTTTTATTAACGGAGCCGTCTTTATTGTAGTAAGAGGGCGAATATTTTTGGCCATGGTGATCACATTCCTGTGTGGTCATAAAGAACCAAGCCTTATACCCTGTTTTTAGTTCCATGTAGAGCAAGTGACCAACCGGGGCGACGCCGATCTTACTATTGCGGTCGGCCACGATTGAAACGCTGCCACGCTTAAGGAAAATTTCGCCGGTTACCGGATTTTCGGTTACCACATCGTCGGCATAAATGTCGGTCAGGTGCAGGTATTTGTAACGCTCCGTCCGGATGCACATGTACATATATCCTTTGTACCCGACCAAAAACTGCGCTTTTAAAACCCATCGGGTAATGCCGTTTTCAACCACCTTTGAATTAAACGGCACCAGATAGGCGTGGGCCACGGCCGGGTCAACTGACAAGCGCATGGTGGCAGCGCGCAGCGCGGAGCCGATCACTGAATTGGCCTCGCATTTTTGCAGTTGATCGGATTGCGAAACCGCGACCAGCACGCTCGATATGTAACCCATTGCATTGCCCTTGCCCACCACTTCTTCGAACCGCTGCACGATTTCGGCGGCGCGCATGGCCGTTTTCAATCGCTGGGGTTCTGCCAAAATGATTTCGTTCGTGTTCTGATTGTTTGACATGCTTTTATCTCCATTCTGTAATTAAATCTCGTCGGATATTGTCCGACGGCTTTTTGACCGCCCGGAGGCAGTTGTAACCGATATTAAAATTGAAGGCCACGCCGAGGTGGTAACCTTCAACAGTGTAGTATTCATCGCCATACAAATCAATCCCTCGGTCTTTGATCTCATATTGTGTGCCGGTTTTTTCAATGGCTATGGTCACAAAATCGCCAATTTCATGGCGCCATTTATGCTGCAGATCGGCCGGCGCGTTCATTTTTGGCCGATCAATACCAGCGTGAAGTCATGGTGCCAATCGGCTGCCAGCCGGTTGCATAGGCCATCAATGCGCAGCGCGACGCGGAAACAAGCCTCTCGCCGGGCAAGGGTAATTTTGCCGGCGTCACAATCTTTAATAGCCTGGCCATAATTGGCCCATGCCTTAATGCAAAGGTTTGTGGCCTTAATCAGTTCGGCCGGCGGCTCTGTGCCAACGAGCGCAGATTGCGCATTAATATTTGAAAATTTATTAAGCGGGCCAGCATAACCCAGGGCGGTGTTTGTTAAATAAGTCATTCTGTTTTTCCCTCCATCCATTTTTCAATCACAGTAAGACTTTTTGTTGTTAACATGGATGCCTCGTTCAGAAGTTTGATCTGTTCATTAATGGCAACCACCGCAGTATTTAAATTTATTACTGCATACAACAAATCAAATTCAGTGGCCGTTACTTTCGGGGCGCCGGGGATTAAGTCGTGTTCGGCGTCGTATTGTTTTTGCAGTTTATCTGCAATGTTCGTGACGTGGTTTGTGCAGCGCCTTACTGTGGCGTTTGGTTCTTCGGGGTCAGTTGGTGCCATTGGTCACATCCTTGATCTGCAGCGGGGCGGATATTTTGGTGTTATCCCCCTCTTTGGTCATGATCACCACGGCGGCGTTTTCTTCGTGGCCTTGTTCGATTTTGGTAACGATGGCCAAAAGTTCTTTGATCTCGCCGCCCATAGATCGTCCGGATTTACCAATGCGCATTTTGATCACGCCATAAGTAATGGGGTCAAGGCGCACCGGCGGGTGGGCTGTAGCCGTACTTTGTTTTTCTGTCATTTTATAATTTCCTTTCCGCTTTAAGACCTTGCAAATAATTTAAAAACTTTCTGCATTTTTCGGCGTTCAATGAAAAACCATTTGCTTTAAACTGGTGCATGGTTGTATCGGCGCCGGCGTTTTCTGGCAGGCGGGCGAGGGCTGCATACCCCTCGGCCAATTTTTCATAAGCCTCTTTTTCGATAATGGTATTTTCGATGTCTGCCAAAAGTTTTTCATTCGAGATTTCGGGGTGCTTAATATCAGCCATTTAATACCCCCTATAATGCAGGCCAGCCGCGCGTGGCGCATAAAATAATTCCTCGGCTGCCTCTTTACTGATTTTTTCGCCGCTCTTGGCAATTTCATCATCAGATAAATTTGTGGGGCCTCGATATGCAGCCCAATCGCCTGTCCCACCGATCACGGCAATAATCTTAAAGCCCAGCCGATCATTAAATTTCAGGCTGGCAGGAATTACCGAAACCGGGTTAAGGGTGGGGGGTTCTTCATCGATTTGGTCAAATCGACGTTCTTCATCCGGTTGTACTGTTGGGCTCATGGTTCTCCTTAATCACTTGCTGCAGATCAAATTCAAATTCGAAGTCGTTGTTCAGATATTCTGGCTTCGCGATATATTCCCATTTAAACCGCTGGTAAAACTCAAGGGCTGTTTGGCGCGGCGCCACGGCCAATAAGATTGCGAGGGCCGATTGCGCAGGGCCAGAGCCGCCATAACCGGCATTAAAACCGGTTGGGCTGTGGTTGATCACAGCCAGACTTTGGTGAAGGGATAATTTTTTTCCATCAACAGAAAGGCTCAAAAATCCCTGTACTCGTTTTCCAATTACCTTATGCTTTTTCATGGCAGGGCCTCAAACGTTGTGGTTGATAGAGTTGCTAGAGTTTTGATCGAACTCTGAAAAATCGCGTTCCTCGGGGCCGGGGATCTCGCCTCGATCAACTGCAGCCTGATATTCCTCATACTGCCTGATTTCATCGGCCGTGGGGATATGTTGAAAAGCAGCCCCGTCCAGATCGGTGTCGGGTTCCACAACTTCGGGCGCGGCGCCCTGGGCTTGGCCGGATTTATGTTTTGCCGGCACGACCATAAAAGGCTTGTTCCATTGCCCGACTTCCAGATCGAAATAGTAATTGCAGTTGAAATAATCGGTCTGTGGGTCTGATTCGTCCCAATTTTTTTCGTTGCCAATATCTGAAACCCGCTGCAGGAAGGTTACCGCTTCGGGGGTCAAAAAATAGCCGTTGCATTTTTCGCCGATGTGATAGTGATTCAGTTGGGCGCGCTGGCCATTAAAAGGCGTCTCGCGTTCGCCATCAAACCCGCTGCTATATTGCATGAGTTTGGCAAAAGGTGAAACCGGGGCCTGCATAAGTGAAACCGTAATATGGCGATATTCCCGGCATCTGACCGAAAACTTACAATCAGGAAATTCGGCTTTTAATGCAGCCCTTACCTCTGCAGCGATTTCAGGTACTCTCTGGTGATTTTTTTCTGTCATTTTTTCCTCCGTTATTTTATTGTTTTAACCGTAGTGACACTATACCCGATGTGTTTACAGATGTAAACAGATTTTCCAGATATTAACAAAGAATTAATGTCAATTTAATGGAAAAAATTTACCGGGCCAGAAAGCGCCACGCCCCCACCAGACACAGGGTTTTATGAGTTCAGGCGGCCCGAAATTTATCATAGAATTCGCGCGCTATAGCAAAAAAGGCACAAACATACATATTGGTGGGTCTGATGCAACATAAGCCCCCCTGATGGCCATAACAGGGGGGCGGCGTTTTTTGGGTATTTTTGGCGGTTATGGATTGAAATTTATGGTAAAAAGTCCTGTGAAAATATTAAATAGCAGGGCAAGCACCAAAATCACCACAGCCCAAATCAACTTTTTTCCAACCCCCACGGCTTCGGTAACCACAACCACCAATTTTTCGGTTTTATCAATTCTCTGGTGGGCTGCCTCCAGACCCCTCGTCGGGTCGTCGATCTTTTTTTCCAAATGTTCAAGATCGTTACACTGGACGGCCATGCCCTTTTCGAGCGCTTCTACTCTTGGCGTTAATGCTGTCATAATTCCCTCTTTTTGTTATTTAATCTGTTTGGCGTATGTGAGGCAGATATAACTATCTTGCCCATAAACATGGCCCCAGCCGTCAATGATCTCGTCGATATAAACCGGGGTGCTGGTCGGGTAATAATGGCCCAGCTCGGTTGATTGCTTGGTCGGCTGCGCTCGAATAAAGAGGGATTTTTCGGCCGTGATCTGCCACAGTGTTACTGCAGATTCTTCGGCCGGCGGGGTTTCCGGGATCTCATCTTCCGGGGTTATGATCACAGGCCCGCCAAATAATTCGCTGTATTGCGAGGGGGTTCCAATAAAACCATTAAGATCAAGGGTTTTTGATTCCATGCCAACGCTGGCAGCGTCGGAAAAACCATCGTCGTTAATATCGCCATCCATTGCATATTGCCAAATAAGAAGGGCGCCTGTCCAGCCCGCGGCGGACACGGCCGCTTTAACCTGCAGCACTGTTTTGGTTTCGTTGTACCAGGCCACCCACAAGGGACGATCTTTAAACCAAGCGCCAAACCACGGCAGCCACCCGACGCTGGTATAGATGCCATTGAATTTTCCGTTAAGTTGGTCTATTCGTTCGAGGAATGCGCGCGCTATGATCTGCGCTCGTTTTTTGGTTGTGGCATCGGTTAGGGGCGGTGCATATTTTGGGTTTCCGTTTTCAATGTCCAGAAAAACGATTGCCTCGGGGTCGTCCTTTAACAAGGCCCAACAAACTTCTGCCTGCAGCTTGCCCCATGCTGCATCTGCCATGCCGTTGACTGACGAGCCGGCCAGGTGATTTGAATAATAGTCGAGATACCAGTAAGGGATTCGTTTAACCCGGCCCTTCGCTGCAGCCCAATTTCTCTTAAACTGCAAATCGGTTACTTTTCCATAACCGACGCGAATAGCCAAAAAATCACATTTAACTTTTTCAAAAATGATCTCGCCATTGTGTTCACTTATGTCATAGCCATTAATTTGAAAGTATTCAAGAGCAATTCCCATGGTAACCTCCGAAAAATTTAATAATTATTAAGGCGCCGGTTTTATGGTGGCCCCCATTCATATATAAGCTCAAGGATAAACTCGTCCCCACTTACCCAAGTGATCGGATTCGTGGCTGTGACATTTGTCTGATTATCAGTCGAGGCTGGCCCCTCACCGCTCAGCATATTGATCACGGATTGGGTCGGATATGCTTGAGAGGTAAGTTTTCCATAACGATTAATTCCGGTACTTTTTTTATAGGATGAAAACCAATAATGAGATACGTCAATGGTCGAGGTAATAGGAGCCGGAAGAGATGGGAAGTTTGTCCAGTTTGGAGTCCCGGTAACAACACCTTTTATGACCACATGACAAGACCTTCCCATCATCTTGAATTTTCCTGTTAAGGTACAGTTAGTCGGGCCGGTGGGAGTATAAGAATACCAATCCTTATATCCAAGCGGCGTGGACATGTGGCTGTAATACATACTCGTGAATGAGTGATTGGTTAAGGCGTCGCCCCGCACTGTAAGTAAAGTGTCTTCAACTTTCACAATGTAACCCTGCAGAGTAGCGCCATTCGCAACTAATTTAAACCGATCACCGGGGCCATATATATTTCCGGCTCCGCTTGGCACCGTGATGGTTGTGGCGCTGGCATAAACCCATGTTCCGGTAACAATAACCCAGCCGGTTGACGCCACGGCTGGCTCGATACCAGCATCCTTAATGGCTTTTGGCGTGGCAAATTTTGTATTATTGGTGCCGGTGATCACTTCGGCTGCAGTGGCCCGAAGATCGGAGCCTTCGCTTGCAGATTGATGTGTATGAGAGTTAGTCCCCAAATGCGCAGCGTTCCAATCACTTGGTTGAATCTCGGCCGCTGGGTCGTCTGCGCTGGTCGCTGTTTTAGCGTGTGTAATGGCCATAATTTACCTCACAATCCAAATACATACTCGACGGTCACATCGTTTAAGCCGCCGGTATTATCGAATGATTGCAGATACCGGCAAAACAATGTTCCCGAAGATGGCGTGGCGGTGGCTCCGTTTCCGAAAACCCCAACCTCTTTAATATAAAAAGTCGAAAGGGCTGCAGTGAAATAAGTGCTTAAGATCATGTTGGACCCTGATCTCGTCGCCGACGTGATCGTGTTTCTCGACGCCTCCATTGCCAGCCCTGTATTGCCAACCGCCGGCGCGGTGTCATAAGTTCCGAGGGCATGATAGGTCAGGCCAGTTCTGGATTCGCCAATCAAAAAGTCGATCACCAAATATTTGCCAGATGAAACAAAAAGATTATGGGCCATGCTTTCAAAACTGCACAACCGCTTTGTTTTGGCCACTTTAATGGCTTGTGGCAATGCCAAACCGCCGGCCATGAGATCGGCCAATAATCCTTTTGGCCAGGCCCTCATTGTTGAAAATCCGATTTTGTTATTGCATAGATCAATCATAGTAACCTCACGACGCGGTTAAAGTATGTGATTCGGTCGGCGTGCATGATTCATTGTAATTCAATGTCCAATCAGTTGCACCCTCCTCGTTATATGCCGTTGTCTTTTTAGCCGCTTTTTTAAGTGCGATAATGGCATCCACTAAATTGGGATTATATCGACCTACCTCTACCTCTGAAACGATCTGACCACCAATATCTATGTCGGTTGATACTTTTTGAATTTCCAAAGATCCATTAACCGAAAATGTTCCGTTATAAACCGGAACGATCATGCCCGCCTGCAGCCCTCTTTTTTCACACTTAAAACTATAAGATTGAATACCGCCACTATTGGCAGCCAATAATTCGCGGGCCAGGGTTCGAGCAATATCTTTGTCGATGATTGAATCGTCATAATAGGGATATTCGATTTCGCGGCCAACGGCTGCAATGGCCAGATCATCGGAAACCCGGACGCGCAATTTTGCCTCATATCTGCCAGTTAATTTAACCGCGTTGTTAAATGCTGGCCATGCAGATATTTGTTCCAATACTTTTTCTTCATAATAAAACAAACAATCTGTGGGCCAATCAGCGGTGGCCAGATATGCCGATTTAACAACCATGGGCGTCCATACCGGGGTCAGTTCTGTGCCATCATTTCGCCATACCTGAATGCTTGATTGGCCAACCGGGGCATGATATTTAAAGGGTAAATTAATTCGATTGGAACCGCCTGTGCCTGCCAGATATATGGTTTCATTGGGCGAAAGATAATTGCCGCCTATGATCTCAACCACATTATATTGGCGGTTACCATTGTCGATTTTTGAAAATTCATAAAATGGGTATGTGTTAACAAAATCAGGAACACTTGAAAATCCAAAAATAGTCGAAACCATTTCAGAACCAAAATAGTGCAGCCGCAAATCATAATCGACATACCAGCGGCCACCAGTAATGCCACAGATATAATCCAAAATTTCTTTTATCGATTTCCTTCCAAATGGAATTTCGTCAAAAGTTTTTAAGGCGGTAACATAGGTGGTGGCGTCGATTTCCGGCAATTTTTCAGTAATAATGTCGTTAAGAATATAGGCATCGGTTTGATTGTCATATTTCCGAGCGCTCACCAATTTTGTTTCAAGCAATTTAGCATACCCGGTGGCTGAAATTATCCAATCTATATTTGCGCAATCATCAGATTCAGTTCCTTTGTTATAGGTGATTTGGCCAGCAAAAACCTTATTGGCGTTGTCATAAACTATGATCTGCAGCCAGTTGGATATTGTCAAAGAAGATGGAACATTAAATAATTTGCATGAAAAAGTCGGGTATTGCTTAACCACGCTCACGATCTTTGGTTGGTCTTCTTGCATATCAAGATAATCTTTAAATTCAACGCCATTAATCTTGATACTTAAATTCATCAGATCGTTTGGGTAGACATAAGGGCTTAAAGACGTTTGAAATGCCGGATATGCCTGAAAGGCGGTGGTGGCAAAAGGGTGGGTTATTGTCATTGTGGCACGCCGTCCTGCAGCTCTACTTGATCGTAAACCCAGGACAAAAAGTCTCGCGGGTTTTGCATCCCGGTGGCATAAAAGTTATAAGTATTTCCACCAGAGCCGCCACGGCCGCTTTCTGCAGCCCCAACACGCGACGCCGGCACAGTTCTGAATCTTTCACCAGAAGACAGCCCGACCAAAAAATTATCGTTGTTAAAGCCTGGCGGGACGATGCCCTCGCCGCCGGCTGCATGGCTGGTGGCAATCCGAGCTTCGCGGATGGTCCGGTTTTCGTTATAGTTATATGTCTCGTTCCGGGTGGTATTGATGTTGATCTGTGTATTTTTTGGGATGCCGTTGATTTTATCCCACTCTTGTTGAATGGCATCGCGCCCGCCATTAACTGCGCGCGCAAAATCTTCCTGTGACATTTTTCCGTTGATCACGGCGGTGGTTAATCCGTTAAGGGCAATCGCCTGGTTTGCTGTGGCCTGTGTGAAAACCCCAAGCGAAACGCCCATTTGCTGGGCCATTGCAAATTCTTCGTCCGTTAAACCACCCACTGACAATTTTTGCTGCAGATTGTTATAAACGATCTGCGCTGTGGCTTTGGTGTGCTCGGCTTCATTGGCTGCATACTGATTGGTGAGATCCGCAATCGTAGAATTCAGATCACGAACCTGCTGGGAATTCGCACCATATTGGCCAACTGCATCAGCGAGTTTTGCGTTGGTGTCTGCGATTTTACTATTCAGATCATCTTGCTTTTTCGTATAACTGTCAGTCTCATTTTGAAGTTGCTTTGCCAATTCCAAAATGGTGCTGTAAGACGCAGCCAAAGCGGCCGCGGCCGCCTCTGCATCTGCCTTAAGCTGGGCCTCGGCGGCTGCAGCATCTTGTGTGGCCTGTTCCGCTTCTCTGGTGGCTATCACATTATTGAATTGTTCGCGGGTTAATACACCGAGACTTGAAGCCGAAACCCCGGAACCCTGAATAAGAACGTCCAAAGATTTGCCTTGTGCTAGTTGGGCCTCCATGACGTTCCGGGCTGCCTGTGATAACTGGCCGTTCGCCTGCAACACATCGAGCGCAGATTGGACATAATACTCGTATGATTGCCCCTCCATTGCGAGGCGTTCCCCGGTATCGGAAACCATGCTTGCAATTTGCTGTCGCATGGTCAAAAGGTCGCCCAAAGCCTGCAGCGCCTCTGTAACCGCCGGGATGAAATCTTTGGTAATGTTCATGCCAACGCTGGCCCAAACGTCGCCCAAATCGTTCAAACTTTGGCGATATGCCAGAATGTCGTCTACTTGATCTTGGCTTAAAGCCAAACCCATCTGTTTAACATCGTTCGCGGCTGCCAGCACATCCTCGCCACCGCCGCGCAGTAATTTCCCAACTTCTTGGCCCTTTTTCCCAAATAGATCAAACAGGATTGTTCCCTGTTCCACGGGGTCTTTAGTGGCCTTAACTTTGTCAGCGATTTGGGCCAGCCCTTCGATGGTCGGGGCATATCCCCTCTTGACCGCCGTTTCCATTGCCGTCGTGGTTTCCTCTTGGGTCATGCCATAATCTTCCAGCATTTGAATCATGGTGCTGGCTTCTTCGCTCGAAATACCAAGATCACCAGCCAATTTTGAAGTGGCAAGGCCAAGGTCGACCGTGGGCTGTATTAAGGCGCCATAGGCCATTTTGGCATAATCAACCACCTGATTGGCGATGTTCATGGCGCTGCTTAATTCTGTAAATTTCAATCCAGAATTTTGCGCAGCACCGCCGGCGCCCTCGATATTTTCCTCGGCGCCGGCGAATCCTTCAGCGGTTTGATCGTTTGCCTCAATGTCGAAAATTACTTTTTTATTTGCCATCGGTTTTTTCTCGTATGCTCTTAATGGTTGCGCAGATCATGGCCAGTTCTGGAAATTTTTTTCTGAATTCTGAATCCGTTTTTTGCATATTGTAGACGAAGACATTGTGCTCATGTGTGGCTCTATAGGCATTCAGGCAGGCGCTCATTTTAGTCATTAACCCGGCTTCCATTTCGCTGGCCGGGAATGTCAAGCCATAAGTTTCAAACTGCCAGGCCAATTTTAGTTCACGCGGAGCAATCGCCTTGCGGTCAGCCTCTTTTTTTCGTTGATCTTCTGCGAAGTCGGCCGCCGCAAGGATTAAGCGTTTGGGATGGCCGACGCCTTGTTGTATTCGTCAACAAGATAGCGGCCGATTAAGGCCACTATTCGAGGGTCTGCCTGTGCGATTTGGTCGGGATTCATAACAGGGCCGGATTTTACCCAGCCCACATTAATGGCCGCGCGCAGATATTTTCCGTGTGTGGTTTTAATCCCAACGCCCAAAGCGGTGTCTTTAACCAATTGGGCCTCAAATCGCTCCATTAAACCCTGGGTGAGCGTATCTTCGACTTCGAATTCAGCCTGCAGCGGTTGGTTTTCAACTTTTTTTACTGTCATGATCACGCCACCAAGGTGCTTAATTCATTGACGACGAAAATGGCAGGATTAAGCGCAGCCGTGCCATTGTATTTGCAGCGGAAAGTTCCGCGCACAATGTCGCCGCCCTGAACATCATCCAAACCATCGAAGTTTTCCCATTTACCGGGAAGATCAAAACGCACCAATTTTTTAGTGAAGGTGCCGCCGGTTCCGAGCGCGACGCCGTTGCAATCGAGGCGAATTTGGCGGGCTGTTTGGGCGCGCCAATTTGCGACCTCTGCCTGCGCGACAGTGTCCCACGGCAAACCAACCTTAAAAACGATCTCGGGGCCGCCGCGCAGCAAGGCGCTGTCATAGTTTTTGCTGTTGTTGGCGCCGTAGCGTTTGCGGATTCCGGTATTGTATTTAAGGTTGAAATCAGTAAAGACGCCGGCGTCCGTGGCTCCCAAAGTGCCGCCCACTGCATCAATGAAAAGTTGTGATTCTGCGAAGGAAAAAACGTCTACAGCCGGGATTGCAAGGCCTGCTGTAAATGCGTCCACAATCCATTGGCGAACTTCCCAACTGGCAGCCATAGTGATTGCGTCAGTATCTTCGCCGCCTTTGCCTTCGATTGTGAAATCCTTCACATAACCATAAGAACCTTTTTCAGCCTGGCTGTTATCGCCGCCCCGGAATGTAACCGTTTGACGAACAACCTCGACGGTGACATTGGCAGCCGCGCTTTCATCGGTCAGGGCTTCGGTGGTAACGATCTCACCAGCGACGCCGCCGGTGGCGACGAGGAAATAGTTATTATTTCCTGCATTGGTGGCCCCTGAAACCTTAATCAGATCTCCGGTTTTTACAAAGGCCAAACCGTTGCCGCTGTCAGTGATCTTTTTGGTGGCAGATACAAAAGCAATCGTGGTGCCCTTTTTAAACATGGTTCCGGGGGTCATTGGCACAATGTAGTTATAGGCATAACCAGTGCCACCGCCGCCTGCAGCCACGCCCTTTTCGACGGCACGGACGCCTGCGCGCAAAATCCATGGGAGTTGTTCGGCGGTCATTGGTGTGGCCAGCATACTTAAAGTTCCAAGATAATACATGATCTTTGAACGATCTGTGCCAACCAAATTTTGGACCTGTTCTTGAATGAACTTAAGCGGGGTTTCGTCCTTGTATGTGGATTCGCCACGCCACGGCTGGGTGCAGGCCACGGCCGTTCCGGGGGCGCCGGTGTTTTTTAACTCGGCTCCCAATTGAAGCATTCGCAAATCTTTAATACCTTCCATGATCTTTACTCCTTGCCCTGCTGGGCCTCATGTTGGGATGCCGCTTTGCCTGCAGGCGTGGGCGGGTATTCGTAGAGCTGGGATTGCAACAGGGCATCGATGGTGCTGCCCTCTTTTTTAAGGCGCTCGACGTCGGCGGCGGTTAAATCTCGCGCAGGCCAGCCGGTAATGTGGGCGCCATTTCCAACATAACTTAAGACGATGTTTTGTTTCATGGTATCTCTCCTCCGCTTAAGGCGGTGCGTTCATTGACAGCGAATTCAACCCGCTGTGTTAACCAATATGGCCCGGCTGTTCCGGTTTTATCAAACACGCCGTCTACATTATCCGGGCATATTGCTTTGAGTTTTAAAATCCCGCTGGTGTTGTTCAATTTCGGATAGGTGCGGTAACGGTATAACAAAAGTCCGCGCAGCGCAGACAGGGCGGCCCAAGTATCTTTTTCGTTGGTAAATTTTACGAACAGATCTCCGAAAAATCCCCAACTTTCGATTGAACTCCCGCCACCCTCGGCCACCGAATCCCCAACTTTTCCCGGTATGATCACAAACGAATTACCGACGCCCTTTTCGAGAACACTATAATCGCCATAAGTAACGTGTTCGGGGGCCGTGATTGTAACGGCGTCGCCGGCAATTTCGGTGACCAAATCCTCGGCAACCACAAAATAATCAGCATGGCTGCCATCGGTAACATGGTATTCGCCATCGTTTGAAGTAGAGCCGGCCACGGTCACCAAATCATCAGTGACGATAAAAACCAAGCCGTTGCCGGTGTCAGATATGCGGTGCGTGGTGGCATTAAAAGAGATCGTGGCCGCTGCATAAGTATCTTGAAATGCAGTAAGGCCCTTCGCGATTGCTATTAATTTGTCCTTGCAGGTGTCAGAACTCATGTTACCTCAAATTCCTCGCGCCGGGCGACCATAACGATTTCGTTCATTATTTCATCCGGCAATTTCAGCAATTCTTCATCCGTTACATCGCGGAACCGCTGCCAGCGCCCCTTGTGCATCCATGCTTGTGAAGTTCCGAATGCATCCCCCACAACATAGTGGGTATAAGGTGTCAGATTTTGGATTGAGTAACCGATCTTATTAATTTCTTTTATCATCCATCGTCTGAACAGGGTTCCTGTTCTGGTGTAATCTTGGCCAGGTCTTTCGGCCGGGTATTCCTGCATTCGCCTGACCACCCGGTTGGCAATGGTTCGCATTCTTCGGCGGCCCACTGCAGGGATTTCCTGATGAATGTTTTCAAGGCCCTGCCTGACCATTTCGCCGCGAACTTTAATTGCTAGACGCATTCCAATCCTTCGTTGTATTGCCAAAAGCATTTCGCTGGAACAGGGGCGGCACATCGTTTCCGTTGTCGTCGCCATCCCTGAAATCGACAGTATCAAGCGGGCCAGTTAATCGTTCGGCGCCCAGGGCTTCAAATCCGGGCGCTGCGTCTTCGATCTCTTGTGACAGTTCGCGGGCCAGTATGCGCAGCGGGTCTATGCCTCGCTCCAATGCTTTTTCTGTAAAAAAACGGCCGTATGAATTCGCATATTGCACAAGATCGGCTGCAGCGCGCACGGCCCATCCTGCCAGCACCAATTTAACATCGGCTTGGGTTACCGGGGTTTTAAATCCGTTCTTGGCCAATGAAGTATTCAGCCAGGCGCTTGCCGTGTCGAGATGTTTTTCTACCTCGGCCAGCGTTGGGTTAGTGCTGGTGGTAAATGAGCCATTGGCGGTGAAGCGTTTGGTCAATGCCGCAACTTCGGCCGCCGTTCCGTATGAGTTTGCTCCGGGCGCCATGATTAAACCTCCAACAAAAGCCAAACATCGACGGTATCGTCGGTATTGGCCCCGGTGACGACAATCTTAAGATAATCGTCCATTGCCACCATTTGGATGGCAGAGGCATCGGCCACGCCCAAGTTACTGCAGCCAACCACACGCACAGGGAAGGTATTATCTGTATTTTTATCCGTCAGCGTGAGGATGGTTTGGGCGGGGGCATTGGTTCCTTTGGTCGAAATCACCACGTCGGTGGTTCCGGGTTTGTCGCCGTTGTATTTAACCACCACTGCATAGATCAAGCCAGCGATAGGCTGGCCAGAATATGCAGTAACGGTGGCGGCGCCATCAGCCCCAACCGCTGGGCCTGAATTGATTGGGCCGACAAGTTT
>Ga0172381_10000803_pt1 | contig 39066 bp, 59 predicted proteins | sample Leawel6488metaG_FD_119754 | JGI IMG/M metagenome (GOLD analysis project Ga0172381, IMG submission 119754) | Leachate microbial communities from a municipal landfill in Southern Ontario, Canada - Leachate well 64-88 metaG | ecosystem: Engineered > Solid waste > Landfill > Unclassified | place... | reverse complement strand
TTGAAGTTAATTTTGGTTCATTACAATTACACCATAATTCACCATCTTCATTTACAGGTTTTCTTTTGCCCTTATTCCAAGGTGCTTTATCCTTATTTGGTATTTCATTTATTTTTAGAACTTCCATCTTATTTATTTTTTACGTTATCCCGCCAGTACTGAAATAATTCTTCAATCGTATAATCCTTTTCGGTAGTTGCGAATCGCTCAGGTTGATCTCCATATAAAATTGAAACAGGAGAATCTTTTCCAGTAAACCATTCTATGAACTCAAATACCATAGAGGTTATTTCTTTAGAAGCATCTAAATCATTTTGTCCGTCTGGCTGCCATGATTTGTATTTTTTTATTAATTTCAAAACTTGCTGTTCCATTGTGTAGTTATTTAATTATTTATCAGGATTCCCACGCATTTAATAGTTCTCTTAAACTTTCTATTATATTCTGATAATCATATAAAATATCAGATACGGCTTCTTTTTGAACTCTTAAAAATTCGACTTCATGATCAAATTTATGCTCAGATAAAAATCTCATTTTCTCGTTTCTGGAGTTCTTGTATTCAATATAAGTCACAAGGTTTTGTTCATGCTTCGAGATAATCTCGTTTAATTTTTCTTCCATTTTTAATTTATTTTATAGTCGGATAAAACAGACTTAATCTTAGTGTAATACTTATTTCATTAATTGACCACATTTACTACAATATTTACCATAAGTTTTTAATCTATGTTCACGTACAAATAATGGTACTTTATCTTTAATCCATTTTTTAATCAGATTAGATTTTACTTTACCTGTAGGTATATTATAGTGTGCATTATTGTTTATATCCCATTTTTTAATTTCTTGATTTGCTTTATTAAACCAATTAGTAATCAAATCATCCCTGGTTTCTAACATATTATTAATATTACGTATTGCATGTAATGCTGTTGCGTGATCACGTCCACCGTGTGCAGTACCAATATATGATAATGATTTATAAGAATATATTTTAGATAATGCCATAGATATTTGTCTGGCAGCAACATATTCTCTTTTACGTGCTGTACAAGTCTTATTTGGTAATAGCATTAATGACAAAGGAATTCCAGTAACCTGTGATACTTTTAATTTTATTATGGTTATTGGAATCCTATGTATAGATCTATATAATAATGGATCTTGCATTATACTTTACGGATTTCAGTCCTTATTAATGATGAAGCACCAAAAATTATACTTTCATATTCTTTCTTCTCATTAATAAATACATCCAATAATACTACAATAACTTTTTGTTTTGTTAATTGTAATCTATTGATTGATTTCTTTAATGCATTTTGTAGAAACGATTCATTAATATCATTATCTGTATTGAATATAAATGATCCTACTAATTCTTGTTCTTTATTAGTGGGTGCTATATCGTAATTTATTCTTATTTCATTCATAATAGATAGTTTTTAATAGTTAATATAAATCTTCACTAAATAAACATTTAGTTGGTTTATTTATTTGTTTTATTTTAAATGCCAATATCCCTGATTTTTCTCTATTAAGAAATATATTTTTAGATGTTAAGAATCCTAGTATGCATTTACCAAAATTCATTTCTTTAAGATTTTTATCAGTTATTATAGATAGTGTATTGAAACAATTATGATGTCGTTGACCACATACTACATATCCTGATTTAATATTGTTTGGTTGATGTTCGTGTTTTATACCATCATTAAACCATACTGCAGCACATAATATATATTCAGGTTTATCTGAATTATTAAATAATACTTTATCCATATTATTTACAATTTACCACTTCAAAAACTTCTCCATGAATAGAAATATCATTGCTTTTAGAAAATCCACAATGCAATTTATGAGATTTCTTTCTTAATTCAACAAGATTTCTTAAATCTTTTATAGAAGTAACCGGATAATATTTAAGGTATGTATCTGGTTGATCAGTTACACAACGTAGATACATCTTATTATTCTTATCGAATCCGGTAATGAAACTGTTAGGAATAAACAAACATCTGTTATAACCTTTTATAGATAGCTTTTTAAGTACACTACGATCGTATAAGATATAGAATGGTGCATTATCATCCCAAATGTTTATATGCCCTATAAATGAATTAGGAGAGCCAGGGAATTGAAATACCTTAGTGAATTTAAGATATGTTTCATCTTTGATATAAATTAATATATCATCTTTAACTCTTATTAAAGATTGTCTGATAGTTTTTGGTTCGTTGTTAATAGTTGCAGTTTCCATAATTGATAGTTTTAATTTAATAATGATTTTAATAATTCAATGTCTTTTAATAATATACTTCTTTTTATAATGGCATCAACCCATATTTTAGTATTAGAATATTTGGTTGATTTTGTTTGTGAAACAAGTAAATTATGTTCTTTAGTTAATTCATCAATCTTATTAATTATTCTGTTCTTATACTTGGATTGAAATAACTGTTTTAATATTCTCATAATAAACCTTCATCAGCAAATGAATAATATTGTTTGTTAGCTATAATAATATGATCCATTAATTGAATATCCATAATATTTCCTGCTTCTTTTATTATCTGTGTGATTTTTGTATCTGAATCACTTGGATTTAGATTACCAGAGGGATGATTATGACATATAATTATACCAGATGAAGAATATCTTATAGCTTCTTTATAAATTATACGAAGATCAGTTACAGTACCAGCCAGTCCACCTTGTGATAGTTTTGTTTTGTTGATTATTTTATTACATCTATTAAGATATAATACCCAAAATTCTTCATGTAAAAGATCTTCCATTATTGGATTAAATATATTGAACACATCTATACTACTTCTTATTTGTATTATTTCATCTCCTATATATATGTTTTTTCTTTTTACTAATTCAAATGATGCAATAGTAGATAATGCTTGCATATTACTAAATCCTTCACATAATAAATCCTGATAAGTTAATTTAACTAATTCTCCATAATTATAATTGACCTTCTTAAGTACCATAGAAGCACGATCTAATGATTGCCTACCACCTATAATCAATGATAGATTTTCTGCATCAGATAGGCTTGATTGACCTTGTTTAAGAAGTTTTACTTCTGGTTCATTAATATTATTTTTCATTTTAAATAAGTTTAATAGATAATATATTTTCTTTAGTTGAATCATTTATTTCTTCCTTACAGCATCCTCTTATAATTATTCGTTTTGTATAGGTGCCATAATCAATAACTATACGATATTGTTTATATTCCAATTCTTCATCAGTATAGTTAAATAGTCGTTTATATTTTAATTGATTTTCATCCATGTATTAAATAATTAATAAAAGAACAATAGCAAGTATGATTAATGTAAATATTAATATCATACCAGATAATATAACTGATAATCTTATATTTTTATTTTTAATTGCTATTATCATATAATATAAACTTATAATATCAGCAATAAGTAGAATACATGATACTAAACATATAAGAACTATATATGCAAATTCATTTATATTCATAACATCATCATTTGATTTGATACAATTAATCCTGTTGCATCATAAAATACCTGTGATCCTTTAGGAATAAGGAATTCTTTTATATTTCCTGTGTAATTTAAATTTATACATCTTTTTCTTGTTAAACAAGCATGAAAACCAAAAGTAATATAATATGTTTGTGACATTCCTTTATATTTATTTAAAGCAATACCATCTGCATAAAACCAATCATTTCCATTATTATTAACAGGATTTAATCTTGGTTTTATAATTAAACTATCTGATATTTTTAATACATTTTGATGCCATATAAAAGAAGATTGAAAATATGATGTTATTACATTATCAAATTTAATACTTATTGATTTATATACTTTAAGATCTTTATTAAGAATCTTAGCCTTTTTTTGTCTAGTAATTAAACACATAATAGATAGTTTTAAATAAGTTAAATAAAAAAAGAGGGATGGCAATATGGTAGTTGCTATATCATCCCTCTAACCTGTAACAATCTCATTAACTATGAAAAAAGAACGCAGTACCTATACTTAGTACCAAAGTTTAAGTTAATTCAATATATTAACATACAAACTGAACTAAATTATAATAAATATTTTCTTACCTTATTCCAATATGATATTGTTAGTGGTCCGGTACCATTCCATCGTTTACTTATGGTTTCAATATCTGGACCTATGAGATCACAATAATAAAGAAATATCTTTTTAGACACATTATAATCATAAAGATCTTTCATCTTATAATGATTACCAGTTCTGTTATTGTAATCTTTTAATCTGATAGGACGAATTTGATAATATCCTACAGCATTTTCAATTGGATTATATGCAAGAGTATTACATGAAGACTCTACCATACCAATTGCAAGAGATAGTTGCTTAAATGGCTCTATTGGGGCTAATTTAGCTATATATATAACATTGATTGTTGAGTTATATACTCCATTAGATAATAAAAGCAATAAAAGCATTAATAATATCTTTTTCATTACAAGTAAATTTTAGTTAATACTAATTATAATATTGATCGGGAGATATATTATTATCGTCTTCGTCAGTAGTTATTAAGAAATCTTTACTTATTTCATGCATTCTATCACAAATAGGACAATTATCATATTCATTAAGGTTATAGATATGTCCACAATTATTACATTGTTTTTCTATTACTTCTGGTCGTTTCATTATTATAGTTTTGATTTAATACAATCCCATAATAATAAACTACAACCTAATATGATTATGACTATTATAGGCCATAATTGATGTATAATTTCTTTCATATCAATAAGATTTAATAAAACAAAGTTATGAAATATTTAATAAATCATAATTTAACCATATTATCAATGATCTGTATTTATCAGATAAGATTGATAATTAGATTATAATTGATTTACTTTTACTTCATTACCACATGAATCAATAGCAAATGCTTTAGCCACTTTCTCATTACGGAATTTATAATACCTATCAGGATATTCTGATTTCATTATTTCATGAGGAGCAATACGAAATCTAAATCGTATTATCTTAGTTTTTACTTTTGTTATCATGATTAATAGAATAAATGAATGATGTAACCAATAAGGAATAATAAACCAGATAATATAATAGCAGTAATAAATTGTTTTATAAAATCTTCAAATGTTAAATTATCATTATTAGCTTTTTTATAATCAAATCTTATATATGAAATAAGAAATGATAAACCTATAGCTTGGATTATTGTTATTTGATTGAAATAGAATATAGGTATAACAAACCAATTCCAAAATTTAGTTAAAATAAATCCACCAATAATAGTAGATAAAACCATGAGAATTAATCCCATTATGAATTTTCCAAATGTTTCCATAGTTTTAATATTTATAAGTTATTATAATTATATATTTCATTACAGTCTTTACAGTATCCATTAACTGCAATAGGTGAAACAGTATGATTAATACCACAAGAGATACAATTAAGCATTTTAGAAGGCATTTCGAGTTTTTCATCAGGGAATAGATCCATATTAGATTTGAGTATCTGTAATGGTCTTATTTTAGGTTCTACTAAGTGTAATTCAATAAAGTTGTTCATAGTTGATAGTTTTAAATAGATTTATAATTGATTATAAACTTTAATAGCTAACGAAAGATCATCACAAACAGTAATACATTGATCAAACTTATTATATACACGTATATTACTTTTGAGTTTAACTACTGATGGTTTAATGAGTTTTTTATTAAGACCAGTAGTATTAGAATAAGCAGTAATAACATAAATAATACGTTTACCAGTAATTGGATCCATTACAAGGTTAATCTCTTTAGAATAGCCTTTAAAATCGTTTATAGAAGATATATGTGGCATAGTATTAAAGATTAGTTAATTGATATTTCAGCAGATAACACTTGCATATGTTCATTGGTCTCTACTTTATACCCTATTCTTGTAAGAAACTCATGAAACATAAACCATTTATTACCAGAAGATATAACTGATATATTAGGCATAATATAGTTATTCATTTTTACCGGCACATTATCAATAGTCCTGATGGAAACAAATACAACATTCTTATTAGCTGTTTTAAAAGCATTAACAACATGATCAATAGTTTTCTGTGCCCTTTCTATTTCATCATCATTAAATGTTACATCAAGAGTTAATTGTTGATATGTAGCAAGTTGATTAAATGATTCAAAAATATCAGAAGTATGCATTAGTGTATTAAGATGTGCATCTGCATATAATGCATCCATAACAATTTTTTTCATTGTATAAATAGTATTAGATAGTTTGTAATAATAGTTATTCAAGTATATCTTTAATTATTTCTATAATGTTTTTTCTATAAACAATTACATAATATATAAATATTACAAATAGATTTCCAAACAAATATATATTTAATATTGTCTCTATTTTAGTAGGGATAGGATTATGAAAACCAAATAGAAATCCATAAACAATGGCTATAAATAACATAATTAAAAGACTTAAGAAATAAATTAATATATAGTATTTAAATAATTTTTTCATATCAATAGTTATTTATTAGTAATTGCTGCAATTCTTTCCATTTCATTCCACGCATTACCTGCTTTATTGAATTCAGGAGATGCAATAGAATAGAGTATATGATATATTAGTTCATCATTATTTTCATCTGTTAATTTATTTGTAGGAGCAAGTAATAAATCTCTTATCACTAATAATTTTCTAGCAATATCAGGAGAATATGGTAATATCAATTCATCACATATTCTATTAGCAATATCTCTTTCAAATTGAGAATAACCAAAATTATTTATACAGGTATATTTACGTACATCTGCTTTATCTGATTCTTCCTTAATTATATCAAGAATAGAATCATTGATTTTTTCTTTGTTCATATCAATAGTTATTAATAAAGGTTTATATAAGATTAATCTTCATTAGTTCAAATTCTAATTGATATAATAGAGTTCTACGTATAGTATGTCTTGAATCAAAAGGCATATATATACCTGCTGTTTCATAAGGAAAATAACCAAGTATAGCAAAAGATTCATTATTAAAACGAACATTCTTATTTACTTCAATATAATCTTTACATTTAAGTAAATCATCGGAAAATCTAATAATGTTTTTCATTTTCGATAAGGTTTATAATTGTTTTTAAATGAATGTTTATTTTGTATTGATCTATAATGATCTTTACGTTGTTTCTTATTCTCCTTAATATTCAATATATTTTCATATACTGCAACTTTATCATAATCATATTGAGTAATAACAAATGGTTCATCATTGATATGTAATGAAGGATGTTCTAATCTTGTGCCATCAGAATCAATTATAATAACCTTTACACCATCTTTAATCCATTTATTGATATTCTCATTAGTAAGTTCATTCTTAGTATTAATATGGACAGATTTAGGTTCTTTTAATAAATTAAGAGATATATCTTTATCTAATCCAGAACCAATAACACCAATAGTTTTAATAGAATTTTTCATTTTCTATAATATTTAATAATAATAACATAATTACAACAACAATTTAACTATTAAATTCAATCAATGTATAATATATCTTAATAACTCATTAATAATCATAACTAATGAGTATATAATATCAATTTAAGGCTAATAATACAGCTTAATTCAACCAATTTCTTCATTACATTACCTATTATATATAGAATTAAAACAAGTATATAATGAATAATAAATTAATACATTTACTTGTATTATATAGAGAATATACTGTTTGTCTACTGTTATCAAATGAATATCCTCTCTATCTGGTATCCATTCTCATACGCTTAGATACAGCACTAGATGGGCCTTGTAGACATCTTGTTTAGTCAAATCAATAGTCCTTCTGTCTACTCCAATATGATCTGCAACACTACTTATAGACCTACATAATACAGTGTTTCTATGATTTATTAGATCAATAACTGTATAATATGATCTTTTATTGACTTTTTTCATGATGTTTTATAGTATATAATTTGAATAATTGTACAAATATATGCCATTTTACGTGAAGAATTGTACAATGACCGTATTTAATCACTTAGATCCATTAATGTAATAAAAAAACGAATCTTTTACAATAATAAAAGAGTGACAACTACCTTAGTCATCACTCTTAGATTACTCACTTAGTCCCATCAGTATAATAAAAGAAAAGGTTATACCTATATAATATAAGGTATAACCATAATCTTATTACTTACTGATACTGTCGAACTTTAATATAGTTCTCTCTCTCTTCTGACTGTCAACATAAGGAGAAGAAGTAAATTGAAGTTCTTTTGTCCAATTCTCCGGTTTGTCAAGTGCTGTCTTTAATTCTGGTGTTAACTTGGCAAAGATACCATTAAAACTCTTGCCTGTTGATACATGAAGAACATCAAGTTTAACAGCTTCGAACTTCAGTTTGAGTTCATTACCTTCCTTGTCCTTACGTTCAAATTTGATAAGAGCATAAGCAGGACTCTTGCTTTGTCCTTTGCCGTTGATAATAACATTAGCACTACACGAACCTTCAGGTACATTTTCGATACTTTGTGTTTCTTTGTAACCTTCTGCTTCTGCTGCTTTGTTTGCAACTTCCATTTGTGACTTGGTCAAGTTTTCTAACCTTTCCATAATAATTGTAATTTAGTTAATAAATGAATAAATAATGATTACTAATAACTTTCGCTTTCCTTCCATTCAACACTACAAACAACGAATTGCCTGACGGCGGAACGTCCAGCTCTGCTGGATCTATATGGGGGTTTGTATGAGGTGGTATATGCATTCAGACAGATAAAGTAAAAAGGATAGAGTAAAAGACATACGGGGGTATTTGGTATAGTGGGTATATATATAAGGTAGGGAGTATAAAAAGAGGGGTATATAGGTGTTTATTGAATTCTATGACAAAGGCAAGAGAATTATGCGCCAGGAAGTAATATTATGATGAATATATATTTATTATTGTAAAGATAATTTTGTGTATATATAATAATAGGTATAAATTTGGTGAATTAGATTATATTTAATCACTAAAAACTTAAAGTTATGGCACTTATTGATCGGATCACAAGAACGAATTTCGTACCAACAAAGATACCTACCAGGGTATCTGCGGAAAAGGTTAACGAGATTATTGATTTTCTAAACACGTATGCCCCTAATGGTACTTTAGCGGTAAATACTATTGCTGAACAAACTGCAGGGAATGGAATAGTTATAGATAGTGTTACATTAAAAGATGGTAAAGTACTAACAACTACGGCACCTGTTTCTTATTTATTACCAGTGATGGGAGTAGGAGTTTACGGAACGCCAGTATCAGATGTTGTGGCAGTAGATAATATTGCATTTACAGTTAATATGAGAGCAGGATTAGACAAAACTGATCCACTTGCTTCATCAATGGCTGCATATATAGGTACTGGTAACACCGTGACTACTGCAACACCTAATGCATGTTTGCAAGGAATACTTGTAACTAATACTATTGCGAATAGTTGTTATTCAGCGTATGGAGTACAGGCTAATATGACTTCTTCTGCAATTGGTGAGATAAATGCAAATGGAATGATGGTTTCATTAGCAGGAAGTATAACACTTGCACATGGAAATGCAAGTGGATGTATATCCCCTGGATATTTTATCTTACAGGCAAATACTGGACCATATGCACTTGGTGCTACAGCTTATGGTATATGGGTAGATATTCTTGGATTAACAGGTGTTACAGCAGGTATAACAGTTGTTTCTGATGCAGCTAGTGTTGTTAATGCAGGTCTTTATTTAAGTGGTGGTGCTACGACCTCAATTAAACATGCTATTAAATTTGCTCATAATGATAAATCTGAAGGAGCTTATGTTGCAACAATAACCTTTGATCCAACTGCAGATGGTATGGTTAAGATTGATGTAGCTGGTACTGATTATTATATTCCTTTCTGGAATGCTGCTGGATTAGATAATGAATGGGCTGATTAATTAATAAATAAATAAATAAATATGAAATTAAAAACATTAATAGAAAGTAAAATTGCTCTTGAAAATTTAATTAAAGGATCTCTACCTATTAATATAGCATGGGACTTAAAAAAGTTCATAAAAGTTATTAATCCTGAATTATCTTCTTATGAAGAACTTAGAACACAAAAAATTATTGAATTAGGTGAAGAGTTTGAAGAAGATAAAGTTAAGAAGTATAAAGTTAAAGATGAAAATTCCAATCTCTTTGCAACTCTTATGAATGAATTACTTGAAAAAGAAATTACTGTTGTTATACCACAGATAAAGATTAAAGAACTGTTAGAGTATAAAGATGCCAATGGTAAACATATTGAAATAACTACAAGTGATCTTATGATCCTTGACTGGCTTATAATAGATTAGTTTTTTCATGGGTTAGGTTTATTTGTTAGGTTAGGTCCCAATGAGTTTGATAGTCTTGTTGGGATCTTTCTTTTTATAGTATTTGTCCCATCTATTTGAATAAAAAGACCAAATAAATTTGTTTTATAATTTAAAAGAGTTTACATTTGTCCCATCAACCTTAATAGAATGATCAATAGAATGGTCAAAAGTGTAGCAAAATGGGTGAAGAAAGTAATGTATTTGGGTTTGAATCAGATGATTGGAGATGGATTGTTATCATAGTTAAAGATAATAAGATAGAGGGAGGTATATTTACAGACTTAAAACAGATTGGACGACATATAGGAATATCAGATAAGACAATAAGAAGAAGATTAAAAGAAATGAATGGTACAGGTAGGATAAAAATAAATGGATATACAATACAAGAGATGCCATATTTCAAAAGCAAACGAGGACCAAACAATGATAACCAATAATATATATGATAATATGGAAGAATTTAATAAACTACTGTTAGATCCTAAATTTATTGAATTTGTTGACGGTACTGAATGTCTTGCATTCCAGGTTACTTATGGCGAAATAAAGTTTATAATTATAATGAATTAAAAAAGAATAAGATGATACAAGATTTTGCAAATTGGTTATTTGAAGGCAAAGGAACAGTTTTATTAGGTTTGATTTTATTTGCATCTGGATGTTTTATGTTATTAGGAGGTGTTTTATTTACATTACAAGGATTAGGTTTTTTTAAAGAAATAACAAAATAATTATATGGATAATAGATTTGAATTAACTGGTGTAGTAATAGAAGTAGGAGAAGTAAAAGTATTGACACAGTATTTCTCAAAGAGAGAATTTAAAATACGTTATACTGATACTGATTTTAAAAATAAGATAAAAGAGAATAAGGTACTTCTTAATATACAGAATGAAGATATAGAAAATCTACCAAAGATAATGATAGATGATACTATTAGAGTTAAGTTTTATATTGATGGAAGGGATTTTAATAAGAAAGACGGATCTGGTATAATGAATTTTACTACACTTGTTTGTTTTGATATAGAAATACTTTCCAGTCCATCCAGAGATACAGATAAGGATCGTAATGCAGTTATCACTAAGGAAGGGAAAGTATATAAGGATCCTCTTGTTGCTGCAACAATGGAAGAGTTAGCAGGATTAGTAGTAAAGAAAGAAGAAAAGGTAGATGATGGATTACTTGCTGCATGGGATGCAAAGAAAGATAAGTATGGACTTAATGAAGATGTAAAAGGGACCGATCCAGGAATGGAAAATATGAAAAGTAAAATACTTAATAAAGAAGATGATCCATTTGCAGATCTTGAAGAAAAATTACCGGAAGGAATAGATAAATTACCATTTTAAATGGAAGAATTAATTAACATATCAGACTATTGTAATATGATACTTATTAAGTATGGTCAATCCGTTACTAAATGTAATGCAATCTATATTAAAGAAGATGATATTATCCAATTTAATATACAATACCATTTAGATAAAGAAAGGAACCATAAGACATTTCAGTATTGCATACCAAGTATTAATTTCCTTATTACAGATGTCGAAGTGTTAGTTAATAAATCAGCAATAGATACAATTAATAATGAAGTAGAATATAGGTTAAACTTAATAAAAGTAAAGTATGAAGTATAACATAAACTTAAAACTATGAAATTACAATTAGACACGATTGCAAAAACTATTAAGATTGATGAACAAGTTAATCTTGAAGAACTTTTTGAAATGTTAAAGAAACTATTACCAAATGGTGAATGGAAAGGATTTAAATTAGATGTAAATACACAAATCGTATGGTCTAATCCCATAATTGTAAATCCTTATATACCTATTAATCCTTATCCTTGGTATAATCCTATTACTGTTACAACAGGAGGAATATCATATACTACAACAAATGTATCAATTGATTATATTGATGGATATGAACTATTAGAAGGAATATTTAATATTGAAATTCAATGATACTATTTGATATTACATCATTACCTAAAGGAGTAGATATAAATATATGGTATAGTTTATATGAGAAAGGACTATGTATTTACGAATCAAAGAATGGTATTGGTCCGGTTAAAGTTGATGATTCAAACCTGGCACTTATAGATGTAAATAACATAACTACACAGGATAAGATAGAACTTAATAGAGTAGTCAATGAGATCAATGAAGAGAACCATAAGAAGAATGAAGAAGAGAATAAGATAATAAGAGAGAATAATAAGAACCTTATAAAGTATTTAAGATCAATCAATAAAGAGAATATTTAAAAATAATTCGTTCTTTCTAATAGTGGATTAAAAAATATAGTTTAATTTTACCTCAGACTTTTGGAAGAGTCGTTAATGAGTTAAGATGAAAACAATATTAGGAAACATACTTCCCCTTGTTCTGACTGGATCTAACCTTTCAGCATCTTGCTCAATGGCTCTTCCACCAGTTAGGCAAGGGGTTAGTATTTCTCTTACCGATTTACTATTGGTCGGGATATCACATATGGAAGCCAATGGCAATAGTATCTTACACGTTACCATGGGAACTATACAAAGCGTAGCAATGGCACTGAGGAATAGAGTTGCAGGTATAGCAGGTTTACTAACAGTCTGACAGTTGTATTCAACTTCTGGCATGTTAGTAATGACCAGGAGCACTTGAAAGGGGGGATGGCTCCACGAAGCAAACCTAACCGTGAAAGTGGGTGATAATCTGAATAAAAACAGAGGAACACTCACTATGCACTCTAGAGAGAATCCACCATAAGCAATTATATTATCATTGGCGCAATATATTAAATACTAATAAATATGGATGAAGAAAATAAATTTTATGTTCCAAATATTACTGAATTCCATGTAGAATTTGAATATGAGTTTAAAGATTGGTTTACTACAAAAGGTACTGATGCAGTAACAGGAGAATCGGATTATTCTGGTTGGCAAAAAGGAATAGTAACTGAAGACTTTTACTATAGTACAGAAGCGATTGAAAAAATAAATAATGGTAAGTTTGGTTGTGATTATCAACATCCATTTGATAGAATAAGATATTATATTGAAACCAAACAAATACGTGTCAGATATCTTGATAAAGAAGATATAGAATCATTAGGATTTAAACATATTGGTGGAAAAATGTTAAAAGATGTAGGACAGGAATACAAATGGAATAATGGAAGGTATTGGGTTCATCTTAACTATACTAAACTATCAGATCATTGTGTATTAAAAATAGAAACATCAGTAGAACATTATTCAGTTAAAACATTAGTAGTACATTCAATAGGAATAAAGAATAAAAGTGAATTAATTATCTTAATGAAACAACTTAATATAAACTAAAATGAGTGAAAATAGAACAGAACAAATCAAACCAAATTCGATCAAAGTAACACCAATGAAAGGATTAATAGTTATTGAACCATTAAAAATCCTTAGTAACTATGAGAAAGAGAAACTAAAAAAAGAACCTAATGTTATTCTTACAAAAGATCAGATAGTAAGTTATAATAAAGCAATTATTGAATCAAGTGGTGATGCAACAAAAGTATGGTCCGAACATCCAGATCAAGGTATTATAGTTGCATTATCAAAAGAAGATGCAGAGATATATGAATTACGTGTAGGTGATCATATAGCATATAATCATAGTGAACATACCGGAATACTTGTAATATATAATAAGAAAAGATATATTGCACTTAGACCAGGAGAAATTATAATGCGATATTTAACAGATGAAGTGTAGTGTGATTGTATCATCGAATGTAAATTGGGTATCTTTATTAGATACCCTTTTTATTTATATAGGAAAAGATTAATAAATAAAATTAATGTGTAGATTAATATTAGTCCTATATTTGTATAGGAAATAATTAATACTACATTAAATATGAATAATGAGGTATTCCAAATGACGACTAATCCAAAGAGATTCTTTATTGAGTATCTATCATTAAAGAAACCAGTTCTAGAAGTCATGTTGCAAATGGTCAATAAAAAGAAAATCAATCTACATCCTAAACTCCTTCATGTATTTGCATTAATCTTGTACTATAACAATCTATATAAAGATTTACCGGAAGATCAAAAATGGAAGAAAGTATTTGATTATGATACTAAAGTCCAAATGATGAATGAAGTAGGAATAAATGAAGGACATTTAAACACATACATATCAATATTACGTAACTATCATTTACTGACTGGCAAACAAATAAGTTTGCCTTTTATATTTTATCCTGAATCTGGTTTTGAACTTACATTTAAATTTAATTATAAAATAGATGAATAGTAATCATACAAGACAGATAATCAATGAAATAGCAGAAGAAGAAGGATTATCTGAGAAATCAATACGTCTTATTGTAAATAGTCAGTTTGAAGGAGTTAATAAAGTGATAACCAGTGGAATACCAGACCAGATAGAAACATTTAAGAGTGTAAGACTTAACGCATGGGGAATATTTAAGTTCATGCCATGGAAGTTTAGAAATTTTATGAAAAAAGGAGTATCAAGAAAATCATACGAAAACGAGAAAAGAAAACGTTATGACGATAAAAGATAATAGTTCATTGTTTATTCTTGAAGGAGAGAGAGTAGTTATTAATCCAAAGGCATTAATGATACCGGAATTCTCTGATCTTTATATAAGAGATAAATCACCTGGCAAGAAAAGATCATTAAAAGAGTTATCTTATGTGTATTATATGGCAGATTATAAGAGTGAATATAATGCATATGGTCTATCAAAAGAAACACAATTGGGTATAGATATAATGAATCAGAGAGATTATAAACCTGATCCTTATGTACAGAAAGCAATAGATAAATATAAAGTATTACAAGAAACTCCATCAATGAGATATCTTATATCAATGAGGCAAAGGGTAAATAGTCTTATTGATTATCTTGATAATGCACAGGTAAAGGATAAGAAGAAGAAAAAGAATGAAGATGGTACCACAGAAGAAATATATCTTAATCCATTCATATCAATCAATCTTATAGTATCTACAATGGGTAAGTTAGAAGAGACTATAGAGAGTATAGAAAAGTGGGAGAAGAAAGTCTTTGAAGAAGAAGAAGAGATGAAGATTAGGGGTGGTGGTATGCTTAATGTATTTGAAGATCCTGATAGTGCTAAATGGTTAGGTAAAAAATAATAAAATGAAAGTAAAAAAATTGAATATTAAAATATTTGGATGGAAAGTAATTCTTGTAGAAATCAAAAACAAAAATGAATTTAAGAAAGTAATAAAAATAATGAAACCAATAAATCTTTGTTTAGAAGATATTAAATATATTAAGAATAATATGAAATGCCATGATGGTGGAGATTATTTTTATAATACATCAAATAAAAAATCAGTTATTTTAATATATCCTATAACATCAAAAAGAGAAAGACGAAATGTTTTAGAACATGAAAAGAGACATCTTGTAGATAGAATATTAGAAAATTGTCATATAAAAGACATTGAAACATCGGCATATTTAACCGGATTTATATCAGAAAAATTCTATTAATTAATGAAAATTTTTGAACTCAAAGAAAAAGAGATTGGTCTTTATAAAAAAGAACCACATTATAATACTTATGAGTTCACGGTAGCAGCTCAACACTTTAAAGAATTTGGTTGTTATACACGACATCCTATAAATACATCACCAAGTAGTCAATGGTATAAGTTTTGGGTAGAAGAAGCAAGAAGATGTTTATATGGATATAATATTGGACGTGATGAAATACCTGGATATTATTATTGGTATCTTAATTACTTCCCAATAGAGAAAGCACAAAAACTCGATATAGAAGAAAAGAAACAAAAATTTGCATTACCAGAATCATCATTACAATATAGTATAGATGAAAAAAGAAAAAAAGACAAAGATTCTTTTAATCTATTAGTCCCTACAGAAGAAGATTATTATTCAATACAGGCAGAAAGAGTAACAGATTTTCCTGACTTCTGGTCCAGTAGTTATGATACATTCTGGTACCTTGATGAAGCAGAACAATCAGGTGAACACGGTGCATTAATAAAAACTAGAGGAAGAGGTCTAAGTTTTGAGAGTGCAGCTATGTTGGATCGTAATTTCTATCTTATTCCACGTAGTAAATCTTATGCATTTGCATCAGAGAAAGAATATCTTACATCAGATGGTATTCTTACTAAGGCATGGGATGGTATGGGACATATAGAAGTAAATACTCCATGGGGTAAAAGAAAATCTAAGGTAGATACTATAATGCATAAGAGAGCATCATATATGAAGATGCATAATGGTATTATGTCGGAACTTGGGTTTGGTAGTGAGATAATGGGATTATCATTTAAGAATAATGCAGATAAAGGTCGTGGTAAACGTGGAAAATTAATTATATGGGAAGAAGCTGGTATGTTTCAGAATTTATTACAGGCATGGAATATATCACTTAAATCAATGGCACAGGGTAGATTAACATTTGGTTTAATGTTTGCGTTAGGAACCGGAGGATCTGCAATAGATGATCTTATTGGATTGGAACAATTATGGAGTAGAGGAGGAGGATATAAAGTTTATATGATTCCTAATAAATTTGAACCAGAATTAGGTTATGATAAGACAGCATTATTTATTGGAGAACAAGATAATCATGAAATAGCTACTGATAAAGATGGTAATAGTCATGTTGAAATCGCAATGCCATATATATTAAAAGATCGGGAAGATCATCTTGAAAAGACTAAGAATAGAGAAATGCATCTAAGGTATTGTGCAGAAGCACCTATTAAACCTTCAGAGGCATTAATGCAGATAGGTGGTAATATCTTTCCTACTGATCTACTTAAACAACAGAAAGCATACTTATTGTCACATAAAGATACTTATCTTAATAGTGCATGGATTGGATCATTATCAATGAATCCTGAAACAGAAGAAATTGAATGGAAGTTAGACAAAGATGCAATACCAATAGATCATTACCCACATACTGACTTAACTAATCTTAATGGATGTGTAGTAATATATGAACCACCAATAACAAATAGAGAAGGTATAATACCACCAGGATTATATATATCAGGAAATGATAATTATGATCATGACCAATCTACTACTGATTCACTTGGATCTACATTTATAATGAATCGTATGACCGAACGAATTGTAGCAGAATATACTGGGAGACCATTAACAGCTTCAATGTTTTATAATACTAACAGGTATCTTTTAATGTATTATCATGCCATACAGAACCATGAAAATAATCTAAAAGGTTTATTAGCAGATATGATTAAACATAGATGTGAATACTTACTATGTGATACACCAGATATTATAAAAGATAAAGTAGAAGATAAAAGAGTATTGAGTAGAGCAAAAGGAACACCTGGAACTGCACCAATTATAAAATATGGATTAGAACTTATACTTGAATGGTTAATGAGACCTGCAGAACCAGGTACCGGAAGATTAATGTTAAATACAATAAAGAGTATAGCATTACTTGATGAACTCATCTATTATAATAGTAAAGGAAATTTCGATAGATGTTGTATCAAAGGAACCAAAATATTTACTAAATATGGATTTAAAAATATAGAAGATATAAATACCGGAGATGTAGTACTTACACATAAAGGAAAGTATCACAAAGTTTTAAATATTAACTCTCATATTCATAATGGAGAATTATATATATTTAAGATTATTGGAAATTATGAGAAACTTTGTGTTACAGGTAATCATCCTATATATATTGCAAGTTATAATCATACTAAACATAATTGTAGAATTAAAGTATTAAATAATATAGATTTCAAAAATGCTAAAGAATTAAAAGATAAATATCAATTTGTATTACAACCTAAACGCAAAGGATTACCTAAAAGTAAATTTAATGACGATTTTTTATATCTATTAGGTTGGTATATCTCTGATGGGTATATTAATAAAAAAACTAATAGGTTAGAAATAACATTTCAATATAATCAAAAAGAAATAGCATATAAAATAAAAGATATAATTGATACAATAACTAAAGATGAAATAACATTTGGTTCATATAATAATATGAAATATTATCCTAAAGAATCACATCTTGATATTAAATCTGGTTGGATTAAATTATCTAAAACGTCTAAAAAATTGACTAAATTATTATTGAAGCATGGAGGTTATCCAAAAAATAAAATATTATCTAATGAAGTTTATAATTCATCAAATCTATTAATGTTGGTAGTTGGTTATCTTGAAGGAGATGGACATCAAAAAAAATATGCGAAATATGATGGATATAAAAGAGAAGTTATTGAATGTTCATCAATATATGAAAATTTGATAAAGCAAATAAGACAGATATTAATTGATTTAAATATATGGTCGTCAATAAGATTTGTTCCTAGAAGAAAAGAAAATTATAAAGATCAATACAATATTTCAATTCCAAGAAAATATATAAACATTATTGCAGATAAATCATTAAAATTTCACAAAGTAGATAATATAAATTTAATTGAACATAATGTTCAAATAGAAACAGAAGATGGTTTTTGGACACCTATTAAATTAAAACAAATAATTAATTTCAATGATCTTGTTTATAATTTTGAAGTAGAAATAGATAATTCATACATAGCAAGTAATATTGGAGTCCATAATTGTTTAGCATTAATATATTTATTAATATTACATGAAGATAAATGGCAACATAAACCTGATTTAGATCAGTTAAAGAAAAAAGAGTTACATCCATTTTTTGCTAATAATCCACTTATTAAGATGAATCAAAAAACTAATAATAATCTAATGAATCTCAATTCCAATACTAAAAACATATGGGATAATTAATTTTGTTACTATTAATTAAAGGTATAATTTGCGAAATAAATTGTAAAAATATGTCTACAAAAATATTTAATTTCCCAAAACAGAAGTTATCCTATAGGGAAAAAACTAAAGATTGGGCAATAGAAAATGTAAAAGCAGGTATTACATTATCAGATTACGATCCTGGGAAGATACGTAAGACAAAGGAACAGATGAAACTTAATTATAATCTTGTTTCTGGTGAATTTGATGAGAAAGATGTAGACAAATCACTTAATCCACAGAACTTAAAAGGTGTTCATTTTCCTGCAAAAATTCAAAATTATCCTATTGAACTTACTAAACTAGACGTGTTAAAGGGAGAAGAGTTATCACGTCCTTTTAATTGGTACCTACGTGCTTCAAATGATCATGTAGTAATAAAGAAAGAAGAAAAAGAAGTAGAAGAAGTAAAAAATTATCTTGTTAATACACTTGATAATCCTAATATATCTGAACAACAGATGAAGAGAGATCTTCAAAAGATGAAGAAATATTATAATTATGATTATCAGGATGAACGTGAAGAGATGGGTACCAGATTACTACAACATCTTTGGAAAACACAAAAGATACCTTATTTAACAACCGATGCATTTTATGATATAGTAACTGTAGCGGAAGAAGATTATGCATGTGATATATTTCATGGAGAACCATATAATAGAAAAGTAAGACCGGATAGTTTATCAGTATTTGGTAATGGAGAGAGTAACTATATTGAAGATGCTATGATTATTGTAGAAGATAGTTATTTATCTTCTGGTAGTATAACAGATCTATTTTATGATGAACTTGATGAAGAACAGGTAAAACAACTTGATGATGGAACAATTGCAAATAAATTGAGTCATAATATAGTATTATCAGGTCCTGTTAATATGTCACAGGAATATGCAATGCAAGTAGGTACACAATTAGTTTCACTTTCCAGTAAGGATAATTGGGCATTTTCAGGAGGATATGATGATAATGGGAATGTAAGAGTAACAAGAGTAGTATGGAGATCAAAAGTAAAAGTAGGAAAACTTACCTATTATGAAGATGGAGAAGAATTACATGATTATGTATCGGAAGATTATAAACCTAATGAATCGTTTGGAGAAACAATAAAATGGGAATGGTTAACTGAATGGTGGCAGGGATATAGAATAGGTAATGATATGTTTGTTAAGTTGGAACGGTTACCACGATTGGGTATGACATTTAATAATCCTTCAAAAGTTCGTCCACCATATGTAGGAACAATATATAGTATAGGTAATAAAGCATATGCACTTGTTGACAGGATCCGTCCTTATAAATATCTTTATAATATAACCATGACTCGTGCTGAGATGGCATCAGCACGTAATAAAGGAATACTTGCAGAACTTGATCTCGCACGTATACCAGAAGGATGGGAACCAGATGTATGGATGATGTATGCAGAACTTAATGGATGGTTTATTACTGATTCATTTAAAGAAGGTAATGAAGGTGCTGCAATGGGTAAACTACTTAATAATATTAACAACAGGGCACCATCGACAATGAATCTTGATTCATCCCAAGTTATCATGGCGAATCTTGAATTCGCAAGGTATATAAAAAACGAGATAAATGAGATAACAGGAATACCATTACAAAGAGAAGGACAGATGCAAAATAGAGAAACTCTTGGTGGTATAAATAAATCATTACAACAATCATCATTTATTACTGAACCATATTTTTATATACATGATAATACTAAATTAAGACTTCTTGAACTTAATCTTGAAACAGCAAAACATTGTTATAAAGATCAGGACTTCTCACTTAATATGATGGATGATGGATTGATTGGTAAAGTACTTAAAGTAAACGGTAAGATGTTATCTGAAACATCATATGGTATGTATCTAAGTGATGGTAGGGATGATGCAGAATTATTTCAATATATTAAACAATATGCTCATGCTGCACTACAGAATGATACCAGTAAGTTTAAGGATATCTTTGAGATCATGAAGAGTAAGAGTATTGCTGCAGTAGGAAGAAAGATGGAAGAAGCAGAAGATGAAAGGATCGCAGAGAAAGAACTTGATGCACAGAGACAGAATGAGGCACAGATGAATGCAACACAAGCACAAATCAAATGGGACCAGATGAAGTTCCAACAGACTACTGAGATTGAATTAAGAAAATTAGATAATGAAATTAGTATTAAAATGATTGATCTGGAAGGATTACAATATAAGACCGATTCAGATACTAGTATTCAGAAATCACAAATAGAGAAGGATATTAAGATATCACAGGATAAATTAAAAATGCAATTAGAAACTCTTAAACAAAAGAATGAAGAATTTAATAGAAAGTTAATTGCAGAGAGAGAAAAGTTAAATACTCAGATGGCACAGAAGAAACAACAGAAAGTAACTACTTAATGTTTACATTAATTTTATATTAATGTTGGGATTAATATTGTTGAATAATTTTTGTATGAAGATATTTTTGAAATAAACTTAAACGTGGTGAATAAGTTTTTATGTTAAATTAAAAAGATGTAAAATTGTTTAATTAAAAATGTAGCAGACAAATGAGTAAAGAAAACAATCAATCATCAGGATCATTTTCAGGACTAAATATTAGTACCTTAGAGAAAGATCTTGGTATGATTATACCTGGTACTGGTGAGTCGTCAGGTAAAGAGAATATAGGTTCTGAGGAGGAACCTGAAAAGAAAACTAAATCGAATCTAGATCTTGGATTTTTCTCAAATAAAATGCAGATACCAGATACTAAAGAAGAAATAGAACTAGCACAGGGAAAGATTAAAGAAACAGGTGGTACTGAATCAAATGAAGGGAAAGACACTCAATCACAAGGTAAAGGGGGAGAGGATGTCATTATAAAAGAAGATTCACCACTTTATCTCCATGCTGCTACACTTCATGAGGAAGGCATTCTCCCCACCCTTGATCTTGAAAGTCTTAAAGGTAAACCATTTAAAGAAGGAATGCAACTTTTAAAGGATGCACAGAAGAAATATTTTGATGAAGGTCGTGAGGCTTATCAGAATTCTCTTACTGACAGACAGAAAGAATTCCTTCAAATGATTGAAAATGGAATACCGGAAGAACAAGTAGAAAATCAATTTAAACTTGAAGATGCTTATTCTAAGATTACTGATCAGGTATTATCTGATGATGAAGAATTACAAAAACAAATAATTACTCAGGAATTTAGATTAAAAGGACTATCTGATACTAAGGTACAGGCATTTCTTAAATCATCAGAAACTGATGGAAGATTATTTGAAGATGCAAAAGAATCTCGTGATAATATCAATGCATATATTGCACAACAGAAGAAAGAATCTCTTGATGCTGCAAAAAATGCACAGGTCGAAGTCGATAAGAAAGAAGTAGAACTTCAAAAAGAAATAAAAACAACCATTGAAAAGATTGATGAGATCCTTCCAGGTATAAAGGTTAGTGCTGTTGAAAAGACTAAACTTTATGAATACATGACAAAACCTGTTGAAGAAAAGGTAGTAGCAGGTAAGAAAGTTGCTATTGATCTTATTAATCAGAAGAGAATGGAAAACAAAGTTCTTTTTGATCTTAAACTAAAATATTTTATTCATCTTGGTTTATTCAATGAAGATAATAAGACTGATCTTACTAAAATCATGAAAAAGGTTACTTCATCGAATGCTGATAAACTTGCATCAAAATTAAAAGAAGAACCAAACGGACCAGATGGGAAAGGTATAAAGTTTGAGAAAGAAGAGAATAAAAATAAACCAACAAAAATAATATTTCCAAGTTTTTCACTTTAATAATATTGAATTATGAAACTTATTTCACCACTTCAGGAGTATGAACCGAAAGATTTTAGTGGTCTTGTTACCACGAATCATTTAGGTGCCTTATATCAGGAAAATCCTACAGAGACATCTAATCTGGTTACGCTCATGTATCGTGCCAATAAAGGAATGAATTTTGGTATGATATTGAAACAGTTCACACCATTCTATTGTAAGACAGATGCTGATTTCCGTTGGCACTTACAGGGAGATAGCAGAAAGAATGTTGCACTTGTAGAATGTCTTGTTAATGGATCGGCAGTTGCCGTTACATCTACTGCAGGATTGGCAGGTTCACGTTTTACTCTGGTATTTCCAGAAAGGTATTTCTCTGACACTAACTTGATTGTTGGTGAAAGAAACTCAGTCTATCCAATTCGTATTGTTGGTATTCCAGAACCTTATGGTGCCGGATTATGGGCATATAATTGCGAACTATTTACTGGTGATCAGACACTCTTTATTCCTTATGAAGAACTGGTTGCAGGCAAGAAATTCTCAAAAGAATGGAGTATAGTATCTAAGACTCTCTCTGTAAAAGGTGGGACTCCTAACTATACATCTCCATTTGCTATGAGAAATGTATTCTCAATGATACGTATGGAAGATACACGTCCAGGTAATATGATTAGTCGTCCGGTTGCATTCTCATGGCCTGTAGTTGATGAGAATGGTAAACAACAGTTTATGACCACATGGACACAGTATGCTGATTGGGAGTTTGAACAACAGTTTCAGGATGCAAAAGATAAACTCTTAAATTTTGCAACTCTGAATAGAACTGATGATGGAAAATTCTTACAGAAAGATATTTCTGGTTTCACTATTGAACAGGGAGCTGGTCTTGAACAACAGATCGAATCATCTAATATATCATTTTATAATGGTTATGAATTAGATATTAAATGGCTTCTTGAACATATCATGGATCTTACAGATAATGAAAAAGGTTATGGTGAGACAAGAAAAGTTGTAATGCGTACAGGTAAATGGGGAGCATATGCATGGCATCTTGCATTGAAAGATTATGCATCTCTTATCACTCCTCTTACTACAGATAAATTTATTTATGATACTAATGGTGGATTTGGTATAAAAGATAATTTCCTTGAATATCGTGGTCCTGATGGTTCATTAATAAGTGTACTTGTAGATCCTGCATTTGATGATAAAGAACGTAATAAGATCATGCATCCATCTGGTAAGGGTGTTGCAAAATCATATGAGTATCAGATTCTCAATGTAGGAAAGGTAGGAGGAGAAGATAATATTCGTCCTGTTTATCAGGAAGGTGGAGAAGATATCATGGGTTGTGAACCTGGACTTCGTGATCCATTCCAACCTAATATGCCAAAACGATTCATGTCTAATGGTAAAGATGGTTATACTATACATAGGGCATTCGTTGGTGGTATGATGGTAAAAGATCCTACACGTTGCGCAACAATCCGTCCTTCAGTTCTATCATAATAGTTAATTAAAAAAAATAATGTAGCAGTATGGAAACTTTAATGATAGATAATTTAACAAGTAGAAGAAAAGGATATATAAGATCTGGTAAAGTGAGGGTAGAACCGATTAAAAGAAGTAGTGACTGGTTGCCAGCAGAATCTGATTCTGCCTTCATGAATACCGGAGCAAAAATTGAATATGTAACTCCACGTCTTGCACGATCAGGAATGTTAGTAGATCCATTAGGTGATCTTACAGTAGAACAAAAAGAGATAGTTGCAAAGGAACTTGGATTTAGAGGTGCAGATGATCTTAATGTAAATAAGAACGAAAAAAAAGGAGAAAATTATTGGATCAATAGATCTGTGTTCATTGATAAAAATGGTAAGTTTCTTGATTTATCTAATATAGGGGATTTTATCTCTTATAAGATACTTGAAGTAAATCTTGATACAATTGCTCCATCTTATGAAGGAAGATATCAGAAAGGAACATATAAATTTGCTTTAGTATTTGAAGAAGAGAAAGCAAAGATGGGTAATACTAAACTTGACACAAAGAAATCTGCCTATATGTTATTTGGTAAGATTGATGGATCTGCAAAGAAGATGGAAGATTTTATGTGGATCTATTATCTGACTGATAAAGAAGCAAAACGATTACCTAATAATCCTGGTATAGATTATTTACGTGGTGAGATCGGAAGAATTATAGAAGATAAACCAGGTACATTTAATTCAATAATGTCAGATGAACATTTTGAAGATAAAGTACTTATTCAGAAGTCAATCAATAAAGGATTAATACATAGAGATGGACAGATGTTTACAGTATTTGGTGAACCTACTTCAAAAAACACACTTGAAGGATTGATAGGTTATCTTAAAGATGAACGTAATAATAATATTCGTTTATCGCTTATTGGTAAACTTGATGAGATTGAATCAAAAATAGTTAAAGAAGTTAAGGATAAAGTTAAGTCAGAAACAGGTACTACTGTTATTGATCCTAATACAGAACTTCTTAAACGTTTTGAACAGATTGAAAAGTTATCAAAGGAAACTCTTGAAAAGAATAATGAGTTGATTGAAAAGAATAATGAATTACAGAATACAATCAATCAGTTAAAAGATAAACAAGAGAAAAAGAAAACGCCTAAGAAAGTAAAAACAACAAAAGTTATTGAGAAAGATGTTAGTATAAACAATGAGGAAACAAAAAAAGAGGATGATAAATCTTCTGACTTTAAACTTCCTGATTAAATTAATACATTATGACAACACTAGAGATGATTAGAAATTTCAGGATTAATTACGATATAATTAATCTTGGTGGTCCTGGTTATGAGGATGAAGAAGTAGTAATCCTACTTAATCAAGCACAATCAATTGAGATATTAAAAGAAGTTGCGATAAAGAGATGGACCTATATAACTCAATTAATAGTTAATGAAGAAGGTGCATTGGCAGCAAAAGCGACTTATTCTAATTATGTTAAGACTTATACTCCTGTACAGGCATATATTGCTTATGTATCTTCAATGACTAATATTATCAAGGCAGTTATTCAACCTACTTATCAATGGGTTGAAAATATACTCATTTCAAAAGAGAATGCTGGTAAGTTCATAACAAGTACAATCAATTTACCAATACTTTTGAAACCAAGAGTATTTGAAGATAATGAGGAAGGAGCAACATCTATTAGTGTTGTCTATGATGTATATACTACAGTTGATCCAGGTGCAACTGGATTTAAACTAGCTTATATAAGAAAACCAGCAGATATTGCAGTAGGAGTAACTCTTGATGTAAATCCAATATTACATGATAGGATTATAACTACTGCAGTAGATCTTGCTAAGAAAGTAATCAATCCCAATGAAGCAGCAACAAGTGTACAGACAAATCAGTTAATGAATAGACAACAGCAATAATAATGACTACATACGAATTACAAAATAGGTTTAACTTGGAGATGGAGAAATATAACATCTTTGAACCTATTATGTCTGTAATAGTTCAGGATTATATTAATTATGCATATCAACAATATATTACAGAAAAGTATGATAGTCTTATTAATCCGGTTGAGAAGTTTGAAGTAACAGAAAGAATAAGTAGGATACTTGCACCATTATTATTTGATTTTACATCAACTACATTTGTTGCAGTAACAACTAATAGTCCTTATGGGTATTATACACTTGGTCCGACAGATTTACAGTACCTTATAAAAGAATCGGCAGTTGTGCATACAGTAGACTGTGATAATGTTGCCACAACGGCAATAGTAAAGATAGTACCGATGAAACATAAAATGATATCATCTAATACTAATAATCCATTTTTAAAACCAGATGATACAGAGATATGGAGAGTAAATAATTCAGGTAATAAGATTGAACTGATACTTGCTAGTTATCAAACATTACATTCATATACTTGCAGGTATATCAAGAAACATCTTACAGTTAATCTTGTTACATCTGTTACAATGGAAGTGGATGATTCGGTACATGAAGAGATTGTAGTTAAGGCAGCATATTTATATCTTGGTAGTATTAATAAAACTAAAAATAAAGAAAATGTTTAGTTTAAAGATTTTACGTAAGAGATTATTAACAAAGAAATTAAATCTTCAATCAAAACCCGTCTACGCTTTCGTAGGTAACGAATTGAAAGGAGATTGGGATTCTGTAACTAAGTGTGCTAATTCACTTGGTATGTCACGACCTGCTGTTAAAAAAGCTATCGAAGAAGGTACTATTCTTGACAATGGGTTTAAATTATCATTAACTAATAAAATTTAATTAAAATGGAACAATCACACATTCTTAATTTGCTGATTGCAGGTAGTGATTCAACAGTACCTTTAACAGCAGGTGCAGCCTATATCAGTTCGTATGCGGACTTAGATGATGGTGCGTTCTCAGTTTGTAATGACCAGAATATGGTCCTTGATGCTACTACAGTACTTACAGATGATAGAGTATCACAATATGGTATTCGTCTTGTAGGTAGGTATGGAACTAAACTTGTTTATTCTGATTTTATTGAACAGGCAGATATTATCACAGCAAAAGGTATTGAGACATCTGCTGCTGCAGAACAGGTAACTTATATTGGATATACCGGATCGGCAAATTCAATAGCAGTTATTAATGATAATGTATATAAACTGAATATACAGGTAGAACAGATTGGCAGAACAGGTAGAGGCAATCCTTATCCTATTGATCTAATGTATCAGTCTGATGCAGTTGCTACACAGACAAGTGTTGCATTTGGATTAATGGCAAATCTGGTACCATCACTTAAAATGATGTCAGAAGCACCTATCACTGCAAGACTTATTAATTCTTGTGCATTAGTAAATAATGATAGATTCACAAGTACAATAAAGACTGTCAAGGGAAGTAAGTATCTTACTTTTAGTGCCAATTTTGCTACTACAAGTGGTCTTACAATGGCAGTAGGTGATCTTATTCGTATTGGAGATGCAACTGATGATTCAGATGGAGCAGTAGCACTTGGTAGTACAGTTTATAAAGTTATTACATTAGTATCTGCTACTGTTGTAGAAATTGACAGGCCATATACAGGAACTACTGTTGCTGCTAATACTGCAAGTACAGATGCTTCTTTAATACCTATTGCAACTGCAGGTAATTATGGCATTCGTCTTGATGGTGTTGCACCTACATGGGTACTTGGTAAAAGACCATGGAACAAAAATACATTTAAAGTAGGTCTTACAGATTTTGGTTCTACGATTGTTACAGAGAGTACTCGTGCAGCACTTGGTAAAGGATTAGAAAATCAGATGAGAGATCTTGAATGGTTTACACAAGGTGAAGGTGGTGCAAAATATCGAGGTGATTTTATATCACAGGGATATACTTCAAGAATAGAGGCATCTGGAACTTATAAACAGATTTCTCTTACATGGGCATCTAAGAGTAGATCAGAATCTATTGGAGGACCAGGTCATAATCCGAAACAACTTATTATAGCACTTCATACAACTGCTGATAATAATGATGCAAATGATATTATTATTGATGTATTAGAAGCATATACAGGAGTAGAACTTCTTGCAAGTTATTAATCAATTAAGGTATAAAGGGGATCGTAAATTACTTTCCCCTTATACCTTTTTTAAAATTATATTATCATGTTTACACCAGTATTAGATCTCGAAGTACAAACAAGGGCAACTATATTACATTTTACTGATACCACAGGACCAGATACTGTTGCAAGTGGAGGAACTAAATGGAATGGAGTTGCAGGCATATTTGTTTCAGATGTTAGTGCAGCAAATCTTGTTATAACTGATCCTAATGGAGATATAACTACAGAAGATGTAACTACCTTACTTACTGCAGGTGCTACAATAACTGGTGATGTAGTGATTGCAGATATCACAGGACAATGGGTTGATGGATATTATGATGTTGAATATAATATCTGGATGGTTGCAACAAATATTATAGATGTTACAGATTATTCGAGTACAATACCAGGAACAATAAAAATACAATCTAATAGTCATTTAGTACAAACAGGAATGAAAGTAACCATTGTAGGTACTGCAGGTATTTATGATGGTACTTATGATGCAACATATATTGATGCAAATAATTTTTATATTTCAGGTACTTTTACAGTTACAGATACCGGTACAAGTACACCATGTTATTCAAATACATTTACTCCATTTATATATGCTAATGTAGAGATTGCATTGGAGAAGATGTATGCAATATTTTGTGAGATGGATGAAAGTAATGATGCAGATGAATACTTAAAACAGATAGAATTATGTAATGGATTATTTAATGCTTTTAAAAGTGCCATAACTACTTCTAATGTATCATCTGTAAATAATATATATGCAAGGATATTAAGGATTCTTGACTTTAATAATATGGATTTGATATATACTTAATACAATGGGAAAAGGTGCAGTAATATTAGGTGGTACTCCTTCTATAGTTAATAATAATATAGATCAGTTAGTAGCACATTATGAAGATAGGAATCTTATAGTTCCTACAAGTAGTACTGGTTCACAAGGATTGGCAGGATTACAGGGTATTACAGGTACACAGGGAATATTAGGTACTCAGGGAGTTCAAGGAACACAGGGAATACAGGGTATATCAGTACAGGGAACAGATGGATTACAAGGGACACAAGGAGTACAAGGAACTATAGGTACAACTGGATTACAAGGAATACAGGGTTTAATTGGAATTCAAGGTAATAATGGATTACAAGGTATACAAGGCATAGTTGGAGTAGGAACACAAGGAACTAATGGAACTCAAGGATTACAGGGGTTACAAGGAATTCAAAGTATACAGGGGACTATTGGTATTCAGGGTATACAAGGTACTAATGGAATACAGGGGATTATAGGTAATCAGGGGATTGATGGATTACAAGGAGTACAAGGAATATTAGGAACTACAGGAAGCCAAGGAATAAATGGTAATACAGGAGTACAAGGATTAACTGGATTACAAGGAGTTCAGGGAATTATTGGTATTCAAGGTAAACAAGGTACACAGGGATATATAGGACCACAGGGATTATCTGGTACTGCTGTAGCACAAGGTGCCCAGGGAAGTCAGGGGATGGATGGTTCTCCTGGTGGAGCACAGGGTATACAAGGAATTATAGGATCACAGGGGACTACTGGTACTCAGGGGATTCAAGGGATACAAGGATTATCAGTACAAGGTATTACTGGTATTCAAGGTGCAACTGGAACCACAGGATCGCAGGGAATCCAAGGAATACAAGGGAAACAAGGATTAACTGGTATACAAGGTATTCAGGGGAAACAAGGGACAACTGGATTACAGGGATTAACAGGAACGCAGGGATTAACTGGTACTGGTACTCAGGGTACAAATGGAAGTCAGGGAACGACTGGATTATCTATACAAGGTATCCAGGGGAAACAAGGAACTATAGGTAATACTGGAAGTACTGGTTCGCAGGGGATACAAGGTATTACAGGTATCCAAGGTACTGCAGGAGTTGGTATACAAGGTACACAAGGGAAACAAGGTACACAAGGTTGGGTTGGATCACAAGGATTAACAGGAATTCAAGGACTTACTGGTTCTGGTACACAAGGAATACAAGGGAAACAAGGTACACAGGGTACTGGTGGAGCAACAGGATCGCAAGGTACATCAATACAAGGAATTCAAGGAAAACAAGGAATAACAGGTTCGAGTTCTCAAGGAATTCAAGGAAAACAAGGGACACAAGGAGTTCAAGGATTAGGTACATCAGGAACTAATTACTTAAAAGATGATGCAAATGATACCACTACAGGATCATTAACAGCAGTTAACTTTATATTATCGTCTGATAGGAGATTAAAAACAAATCTACAAACAATAACTCCTTCACCTGTTGGTGTAGAATATAAACAATTCCAGATGTTATCTGATATTGAACAGATAAGGTATGGAGTGATTGCAGATGAATTATTAAAAGAATATCCTGAATTAGTAAGGATAGATGAGAATGGTTATTTGTCAGTAGCATACACTGATTTAATCATAAAGGAACTTGTATCATTAAAAGATAGAGTTAATAAACTTGAAAAATTATTTAAATAATGGCAACTCTTGTTCCTGATACTACTTCATTTTCATTACAAGATGTTATTGCAGTAACTGGTGGTACATCATTACAAGATGCGTTTGATAATTCTGTAGATGGATTATTTGATAGTAATTATATCGGTACTAAAACTAACCTTTTAAATTTTAGAAATTATGGTATTGATCAATATAGTATGTATATTATAAATTTTAAAACACGTCCTTGGTATAGAGGAGGAACAATACCAAGTGAAAAATATAATATATATGAGATAATTTACATGACAGGAACATCATATGCTATTGGAGGTAGTTATAATCCTGCGATTGAAAATCATACAAGAAGAGTAAAATATCAATCTGATGATTCTATATTTATAGATTTTGGTGCATCTAATTGTAATATTTATAGAACACCAATACCAAAAGTATTAGTTGTTACAGATGAACACCAAGAAACATTATTACCAATAAATTCACTTTATTTCTGGTTTTCAATAAATTCAAACAGTATTAAATCATTAAATACTAATGTTATCTTTGAAAGAGTATCACCATATGGAATAAGAATGAATTTTGAATTAGTTGAAAAAACTACATCTATCCCTTCTTTATCGGTAAGTGTTTCTGAATTGCATTTTGATGCACATGGAATACCATATACAGTTGATTACTTTGATATAGTTGCAAGTGGAGATTGGTATATTATTGTAGAAGATGAATTTGTTTTGTCTTTAGATTATTATTATGGAACAGGAAATCAAAGAATAGTAGTTGAACCAGAATATGATGGTACACATATAATAGAAATACATAGTATGAGTAATGACACTCCAAAGTATATTGATATAATAATGGATACACTTTAGAATTATATATGAATAGAAATTTATGTAAAAAAGTAATTACAAATGGAGGTGAATTAATACCTCTTATTATCGAATCAACAAAAACAAATGGAATGGGTTTAATGAACCCTTCGATATTTAATGACAATGGTAAATTAATTCTTAATCTACGACATGTAAATTATACATTATGTCATTGTGAAAATGAACAATTATTCAATAATAGATATGGTCCTCTTGTTTATTTGAATCCAGAAAATGATATAACACTTACTACTACTAATTATTTATGTGAATTAGATAGTGATTTATCTATTAAAAATAGTTATAAAGTAGATACATCAAAGTTAGATGTAAAACCGTTATGGGAATTTATAGGGTTAGAAGATGTAAGATTATTTCGATGGGATGGTAAATTATATCAATGTGGTGTAAGAAGAGATACTACTACTAATGGTATAGGAAGGATGGAATTATCAGAAATAGTTTATGATAATAATACTATTAAAGAAATTAGTAGAGAAAGAATCCCAACAGTAAATAATATTGAATCATACTGTGAAAAGAACTGGATGCCAATAATTGATATTCCTTATCACTTTGTTAAATGGACTAACCCTGTAGAAGTAGTAAGATATGATATTATTAATAAGATTACAGAGACTATTTACATAGGGAAAGAAGTTAATCCTACAATACCTGATTTCAGAGGAGGTTCACAAGTAATTAATTATGGTGAATATAGGATTGCATTAGTTCATGAAGTAGATTTGTTAAATAATAGATTAGGACAGAAAGATGCAAATTATAGACATCGGTTCTTGGTGTTTAATAAAGAATGGGATATAGTAAGGTATTCTGATCCATTTTCATTTATGGATGGAAATATAGAGTTTAGTTGTGGTATGACAATATATAATGATGATTTATTAATCTCATTTGGATTTCAGGATAATGCAGCATATTTATTAAAAGTACCAGAGAATTTAATCCACGATATTATATTTAATTGATCCTATGAATAATTTTCATTTAAATAAGGCATTATCAAATTACATTACTGAACCAAGAGATTCAGAATATAACTTTGTTCTCGGAAAACAATATGAAGAAATAGGACATTTATCTGCAGCAATATCATTTTATATACGTGCATGTGAATATGGTTCAGATCCATTATTAATATATGAATCAATGTTACGATATTCACTATGTATAGAAAAACAAGGAAACAGAGATCATTCATTAAAAGGATTATTATTACGTGCAATATCTATTCTACCAACACGTCCAGAAGCATATTTCTTGTTAGGTAAAGTATATGAAAGAACTAAAGAATGGCATGAGGCATATACATTGTCTATCATTGGTGATACTATTGTAAATGAAGTAAATGAACCATTAAGAACATATATTGATTATCCTGGTAAATATGTATTTACTTTCCAAAAGGCAATATCAGGATGGTGGATTGGATTATGGGATGAATCAATCTATTTATTAAGACAATTACAAAAAAGGAAAGATATAGTAGAAGGATATAGAAAAGTGATTGATAATAATATATCATTAATAGGAAGATCGTATAAAAAGGCAATAAAATATTATGATTACTTCTACAATGATTTAAGATTTAAATTCAATAATTCAGATAAAATAAAAGAGAATTACTCTCAATGTTATCAGGATATGTTTGTACTTACAATGCATAATGGTAAAAGAGAAGGAAGATTTATAGAGATTGGTTGTGATGATGCATATTTTAATAGTAATACCGCATTGTTAGAAAAGGAATTTGGATGGACAGGAGTATCAATTGATATAAATGAAGATAAGATAAAGAAATTCAAAGAGAAAAGATCCAGTTATGCAATTGCAATTGATGCACTAAAGATTGATTTTAAGACATTATTAACTGAGAATACATATGATTATCTTCAAATAGACTGTGAACCTGCCATGACTTCGTTTCAGGTATTAAAACGAATACCATTAGATAGATGTAAGTTTGCAGTAATAACATTTGAACATGATAACTATTGTGATTTTGATAAATCAATAAAAGAGAAATCAAGAAGATATTTAGAATCATATGGATATAAGATGGTAGTTAATAATATATCAGAAGATAGATATAGTGATTTTGAAGATTGGTGGATCCATCCTGATTTGGTAGATAATAATATTGTTGAGAAAATGATATGTATATCAGATGATATTAAAAAAGCTGACTTGTATATATTTGATAAGTTGTAGGCAGTATTTAATAATAATATAATGAAAGTAAGTTTAATACAATAATAGTTTAGAAATACATTAATATCTATTATAGGAAAACATTGATATTGTATAATTATTAAAGATTAATTTTAACAATAAATAAAAAATATCATGGCTTTATCTCAGGCATATATAGATTTATCAATAGGGAATATACAGATATTACATGGTAGATATGGTAGTGAGATTTGTAATATACTTAAAAGACATACAGGAGATTTAGGTGGATATTATGAATTAGTTAGTCTTAATAATATCATTGGTAAAATAATTGATATCCTATATAATTATAAACCTGTTGGTAATACTTCAATAAATGATTTAACAAATGATCTTACTGAAGTAGAAATGATGTCATTAATCAATTATAGTTATAAAGTACTTAATAAATATAACAGTAATATATTCTTACCAAACAATCCGAATACTTACTTATAAAATATAAAGACATGAATACTAATGATTTTAATTCGTTAATGCTTGCTGATCATGGTTCATTAATAATTGCAGATGCAGATGAACATACAGATTCGCATAGAGCAATAGTAATTAGGGAAGATACTGTTGTAGAAGAATGGTTGGCAGAAGATGGATTTAATATATTAAGTTTCTATGGTCTTGCAACTAAAACATTATATGCAACAGATCCGGTATTATTGGTCCCAGGTGATAGGATTGGTGCAAAATTAGAACTTACCAGTGGTTCAGTTTGGTTAATAAGATAATATGTCAGGACGCAGGTTACCATATGGATTAGGTATAAGATCAGTACTCGGTGCTTCTTCCTCTTCTTGGAAGAGTTACTGGACACAACATTCTCAACTTTGGGGAAAAAACCGATCAGGACTAACAATGCCCGACGATAAGGGTAATAATATACCCATTCTTCCAAGTTGTGGTAATATATCTGCAACATCTTATCTCTTGAGAACTGTCGCAAACTTTGGACATACCGATTCGTCAGGACATATTGAATGTGAGGTATATTGGGATGGATCTGCAAATGCAAGGGTATTTGGGACGTGTGACGAATCAACTACAACACATCAAATCAAACTAAGCATAAGTGCAACAGGCGTTCTTACGTTTGTCGTTCAACATGTGACAGATTCCCGAACATATACGGCTACCAATCCATTAACAGTAGGATGGTGGAAAATCAAGCTCACATCAAATGGGTCGGCATATTCGTTTACAGTAAATAATGTGGCAGTAATGGGTTCTGCAACATCTGGTACAAACGATGGGAAATGGTTTAATTTTGTTGATGTTAGAGATAATCTAACATGGGGTGCGCTTAAGATGTCTAATGGAGTTACAGCGTCAGGTCCTTTTAAAATTACCTATTTCGAATATTATGGCAATAACACAGGAGTAACAAGATGGTATTTTACAGGGAAGGGATTATATGAATATTCTTCGGTAGGCACTCAAACATTGACATGGGTTGGAGCGGGCTCACATTTGGGATATTCAACAGGTGAGTGTTCATATTTGTTGGACTCAGGGTTTTCGGTGTGGAGTAAATCTGGTCAAGTAGATGAATATGTACCAGCCGATGGATACTTAGTAGACATCATTGCTACTGGCTACACCTTAATAAGAATCGTTAGCGGAGCGGTGGGTTATCACAATATGGCTCCTTCATTACTTCGATTTAGCGCAACAAACCTTCCTGCGTTTGATAAATCAAATGATACTTATCACGTTTCAACCGCAGGTATGATATATTTTGATGCCAATAATACCTATGATTGGGAAGTAAATGAAATTGCTAATCCGATTACTTGCCAAAGTTATTTTAATGCCGGACATAAAGGATTAATTACAAGTAAAATACAAACAACTAAAGATACAGGCACCTATGTTGTTACACGGTGTGATGAAATAATTTGTCTTGATACAGATCAGGCTGGGTATAGACAGTCGAGGATCGAAATGGAATTTAATATAGATGTTTTTTGGGTTTTAGATACGAATGGTAATTACACATTAGATTCGAATAATTACATTATAATTAGTGCAACAGTATCCTTCTTATCGTTAATTTCTGCGAGAAAGTTTTCACAACCGAATATTCCTGGTGTGTATATATGCGACCACAGGTATGGTGCATTAGCCTCGTATTCTAACAGTTCAGACACAGTTGATGTTGATACTGTGTGGTGGGCGGAGGCGTTGGCGTTTAAATATAATCAGCAACTTCACAACTTTTCTAATTTAAAAGCTGGAGATCAGAATCAATTTGATGTTATTGAAAAAATAGGCAGAATCAAATTTGATTTGTATTTCATGACAGATTATTGGGTTAATCCAATAACGCATGCGTATGAGTTAATTCCAGATTATTATGCAACAGCATATACTGCTGCGGGAGCTGCCGTCTTCAACGTAGAAGTAGACGAATCGAAAACAGCAAGAACGCCTAATCATGGACAAGAATTATATGATATATCTAATGGTGCGTTTGGCTATAATTTTGTGAATGGGGTTGTTGGCACTTCAGCCCTCTCTGAACTTATAGGTGTTGAACAAGAAATTAGACCAGAATTTGAAACAGAAATAGGTAAGGAAATATCAACATTTGCATTTCGGAATGGGAGGAATGAGTTTGATTGGTTGCTGAGAGATAGATTCTTGGGTGGAAGAAATTCAGAATACCAGACCTCTGGCGATAGTGTCACAGCATATGGAGTTAATGTAACAAGGACGCTGGGGTTGCCTTTGGATTTTAGCTGGACTGAAAATATACATCAAAATCGAGAGGGTTCAATGAGATGGGATTCATTTGTCCAGAACTCAACACCCGCATTAACAACCTTTCGGTGCATTCAGGAATTATTAAAGTCAAAAAACAATAATGGTTGGTTTAATCACTTTGCTCATTGGCATTTTATTTATCCAACACTTGGAGACTACCGTGCAGATTATGAAAATTTCTTTTCTATGCTGAAGACACATTTGGAAAATTCATTAATCTATCAGGGCGGCTACGGTGATGTTGTTGAATATCACGTCTTGAGAGATTCAATCCAAAACATTATTGTGACTGAAGAAACGGGACATATGAGATTATCCTTGACACAAGCGGCTCCATATACAGAAACCGATCTTACGTTAATTAAACAACCCATCTCTATACTGCTTGATTTAAGAAATACTTCTCATGCGGGGAAAGAATATGTGCCAGGAACATCCGTTGTTGGTATAAGAAAGGTTCAAACAGATGTGTACGTTGTTGACGTAACGGGATTGGAGGGAATAATTGAAGAGGATGTAACCGGAACTTATTACACATTTGCTAAACCAACACAGACACCAACTTATACGGGAGGGGTTTTGACCGTCACTACGAATATACCAACTCGATGTGTGATTTATGATGCAGTGACGGCTAGTATAAATGATGCCGTCAATCTTAACCGTGATGAGATATTAGCATTAACACACTATTTTACCGTAGATATAGGAAAGAATGTATTTATAGGGGTAATTTCCGCAACAGGACAATCAATACTTTCAGACTTAATAGATATATCAGCATTATAAATATAGTCAATAATTTCAAGAGATGTTGCATTTTTGAAATCATAAAGACAGTAGGTAGTAGATAAATAAGCAACTCAAATAAAAATTAAATAACAAAACGATGCGACAAAATAGCAAAAAACTGACACTATACACTTTACTATTGATATTTGTGACGATTTGAAATATTAACTTAAAACGTAAAATTATGTCACCAGTTATCCCTCCTCCTCCAAAACCTCCTGATCCTACGGGAAAAGGATTAAAAGCGAAAGAAACCAACATCTTTAAAAGATTCGTAACATGGCTAAAAAGTTTGATTTGATAGAAATATTGACCGTTTCGAGTTGTTTGTTATTTACAATAGCGATCAGTTTATATCATTTATCACACGAAGACTATTTAGGATTGACAGAGAAACAATGGGGTGTAGTGTGGTCGATCTCAGAAGAGGGACTTACACTAACCCTTTGTACTGTTATATTTCTTTTTGCAACTGGTTTTATAAAATGGTTTTTTGGAGGACTATTGGTTTATCTCGGAATTAAAATAATTTATCATGTTAGTTGTTTCTCTGGGATATACTTATTTTCAAAATCCGCATTGGAGAATATCTGGAGTATAATACTGGTTGTTCTTTTGATGCTTGCTTTATTTTGTTGTTTATATTTATTGAAAAAACGTCATGCCTAAAAAATTCCTTAACTCAATCTGGTGTACACTCATCATTTCAATTGCAATAGCAATAATTGTGTTTTTTCTTACACAGAGAATTTTTGGAGAGCAGGAACCTGTAATAATATCAGTATGTGTATCAATAATAATATTTCTTTTAACACAAAAATTAATCATGGAAAAGGAAGAAGGGAAGCAAAAGAAGTTGGAAGATGAACGTATATCGCATGAGTTTAATATAAGACCTACTTACAAGTATGTTGACGATCAGGATGATAAAATTATGGCAGCATTAAAAAGGCATTCTGATGAATCTGCCGAAACAAACAAACAGATGGTAAAACTCATAGAATCAGTTGATGGAAATGTTAAGATATTGTTGGGAAAACTAAAGTGATATGAGTGAGAAGAACCTTATGAAGATATTTAAATATGTTCTTGGCGTTTTGGTTATTTTGATAGTGACTATCTTTACTAATGATAGATTTAAGGAATATCAGGATAATAAAGAACATCA
>Ga0172381_10000802_pt1 | contig 39093 bp, 67 predicted proteins | sample Leawel6488metaG_FD_119754 | JGI IMG/M metagenome (GOLD analysis project Ga0172381, IMG submission 119754) | Leachate microbial communities from a municipal landfill in Southern Ontario, Canada - Leachate well 64-88 metaG | ecosystem: Engineered > Solid waste > Landfill > Unclassified | place... | reverse complement strand
TTTAATTTCGCTTTTACCCTGACCGTTCTGATCAGGTTATAAATCTCTAATGCAAGCCGGCAATCTTTTACCGGATCGTTTGAGTTCCACGCCATGATCATAATTCCACCGGTTCCGCTGTATCGCCAAATTCGATTTTCATATTCTCGTCCAGGCATGCGGCAACGTCAGCTTTGGCGTAAGTTTTAACAAATTTCTCACTACTTGCCGTGACCTCAACCGTGATCTTTGCCTGAAATTCCACGCGATATTTAGGCATTACACACCCACCTTAATCGGGCATATTTCCTTGCGATTGCAGGTAGCACAAGGCCTTGAGCTTGACTTGGATTTACAATAAAGATTGCTCAGGCAAGCCCCAGCCGGGCATTTATGAGAGCATAGACCGCCATTACATTTCCCGTTTGCTTCCATTACGCGACCCCCATCCAATGAATTTCATTGATCATGTACTTCAATTCAACCCCGTGATCGCCTACCAAGATATGATCACCATTGATTGCTTTGAGCACACCGCTGGGCATTAATTTCCCATTGGTAACCTGCAAGACTATCTTTCTTCCGATCCATTCCTGCTTGATCTTGACCATTTTTCTCCTTTTTATTAATTTATACCTGATTATATACCCTGTAAACTGTTTTGTCAATAGGTTAGAGGAGAAATATTCTAAGTGCTAGTTTATAGAGCTGTTCCATATAGCCAAGTCGTTCTGCAATGTCCAGGACAGTGTCAACGCCGGCATTGGAGGCCCTGAGTTTTAGATTGATTCCATGCGCATAATAAAATTGCTCATACAGACGGTTCCAGATATCAGCGTGAGGACATTGCATGGCACGGGCGTAATCCCTGACATATTCGTTCAACCTGGCACGGTAGGGGAGGGAAGCGGCTGGCGATTCTTTCTTGCTCAGCAAGGCAGTCATTTCCTTTAACTGTTGAGCAGTTTGAAGCTGCATTTCTGCTATTTGTCGTATAATCGTGAGGTTGTTATCAGGATTAAATCCATACGTACCATGCCGGCGGATTTCCGGCAGGACCTTATGCGCTATCCACCACTGGAAATCTTCAGCCTTTTTCTTTCGGGATCTCATAATGAGTCGATAAAGCCCAGGCTCATTGATTAAGGTTTGTGACTGAGCCCCGTGTCCGGCCTGACTGTCGGTTAAAGCGACGGTCATCTTTTCATCGTCTTTCAGTCGCCCCACTGCATCCCGGCTGTTTGATATTTCCAGCACCTCACAGACTTCCGAGGCCACCCACCAGGCTTCCCCATCCCTGACCATGACGTTGATATTTCGTCCCTCATATTGGAGAGTATCAAGTGCCCTCGGAGCTGCTAAAAATCTATCCATTATTCTCCTTACTCTTCTTCAGTATTTCCCATACCCTCTGCCGGGAAATTTTAAATACCTCTGATATTTCCCGTAAGGCAAGCCCGGGGTTTTTTGTCACAAATTCTACCAATTCTTTGTTACGGTCCAGTTTTCTCATAGTGTCATATCGCATGCTATTAGTCTACGATATTATAATTAACTTTGTCAAGATAGTTCGGTGGACATAAAAAAAAACTGGCCCCTCAGTGGTCGAATACTGAAGGGCCTAATCAGAAGGATTGTATACATCTTTTAGCGAATAGATACAAAGTTGACAATTAGTTGTCAATAGTCTGTCAATTGGTTGTCATTAGAGCGTACGTACCTGCCTTACCTTTTCGAGCGTCATTCTTTGTTTGTCAGGTTCGATTACAATACGAGGGCATCCGAGTTGTGAGGGAGGAGTCCCCCATCGCTCAAGGTAACACGGCGGAATATTTTGAGCATACGCCTTGAGCCATGCGCCTGTCATTGTGGCGATTCCGTCAAAGGCTTTGATCTGACCATCCTTTAAAATAAGCCGTTCGGGAAGATCGGGGGCTTCTTGTCCATGAATGTGTCCAGATAATGTAATGTGGGCGTTAACAAATGTCTGAGCGAGTCTCAAGACCGCCAGTGCGCGGGCGCCTGATGTACGGGCGGCTCCTTCACCATGTCGAGCATGGATTATAATACTGTGTGCGTCTTCCCCCCGTTCCTGTTTAGCCCAATCTTTCCCAAATCGACGGAAGCGCAAGTTGACGAAACAAGATACTCCGCCATAAGGCACTCTGTCCCAGGGAGGTTTGCGCTTTTTGTTGGCCTTTTTAAGCAGTTCGGTCATAAAATCATAGTGATTGAATCTGCGGATTGAGTCATCATGGTTGCCCTCGATTAAACCGAGGCATTTGCCCCAAATGGGTGAGAGGATATCATTGACCATTTCCACCTGCGTAGGGCCTATATTATCAACGCAGTCCTTCATCCAGGGAGCCAAAATACGGCCCTCCCATCGTTTAAAATCCGAGGGGGTGATACAATCCCCATAATCCCCCATACCCAACCAATAAGCATTTTCAGTATTCTTAATTTCTTTAACTTTTGCCCTGAGTAGGTCCTCGTCACAATGGACGACTCCAAGATGAATGTCTCCAAGGGGGTATAAATAAAACTTGTCCAACCTTGACGGATACTCAAGAACTTTTGTTATTACTTCCATCGGTCAGGCATTAAGCCTGTTTTACTCCATTCCACCAAACTTTCAATATCATAGAACACCGGCTTTCCAAGTTCTTTCATGCGTTCGATTTCCTTGTCGGCTCCTGTACTTTCCCCGGGGATCCTCAACAAGCAGTCGCAGCATTCAAGCCAGTGCATATCATAGGCATACCAGAAATCAACCTCATGCGGGTGTACCAGGTGCCAGAAGTGCGTCAGGTGGGGCACGTAAGGGGCGAAGCCGCGCTGCGCCAAGTGTTCTCCAGCCGTTAGTGCTCCGCGTACGTTTATGGCGACATCGCCTTTGGTATAAGGTCCAGCTACGTATACTTTAATCATAATCACATCTCTACTGTAGTTTTGCATTGTAAAATTCCGATTGCGTGGGTGCCCAAGTGGGCTAGCCCCACGCATTAAATCGGAACTTGCCGGGGCGGAGTACCAGCAGGCTATTTAATTTCCCGCTGGGCCTCGTTTCCGGCCCGGTTGATGATTTTTATTGTCAGGTGGTTGTAACCTTTCGGGATGGTAACCACGTGCAGCCGGCCAAACTCCGGCTCCCAATCTGTGCAGACGCATAGATCACCCTTACAGAGGATAAGCTGGCTTTTGGCCTCCATCGAGGTATCCCAGGCAATGACGTCGAAACATTCGTAATCTTCTACTACTTTGACCTCGGTGACTTTTAGTTCTGTGGGAGCCACACGATAGACCGGCAATGGGGAACAGGCCGTCAAGAGAAGGACCAGTAGTAAGAGAATCCTTACCATATGCCGGCATCCCTCAAAGCATACTGGTCGCAGAGTTGTTTAAGAATCTGCTTGACCGCTGCAGCGTCCCAGGTGTTCTTACATTTGCGGTCGAGTTTGGCATAATACATGGCCGCAGAATAGACGGTCGTTTCCTCGTCTATCAGACCATCGAGGTTAGTGTCGGCCTTGATAACCGTAGCGAAGTCCGAATACTTTAACGGGCATTTAAGGTCAGTCTGTGCAGTAGCATCCGCCCAGGCGTTCTGCGTTACCACGATGGCCAGGTCGAGCCATTTCTTCTTTCCCATGTCGGTCAGGCCGCGCCATATTTCCCGTGTCCTCACCCAGAATTTCTGAGCAATGAGATTTGATTTATTCGTCGCTTCCATTAGCTTATCTCCTTTAGATATGCTTCAGGGTCAGGGTCAGCGCCGGACGTAGTTGTCGCCGTCACTGTTGGAGCCACCTTTGAAACAAGGTCTTTAACCACGGCGACAGGCACGGAGGTAGCGAGGTCTTGCGCCTGGACTGCTGATTGCTCTTGAAGGTTAGAAACGATCTCTGTCAGTTTGGTCGTAGTGTCGGCGTTGGTTGTGGTCGCGGTCTTAGCATCGCCGAATAGCCCGATGGTTTTACCAAACCAAAAGCCGATAACGCCGATGGGAATTATCCATGCCTGGTCAGGTTGGATTTTTCCGGTTGCTATCAGATTATATCCAACCCATAAGGCGAACACGGTAATCACCGGCTGCATTAACCCTTTGATAAATTCGATCACAAGGTCTTTTACTTTAATAAGGTCTTCCATGTTTTTCTCCGCAAAAAGAAAACCGCCTCCGTTAAGATTCCGGGGGTGGCTGAACAGTACAATAAGGGTACAATAAATCAGGGCGGCATTACGGTTTACCTGTGAAGATCAGATTTACAATAGTTTCGATCAAGGCAGTGGAAATAACGAGAATAACCCCGCCGATGATGGCATTTTTCAAAGATATGGTGCCCTTGTGTGTTTCAAGCACTTTCCCTATTTCAAGATCGCCACAACTATCCTTCCAATCACAAAGCGATTTAATGGTCGCCGAATGATCATTGCAGGGTAGTTTGTCCAATCGATCAAATATCTTGCCGATGGTTTCAGTTTGCCCCTTCTGAGTGTCAATGACTGCGCCCATCTGCCCGGATAATTTACCGAGTATCATAATTTCTTCATTGGTCATCGGCGTTACTCCTTATCTCAATTTCGCTCTTGTGAATGAAGGTAAAACAGAATCCAGTTTCTTTAATTGATCCGCCGTTAAATCATTCTCAAACTCGATCTCCGTGCCTTCTTTAAACGTATCGATAGTTCCTTCAACCTTGATTTGCCCGGTTGAAATACGCTTAACCTTTAATCCTGTTTGCGATTCAATGTCTGCAACTGTCGGGGTTCTAAAATATTGAATGATCATCGTTAAACTCCCACCTTTACTCGGAAACCGAAAACGTCCAATAGCTTTGAACCAGCCTCCGCGCTTCGTCCCCATGCGCCATAATAGAGAGATACATTATCAGGTGTATATTCAACGCCATGGGTATGAGTTGCCCCCAACGTCCAGGTTGCAGCATCGGTCGAATAATAAAACAGAATGGTCGTGGCACCATAAATGGCAATCAGATAATAGGTTGCATATGCCCCCACTGATGCTACAAGTTGCGTTTGTGTACCATTGGCACCGTTTCCAGACGACGCCTGTAATACGGCATTCGTTCCGTCACCTGTGGACAAGAACCTGAATGCCACATGATTTGAAGCAACAACCGGAAAGGTTGTCGTATCGGAAAACATGCCGTACCATGCTTCCCATTTATCGGTTGATGCGCCTGCGGCCTGCACCTTGCCTCCCCATTTATACAGCGATGTAGCGGCGTCTTTGTCATGCCACCACGCAACGGTAAATACACCTCCTGCAGTACCCCCGGATGTTGCCCCGGAATCTACACGCAGAGCTGATTTGGTTTGTGTGGCTACGCCTGTTCCTGTAACTGTCGCGGTCAACCCGGTGTCACATTCAAGATTGAAATAAGGAACTTGAGCTATCAGCATCCCCGGAATATCCAGGAAATCAGTACCAAGAAATTGATGTTGGGTCTTATGTGCATCCAACAGCGTCTTGAGATAATTGAGATTATCTTTGACGTGTAGGTCCATGATGGCCTTTGTAACTATTTCTCCGACTACCCAAGTTCTTGGTGCTGTCCATGCCATGTTGTTACCTCCTTATTTACCAGGATGCGACGGTGTGCCAAGCTCCATTGGCATACAGGCGCTTCACCCTATCAAATGTGTTGACGTATTCTTGGCCCTCGGATGGAGAAGCTGGATCGCCTGTATCTGTTTTGACAGGGAGAATGAACACATCCGCTAAGGAAAAGTCGATGGTTATCTTGTTGGCCACTCTCGATACCGCAAATTTCCAGTTCCCCAGAGCGTCGGCCATAAGAATCATATCGTCAGTGACATAAACGCAGGGGTATGTGGTTACAGGTGGCGGGCCAGTGGTTACATCATCTGTGAAGTACATACCGTGAGAATAAAGTACAGGCGACTTGTCTTTCAGCCAAGCAGCAGACACATCACCACCATCTACCACAAGCACCCTCCCATCTTCGGTGTAGTATATGAATTTTTTAAGGGCCGCCATCTTAAACTCCTAATCTTGTCCCTGTGCCTAATCTTGACGTGTCTAATACCCAGGCTTCTTCATGGGAAGCATTGGATAATTTGTATGTTACAGAGTGTTTCATACCGCCATCAGTAATTGTGTGGCCCATGGAATCGATAAAATAATCATCGCTTAATCCGAGTTCGGTATTGACTACCGTTATTCTGTCGGATATTTCCCTCGATAGAATCTGCGTTAAATTCGCAGCATTCTTATTCACGACGGTCATTGAAATTTCGGCAGAGGGTTCCTTATGCGTGCTCAGAAACCACACGCAGAAAGCATCTGCTACGGTTGCGTTAGTTAAATATTTACCGTCCAGCTTGTAAACCCTTTTCTGGTAAGCCGTCTGGGAAGTTGTGTCTTCTCGAACCTTGCTGATCTTAGTCCGTGAGTTATAGAGCGTTCCTCTAAGCCTTAGAAGATTTACGTATAGCGGAGCCGACCAGCCGTTCGTTATCGTAAGCATTGCGCCCTTGGCAAATTTGGTAATGGACACCGTTAAGGAGGCGGTCTTATCGGTTCCGGTGCCCCCTGTGCCCGTCCAGGCCGTATAGTCAGTTGTTGCAACGGGGGTTGTGATAGCATTGCAGAAATCCAGAAACTCAGGAAAGTACGTGACTACCTCTCCGGCCGTCAAAACCTCTTCGGTCTCCAACCTCCAAATCTCAGCTAAGGGTTGCAGCTCCCATGTTGTAACAGTAGCCTCGATCCGATTATATAATTGCTTGGCCCCGTAGGAATAGGTAATTGCTACCATTGAATCATCGAAGGTGGCCTGTGAAGCGTTGTGAGGCGCTTTCCAACGGTGCTGACGGTCTTCCCAGCACAGTTGCCCGGCTCCGTTGATGATGATGAATCCGAGTTCCGAATCCTCTATATCACGAAGGTCAGCCAGGCATGCCCGGTCATTCGAATAGAAATAAGGGATCGTATCCTGCCCGGTGTCTATCGAGCGTAAAGCTGCACTCCAGCCGGCATCATCCAGGATATGAGTAATCAGTGCGCCCGTGACATGCGACTTGTAGAGTTCACTCTTAGTGATGGCACGGGAAAGATAATCAAGACCATCCAGGGCATAAACATAGCACGTCTGCTCAGTAATACCCGGATGGGGGATAATCTGCTCGATGTAGCCGTAGAAAAGGTTGTAAGCAGCGGGCGCCGTGGTGGTGAGGCGGATTGCACGCTTAGGAAGCAGCAATCCATACAAAGCGCCGGCGGAATACTCCGGGGAAAATACCTGCGTGCTATTGTCGAGTGTCAATTCCAGCGATCCGGTCGAGGCCTTCCCCAGCTCGGAATCCTTGCCACGTTTATAGCTTGCCGAACGCACATAAGCCGTTATATCTGACTGAGCATGGTCCCACGATAAATCTCCATCCCAGTCACACTCAATTTTGTAAGTTGCGGTCGTCATGCGCTCCCATATAAAAGTCTTTTATTTTGATTTAGATAACCCTCGACCACGCTGGCCAACTTGCGGGCGCTGGTTTCATCTCCCAGGAAGATAGGATTGTCGAAATGAAGGTGGACTCCGCCTCCCCCCAGCTTATCAAGCGGTATAACGGCCTCCGGCCCGGCTTCACCTATCATTGAAAGTGTCGGCGATGTGACGATGCCACCTTCTGCTAGATAATTAATAAATGGAATGTAGTAACTGGTAAGAAAACCGAACGGATAGAGGCCGGCAACCTCGGTGCTGGCTATATTGTAGATGATCTGGTTGTTTATCCAGTTAATCATGTCGTTGAGGTTGGAAATCATGGAATTGAGAAGCCCTTTGAGATCACCTTCAATGCCGCTAAATAGTCTAGTGAAGCTCGTCTGGATGTTGTTAAGGGTTGTCTGCAGTTGGGTTATGGAGGGGAAGCTGGCGCTCAAAACCACTGAAGTATGTTGTACGATCCAGTTCCATGCATCCTTCAAGGTGTTGGCTGCGGAGGTCACAGTTGATAACCCATCGTTGACGGCAGTGAAGGTTATGGAAGTAACCGAAGACTTTAAATCTGCCCAGGCTTGCTTGACGCTCGTTACCAGGCTGTTCACATAATCCAAGCCGCTGGTGTTGCCGCTGAGGTTAATGGATGTGGTATTGACCAGCCAATCCCACGCGGCCTTGATGCTGGCCACTATGTTGTTTAACGATGTTAACCCGGCTGCGACTACGCCATTCAGTGTTAGTGAGGTATGGGCCACAAGCCAGCTCCAGGCCGAATTTAAGCTATTTGCCACAGACTGAAGTCCTGAAAGTGAACCATCCACCACACCTTTTAATGTAATAGAGGAAGCGTTCTTTAACGCGTTCCATGCAGTATTGATGCCGGTTACCATGGTGTTGATGGTGTCAAGGGCAGCGTTATATCCTGCATTCAGATAAGCATAGGAATTTGACACTAACCAGTTCCATGTGTCCTTGAGGGTGGTCACCACAGTACCAAGAGTGGTAAGTGCAGCACTGGCAGCTCCTGATAGTGTTATCGAAGCCGCTGTCTTTAACCAATCCCAAGCCGTTTTTAATGGGGTTATGATGGTGTTAAACACATTGGTTACCGACGTGGCCACGAGTCCCAACGTAATCGTGGAATTAGCTTTCATCCAGTTCCATGCCCCCTCGATATTCTGGGTGACAACCGTTAGTCCGCTTGATAGTGAACTCCAGTCTAGGGACGGCATCTTGAGGTCAACCCAGAGACCATCCCACCACCTTTTCAGGTCTTCCTTGGTGCCGGTTGGAGGTGTTATAATCTTCCCCTTACCCGTCAAGAAAGCCCATATCGTACCAGCCGGGCCAGCAGAAGCAAACAGCAATTTCCCCCACCAGGTGCTGAAATTCTTGAGTCCAACCTCGGCCAGCCCGATGCTTGCTGCTATTGATGCAAAAGCAGCCGCAAGTCCGGCGAGTACACCAGTTCCTGCAGCACCACCCGCTCCCGCCGCAGCTCCACCTGCGAATAAAGCAAAGAACCATTTGAGAGATTCAACGAGTGGTTTTAAAATAACCAAAGCCGTGCCGATAGTGATAAGTGCTAAAGCGACTTTAGTCAATCCCTGCGCAAGTTCCGGGTTATCCTTCGCCCATTGGCCAAAATTTTTCATCAGCTCGTTTAGATCATCGATGATAGGCTGTATCACGGGAGTAAGCTGGGTAGCCATCGTATTGCCAAGTGCTTTAAATTGCTCGTCTAATTTATCGAGTGAATCACCGAGTTTGTCGCCTGCGGCCACGGCTTCTTTATCTATCACAAGACCAAGTTCGTGCGCCTCTTCTCGGAAAGCTGTTAAACCCGCCTTTCCGTCTTTTAACATTGGAAGCAAATCGGTTCCGCTTTTGCCAAATATAGCAACAGCCAAGGCCGACCGTTCCGCCGGATCTTCAACTGCAGCGAGCGCATCAGCTATTGCCAGAAATTGCTTGTCAGGAGAGAGCGTTCTTAATGCCGCCACGTCGATTCCTAATTTCCCGAAAGCCTTAGAAGCGGCCTCGGCACCATCCTCCGTCATTGCGACATTTTCATCTAACGCAGATTTCTTTGCGTCCAATGCACTTTTCAGTGCATCCGTTTTCGTTTCTTCTATATCACGTAATTCATCAGCGAGATCTTGCTCAATGGCCAGTATTTTTTTTGCCCTATTTTTATCATCTCCAGCGATTCTTGAGATTGCCTTCTGAGCAATTTCTTTCGCTTTAACCTTGGCCTTCTCTGTTTTCTCGGTTATGTTGAGTACAATCGTTTCATATTTACTTTTAATCTTGGCAGTCTGTTCCTCTGATTTCTTGGCCGCTTCAACAATTCCATCAGTGGCAGCAACCATACTGACTTGCATTTTTTTAAAGGCAACCTCAATCCCACTAACATCGGCCCCTGTCATTTTGGCAGCATGTCCTAATTCTTGGAGCAAATCAGTTGACACACCTGTTTTGTCTGATAAATCAGTTAAAGCGCCGGCAGTAGCCGTAAAACCTTTGACGGACGCAGCTAACCCGCCCAATATAGCCACACCCATACCCAAGGCAGCCGTACCCACAACCTTTGATGTATTGAGGAATTTCTCTTCAAAGGATTTTGTTGACTTTTCAGCTTGAGACAAGCCGTTTATTAGATCTTTTGAATCAGTCGAGAGTTTAACCGCTAATTCGCCTAGTACATTGCTACCGGCCATATTTACTCCACAGATTCTTTAATTACCGCGAATAATTTTTCGACTATAGGTTGAAGGTTCTTGAGATTAACCATCTTCCCGATTGATTCTTTGGTCAGCTCAGGGTATTTGTCCTTGAGCATTATCCAGGCCAAAGCCCGTAAGGTCGTGGCCTGCTTGGAATTAAATTGATCTTGAAGAGCACTGATGCCACAGCCAAACTCCTCTTCGATCGCTGTCAGTGTGTTGAGATTGATCTCGGTCAGTTGATATTCCTTATCTCCGAGTGTGATCATGTTCTTCTCTTCTTTCAAGAGTTCGCTCATTTTCCCTCCGGTAGTTTTATACCTGCTTTTTTGATGGCCTTGCTTAACTGTTCCTGCGAGTCATCTCGCTGTGGATGGCTCCCTATGAAATCCTTTGCCGTGAAATGGTTACCCTTCTTCTGGGCATTGGCCCATGTAGTGAGCGCCATTGCGAAATTTTGAGACATCCTGTAATCTTCAACCGACTTCTGATATTGGAGTTCTTTGATAAACAGCCGCATCTTTTTCAAGGGAGTATCATTCACAAAACGACATGCTTCCGGGAATGTCCAGCCCAAAGTCAGACAGAGATACACGATCGTTTCATCTACGTTGTCCATGTCATTTCCAGAGACCGGTTTATCATTTTGTTAATCTCACCGGAAAGGTCTACGCTGACAATCTGGGAGTTGATTAAAACCAATCTATCCCTGACCATTGAATAATAATTTGCTGTGATTGTGTCCTCTGTGGGTTTTCCCAATATCCAGAATTTTTTAGCCGTGGCTTTGGAAAGAACTTTTGAGTACACTCTACCTTGAGGCTTATTGATGCAGGTAAATCGGAGGTCGATTTCCCAATCCATAAACCCGCCGATCTGCTTCCCGTTCTGGTAGAGTGTACCTATTTCATTCATTAGAGTGATGCTTTTTCGAGTGCGCCTGTACCCTGGAAGGTATACGAATAAGAGACAACGCCATCGTGTGCAACGTTAGCGCTCACACCCGTTATGAAAGCGTCTCCAATCCACTGTTGGCCGGGTGTTAAACTTTCCCCGAGAGCCAGGATAATTGCGGAGCCAATCCCCAAAGGTACGCCGTCCTTGTAACCTTCAAAAGAGCCGGACCATCCTGAGCCAGCAATGATGTATTCTTTCACGCCGGCTGCGCCGAAGTCGGTTGTTTCGAGAGCGTCAGCGTTATAGTCGATAGTCCATGACTTTATGCCGTCAACTTCTGCGATAGCCTCAACGTCGTCAACGTCAAACGTTCCATCAGCCAGGTTTGTCTTTTGATAAAGGCCCACTGATTGAACTGCGTTAAGAGCCGAAGGTGTGGTAAGAGGCATCAAACATCTACGCCAAACATTAGCTGTGAGAATTGGTATGCTTAAGGTTTCCTCCGGGGCAGCTGCGCCGTTTCCCTCGTCGATTAAGAACTGTAGATCATCTGCTGCTGTGGTCACACTTGACCGTAGCCAGCAATAGATCGCATCATACGCCGTGATGTCTTTGGCTACAAAATCCTCATACATTAATAAGGTAGTAGCTCCCACGGTTACGGTAGTGCCCCGGACAAACTTAGTCCCTACGGGCGGAGAAGTTGTTTCAGCGCTTACCGTAGTGTCGGCTGTGCCCTGCACCCAAACATCCTCGCAGTCCTCCATAACGGTTGCGCCACAATATACATTTCCTGTTTTTCCTGCGATGTGCATACTTCACCACCTTATGCAATCGGTACTGTTAATGCGCCGGTGCCCTGGAAGGTGTAGCTATACGAGACTATGCCATCAATGGCGGCGCTGGCTGAGACTCCTGTTATAAGGGCCGTTCCGGTCCAGAAAGCCCCGGCTGCCACCTCATAAAGTTTGAGTGTAACCGAGCCTCCGACTGCCTGAGGTACGCCATCTTTGTATCCCTCGAATGACCCAGACCAACCGGACCCGCCGACAATGTATGTTTTAACGCCTGCGTCTGCGAAATCCGTTGTCTCTAACGTGTCCGCGTTGTAATCCAGTGTCCATGATTTAATCCCGCTTACTGCCGACCCCGTGTCGACCTGGCCAGATTTCCCGCTGATGTGCGCCATATTTGCACCTCCGTTATTTCGATAATAAAAAAGACCGCCAGGAGGCGGCCTTGAACTGAGCGAGAATGTGTTTACTTGAATATTTCTATGATCGTATTACGTCCCTTGACGATAGTGACCGATTTAAGGTTGTATTTTCTGAGGTCAGAGAAGTTTAATCCCGTATTGATATAATCCGAGTTCGGAAGTTCAAGAACCTGTACGTTCTTATGTAATGGTTCTCCTATTCTGGGATATTTGGGATCATCTATATCATATTCATCCTTTATTGCTACCTTTTCACTATTTAATATAGCTGTGGTTTTATAATTTTTATATGCCATTTAGCCTCCTACAGTGAGCCTTGAACGCGGAACCGCATGGGGATTTGATAAATTCCGGTATCACCATCGTAAGTCATCGGCCCGATGTATTCACGGATACATTTCATTGCCGTATAACCTGTTATGGTTAATACCACATTCTGACAAGCGGTATTTACTAGACCGGCCATTTTACCTGTGTGCGCCTGAGAGATGTTTGAGGAACAATTTATCCAAAAAGTCATATCTTCTATGGCAGCAGGGTTTTCAAAAGTCCCGATGGGAATATCCGTCAAAAGCCCAAATGTCACATATGGGACGGTTGCTGCCTGTGGAGTTTTTACATTGTAGGTTTTTTTATCGTAACAAGTCCATACCAGTGTCCCGGTGCCGTCCGCCGTCGTCCCACCATCAGTCGTGCCCCATGTCGGCTCCGTCACCGCTGCTGACTTTCCTGCTGTCGTGCATTTATAACAATGGTTGGCATAAATTGACGGCTTAATGCAATCCCCCACAGCATAGGTTGTATTGGCTGCCCATGTTGCGGGCCATAACATTAACTTATCACTAAAAGCTGCTGAAAAGGCGTTAATCAAAACTCACCTTCCTTTTGCGTCCCTGAAGGTATGACCGATGCCCCGGGCATTTCACCCTTGATAAACTCGGGTAATTTGTGAATGTTCATTTCATAGGCAGGGAAAAGAAAGGGGCGAGGGTCCATTTTAGAAGTTCCGTGTTCAATGAAATTAGCGTATTCAACATTGGTCCCAATCTTGACGGTGAATTCCTTTTCATCGGGAGAGGTCACACCATCTTCCACTTTGGCCTGTGAATCTGTTTCACCACGATTCAACCCACTTCCGGTCCAATTGGTTGATACAGAAGCCCTTAAACGTCCGGTGTCTACCACGCACAGTTGCTTGGCGTCACGTTCTATCCGGAGGCCACATTTCAGCATACCTTTTTCTGTGGCATTCAAAATTCGCTTCTTCTGCTCGTCACCGTACCATTTAAAAGACGGAGATATAGTCGTGACCATTAAGATACCTCCAGGACGTCTACTTCCAAATGTCCCAGGCCAGAGTTCATCTCGGAGGGTTTCTGGATCGTACGGATTTCAAATGTCCGTCCGTCGAAAGTGACCCGGCCCTGTTCAGTCAGGCTCACGGACGCGTCACAATACAGCCTATGCGTTGCGTATACCGTGGTCTTGTCGGCGCCCATGCGTTCGTTTGCACTTAGAACAGATAACCGTCCCTGAAAGGCGGTGCCGGCAGTCCATGTTTCCTTCTGCCCGCCCACGCCGTCATCAGTTACGGTTAAGGTGTACGGCACAAAGGAATCTTTTAAAAGCTGAGTGAAGCTCATCGACAAATCTCCGCAAGTTTCCGCCATGCCTCGTCGTATCTTTCAATGCTACTTTGCCTGATTTTTTCAAGTTTTTTCTGGATATCTTCCTTTTGAGTAGGTATCCAATCAGTAGGATAACTCACAATCGGCAAGACAATCGTTTGGCATTTCGGGCAACCACCTGTTAAACCGCAATCACAATTATGGATTGATAAATAAACATTCCCTGCCGTGTCCATAAATCTCGCCATGTTACACCCTCATAATCCTGTAATTCGAAACCCAGTCATCGCAGATCGATTTGACAAGCTCTTTATTCAGAGAGTAAGAATAGTCACCCAGGCGCTCGCTTGAAATGCCCTGCTTATTGCGATTCTGATAGACTGCCGAGCTCAAGGCGAGAGCACATTGCCAAACATCATAGGGATACTGATAAATATAGATTGTCTTTCCTGTGGTGTGTATGGCCTGTGTGGTTCCGTTCACCCCAGGTTCAACGGTCAGTACCAGACCGGTGATCGAATAGATAAAATAATCCTCAGACTCAATCTTGATAGTTTGGCCGGCTGAAAGATTGGTCACCGCCGTCACCGTGATATCGGTTTCCCCCGCTGTGAGGTCGTCATTGGTTGTGGTATCTGAGATATAAGGGGTCGCGCTTATACCATCACCATATCCCCATGTTCCCACAATCTCCACGCTCTTTTTACCAGCGCCGAAGGACCCGTAATCTGAATCTGTCGAAAGCTCGATGCGTATGCGCGGGTATTTGTTTAAAGCATCTTCTTCACCCGGGCCATACAAAAGATAATCAGTCGTTGCAAAGGTGTTCTCGAACGTTGCGTCACCGTCATCGTCGGTCTTTAGCGTGGTAACCGCGAGTAGGTCCGGTATCCATAGCGGAGTATGCCCATCGAAATACTTTGTCTCCGAGGTCACGTAAAACCTACGCCCGCAATACCTATCAATCATCCGGCTGGCGGCGTCGATGGTTTTACGCATTACAACGTCATCAGTGGTCGATGTGACCGAAAGGGCAGTTTTAAGATCAGCTATGGAAGCGTAGCAATTCATCCGTACACCTTCTCACAGATCGGGCAGGCCTTTTTCCCCGCTGCGTTTACTTTAAGCGGCCAGCCGCATTCCGGGCACTCGTTCTTGTCCAGACATTCAGCCTCAATGCTTGGTTGCTTTTTATTAAATTCAAGAATATTTTTCAGAGATTCAAAACCCATTTTATGCGCTCGCTACAACGATACTTAGAGCTGACAAGGGCTGATAAACCAGGAACCATCTGATCTTCCCTGTGTTAGCTGCGCTGAAAGTTGCCTGCAGGGAGCCGGGAGTCAATATCCACGGAAGCATTGTGACCGACTGTATAAACGATCCGGCTGTAACAGGTGTAAACACGCCCAGCGCCGTACTATCAATGTAATATAACGTTCCGACTGCATCGGTATCTATGCGCACCGCCGTCGAAAGGGCAATGTCAGCCGCCGGGTCAGTGCAGGCGTGTTGAATAGTACACGTTGAGGCATTGTTACCGATGATAGTGGCAACAAGACCGTAAAATCCTGTAACCTTTATCGGCCCGCCGGACACGGTAAAAAGGTTGTCGTCACCATTTGGACAGGAGCCGTCCGTCTTTTCAATGCAATGCTCAATCAATTTGGCTTCGTTATATACAGTCATAAATTCACCTCAAAGTTGGGGCTATCTACCAGGCCAAGCCCCCGATTATTTCGATCCCTGGCGATCTAGCCAATAGGAAAGGAGAGTAACCTACTGGCAAGCCGGACACTTATGACCCTTTACTAGGCCGGTGCTGAGACAAATCAGACATACACCGTTCTCGTCCTTCGTTCCTTCATTACCTTTGATTTCTTTTTCTTTCTTAGCCATTTTTAGCCTCCGATATTGATAAATTTCTCAAGAGCTACCAGTATAGACGGCTCCACCTCAAGATTGTCAGGAAGTGTAATTTTAGTAAATACAACCTCGATTTCCTGATTCAGTAATTCGTTTAATTCGTCCTTGAACTTGGCAGCATTACCTTCTATTTCGGATGCAAAATTAACCATGTCCCCGTCCCTGACGTAATTCACGCCATAGCGTGTTTTAAGGCCGTCGCGGACAGTAGCAAAGTCATTCATAAGGTCGGTAAATTTGCGAATCAAGTGGGCAATAACGATGCTTTGCTTGACGGGGATAGGTTTGTCTTGCAGTTTTTTTAAGGCATCCTGTGCTGTGATAATTTCATTATAGGTTAGTTTCATTTTCTCTCCTCTTTAAAATTGGGGCTGTTTAAGGCACAGCCCCTGAAGCCTATTTTTTATCCACCAGTGTAAACGTTGACGTAGTAGACAACGCCGGAGCTGCGGCATTTGATTATTGGGAAATGGCCGGTAGTCGTGGTTGTGGCCGTGCTGGTGATCCATCCGAAGTCCTCAGCGGCGTTGATAGAGAACATGGCCGTCAGTGCGTTGCTGTAGATGTTCGTACTGAAAAGATACAGCTCGCTCGGATTCTGCCCGTCGTCAATAACGAATTCCATCCGCATACCGATGACGAAACAGGCGCTGGACATGTCTGAACCTATTGCAGCGGGCCCGTAAATTCCATTATCCTGGGCGTAAATCCAGTTGCTACCGCATTTAACGTCGACATCGAGATTTACCCATGATCCAAAGCCATAAACAGTTCCGGCAACGGTTCCTGTCAAGTCTGATTCAAAGTAACCAGCTATGCCGTAAGAGTTAGAAGGGGCGGCAGCAGTTACGATAGACCTAATGCCTGAGTATGCGTCACCAGCCGTCAATGCGGCGATGGTTACCGATAAGGCGGCGGTCTGTACCAGGCTTATTCCTGTCAGTGTAAACGTGCCTGCACCTGCATCGATAATGGCCGACTTTGAGCCGGTAGCATAGAACTGAAAGTCTACGTCCTGGGCAGTACCGCCCACCTTAACGGCGGCAGTCCCGATAGTGAATATGTCGCCAGTTGCAGTCCGGCCTACGGCCTTCTCATAGAATACGAGAGAGCCAGAAGCCCACGAAGAATTGATTAGATAAGTGCCTTTACCTTGTGTGGACATTTTTACCTCCTAAGCCGTGCCCTTTCGAGCTTCTAGGCGGCGGTTTCCGCTCTTGAAGAGGGGAGCGTTTATCCACTCCCCTCTTCCTTTTGTTTCGCTTGGGTATGGTCATGTTTAAGTCAATGCAGAAGCGTTGGTTTCCTGCGGGTATTTCGGCCAGCAGAGTGCAAAGATGGTGCTGATCTGGTCAGCGGAACCTGGATCGGTGAAGGTCAGGCCGACATACGGTTTGGCATCCGTGGTCAAGTCGGATGAATCGACATCTACAATGAGGGTCATCAGGTCATAGGTTCCTGTTTCCACCACATCGAGGCCGGTCGAGGCAAGAGCTGTGACATCGCCCATAGTATCCGTGCCAGCGGCAGCGGTCAGTCGATAGCGAGCCGCAATTGCAGTGGTGCTAGTCCCGGCAGTGGCCGCCGACTGAGTGACGGTCATAGTAAAGCCGTCGGTAGCAATAGCTCCAAAGTAGACAATAAACTCTACCTTTTCATAGAGTTTCATGTTGATATGCGGGGTGACAAATGTAGAAGTGTCCTGCGTGGTAGCGCGGAGAGGGACGATATGTATATCCTGGGCTAAGTTCATTTTACCCATTAAATTAACCTCCTGAATTTTGATACAGGGGCAACCCGCCCCTGGCAATTTAGCTTAATCAAGTTTAGGTGCGGGTGCCAGACAGGACCACGAAGGGGCTCTGGTAAGATGTGGTGCCCTTGTACGGGGTCAGGTAATTTTTCCACATCGGTTGCCCGTCGCAGCGATAGACAAACCTGAAAGCGGTCTGGTCAGTCTGGAAGTTGACATGGATTGAAGAGGCGCTCTGCATCGAACCTTTGTCGATCATAATGTACTGAGACAGATCGGCCAGGATAATGTCGCCTGCGGTGCCAAGTGAAGCACACTGCTCACAAGGTATGACCGGGCGTCCGAAGAGTGTGCCGTAAGGAGCGCCGGACAGCCCACCGGCAGGCATGTAGACGGCGATGCCGCCGGAGCCTACGGCCAGGCCCATGGTGTAGAGCTGGGGCTCGATGTTCTGGTTAATCAGCCAGACATAATTTGACGAGTTGGGGCCAAAGCGGGAAGCCCACATCTTAATGATGTTTTCCGCTACGATGGTGGAGGCACCCTGTCCAGTTTCTGCGGTTACAGTTACCAAGCACGGGGCGTTCAAAAGGCCCAGGGGTTTACCAGCGCCGTCACCATTTATGATAGCGTCAGCGATCTTGAAGTCGAACTCAGAAGCGAAAGCCCTGCTAATCCATGATTCGAGAGCTGATGCATCCTGTAGAAGTTCGTCAGTGGCTGTGCAGTAACCGATAAGTTTCTTGAGTTCGAGGCTAACCTGCGCAAAAGAGGGATTAGATTCGGTTTTGCTTGCACCCTCACCAGCCCAGTAAGCCCTTATACCGCCTGACCTAGAGCCGTCCGCCCTGTTGGAGTCGGCCACTGCCGGTATTTTCAAGGCGTTGGAATTGGCTGAGATAGGAATTCTGTAAACCCTGTTTACGATGTCACTGTTGAGAAATGTCTTTTCCAAAAGCTGAGTAGCGAAGTCGGTCTGTACCAGAAATCCACCGTCCGCCGGTACTCCTTCCGAGTTTCCAACTATGGCCTTTAGCCTGGGATCGGTTTCACCTTCGGTCTTGGAGCGCATGACAGCGTGGAGTTGTTCACCTAGAGACTTAAAGCCCTTGGTTTCCACTTCGCCATCAGTGCCCGGTGTGAAACGTTTGACAATTTCCTTGTCTTGTTTAGCCTTAAATTCCTCTACTGCTTTGGTGGCAGCCTGAGCGGTGATCTCGGCTATTTTTTCATCTGTTAATTCCATGATTAATACCTCCTGTTTTTCCCAATAAAAAAAGCACCCTTTCGAGTGCTTTAAAACATCGGGATGGTTTCGGTTTTAGATATGGTTTATTACGTGTGATACGGTTTGATCGATAATTGATTTCAGTCTATCTTCAGCGGCCATGTCGCTGGCCGGAGTGCGTGCGATTTCCTGAGCTATCTCTGTAAATAGTTTCTTGTTGTCATCAGAGAGTCCATTGTCCTTTGCTAGTGTCCTAATGTAATCCAGTTCGTCTGTTATTTCCTGTTGACTGTGGACACGGGGAGCGTTGATAATTATTTCATCAGTTGCGACGTGTTCGGTTGTCGTCACTGTATCATCCACGCTATTAGTCGTAGTAGACACAATAGTCTCGCCGGTCATATCGACAATCTCAGCACTGATAATGTCCTCAACAAGTTGATTAATGGCCGGATCCGCTGACTTTCCCCTCACACTCTGGATAGCATCACGGTTGGAAGGTACTACCACATGAGAGATTTCGAGAAGTTCCTGCTCTGTATAGGTCCGGGCGGGTGTCTTCTCTCCGTCACCGTCTACCCAGGCCTTCGGGATGAAGCCCACGGAGTAAGCGGCCATACCTTTTGAAGCCAACTTGAAAGCCCAATCTGCCTCTTCGTTCCCTTCATTTATATAATATTTTGGCTTTGCGAACAGCCCGTCCTCAGACACTTTGATCTGGGTAAACTCGCCGATCTGCTTCCTTAAATCGCCGTAATTATGAGAGCTCAAAAGCACCGGGCGTTTGCGGAAAGCCGGGAGTGATTTACGCCAGCCCAGCGGGTCGATTGACTCGCCGTCACGATCAGTCGAAGCCGTACTCATCGGGATAAGCATATCGATGGTGCCGTCCTCTGGATTAACGGCCTTTACTTCTGGGCGAAAGGTCTTATATATTTTGTCCATTGTTTACCTCCTATACTACCGGCAACCAACAGCAGCGGCAGTCTGGATGAATCGGAATTACTCCCGTTGTGTCATCAAGATCAAATACTTCTCCATTCATTCCGTCGCAATCTTCACAGGTCCGGTCGTCAAGTGCACTCATAAATTCCGCCTGTTGAAGATCAGCCTCTTTATAACCTTCAATAGCCCCCTGAGCTGATGCGGCGATGGTTTCACTTCTCGCTATCATAAGGGACCGGGCCCGGCTGAAACCTTCGAATACTGCTTGAACACGGTCAGCAATATGCGGGATTGAATCTCCCGCTTCCCAGCCTGCAGCCAGGGCTTCGGCCAATCTACTCGCCGTCTCTTCGCCGATCTGTTCTGCTGCCCAGGCTATTCTTGTGAGTAACCATTTGCGGGCCGTATCGGTCAAAGGTTTCTCTTCCGGCGGAGCATCCTTATGAGGTTTCGGGTTAATCAATTCGGCGCCGTTGCGAACAGAGAGCTTAAATAGGTCTGTTAAAATAGGCGTGACCAGTTTGATATATAAGACTTTGGCCTCCGCCTGGTCGAGAAGGTGATCAGCCCCGGCGTTAAGTTTTGAAAGTGCCTCGGTTTCCTGCGCGCTAAACATTTCTTTTAATGCAGCGATCATGCGCTTTTCGTAGGCCTCGGCGCGGGCGACGTATCCTCTCCAATAGGTCTCTTTCCACTCAGCGGAGAATACTTTTTTTTTAGCCGATAGAGTTTGGAAGGGATTAGCCTGTGGCGTGACCAATACGTCACCTTCTGGCAAAGGTTCCAGTCCTTGAATTTGACGGGCCTCGTTGATAGTCATGTAGCCTGATTTAATGCCTGATTCTGCGAGCATCCTATTCTCTTCCACCGACTCGGGTACTACATCGTCAAAGTCAAGTACCATGTTTTCCGTGTGCGGGAACATAGGTAAGAACTGCTCATTGAGTTTGTTTTTAATACGGTTAAGGCGTGGCTGGACTATCCAGCGGGCAAAAGTATAATCCCCGGCCTCTGCATTGGCCCGGTTGACGTTCTCTGAAATACCCATGACTGACAAAGGCATACCGAATATCCCCAGGATATTGTCACGATTCAGAAGCCGGAGCTCTTTAAAATCCATATCCTTTGCTGAGATTGAAAGCAGTTTTATGTCGCGGATCCCGGCGGCGATGGCCATGCGGTTTGAGTTGGCCGTTCCTTGATGGCGTTCCTTGAACTGCTCTTTTAAGCGTTGGAAGTTTTCCTCTGACACATCCCCATCAGGGAACAGGACCACATCCGGGCGGGCGGAATTATAGAAGAACTTGTTATTCCATTTGGCAGCGTTGATCTCGCCATCAAGGTCTTGCGCCATGGCCTGGACAAAACCTAAACCGCGGTACGGATTCATCGGATTCGGGAGCTTAAAATGAATGACGTTCTCTTTATCCAGCGGGATAGACTCGCCCCCTACCTTATATATATAGCCTGCAATAAAATCTTTCTTTGAAGGGACGACGCTCATTCTGTCCGGCGGCACTATCCACAATTCCCCAGGTAATCCGCCTTTGTTCTTATTGATTACCCAGAATGACTCCCCAGCCAGGCCCATGTAAATCTCGTGCAGCTCAATAAACTCCTGGAACGTCTGGAAGGGATTAACAAAATTCAAAACGTCCATGATCGGGCTTTTCTCGACTTCCGTCTCTTCCCCGTTCTTTAGAGCGTAGATTGACCAGTGAGCATCGGCCACGCCCTGAGCTATTTTGGACACGACGGCGTAAAGCCAGCCGACCTCGCCATAGGCAGACAGAAAGCCTGACGTATCGCGGGATGGCGGCACCGCCTGGTAATTGTAAAGATAAGGTACTGCCGGCTCTTTTATTCTGGGCTTAAAAAACTTACTGAATATGCTCATACAGTTTCCTTAATTTGTGTATGTAAACGGGACTTTTATGTCAGTAACCGAATTCCCACTCACATCTCTATTACTTGAAATTGTCGTTGCACCCACAGAAATCGTAGTCGTAGGCCAATATCCTGGAGTACCCGGCAACGGATAACACATCTCAATAACCCCTGAATCTTCTAACTGCCTGCGCTTTCCGTTCCTCTATCTCAAGAGGCATCTTTAAGGTTTGCCTTAGTTTAGTCCCCTGCTCCACCTGGAACTTCAATGATGGCGGAAGGTTGTCATAATCGGCCTGAGTAACGCCCGTTGATTTTGGAGTTACCTTGGGCGTTACGTCTGCCTTAACTTCCGATTGAATAACGCCCGTTTGATGTCGTTCACGATATCTTTTCTGCCTTTCCCTGTTAGCTTCAGCTTTTTTGATGGGGTCTTTAGTTGGCATTAACGGCCTCTGTTATTTTATTTATGTCGGTCCCTTTGTCGCATATTACGAGTTTTACACCCGGAGTGATGACAAGCCTTTTAAATTGATCTGAAATGTGATACCGCATTTCATCAGTAATATATTGGTCAGCAGTGACAACCAAAACATCACCCTCTTTTATTTGTCCGAGGTTCTTTATCTGTCCTTCAAAGTCCATTTACAACCACCTTATTGACGGGTCTTTGCCCGTTATCATTAACTCAGTGAGCGCCCAGACCATGGCATCCAGACGGTTCGGGCTTTCCTTTGTTTCGCCGGGTATCCAGCCGCATAACTCCTCTTCTAAGAGAGGATAATCCCCTACCAAATGACAGCGGCCCTGCTCGAATAAGGCTACGATAGGTTCGGCTCGAACTGCCTTGCCTCGTGTGGCCTGGACATCTTTGTATGATACGGTCATGCCGCGGGACCGGGCGGCCTGCTCTACGGTGTTCTGTACCATATCGCCGCCGTAGTTTTTCTCAGCGACTACCCGGTCAGCTCCGCAGAATGAGTACGCCTTAAGGACTTCGCCTGCCCAGGCGTCCGGCGGGGCCTTTAAAGACTTGTCTAATAAAATATACCCATGGAGTACGCCGTCCACCATAGCCTTACCAGCTGCCACGATTCCACACTCGGTCGCACCGCCGGGGGGATCAGTGCCAATCACCACTCTGGTCAGTGCCGGGACTTCGTCTAATCTCTTCCGGGTCCGGTCAAGTAAAGCGTGCGTCCATAGAGCGCCAGGAATTTCGTCAAGGTCCTCAGCTAAGATTTCCTGCCGGTATGCCAAAGAGGACATATCTTGGATTACTTCGTCAAGGGCTTCTTTTGAGAGTGTTGAGTTATCAAGTGAGGTGAAATGAAATACTTCCCATCGGGGCGCCAGGCCGTTCTTCTCGGCCTCTTTCTGTTTGGACTCGGCTTTCTTATAAAGTTTGGCAGCATGGCGAGGGTCTTTTGCTTTGGTGACTGACCGGGAGTGCATGGATGGCGGGGTATAAATAAATACCGCATCCCCGTTATTATCCAAGAGCATCGGGGCGCCCACCACTTCCCATGCTTCCTCATTCATCAACTGCCATTCATCGAGGATTAGAAGGTCGGCATAATCACCCCTAAGAGTGTCTGCATTCCATGCTGTTTTGGCTTTTATGCGTTGTTTGGAGCCTGAGAGTTCAATGGTGTGGAGCGTTTCGTTCTTAATGAAAATACCGGCGTCGATCGGCTCGGCTAACGCCCGCTTGACCTCGAACCAAAATGTATCGACTTGCTCCTGTGTGGGAGCTGCATACAGTACACGCTTGACCGCTAAAAAACCCTCAACGGCCAGGATCGCAATACCAACCGTCTTTCCGCCACGCCGACCGGCCCGGATGACCTTTCTTTTAGCCTTGCTGCGTATGAAAGGTAACTGATGTGCTTTGGGCCTGCGTAAATGTACTATTGAATCATTTGTCGTCATACTTCACATTTATTGTGATGTCTTTGTCTGCTTCTGTGTTCTCACCGAAGGCCAGCTTACCGGCTTTCTGATAATCATTGAGGGCTTTGCCCAGCTCTTTGATGCTGTCGTTGCGGTCCTCTACCCAAGCGATTGTTTCTTTGATGTCCTTACCCGTGGGCCGCTGTGTGATAATGGCGTTCAAAACCTCATTGACCAGTTGAATTCCTTTACGGGCAGCATCCAGGCATTGAGAATCAAACTCTGCGCTGGCCCCGGCCATGATGAGCGACTTTCTTTCAAGCGTGAGGTTTTCGGTCTTGGACTTGAAAAGGTTCCGCAGCTCCGCCCACTTTTCCTTCGAAGCCTTCTGCCGGACGGAAGAGGCGTTGCGGTGTCCTTTGTCGGCCACTTCTTCCAGTGACGGATAGCGAAGCCCATCCTTGCCCTGTTCACCCTGCACATACCATGTTTTAATAGTGTCCCAATCAACTTTTTTCATAGTGTTATTTTTTGTTGCTTTTTGTTACTTTTGTGTTATTTTTGAATAGCGGGGAGACGGTTTGAACGCCTGACATGCCGGTTTATGGGGCCGGTACTCTACCGCTGAGCTACCCCGCAATAAAATGAGCCAGGGCATTTGGATAACCAGCCGCTGGCTCTTACATAATGGGTATCAATAAAAAAAGGCCCGCCGTAGCGAGCCTATATTTCTTGAGTTATAAAAGTTAAAAAGGCCAAGTGCTATGCCAAGGAATAATGCCACTGATTAATAATACAATCAGGATGATAGCGGCTAGGGTAATTGCTATTGAAACTGCATCTATCTTCATAAATAAAAAAGCGCTCTAGCCTTTCGGTGAGCGCTAGAATTGAATTTAATTAATAATACAAGAGGTAAAACCCATTTGTCAAGCTAAAAGCGTTACAAAGCGTTACATGACTGACGTGTTAGCTTCGCCGGGGGAAATAATCTTCTTCCTTTTTAATAATCTTTCCGCAAATCAAACATACGGTACCATACCCACGTCTCGGATCATGATAAACCGGTATCACGTTATTACAATGTTCGCAGTTGCCCCACTCGGCACCAGCTCTTAACATCGCCTCCGCTCTATAGTGATACTGGCTTAATCCACCATATTTACTAAAATCCAGTGGTTTAAATGGCCAGGTTTTAATGTCCATAAATACCTTCTCCATGCAGCCCTTTCTTAACTTGCAGGTGTATGGTAATATAGACATCTGGGCCAGGGGCATACCGTTTATATTCATCTTCCGGGGGTAACTTAACTACCGGGCGATCAATTCCAATATCCAGGGCCTGCGCTGTTTTACCCCATGCATCAAGTGCCTTGCATATTTGCTTCTTTATTTCTGTTATATCCATTATTTCACCCCACGTAATTCTATCACTTTGAACTGTCCGCTCTCATCCCGCCATTCTTTATTTAAATACTTCCTCATCCTGGTGATGATCCCCTCATTCCAGCACATTTTACTTCCTTTATATCCGGTATCCTTGCAGACTTTACAGCAATCCCGGAGGATACACCAGTTAATCAGGTCCCGCTGCATGCTGCTCACCTGATTTGATCGGCAAAGATGCAGGATCATGGAGTCGGTCATGCCGTCATGCAGCGCATCTGCCCAGCCATGACTCCGAGAGCTCAATGAGATGATGGCCTGGTCGATATCGGCTTTCCAGATCAACGCTGTTTCCAAGGGATTCTTACGACCAGCTGAATTACAGAAATCCCCCATCTCGTCCGGCGTAATCTTGCCGTACATGATGTCGATATAATGGGTCAATACATATTTAATTAACGCATTACTGTATGACTGTTCCATTAGCACCTCCGTTTATTCATTCAGGCTCCAGGTGGACCCGTTAGGTGGTAGTGTCATGCTGTACCTCCCGGCGTAAACAAATATGCGGAGTCGTTCGATGTTCGGTTTCCATTCTGCCATCAGATGTATTCAAAAACTGATAACTGGTATCTTCTGCATATACAGAAAATGGTTCCCACCCTTCCTCTAATAGCTTGGATTCCTCGCCCAATCTAACGGTGCGTGTTTCCCATTTCTTTTTATTCATCTTTACTTTCCCTCACTTAAAAACTTCAATGCTGCTAGACAAAAGGCGATGGATTCGGTTTCGGCTTGCTTTATCTCAGCTAACCACGATCCCGATTTATTAGTCGCTTCAAGTTCACACCAAATACCATACTGGTAGGCAAAAACAATCCTGCTAATCCCCCGCTCTTTCAACACTGGTTTTATCCACTGTAAACAGGCGTTCATATCACAAGGGAAGTCGGGAACATCGCATGCCTTTATTTCATAATTATCGGGTGCCTTAATCCAACGAGGGTCAGCAGTAGGTTTAAATCCAACCGCTAATGCCAGTTTTTCATTCAGTTCTTTTAATTCAGTATCAGTCATAATTACACCTTCCTGGAATCAGCAAAATCATACTCGGGTTTTGATAATTTATATTCAAGATAGCCCTCAACTATTGGTTTAATTTCACAGGGCATACACTTCATACCCGGTATATCCTTTTGGGGGATTGACAAAACATATGGGGTATCCATCATTTTCCTTTCTCCTTTTCCATAATCTTTAGACATTTTTTACAGGTGATGAGACTGATATTGTCAGTAAATGACATCGACCAAATACCACATTTAACGAAAGATAATGCCTTTTTAAGCGTAGAGTAATGTACTATCTTCTCTTTCATAATTCCTCCAATGACTCTAAACAAGTCCCCCAAGTTTCTCTAATGCGTATTGAATCTTCACAAGTTAGGCAATGCTCAGATGATGCACTATTACATTGGTCGCACAACCTTCTTAAAATATCAGGAAAGTTCTCCGGCCTCCAATCCGGCTTGATCTCAATGGTATCGGATTTGAGATAAGCAAGTTTCAAATCCCCATCGAAGATACCACCATATTGAGGTGATAACTTTCTAACTATCCTCATGGGTAGACTCCTGTAGTTCTTTTTCTGGAACAATAATAAATTTACTGGCATCCCAATCAATACCCTTGTATGCACTCTTTACAGGCATTGGATGGCTACCACCAAGCATCCCGTTTGGATGTACTATATGGACTGTAACCTCCACCTCATCAGGGCGTTTAATATAAGACAGAATTTTCAAAAGCTCACTGACTTTCATCTTTCATCTCCTCCTGAATGAATTGAGAAAAGGTTTTCCCGTTCTGCGTGATTAACGTATTCACACATAGCGGTTTTTCATTAATTTGCGTTATCCATTTGTAAGCCATCTCATCTATATCCACTTCTTTTGCTGCCTGGAGAATGGATTGCTGACCCTCACGATATTTCCCAACGGCGTGTTTAACTTCGTCCTCTTCTCTTTCATCAAGTATTAGTATTTTCATTGGTTAGAACCTCCAATTTTATTGCACAGCACGGTAAAAGGCAGATATAAAGAGTATGTTTATTTCTATCGTAGTATCCACCTATCCAAAAGTCATACCATAGAAACTTAAAGGTGATTTTCATTCTTTCACCACCTTGTTTATTTCTTCCATACAGGCAGGACAGAGATAGCGATGCTCAAATTCATGGATATGTTTTTCACCCTCTGAATGAGCTACAAGGCGATGCTTCCCGCACGCCTCATTAAGATATTCAAGGGCATGACGGAGTGTTTCATCACGGATTTTTAACACTCCGGCCCAATTTGTTACCCAAGTACAGTCAGAGTAATCAAAACCCTTCAACGGTAGCCCTATAGCTTCTTTGACTTTTTCATCACTCAATAAAATACTCTCGTTCATACTATTTACTCCCCAAGTTTCTCAGTCCAAGCCCTGTCAAAATCTCGACTGGCCTCGTCCGGGGAATCACCAAATCCAGCAACACCTTCCATTAAATCCTTACCATACAAAGCACACCACTTATCACCGTCACGGTATACTTTTGGTTTCAATACGTTAAATGGGCGCAAAAGCTCATACTCGATTTTATTTCCTGAATTCACCCTTATCCTCCTTGTTATCCCTGGTACGGAATTCGGAAGGTGTCATACGCATAATCCGGGCTATCTCTGAAAGTGTCTCCCAACCATGAACGTGCAGCGGAAGTTTCTTCTTGTTTCCCACTTTCTCCACTGCTTTATCGAGCTCGTCAGACATGGTTTTCACCGGCCCAGGCCATGATTAACTCCACTGCCGCAGCATATTTTGCTTTGTAGTCTTGGTTTTTCGGGTCCTTAGTTGAAGCCCTGAGGGCTTCGAAGGTGTGCTCATCGATCCCTCCCCACTGGCCGATTATGTAACGACCGAGTTTATCCCGTTCAATTAGATTACGATGCGCAATTTCAGCAAAAAGCATGAAGAACTCAGCCATATCCCGCTGAAATTTACCTGTAACCTCAAGAAAATGGTCCCTATCTTGTTCAAACAGATTTTTACCAGCGGCTTTTTCAATCACTCCAACAATACCGTCAACATCTTCATATTCATTTAAACTTCCAAGTGCATGTCGCATTCCGCAGTATTTATCCACAGCGGCCTGGTATATTTTGGCCTTTTTATAATCGCCGCTATTCTCAAGAATTTCCTTCTCTCCCCTTTTGGCTTCAATCTCGATCTCTTTGGCAGCCGCCCGCATGAAAGCAGCCAGCAGGCTGTCATCGAGCTTCGGAACAGGGTTGCGCACCGCATGCTTCTTGATCACCAGCTTATCGCCATGGGGAACCATGAGGCCGGCGCCGACAGGTAACTCATCAACCAGAAATACTTCTTTCGGGCCGGCAAACCAAAATTCGTGAAAACATTCCTGGCACCATTTATGTTTCGCCGGGTTTTGCAACTCACGGATAAAATCGCCCCGGCTGACCTTGATTTCAATGGCTGCCCTGGTCAATCCTTTGGATGGCCAGAGCGAGAACACCGCAGCGTCAATATGGCGGTTGGTATACATGCCAGTCCCATCGGGCACTTCGAAAAGTGTCACATGATCAGGGGGACCATAGCGCATGCGGATCATATTGGCAATATCCTTAGAGGTTAGATCAAGCATCCGCATCTCCAGAAAGTTCCGGCGCTGTGATTTCGCTCGTTAATGGTTCCACTGCAGGATTAATCCAGCGCTTCGACTCGTAATCATATTCAAGGCCGTCTTTCAGGCGTTCCAGTGTGTCTTTCAGGAGTTCGATAAACTTCTCCGGGCCTCCGTACTCGTCAATCACCCTGTGGGCATCCTTCTGCGCAGCATCCAGATCCACGCCATGGCCAACTTTCAGCCCTGTCTTTTTCTCCGTGACGTTCCAGTCCCCGTCATACTCATGGGCAAATAGTTCAATCTCAGCACTCCCGAATGGGAAGATTGTTTCAGGATATTCACGGTCATTGTCACGGGATAATGGCTCGTTATCATGCTGAGTGCGGATGAAATAGAAACCGTTATTTTGCACTTATTCGATCCTCCCGATATTGATTCCCTTCGCTCTGGCTTCTTCTGCCCATTCATACCATCCGATTTTCAGCTTTAAAGTTTCCAGCATTTCAGCCCTGAGCGCCGGGTCCCATACTCTCCGGTCTAAAACATCGTGGTGATAACAACACAAGTGGGCCAGATTTCTTGAGTTGTTGATTATCTTCTCGGCGTCTCCATTCCGTCCCCCGATCCCGCGATGGATGATATGGGCATACTGGAGGCCTCGCCAATCCTTACGACGACACTCCAGGATTTCACAACTATCACCGGAGCGCAGCCGGACTTCGATCATTACCGATTCAGGAATTTTTGACATCAGTCTCCTTTAACCCAGAGAACCATCGGCAAATAGTGATATCCCGGCCCTGGTGAAGTCCCTTTTTACAAAGAATCGTAGTATCTCGGTTCCAGCAGGTTTTGCATTTACCGGTTAAAATTGCCTCTACAATTTCTGGTTTATTTTTAGCTTTTTTCATCTCGTCAGTACTCCTTGAATCTCCGTCCACATATCAGGAGTCCATAAATAGACCTCAGCGCCGGTAGACATCAAGTCCGTCAGCCAGAAGTATTGCTCAGGGGAAAGATCGCCGGTTTCGCCCTTCAACTCTGCGAATATAAGCCGGGAGCCTTTCACCAGCACTAGGTCAGGCCAGCCGGCACCGTCGCCCTGGACAGCCGTTGCCCATTCGCCGCGCCGATTCATCCCGGCCCGGAAGTGCGCCACGGTCCAGTTGTAAAGATGCGCCAGCTCAATGATCTGGAGAAGTAAGTCGTTCTCGGTCATAGATCACTCTGAATTTAGCCGGGTCCGCTGCATTGAGTATTCCACCAGGGCCAGGTTCACGTTTATGCCCGTTGCCGTTGGATTTTTGACCGTTCTTGAACAATGCAGCGTCGATATAATCAAGATGGCTGCCGGCCGGGCAATTAGATGCTGTGTCCCAGATTACTTTCAGGATATACCCGGTATCCTTGCCCTTTTTCCCGTACATGCCGGCAAGTCGGCCGCCGCACTTCTGCATGTCAATATCAGGGGCGTTTGAGTGCAGCTTCTTGAAAACAGTTACGAGAAAGGCTATAGGATCGGAATACGCATCCATTGCGTTCAAATAATCAGGAAACGTATAACAGCAATCCAGCGGGTTAAAAGGCGGCTTGCCGCCATTGTCTTTTGATATAGTGTCTTTTGTAGTGTCTTTTGTTAGTGTCTTTTGATTAGATATATGTAGGCCATTATCACTTTTGATAATTTCCGTTGTCACTTTTGATAATAAATTGTTATCACTTTGGACAATGGTATTGTCAGAATTGACAACGTTATCACTTTGGACAATGACCCTGCCAAACGGTACCCACTGGTCGAAGTCCTTCTGTAGTGAGTATTGCCCGTTATCAGTTTTGATAATGTTATGCGTTGTCAGTTTTGATAATGCCCGGCAGATATTGGGCTTATCCAGGCCAGTCAACTCCGTGAACTGGTCAAGTGTGATAATATCGGCCTTCTTGTTCCAGCCATAGGTCTTGCGTACAACGGCGTCCATCACCTGCCTAACCTCACCAGGGATGCGGAAACGGCAGAGTTGCTCCATGATCTCCGTAGCGATCTTGATATGGCCGTTCTCAATCTGCGGGTTAGCCATAAATTAACTCTTTTTATTAAGCGGATTATCCTGCCGAGCCAATAATTGTTTTTCGACTTCCTTATTTTTTAGTAAATCGTTTAAGACGTTGGGCAAAGAAAATATTGACTCAAGAGCGCATAATTCACCGTAGAGAAAAAGCTGTTTCAATCGTTGTATCATCAATGATTCAATCTGTGGTCTATCTTCAATCTCTAAGGAATGACAGGTCTCGCATAATGTGACCAGTAAATCATCGGGATACTCCCATGGGTCTTTACCGGGCAAGTAAATTCTGTGATGAACTGCAAGGGTTGATTCATTGTCAAAACATGCTTGACAAGTCCATTCATCCCTCTGCAAAATTTCCAAGCGTTTCTTTTGCCAGCGCGGGTCCCTTAATTTCGCTGCATATTCAGATTTCATACCAAATTCTCCTTTTTTCCTCCCATCATATCAGATGCCTTTACCTTCTCCCTTCCAGTCCTTCTCTAATTGATAGGCAGCCGCTTCCTTAGTGGGGAATTTATCCTTTGAAGCATTCCAGCCTGCGATCTTCACGACCACCCCGATATGATCGATCTTCCCCTCGGTGAAGATTTTCCATTGACCGTGCATGCCTTTCTCGATTCTCATTTCGACCCCAATATCGCCAGTACCAGCGCTTTAATCATTGATTCGCCTCGAAAAATGCTCTCGCAAAACGGGGGGGGGTAATTGAGCGTATCTCTTTTGTACGGGCTGACTTGCCGCCTGTGCGCATAATTTGAGGCGCATATCTGTCGCCATTAGCAGCGGTCACGTATCCCGGCTCGACCGGATTCTTTATTGGCAGATTAAATTGTCCCCATAAGCAAGTACGCTTAGTGTAGGGATCGCCATAGTCGCAGGGATTAAAGATCAGTTGTGGTTTTCCGAGCCAGCGACCTAACTTTCCAACGGGATTTTCAAGCGCCCACCAAGCAGGCTGTGCTACAGCAATAATTCGCAGGCAGGCCATCACTATGCCCATTGAATCAATAGTACGGTTATCCATATCCTTCAGCAGCCAATATTGAGCACCAGATACGGCAAAATCGGTACACGGCGGAGCTGCTAAGATACCATGGACATCGGGCGGCGGCTCATACGTCCGCACGTCCTGTGCAGGCAGCGTGACAAGACGGCAGTCATACCCAGCCTGCGCATAAGGGGCGCTCCAAGCACCGGTCCCGCCACAAAGATCAAGAATGATCTTAGGCATTTATCTCCATAGGCAGCGTTACCAGCATGATTCTCTTCCGCGCCATCTCACAATATTTTTCAGATGTATCGATATAGATAGACTTCCGGCCCAGTTCTTTGGCTACCTTATTTGTCGTTCCACTTCCGCCGAACGGGTCCAGGACAACCGGTTTGACTACATCGGCGCCGCATTTACAGGATGGCTTCCAGCCCAGGGTTACAGTTTCATTGGTATATTCGCCGCCGGTCTCTCTCGCCTGTTGCCGCAGTAACGCCAATCGGTTGGCTGTCGTTCCTTTTTCATAAGCTGACCTCGTATTTGCATCTTCCCGGTTTGATCGGTGAATAGTTCCATGAGCACCCGTATCGATATCCCACCCGGATGGGATTTTTTGCGCAGATCCCGGAATTACAGTTTTAACTACCCGCACCCACGGCTTGCCGCATTTAGCGCAGTTTCCTTTTTCTGAGGTGCTGGCCAAAATGCAACGCTTTGGTATTTCTTCCGGGAAAGTGGCAAAGTGCGCATCCTTGAAAGGTTGTGTTGTGATATCCCAGACTGAGCGAATATTGCGGGAGCCGTTCGGTGTGTAATTTTCTTTGTGGTAGTAATTGAAATAAGAACCTCTCGCCTCCTGGTATGCGGCATCACCGGGGGCATCTCCCCTGTCATGCGAATTACCGCTCTGAGGTTCACGGACCGCTTCCATATCGAAGTAGTAATGGCGGGATTTAGTCAGCATCAAAATATATTCGTGCGATTCCGTTGGCCGATCTTTGCAGCTCTCCGGCATCGGATTGGGCTTATTCCAGATAATCACACTGCGTACCCACCATCCATCAGCCTGCGCAGCCAGGGACACGCGGAAAGGTATCAGACAAAGGTCTTTCGGTTTGAGTGGACGTTGTGGTATAATGGAATATGCCAATGAGGAATAATCAGAAACCATGTCCTTTATGCGGAGGCCCGATGCACCGTGAATCTCCAAGGTGCAAGAAATGCGCTTCAGCAGACCCTGAATACCGTGCAAAAGTAAGTAATTCCAAAAAGGGCAAACCGTCTTATCGGAGAACGCCTGAGACTCTGGTAAAATTACATCAGTCAAGGCTTGGGAATCTAAGCAAGATGGGGCTAAAAGACAGTGCGGAAACTCGCCAGAAAAGACGTGATTGGTGGACTCCCGAACGTCGTGAGTTATGGCGTCAACAAAATTTACAAAGGAACATGGACCCAAAATACCGTCTGCGTTTTGGGCGGCCTGGTATGTTAAATGCGAATTTTCTGAATGGTCAGGCTGTTGTGCCTTATGAAAGCGGCTGGACAAAACGCCTGAAATCGCAAGTATTAATACGTGACAATCATAAGTGTCAAGACTGTGGGTCAACAACATCTTTGCACATTCACCACAAGGACTTCCGAAAAATGAATCACGCATTAGTGAATCTAATAACACTTTGCCATGCTTGCCATTTTGCCCGACATGCGGAACACCGCCGCGCTGTGCTGAATTCGAAATCCCAGGGTTAGCGTGGTCGGGTTTATGGGCTCCACCCCCTCCATAATAAGAGTCACCTAAATTGAGCCAAACCGTCCCATCCGTTTTTAATACCCGCCTGATTGCTCTTAATATCTCGACGGTATGCTCGACGTACATATCAACGGTCGGCTCCAGGCCATAGGCGCCCTTCCATGAGCCGCATTTGATGCATTGATTTTCAACTATTGACCCCCGTTCTATCCCGGCCGCCTTATCCCTGCGGAATGATTGACCGTCACCGTTGCCGCGGTTATTGGACAATGGTTGCCACTCATGCTCGCACCCGTTATGATTGCCCCATATCAAGTCCTGGTCTCCGTCATATTTTCTAAGTCCCCAGTACGTAATCACGGGGGCGACGTTACTACGCAGTTCACCGAATCTTCTGGCAGTGAGCCAAGAATATCCAGACAGTTCCCGTTGTAAATATCTACAAACGGGTCTACGTAGTAAGGCCGCCCCGAAGGGTCACCTCCTATGTTTCGATTAGACATATCCCTCCGTATTTGCTGATACACCGCCACGGTGGTATAATAAATAGGAGGTAAAAAGATGGACGAACTTATGAAAGCTTATCTTGCGGGATGTATTGATTGCGATGGGTCTATTTCGATCAAGCGCAGCACATACCATATGAGAGCGCTGAAGGATGCCGGGCAACCTGTTTATTCTGAGCGAGTGATGTTCAAACAAGTGACACCGCAAGTTACTGAGCTTTTGAAGCAATATTTTGGCGGGTATTATCGCGTTGAAAGGCCATCCGCCAAGAACGGTAAACCATTGTATGCGTGGCAAACGACTGATCTTCAGGCAATAAAATGTATCGAAATATTGATGCCATATCTCCGTGTAAAAAAGGCGCAGGCACAACTTATCAGGGAATTGAGAACATTGAAAAACGTGCCCAGGATTAAGGTTGGCACGTTCACCATGCGCAATAGATGGGGAGCGGAGATAACCATACCGCGCCGTATTGTTGATCCTCAAATAATCCTGCAAAAGGATATCCTGTTTAGCAAAATCAAGGCTCTTAATGATGTCCGCACTACTAAGCCTATCCTGATATAGCCCGGCCAGCACTTCGAGGCAATTCCCCTGGTAGATATCGACGTAAGGATCGGTCAACTCGCTTTCCTCATCATGTCCTTATACATTTTTGCTAATCCTTCCGGTGTGAAATGAAGCTCCTGATTACCAAAATCAACGAGAGGCAGCCGTTTCTCTGCCTCATTAGCATCCGGGTTACCCATGTGGCGGATTTTCCCGACCTTCCAACTGTCGTGCCAGACATAGGCGCCAGCTTTAAGTTCTTGCTGCGGATTGAAGTCTGACGGCAGATCAACTTTCTTTCCGCCGAAGATGGCCTGCAGGATGTTTTTCTTTGGTACGGGCTCCACAACTATCATATGCCGGGGAATCTCCGAATTATCGGCGTAAGGTCCAGGCGCTTGCAGGACGCCGCCGGTTCCATCTGAAGTAATATGCAGTGCCTGATCAAGTGTATGGTCCATATGGCTGCCGTCATTCAGTACCATAGGGTTTCTTGGTTTCTTCTCAGCGGTCTGTGCTTTACCGGAAGAGTTATCCTGCCCGTCGTGAACGTTGGCCGGGTTCTTGGGACAGGCCGCCTCATGTCTATGCAGTCCCTGGTTCCCACATTCCTTTCCGCAGTATTGGCACGGAGTGGTTTTCTTTGACTTCCCATGATTGTCCCTGATGGCTTTATGTGCAGCCGTCAGTCCCTTATTTTCTTCATGGTTCGGGTTGCTTGGACAGAAACGCTCATGCATCCTGCAACTGCGAATTTTAGGGAAAGGCTCCTGACAGTAGGCACATGACCATTTACCGTCAACCGGTTCTTTCTTTGGTTTTACCCGCTTTTCCATCTTTCGAATCAGGGCGGGGGTTAGCGTGACGGGGCCAAGAGATTCCTTGATATAATCCGGGATCGCAGCTTTGAATTTATATACGACGGTTACTGTTTCCGTCTCGCAATTGTCAGGTACGGGGATTGTTATAGTTCCCATTGTTCCCTCCGCTTAAAATTTACCTTTAAAATTGATCTCTAAGCATCTGCCAAACAAGGCAACCCTTTTATCATGGAACATCAATTTCAATTGTCGCCATGCTATCCTCCATTTACCTTTTTCAAAACCGTCATTTCTCTGCAATACGTTTCGTGTTTACAACCAATGCAGTAATCGCTCGGTTCTTCACCGCAAAGGTCTTTCGGGGCCCCGTTGAGCTTCAACATCAAAGCATGCAAAGCTTCCGGCTCAATTACATTTCTGTAGGTTTCTTCGCTCATAAAATCTTAAATATTTTCAAAATCATGTAAGGTATCCCGAGTACGGCAGCTATCAGGACGACATAACCTATCAATATGCCTATCCAGTAAAGGATCGCCAGTAGTATTTCGCCCTGTTTATCGTTCATAATTTCCACCTTTGATGGGGCTGCTCTCCGGCTGATACATCGACTTTAACGGTTCACATAAGCCCCGGCTTACGCTGAGGGGCACCGGAGAGCCAACCCCGGTCCTGGCCTCGCATGTATACCGTGGGTTTCCCCTCGGCAGTGGCCACTTGAGGGTCAGGACATTTTCGGATTGCCCCGGAAGTTATTCACTGTCACCTTTGCCTTGCGAAAGGGCACTCACTTTTTACCGGGTTTGAAGTTTGATTACTCATGCAATCCGTTATCGGCCCGGCTCTCTTCTCACTTTGTCGGCTTCGAGAGATCGCCGAACAGCGGACGCGGGCCGTCTTCTAAACCCTTTCGGGTCTTGAAGCCTATTCAGTTTTTAAAGTTGGGGGACTACGCTATCGCCCAATCCCCCATGGGGCGGCCGGTTACCACTGCGTTTTTTGGGAGTCGATTCGAACCGGCAATGTCACACTCTCCCGATATTTCACCCTGAATATGGCAGGCCCCACCTCGATTAAGGCTCAATGATTCCCTTGGCTCCCGACGTAAGGAGTAACCGCCCGCGGCTTTCTGCCAAGTTAAAACAGAAGCCAGTAGCCACCTGCCCATCTATTCAGGCCTCCATCTATCACATTCAATCGTGTTTTGGTGATTATCAAATTGTCTGATTGCTTGATCATGCTCTGCCGGCGTGGCCCCACAGTCATTACAGAGATTAAGTGGCTTTTCTGTTTCAATATCTTCTGGGTCGGCAGTGGACGTTGTAGTAGTCGTAACAATGTTTGCCAATACGAGTTTTGATTTCCTCACCGGCATCCGGCATGCAGCCGGCCGGCGCACATACTTTCCTTCCTCAGCTTTCGGAAGTGGGACGCCGCCGAGGTGTTCTATTAGTTCGGTTTTGCCACCAATAACATGAGTCTCAGTCTGGACGAAACCATCTCGGTAGATTGCAATAGCCGAACTCGGCCCCGGCAGCGGTATTCCTCCCAGCTTTCTTATTAACCAGTCTTTCAAAGTTCCTCCTTATGGTGTAGTTGACGCTGAATACACACTTGGTTGATAAGATGAATAAACCGATGTGGCAGAAAAAGTGGTCGAATACCATGCGCCGGTACTTGTGAAATTTGCTGACGTTCCACTCGCGTACCATCCACCCGTTGGGACATAAATGGGCGACCTTGAATCCAATCCAGACCTGTCATATTGTGGCTTGGCAGGAGCGCCCCTTCTAAGCACATTCGGCCTCTATAACACATTGGTTAAACCAGTTTTTCATTTCCTGAGTTACGTTCGTCGTGCCTATAATATTGTTTAAGTCGTGGGCAACAATCTCGCCCTTTTTGTCTATCTGGACTACTAAAGCCATGTGTCGGCCATATTCGACAGTACGTTCTGGATAAAGAACCGCGTATAATTGCAATTCAAAATCGTTGACCTTTTTAGTATCGTGCAAAATTAACTGCGTGCCATCCTCTTGCCACATCGTTTTGAATTGTTGGATATTCATTTATCCCAACCTCGTTGTCGTGAATCTTTTTTCACTGATCAGGACACCCGGTATATTCTTGATTCCTGACTTATGCCTGGCCTTAATCTTGATCATGTCCGGACTGCAAAGATCACGTGGTACTAAATCAGGATCGACCACCAAATACTCATAGGTAGTTTTAACCGAACTCGTACTCATATTGCCTTTGACCTTACTGGCTGACTGGATTGGGGCTGCGGTGTCCTCATATTTCGGCTGGACCGGTTGATAGACTTCATCCGGTAGAATCTCGCCGGTTTCTTTGGCCTCTTCGATCTTGGCAGCGTTGGCCTTCATTTCCTCAAGGGCAGCAGCCTCGGCCTTCTTTCTGTTCTCCTCCTGCTCTTTCAAGACGGCAGCATTCCAGGCTGCAACTTTTAGCTGATAAGTAATCACGGCCTGGTCAAATATCTTGACGCCGATCTGAACACGGTTTTTAACCGGATTAAATTCGTCGTCTACAGCGTCAGCGAGGGCCTGTAAGGGGGCTTTCTTGGCCTTCCTTGCAGCCTCTAAATCCCTGCTTAAAGACTTGCCTATCCCCAGCATGTCATTGGCATCTTTGAGTTGCTCAGGGGTTTCGATAATCAGTTCGGTATTCACCCAGGGGAAGAACTCGAGCTCTGCTTTTTTAACGAGGGCTTGAAGGGGATCGACGGGTGCGTCGGCACTTCGTCCGACAACTGAAGCCCCTAATTTATCTGCTATAATTTCCGTCATGCCCGCTTCCGGGCATTTATCTATCTCCCCGATATCCTGGCCAGTCAGCATACATGCCGAGTTATCTGTGACCCTGACGGGTTTGACTTCGTAATCGCAGCCCTGGCAATCTTGCGTTAACATTTCTTCGACTCCTCATTCGCCCTGATCGCCTCCCATGCTTCATCAAGGTTCTTGACATCCTTAATGTCGGCAGTCCTTATTATTCGGGCAGCCTGGAGGATAGAGACGATCTTAGCCAGCGTCATGGTTTTGCCGTAGACATCAACTCCCCGTGCGCAGAGATCGCCGATCGATTTCAGCGGGGCGAACTTGGGGAATTCTTCATCGAAAGGATCGGGATGCTTTACTGTAGATTGCTGTGGAGCACTTTGCTGTGCGCATTGCTGACCGCCCTTTAGATTCCTTGAGATGTTCTGGATGGTCAGGCCCATCTCGGTGCCCAGGTTGGTCATGTTGGGCTGAAAATACCGGTCTGAATCCGTGTCGAACATCTGGATGCGGCCCTGAATATGAAGGTCGACAAGCGCCCGGAAGACAGTCTGAGCGACCATTAGCTCATCGTTGCGCACCCATTGTTTGCCGACGGCGCCGCCTTTTTTCTCTCCCCAGATACACCATGTTCCCTCTTTTTTACCGGGTCTGATTTCGCTATCGGGTATTTCATCGCCCATCTTCATTTCTCGATAGGCCGGCATACCCCGCATTGTCCCGTCACTCATTTGTACTGCGACTTCCCAGAAGGGAGTCATTTTCCCTTCCCACTCTTTTGTTTTGGGGATTGCACTTAATATCTTTGCCATATTTTCTCCTGGCAGATTTGGGAGTACTGCCGTTCCCCTAATTTAATTTCGCTTTTACCCTGACCGTTCTGATCAGGTTATAAATCTCTAATGCAAGCCGGCAATCTTTTACCGGATCGTTTGAGTTCCACGCCATGATCATAATTCCACCGGTTCCGCTGTAT
>Ga0172381_10000801_pt1 | contig 39104 bp, 53 predicted proteins | sample Leawel6488metaG_FD_119754 | JGI IMG/M metagenome (GOLD analysis project Ga0172381, IMG submission 119754) | Leachate microbial communities from a municipal landfill in Southern Ontario, Canada - Leachate well 64-88 metaG | ecosystem: Engineered > Solid waste > Landfill > Unclassified | place... | reverse complement strand
GTCCGGGATTCTGTCTCGGCTTCGGTCGGGGCTTCGGTCCGGGATTCGGTCATGGCTTCGGTCGGGGATTCGGTCCTGGAGTCGGTCCGGGCTTCGGTCATGGCTTCGGTCCGGGATTCTGTCTCGGCTTCGGTCGGGGAGTCGATCCGGGCTTCGGTCATGGATTCGGTCATGGATTCGGTCTGGGATTCGGTCTGGGATTCGGTCGGGGCTTCGGTCGGGGCTTCGGTCCGGGATTCTGTCTCGGCTTCGGTCGGGGCTTCGGTCCGGGATTCGGTCATGGCTTCGGTCCGGGAGTCGGTCTCGGCTTCGGTCGGGGCTTCGGTCCGGGATTCGGTCATGGCTTCGGTCCGGGAGTCGGTCTATGGGCAGCACGATGCAGGATGGCTCTCATTTTATGATTTTTTTGCAGAGGTTTGCGGATTAAAAAAAACGATAGAACCTCTGCAACCGTTTATAATTATTGCTAAATCGGCCGGATGGTGGCTGCCCTGCGAAAAAATATGTTTTATCAGCGAACGCCACAACATCCTGAAAATGCTGGACAAACAGCTGCATTGTGACGGCGGCCCGGCGCTGCAGTATCCGGACGGCTGGTCAATTTGGGCGCTGAATGGAGTTCGCGTCTCGCAGGAAATAGCTGAAACCCTGTGGAACGAGCTCGACCCACGGTTAATATTGAGCGAGAAAAACGCGGAGGTTCGTAGAGAGATCGTCCGCAAAATCGGCATTGAAAAGGTCTGCCATGACCTCAACGCAACGGCCATTGAATCCGGTACCGATCAAACAGGACTGCCCTGTGAGTTGATAAGCCTCAACCTTGGTGATGGAAGGAAAAGGCCATATATAAAACTAATCAACCCATCAATCGGTACCTATCACATAGAGGGAGTTCATCCAGATTGCGACACGCTTGAAAAGGCGTTCAAATTCCGGAATGGAACTTCGGAAAAACCGATAATTATAACATAGGAGGTTTTAGTCATGGAACTATTCATCGTTTACTTTATTGCCGGTTCGTTAATTTGCATACCTTTTGGATTGTTATGGTTCTGGAAAGTTAATGAAGTTGGTATACTAGATAGAGAGATTACAGTCTATAATGCTCAGAAAGCTGAACTCCAACTAAAAAATCCAAACGGAGGATTCGTTGTTATCAGAGATAAAGAGGTGCTCGGAGTATGGCAAACAAGGGCAGATGCGTTGAGGGCTGGGATTCAAAAATATGGAAATGTTTCGTTTTTGGTTAAGGATATTTTTGAAAGTCCACCTATACCACGTTATTGAAAAGTTTATCAACAGTAGTATCACTTATAATACAAGAGGTTTTATTATGGAATCACTCATCCTTTGCTTGTTGACCTATGTTATCGGTTTAATCGTTGGCTGGCTCTGGTTCGGGGCCGCCGCGAAAAACGCGAAGTACAAAAACGAAAGGGAGGAATAAAATGTCCGGCGCGATAGCAAATCCTGATACGATAATCGAAAACATGTCCTTGCGGTTTGAAAAGCCGATCATCTCCTGCCCGATATGCGGGGCCTCAATGGTTGACATCGTGGGCCTTCGCCATTGCCCGAAACATGAATTCGAGCGGAAACCCCTGAAACCATGGAGGCCATCATGAAACACACGATCAGGCATAAAAACGGCGGTGGCGGACAGAAAAGGTCGCGCCTGTTTGCACAAAACTTGAACAAAAGTCCCTCATAAACTGATCTCCCTCGTTTCTGTGTTTTTATTGAAATCAATCTAATCTCCTTATATTCAAGGCGTTATAGGAGCATGGAAATTCAAATGTAGATTTTCCATTGACTAAAAGTTTTGTTCACCGGATATTTCTTGGCAAAAGGTCGGAAAATGACTTCTGCCTTTTTTATTTATCGTCATGTTAGTAACATTGGAGGCAATAATGGTTTTTGAACGGCAACTCGACTTGATCGAACGTAAAAAGCGGCTTGGGTGGACCAACCGGGAAGTTGCTAATATTCTGGGAGTCTCTCCAGGAGTTGCTTCGTCGAAATTGAACGGCTTTATCATACTCACTGCCAATGAGCGGCGGCGGCTTACGCAAGCCTTTGATGAAGCCGAAGAGAAGCAGGTATCATGAAGCCGCTACCCAGGAAACTTCACCGGCACGGCGTTTTTTACGAACAGGTGCGGCGGACAGAAAAGGTCGCGATGTATTCGCTTCGTTACACACCCGTTGGGCCCATAATCGGCTTTGACGTGTTCAGGGTACTTACGAGAGGGGAAAGGGTCGTTAATGGGAAAACCTTGCCAATGGGTGAGCGATTCCCGCCGGATTCTGCCTTCGGTGTTTCTGCATGGGTCCGACTGCTCAAAAACGGTTGTCGCAAAAGTGACGCCGGTCGATACCTGCACATGGTACGATGCCGCCGTGGCCACGGTCCCCCACCCGGTCTTTCCTCGAAATAACGCAGTTTCCCGATTGATAAAAGTGTGAAGTACTGTATACAGTAGCCATACAGTACTGGTTTATTATCGTTTCCTTTGTTGGGTATTTTTTCTCACGTAAGCCGTGAAATAAACCCTCTCAAAGGAGACTTTTCATGCCCGACCCCATTCTCACCCGTCTCGACTCCATCGAGAAGGCGCTCACTCAAGGAGACCGGCCCCTGACTTTCCGGGAAGCCGCCGGGTACCTCGACTGCTCGCTGTCGTATCTCTACAAGCTCACTGCCGATGAGCGGCGGCGGCTTGCGCAAGCCTTTGATGAAGCCGAAGAGAAGCAGGTATCTTTTATTTCTCACGTCGTTCTTTCTCAGCTTCGCATTCCCGGAGCGACCTGTAAAACTCTTTGAGCCATGCCTTGGTGACGATATACGTGTTGGTATCAGCCGGGTTTCTTGCTATCGTCATATCCGTTGGAAGGATCAGCAGGTGTGCAGCCTGCCTTTCGCAGCTTATCGAACATAGCATTAACAGTGTCGAGATCGCCATTAACCAGCGCATCGTTAATCCTTTCAAGGTCTGCTTTTGACTGTTCTTCCGGAGACTGCCCTGAACCCTTTTGCTTCAAATACAAAACAATGGCGGTGACAACCCCTGCAAGAAGAGAAACGATTGCCCCCACCAATTCCATTATTTGCCCTTGATGAGCTTATGGATGATACCGACAACCGCCGCAACAATACCAACAACCTGTATCGTTACTTCGATGTAGTGCGTTACTGAGGCCTCATCAACGGCAGGCACCTTCACCCCGAACAGAGCGAGCACGGAAAAAACCGAAAGAATGGCAGCCCCAATCGCTGTTTTCTTACCGTTCAGAAAATTCAATAATGCCTGCATACCGTATTCCTTTCGTTTGTCCGGTATCACCGAAACGTTTATAACAGTAAACAACTTAAAGAACCGCGCTAACGCATTTTAAGGCACCTTAAAGGCCGAATAGTTTCCAGCCCACATAAACCACCCCGGAACAATTATCCTCAACCCTGGTGCTGTTTCTGCCCCATACGGCCCTTTAAACACCCCTTATTTCAACCATGACACGTTCTGCATCCACGAACTGTCCGAAAAACATCTTTGAACAGGCTATTGGGATGGTAAGACACCCCGCCGAACCACTCAATGCTTCGTTAGCTGCAGTCGCCGGGTCGTCGTCACGGTAGGCGGTATGTACAAAAACCGCTTTTATGACGTGCCTGCCGCCATGATTCATGTTCGGGAAAGCCGCTGCGATTTCTTTCCCGTCCTCAAGAAGAATACAGGGCCCGAATTTTTCATGCTTCCTTATGAATGTTCCATGATAATTTCCAAGGGCCGTCATTCCGTATACAAGGTCATATGTCTTGCCGGTACCTGGTTGTCTTGCGTTCGGACCTGTACGACATTGGAATTCGCTCATCAGCCGCGAATCGTAAAACGTGCGGACAAGATCGCCGAAAATATCTTCCCCGCTTACCGGTGATCTGCGAATAAACGATATGATTTTCATAGTATCATCCAAGGTGAATATACCGAAAAAACAGCGCAATTATCGCCGCTAACACGGTGGTTCCAAGTACGCCGACTATCCGTTTTACGAGCTTGTGTCCGTCCTCCAACCGGTTCACGCGCCCCACAAGTCCCGGTTTATCAAGCGTACCGACAAGATGGTCGTGGATTTCCCGTGTGAGTTGGGCTGTTTCCATGATGTCTTTTTCGTAATAGCAGTGTTCTAAACGGCACGGTTCCGATGTTGTCATATGTTTACGTAGTAGAATCTTGGAAAATCCCGTGTCGGTTGCGTGTATACGCCGTCCCCTGTCCAGAGGGGTACATCGCCAACCCACGGATAAGCGTAAAAATTGCACGTTATGTCATCGCCCTGTGTGAGCGTTGCCGCACTCATGGATTTCACCCATGCCGTTATAGGTATGGGCCATGTCGGTTCCTGTACGGTTGTCGGGGCGGTCACAATTTCGGTTACGGTATTTGAGTGCTGATCAGCCGCCGTAAATTTCATGCAGGCGATAGAGCGACCCTGTGAAACATCACCGGTTCCTGCACGAGCCATCAGGTCAAACGTGCTAGCTGAAATTATTTCTTTATTGCAAACAAGCCAGTTGCCGACAGGCCACTGATATTCCGCTGTGCTGTTATTGGTGACCGTGCCGCTGTATTGGGCTGTTGCGGTCCCCTGCGTGTAAAACCCGGCTGCGATTGCCACGGTCGGATCGGTCCCGCTGTTTTCCTCCCCTGCCTTGTCCTTTATGTACAGGTAATCCGACAACACGACACGGACCGTGAGTGTGGTCCCGTCGAGCCGTTCATCGTTTGTGATGGCGGTAGGAATTTCGGAAGGGACGAGCGTAGACAAACTAACATCGCCGGTCCAGACGCTTGATGCGTCCGGCAATCCTGTGGTGTCAGTGACGACCAGAAACGCGCTCCCGGACGATGACGGGCCGTATACTACGGCCATCGCGCCGGTAACGGCCTGTGTCATTGTTTCGCCGTCTGTAAAAGCTGCCGACAGAGCGCCGCTGATTCGGGAACCTTCAAAGGGAACACGCAGAGGAATTGTCCCGTACAGCGTCCGGGTTATGGTTGTCGCTTCCCCGGTCACGTCAAATCCTTTTGACACAACGGTAAAAACCACCTTCGCGGTCGAGGGGTCGTTGTTCGTCCCAAGCCCCATCGCATAAGTGCCGCCAGGTGCAAGTCCTTCAATATCGATTTCTGCAACGCATCCTTCGACGGACGGCGGAACAGTAGAAGGTATACGAACGGCCAGTATGTCTCCAGTCGCGGAAATGCATATTGAAGCGGACAATAAAAGTATTGATAGAAACAGTCTCATTGATTACCCGTCCCCACCTTTCCCGTATTCCACCATTGAGGAATTTTGTATAATTCAGTTGGATGATATTCATAATACAATCTTACCGCTTCCGGTAGTCCGAATAAATCAGGAGTGATCGTTCCCGCCCGTTCCGGCAGAGGTATAACGGGCTTTGTTCCTTCGCCTTTTGAGGCAAGCGAAAGCTTTGAAAGGCCCCTTTCGTATCTTGATCTTGAAGGAGGGATGTCGGTTTTAGTCAAAGGCCCATATCTCGGCAATAGCGGCGGAGGCTCAAATTTTCGTAGCGCGTCAAGATCAGAAGCCGACGGCAGTCGTTCGCCAAGTCCGTACAGCTTTTCCAACCCCTCGCCGGACCTTATCAACGGTCGAGAAGCTTTTGCGGCCCCGGTAGCTAACGCGCCTTTGCTCTTTCTGACCAATTCAAACGCGCCTATCCCGGTCACGGCGGGGATATTCCCATGGAGTGCGGCCATGAGCATTCCATGCGCGGCGGCAATGTCGCCCACGCCCATGAAGTTTTCACCCTTCGCTTTTGCCGCAGCGTCACCGGCGATTTCCTGCAAAGTGATCATTTTCGATATTTTCCGGTTCAACGCATGCGCTTCAGGGACCTCGTCTCCAAACGAAAGAAGGTTCTTATAGTACAAGGAGCGCGCGGCAGCCTTTTCAAGAATGACGTCATCGCTGAATTTTCCGCTTGCAAAAGGATCAAACTCCTGCCGGATTATTTCATTGATCCTTGGGATGTCTGAAACATCGACATTATCAAAAAGGGCGTATTCTTCCGTTTTCGGGTTTATTTCTTTCCCAAAACCCCTTTTACCAAGCGCCCGCCTGATTTTATCAAAAACGTCATCTACCTGCCGTTTTTTAAGCTTTGCGAAGCCGGGTATTTCCGAAGTTTTAAACGCTTCGCTTAATTCATCCACCTGATTTTGAAGGGAATGGGGTTTCACCCTGCCGCTTTCCACATAAGACGACAGAATATTTTCTCTTTGAGAAGTGAGGTCGTCTATCCTATTCGGGATATCGACGTCATAAGCTTTTTCCGGATTTGCCGACAGCTTTTCCTTATACCAGATATCCGCCAGTTCTCTCTGAGCGCGCAATTTATCCGGTGCAAGGTTCCTACCGCGCCTCTCTTTCATCTTCCACGATTTAAGCATGCCGGTTTTTGATCCACTTTCAAGGCCCCTGCCAAGCCCTTTCAATGTTTTCCCGACGCCCAAAGGGAGAAACGCTCCGCCTAATGTCGCGGCGGCTTCAAGGTTGGTTCTTGAAGCTTCATCCCCACCGGACAGCCTGCTCATCAAGCCTTCGTACCCCCTGCCTATTCCTTGCAGAGCAGGGTTTACCACCTTCTCATAAGGGACCCCGCCCATGACCCTGTTTGTCATGCCCGCCCCAAGCTTGATCGGCGTAAGCGCCACATCACCGGCAACGTTAACAAGCCCGGCGGCGGTCCTTCCAACCCTTTCCGGAACAGAAGCGGCTTCATATCCCAACCGTTCGGGGAAACTCCCTTTTCTGTCAAGCCCGGTCATCCCGCCAAGCGTTGTCGGAGCTTGAAACGCCTTATATGATTCCGCTTTATCGATTTCAAACGGAGAAGAAAGAATACGCGGGATGTCCGTTTTAAAGTACTCTTTCTGGTGCTGCAAATATGAAACAGGCTTGTCGGGATTTTCTGAAATATCGTCCGCGTATCCTTCTCCGTCGTCCGCGTACCCTTTCCCTCCGGCCATCGCTTCAATTTCAAGTAGTTCCAGTTCTTGTTCTTTTGTAAGCGGCATATTATCGTATCCCAAGCAATTCTTTATACCTTTTTTGCTTTTCCGGAGACAACCCGTTAAACTGTTCTTTCGTAAGGTTCCCTATTTTTACGCCTGAATCGTCTCTTTTTTTCCAGTCTCCGCCGGGATCGACGATTTCCCCGTTTTTATCAAATGTCGGCTGAATCTTAAATCGTGGACTTCCCGCTTTTATCCATTCAGCATGATCTTCCGGATCGATTCCATAAGACATCGCGATATCTTTCAGGTCTTCAACGGCGACGGCTTCCTCTTCCGGATCGAGCTTGAGCCGCGCCATTCTTTTCGCGAACGCCGTAAATCTTTCATATTGTTTCTGTTTTATCTGATTGTTCGCAACAGCCATTTCGGCCTGCACTGTTTTCCTGATTCTGTCGACGAATTTCTGTTGGCCCATTCCCTTCGGATCATTCGTAAGCCACTGTTGGACCATCGCGACATTTCTTCCTATGGACTTCGGAATAATCCCCTGAATCAACCTCTCGGACGGGATATTACTTCTTGTTATAAGCGAATATAATCCGGCGGCAAGATCGACCATTTCGGCGTTATAAGGGTTCCCGCCGGGGACGCGGTTTACAAGTGCCTCAAGGGCCTGACCGCGCGCCTCGGTAAAATATAGCTTCGCAAAAGTGTTGTTGGTCGCCCTTGTGGGGTCAAGATCGGAAGAGGCGTCCTTGATAATATCGCTCGCCTTTATGTCCCTTCTTGCCTGGGCATATTCCGATCCTCTTGGATTTTCCCTTGCCGTCCTTGCCTGATTTTCTTTTGCATACTCTCTATCGAGATCGTCCCTCATGTCCCTGTATGCTTCACCGGCTGTTTTGGGATCATCAAGCGAAAGTATGAAATCGATTTTCGGCTTATAGTCAAAACCAAGCGGGCCCGTTTCCGGGAAATCACGCGCCTGTCTATGAATTGCCGAAAGAACTTTTCCCCCTTCCTCTCTTTTTATGTCCCAGTCAATACCGGCAAGTCCGGCCGCCGCGCCTGCCGGGTTTATGATCGCTTCTCTGGATAACAACCCCCTTTTCTCATATAATCCGCCAGGGACGTCTGATTGTAGATGTTGCGGCAATTGGGTGGTTTTCGTTCCAACCGTGTTACCATCAAGGCCGTCAAACGCTTGCGTAAGCTGCTCTTCAGTCGGAGGGACATCCGGTTCCGTCTTTTGCGGACGCTTCCCCTGTCCGGCAAGCAAGGGTATGCCCGCATTTATATTTTCAGCGGCGCTTATCGTCCCGGAGTTGTTCGATATGGAGTTGTATATTCGTTTATTGCTTTCAAGAATTTCCCTCAATCGTTCATTTTCAAGGTCCCCTGATTCGAGCTTAAGCCGTGATTCCTGCCCGGCGCGCTCGCTTTCGGCCCTTCTCATTCCAAGCAGCTCATCCAGCCTTTCCTGCTCTTTGCGTTTCCGCTCTTCCTCGGCTTTCTGTAATTGATATTCTCTCCAATTTTTTGCCCCGGCGGACAACCCTTCTCCAAGACCTGCCAATATTGCCAATGCGTTATTTGCCATAGCTGTTCCTTATGCTCCCGTAACCGACGCCGATGAGGCCGACCCGCCGAGAAGAGAATTTCTCGCGCTTCTACGCGCCGCGTCATACATTGCCTGCCGTCTTTGCGCAAGCATCATCTCTATGCTGCTGAGGCCAAGGGTGCGGTCTGTTTTATATTTATCCATAGCGGTCGAGCGCGTGGCTATATCACGTTGCAATTGCAGCTGCTGCTGAAACTCCTTTTTTCTTTGCTTTTCTTTTTGTCTATCGGAAATAGCATCGAAAATGCCTTTTATTCCTGTCCCTACTCCTCCTATCACCGCCCCAATCGGTCCTCCGGCGGCACCACTGGCGGCACCACCGGCGGCACCACCGGCGGCACTCGTTCCACCGCTGGCTGTCAATATCGGCAACATATAATTTTGCGTGTCTTGACTGAACTGCGCTAACCATGCAGGATTTATCGGCATATTATTCCCCTTTTTTATAAGACTTCGTGGCTTCGTCCCACACATAACCGTTGGGAGTAAGCTTCCGCGCCGTCTTGAGATCGTTGTATTTATTCCCGATGTGAATAGGATATATCGTGCTGCCATCCTCGCTCACAACAAATTCCTGCGGGATATTCAGCCCTTCAACCATCACTACCATCGTTGTATAATTACCCGGAGGAATATAACCAAGGTCTTTAACCGATATTTGTGACTGGAAGTTGACTTTTTGCCCATCCGTAAAATGTACCCGCTGAGAAGGATCGCTCCAATTGGTGCTCAATAAAAGGTCTCCGTTCTTATCAATCGTCGCAAGGGAAGGAGTACCGGTTGTAGACGCAAGATTACCAAATGTCATCGAATCAGGGGCCCAGCTCTCTATCGGCTCATTATTCGAGTCAAGACCATAGGTGGACTGGTTGTAAAAGTCATAGAACTGTTTAAGGCCTTCAGCAGTCAATGATCCGTCGGCATTGACCATGTCGGGGTGCGAAAGTCCATACTGATATTTCATGTCATTAAACGCATCGTCCATTGCTTTCTGTATGGCATCAGGATCAGGCGCATTGAATGTTATCTGTTCATCGGAACCGAGCGTTTTATTGAGGGTGGTTATCGTTCCCTGAACAAAACTTCGATAAGTGTCGCCATCAATGGCTCCGCTTTCAAATAAAGCTTTCACCTGCGCCATATCGACGCCATGCTGCTCAAGCAAAAGTTCGACACGCTGAAGCTCCCTGTTTTGCGCATTTTCATACGCTTGGAATTCCTGTTGAGAAGACTGTAATGCAAGCGCATGTTCAAAATCGCCCTCTCGCAGCGCCTTGTCGATTTCTCCCTGATTGTTCTGCAATGCCGTCTCATACCCGAACTGTTGGGCGTCACGTTCCAGCGTATAACGCGCCTGAATACCCATGATCCTGATTGTATTTTCCGTATCGTTGTTCGCTTTGGCGGTTGCAAGCTCACTGTTCAGATACGCCATGTTCTTTTCGAAATCTTCAGCGCTGACTCTTTCCCCTGTTTTCCACGCTCTCTCGATATCCGCCTGTGCCGCTTCAAAAGTTCGCTCTTCGGTCCCTTCACCCGCGCCAAGCATTGAGACAAGATTAGCTATTCTTGTGGCCTCATTTGCTCCTATGGTCGAACTGGTTTCACGTCCGCCGGTAAGCGCATTCATCAGATTGGTCTGGCGCTCCGTCATCTCCTGTTCATTGAGATCGGATTCAAGGGTTGCACGGTCGGCCTGTGTATCAAGGATGTTTTTAAGAAATTCGCTGCGGAGTTCTCCGGACTGGGAGGTGTCGCCAAGTTGTTGCCGTACCGCTTCCTGGGCGGCACTTCTCCGGCGGTCAAACTGTTCAAGCTGATTTTGCTGATATGCGCCATAGTCTTTGCCCAGATCGGGGTCTTGAAGATAATTTGAAGCTACCTGCAGTAACTGGGCGTCGAGCGGATTTGCCTGCTGTCCCACCACTGCCTGTCTCCCGGCCTGTAATACGCTTTCCTGTGTTTGCGGCTGATTCTGTGGAGCCGTTACCGGAAGATACGAATCATAGGATGATTCGGTCATCATGGATTGGTTGGCCGGAGAACCGGTGGCGGCCCCTGATTGATTGATACCCCCGGCGGCGTCGGAAGCTGAGGGAGCAACCGGACTATTCGGTTTTGTCGCTGACGATGTCCCTATGATTGCCATATTTGTCCTTTTTAAGTTTTACCCGTCCTTATACCGTCACCCACGACGCGCCATTGTAGCGCTTCAACATCGCGGGAACGAAGTTTTCTCCATTGTATACCATGAGAGGTTTTTCGACGAATGAATAACCTGCCAGAGCCGCCATCTGCTCCGGGGTCAAAACCGTATCTAAAATTGCAAGTCTTCTCATTTTGACTGCCACAAAATTTATATGTGCGCCCATGTTTCTGCATCCGATGTAGAAACTGTTCGTTATTGCAACGCTCAAATCCGGGAGATTACCGGCGACCTGTACGCCGTTTATATAGGCCTTGTTTCCGGCAAATCCCACTATGCCGCTTGTAACACGGGGCGGCACGTTCAATCCCACCCCGCTTCCATTTAAAAATCTACAGAAGAGGTCGGAGTTGTTTGGTTGAATCATGAAATATTTACCGCCGTAATTGCCGCAGCCGAACAGAATACCGTCATTCGTGAGGTCGCTGAATTCACAAATAACACTCCAATTCTGTGTTGCCGGTATCAACAAAGTATTAAAAAGAGACTGGTTCGTTCCGTCAAATATCCATCCATCATCTGCATTCCATCCAGGGGCTGAAGCGGTGCCGCAATCATAAGTCCCCGGATTGGCGAGGTTGACGTAACTTGCTGCTTGCGAAGCAGCGCCTTTTGCCGCATAGGCGCACTTGTAATTTGCAGGGTTTATACCGCCGACCTGCCACCAATTCGGGTCTTCCCACCACGCCGATTGTACGCAGACCTTGACAAGACTGCCGGAGGAGGGCTCGTCGGCACCTATGCTCCACGGGGCGGAGCGGGTGTCGCCGTCGATGTCGAAATTGAACGGATAGTACGAATCAGAGGACAGGTCTACGCCGTGGTCCAGCGCGCCGGTGTCATTGGACTGCAAATGATAATCGTGGTTGACTGCATCAACGAACGAGAACGTCTGCGAAACCCGGTCGTGCGTGTTTCCTTCGCCATCGACCGTATAACCGATAGCGGCATTGTCGGTTGAATTGTAATCGGTACCGGCGGCGAAGGTGCCCGAAGCGGGGGTTGTGCAATTGTAAAGCACGTTGTTCTTCGCTATAATCGGAGCGGTATCATTGAGTGCAATACCGTTAGTACATCCGGAAATAACGTTGTTGTAAACACAAAAACTTCCGTATGTATTGTTGAGGTAGATGCCATTAATAACGCCATAGATGATATTATTGATCACTATCGGATGGGCTTGTGTGCCTCCTGTACTTATACCTCTTCCTAATATTTCACCGGATGCCGGTTTAATAATGCAACAGCACAATATTTGAAACCCTGTTTGCGACCCCTGAATAAAAAGTCCAGACGATGAGCCCGATGTTCCCGTATACTCTATCTGTAAACCATGAAAAATTATATTGTTTACTAACGTTGAAATTGCATAGTTTGTTGAACTTCCGGATAACGTGTACGCTCCTGTTGCCGCCCATTTCCCAGAATGTCTTTGGGGTTGATTGCATTCGGCCCCGGTATTGTGCGGCGTAAAAATATAAACGTACCGAGTAGAATCAGTTGTAAACGCGCTGATACTTATGCTTGTACTATCATATCCGTCGTCGTAATAGCAGACTATACATAGTTTAAAATCACCCGACGTTAAATTGGCGGTATTCAAATGGTCCGCATCCGCCGCTCCCGGCGTTGCCCCGCCGACGGCGGCCGCGAGTGAAGCAAACGCATGGCTGATCGATGCTACCGAAGCGTCAGTGATATTGTCCGGGGTGCCGCCGGTTTTCGTGATGAGCGTCCAGACCGAGGTCGATGTTTTCCCGCTGATATAGGCGACCTTGTCCGTATCGTATACCACGCGGTCCCCGACACCCATGTTGGCCGCGGTCTGGGCGACAGAGAAGGTCCCCATGCCGCTGGATATGGTCAGCGTCGGACTTCCGGTCTTGTGGTCCGAGGTGTTCTGTCCGACCGAGTAGTAGATAGCAACTGCCATATTATGCCCCCGTGTTCACCCACAGGTCGCCCGTGGTCGGTGTTGAGGGTTCGGTTCCGGACACGATTATCTTTGCCAGACCGGAAAACGCACTGGACGGCAGCAATCCGCCGTGAGCGGTTGTGGTAAGGTTTGCGTGCACCGTTAATTTACCGTCAACAACAGCCGCCGTCGCTTCTCCACTGCCGCCTTCAGCCGAAGTATCGGCGATCCAATTATTCAAAAGATCGCTGATAATGAACACTGATTCCTTGTCCGCAAGCGCATGATAAAGGTCCTTATCGATATATTGCCCCGTCACCGGTATAATGGTGACGATCCCCGGTCCATAACACTTGAACGTAAAACTGTTATAGGTATTGGAGCGACAATCAGGCAGGTTTATGGTAATATCGCCATTGGAAGTGTCGCATATAAACACCACGTCCGAACCATTGGAATAAGTCCCGATGATTGACTGGTTCCGTGGATTAACGTGAACTATCTGCCGCATTACGGTATCCAATATGTCAGCGTTTGAGAGAGAAGCGCCCCGATTTTAATGTTTGGATTAAGGTACCCCTTTGCAAAAATAAGGGCAATATTATGCGGATAGTATTGCCCGAACATGGCCGCTCCGACGTCAAGGCCGAACACGTCGGCAAACACAAACGGTATCGCTTCCACCATAGAATTAAGAGCTTCGGGAGCAAGGGCAATCGGCAACAGCATAATGATGGTAGCTGCGGAATCAGGGTAGTCCATATAATTTATATGGAGCGATACCTTGTGCCCGGCGATGTCCCATTTTATATCCACCGAATCCTCGCGGGTGCCCGTGTCCACCTGAGCATAAGTAAAAATTCTCGCCGATCCTGAATCGAGATAATTGTCCAATGCGGTTATCGATGCCGTGTTCCTGTTGAGCGTATCGATAATGCGGTCGGTGACGGCTTTCGTCGAGTCCTGGTTCTTCTTCATCTTCGCGGCGGTCACGGTATCACCGGCGGTCGGGGTCCACGAATACGTCACCTTGCCCACGGCCGGACAGGACGAAACGACAAACAACAGTAAAAACAGCGCCTTTTTCATGATATGTCCTTTCCTATGTGAAAACAGTCACCCTGTGTTGACCATACAGGTATATTTCGTATATTTGATAATAACCGTCATCGGCGGTCTGGCTGAACAATAACTGCGCATAGTTTGCTTTCGTGTTCATTGGCAGCTTTATTGGGAGCACCCTCGGAAATTCATCCGGAAGTGTCGAATGGTCAAGTATGAACGGCATGGTCTCGGAATCGAGTATTGGGACCGTCCTTATGCCGCTGACCGTTGTCTTTCTCACTTCCTGCGCCCCCCTGTCTATCAAATACAACGCGGCGGTAATGGCCGCGTTAGTGGTCGCAAGGATATAAACCCTTGAATATTCATCGATGCCCCATAACCCGCCGCAAAATGCGCTTGTCCTTACCCTGCACTCCTTTACATGTTTCTCTGTTATAAATGTTGCGTCATGGCAATAACAGTTTATATCGGAAACCCCGGATTCGCTGACTATCGTCGACGCTTCGTTGGTTGTCCCTCCAATGTAATAATTCTGCCCCAATACAAGCGTATTGTCGGATAAAATAACGTAATGACAAAATCCGGCCTGATTGAGTTCCCACGCGATGGAGCCATCGACGAAGAGCTTGCTTATGTTCGCGACCAGACGCATATTGTGCGTTCTGGTGGAAACCTCCGAATCGATATAGGACAACTGATATTCAATCCGCTTTGATTGACGGTTGTATATCAAACCCACCGGTTGATAATACGACGGTTCACCGCTCCCAAGGGCGGTTATTGCAAGTCTCGAAACTATCGGCCTTATGTCCATTGAAAGATCGTCTGAAAACCTTTCCCCATTGAAATATCTGAACCCGTCATTGGTAAGACCGATAAGAATGTCATTGTATTCAATGACGGTGTCGGGGAATTGGAAGAAAAGTTGCCGTGAATTTGCCGTCGTCGTGGCGGTCACCGCTTCAGGCTTCGCCGTTATATCACCATTCGGAATACGATAAATTCCCGCTCTCGTATTGACGTAAAGGTCGTTCCCGCAAGAATGCAATGAAAGTATAGAGAATGGGACTGTTGGTATGTAAAATTCCGTTGACCACCGTTCCAGATCATAGACATTTTGTGATTTCATTGAATAGTAAATGTTGTTGTCGCCGCTTTTCCATCCGAACAGTCTCCCATCAAAAGCCATCCATCCGGAAAGATCAACCGGAAGCTGGTTCCCGGCCGCCTGCTCATACATGAGAAGAAAAATATTCTTGTTGGAATCCCCGGTTATTTCAATTTTTTCAGAATCATGGGCCGCTGAACCATAGAAATAGTAAACCGAACCATCCGCATCGGTCATCCATACCGCAATGTCAGTCACCTGCGGATCGGAACTTTCAGATGGGGTTATTCTTATTGCCTGCCCTTCCGCTATGGATATCGTTCCGTAATCGGTCGGGGCGCTGTATAAAACGATGGTGTCCCCGATTTTCCTCGCATAACTTGTCATTATCCCGTAAACGCCAACCGGAAGCGTCGCCGTCCGTGGAAGAACGAACCCCTTTGGAAAGCTGTCCAGTATCTCTTCGGTCCCTGTATCGAGAACGGGTATGTTCCCTTCCAGATAATCAAACGCTTCAACGGTCCAGGTGCCGGGAGGCGGTTCTATCCCGACACGATATGCTTCGATATAGGCAGGGGTTTCCCCAACCGCCGGATAGTATTCGAGCTTTATTGAAACGGCCCCGCAGCATAACCATAATTTGCCGAAAGAATTCACGGCATGACACTTTTCACCGGTATTCATGTCGTATAAGGAGCTTCCGAGAGATAACGATGTCCCGCTTATCGTGACCTCATGGATGTTCCCGTAATCAGCGACGGCAATTATTTTTTCTTCACCGCCAGCAATCTTCCAATTGAAAAGACCCTGTAACTTACCATTCGGGCCTGCAAAAACGGGGGTGGACCGGTATCCTTTATAGGCAGGGCTTCTCGACCATCCACGCTTTTCTATGAGAGCGTTCAGGATATCCGATACCTGATTTTTCGCTATCGAATGCGGCGGATAAGCGGTAGCAAGACCACCGCTTATGTCGGCAGCATCGACAGCGATATTTTTTTTGCCTGTATCGAGCATTTGACGCTATCCATGGAAAAAGGCCGACGGCGGATAAGGATATTGCCCTGAATGGCGAACAGACCCGTTCAGACCCATGTTCGTTATTTTCATCGGTTGCCCGTTGCTGTACTTCGGGACAAAATCGGGACGTTGATTATTATACTGCATTTTCGTCTCGAATATTCTCAGGCTGTCTTCATAAGCCTTGAGAATCCCTTCGACGTCGAACCCCCTCGATCCGGCTTCCTCAACATGGATTTTCTGCGCGCAACGGATCAGGAGATCGGAAGGCCATATCGCATATTCATCAGCGCCTTCAATCCCTTCAAAATCATCGAGAGTCGTCTTATATATCAGCTTTGGATTCGAGAGAAGAGAAGACATCGACGGGAAAGTAATGACCCAATACCCGCCGATGTTCTTGTCGTATACATACTCTTTCGTATACCGTCTCGATACATCGGTATCGTTCTCATAAAAAAAACAATCAGGTTTCCCAATGCCGGAACTGTCCGTATAAATACTTTCAATGACGGTTATATAAGACGGTAACGTACAGACCTGACCATCTGTGGTTGCGGTCAGTGTCATGGCATAGACCCTTCTCAAAAAATCCCATCTTCGTAAATCCTCAAGATACCTGTTTGCCCTGTTCAACAAATCAAGATCAAGGTCCTCAACATTAGAACCGGTCGAAGCATAGGACAACCAGTCACGAAGCCTGTTTCTTATATTTGAGATTGGTTCCTGCGCCATGGTCTCCCCTTAAGTTACGTGACCAAGTTCTCGAAGTTTTGCTTCAAGTGCCTTGTTTTCGCTTGCAAGACGTTCGTTTTCGTCTAATGCGGATTTAAGCTGCTTCTCAACGGCGAATGCCTGTGGATTCATCATGTTTTTCCACTCATTCTCGGTATAAACCGGATTGAGGGGATGCTTTCGGGCCTCATTGAGTGTCCTTATCATATCATCGTGTCTTGGATCATCAGCCCTTACAACGAACTGACCTGCAGGTCTCAAAGGATCGGGCTTTCCGGTTTTAGGATCGAGAATGGCCCATGGGGAAAATGCAAACGTTTCATATTCAGGGCCAAGGTCGCGTCCTTCGACATTTAACTTATGCTTGACCTTTGCGCGGCCATTTTCAATGACTATTTCACCGTTATCATCAGTCACATATTTCGGCAACTGAAAACTGAATTTCCCCTTGCAGTAGAATATAACGTTCCCTTTGGACGTTACATCCTTCATTATTTTCTTCGCATTGATATCGGCAACGTCAAAATTAGGCTCGCTGACATCGCTGGTATCGATTTCTTCCGGTGAAACATCCTGCTGTGGTTTCGGCGGCCTTCCTCGTCTTGCTTCCATTGTTTTTTCCTTTTTATAGGTTTATGAAACGGGAGGGGGCGGTTAACGCCCCATCCCCGGCCAATCGTTATTTGAAATCGTTCCTTGTCACAAGATACCTTCTGTAAAGATCAATCGCCTTGCAATATATGCTGTCGGCCGAAATCTTCATATAAACGTCGAATTTCGACCCGACACGGGCAAGGTTGAACGGAATGACCATCTGCTGCGACGGAATGGTAAGCGTGGTTGCCGCAACGCCGGTTATGGTAATGGTGTCAAAATTATACGTATTACCAATCTGTACCGTCCTGTCGGAATTCCACGGAACGACTGAAAAAATGATCTTCGTCCCGGTCGATACCGCCGCCGTGGTCCATGCCGGATTGGCGAGTATATATTCCATTGCCGGTTCAGGAGTGAATCCCTTCAGGATAAACGCGCTGTCGGAAGTGCCGACAACCGTGTCCCATGCGGCGGTCTGGACATGCTTTTCAAGCTGGACAACGACATTGGCGTTGTTTGTCGGGGCCGTACTGGAAGGCCCGGCCGCGAACGACAGAACTATTCCGGCAACGAGCACCGCACCGGTTACTATTGCAAGTAAATATTTCTTCATATCATTTCCTTTCATTGTTATTCAATGATCACGAAAAGTTCGTGATGTTGGTGATGCTCGAACCGGCCGACAATGAACGAAGACCGAAAACGCCCTGAATCGCGCGGGTCGTTCCCCACGTCCCCGGATTTTGCAGGTTGTCCTTCGTCTCAAGGTCCATATCGGTCTTATACATATAGGTCAGATCATCAGGCGGGAAAATCGTCACGACATTACGAAGGGGGTTCCCGGCAAGCTGATCGTAACTGTTATGCACTCTTGGAATTATCGTGTAGGGCCCGGCAAGAAACTTTTTCACGACAATGCCGAACTCATCCTTTTTACCGCTTTCAAGATGAATGAAATTCTGGTTCGACCATCCCTGAAACTTCGCTAAAGAATGGCGGCCCATGAGGGCGATAAGAGGAGTTTCCGGATTAAGCGTGTTCGGCAACTGTTCAATAGTGGTTGAAACGAACTTGTCCCAAGTCATGCCGCTGCCGTCTATTGTATTACCCGCAAAATTAAGAAGACCTCTTGTGGTAAACATCGGAAAGACAGTGCCGCCTATCGTAACGCTGGTAGTATTACCGGATGTTGCGCGCCTCCCGAAAAGAAGCGCATTTTCCATGTTCGCAAGACAGAACGTCATGTTGTCCTTCATATACCTTTGCAGAGGCTTTTCGGTAAAATGAGGACTGCCGACGGCAGTATCGGCAATCGAAACCGAATACCTAAACGGGAACACCGTATTGTAGTTATTGTCCAGTTCTTTGGTAAGAGGAGTGATATCGCTCGTGCCTTCTTCCATGGTCCGGCATGACATACAGATAACATCCCCGGCGGAAGCCGCCCAGTTATCGTCGCCAACCTTCGTTACCGATACGGTGACGGTGTCCGCATTTACCTCGGTAACGATTCCAACGACAAATCCCTGCGTGATATTGGTGACGATATCACGCGTGCGCCACATGGTATTGTCCGCGACCGTGAAAGTACCCGTTGCACCGCCCGTTCCGCCGGTCGCTTCATAGAGAAGAGAAATCGGCGTATAGGTGAACCACTCGAATTTCATCGTGGGGGTGGCTTCTTTTGAAATCAAACCGTTTGAATACTGCTGTTCCCCCATATTGTCCACGTTCCCCTCTTTAACAAGAGAAAGAAACGGGGTAATATTCGGGTTGAACCGCCGTATTTCATCGTGTACGGTCCTTTTGATCGTTCCGGTGGCCAAAGTGGTTGGAGTGACCACCATTGTTTGAGAAAATGCCATATTAAAGCTCCTTTAGGGTTTATTTCATGTGTGTTCCCGGAACATTCATCCATCTATCAATAGCGTTCGGCTGAATATCCGGGGCGGCATTTGCCGCTGAATTGGGCTTCCTGGTCATCGCGGAAGAAATGCCGCGTTTTTCCTTCTCCCATGTCTCACGGTACAAGTCCCTTATCGCCTTTCCGTTAGACGAATAAAACCTGTCCCATGCGGTTCTTGCTATGAGAGATAATATGTCCGGATTGGAAGCAATATTATGCCAGAAGCTCTTATACTCCTGCGCCCATTCCTCTCCACTGGAAAAACTCCTGTTACTTGCAGTCAAAGCTGAATGGAAAAGAAGATCGACGATATCCGTTCCATATCCGGGTTGAACAAGCTGTTTTGTTTTAGGATCAACCTTACCGAGAATCAAGGCCTCAAGATTTTTAACACTCTTGTTCGGATCGTCGTTTTTGAAATATTTCCCGGCAACGGTCAAAAACGATTTTGTGTAGGCGGCTTCGACGTCCTGCGGATTTTTCCTGTTCGAAATTTCACGCAGGTATTCATCGCGCTGCCTTCGGTCCTCTTTTTGAGTGAACTCATTGACGGATTTGAGGGCCTTGTTATAAAGAGCATTCATTTGAACACTTACTTCTTCGGGCACGCCCGCTTCACCGCCATAACTTTTACATATTTCGTACCAATGGTCGATGATCGGCTGCACCCGCAGGTTTTTCTGCTCATTATGGTAATTCTCGATGCGTTTGTTCAATGCTTCTACAGGATCGGATGGAACGGGCTCTTTCTGCTGGGTTTGCTGTCCCTGCTGTTGAGCTTTTATGAATTTTTCCGTTGAAAATTCATGTTTATAGGCATTGAACAATTCGGTTGTCCCGGACAACGCTTCGTTATTTATCTTCCCATCCGGGCTGATGAAATTATCGAAGCTTATTGCCCGCTTTGCCGCCGGTGCGGCCGTCTGGTTGTTCCGCGTTGCGGTTTGTGGCTGGTCCGCCGGTTTCCCGGCATTTCCATGCCTTGATTGCCAATATTCATGCGCCCGTTGCATTGCATCGGGCCCCTTGAATTTATTGCCGTCTTTATCAAGAAGGCTTGTTCCGGTTTCCGATTCGACCACACCACTTCCCCCATCGTCGTAAGCGTGCGTTTCAAAAAAATCTCCAACGCCGCCTTCATCCGATGAGGAAGTGGTCCCACTGGTCCCGGAACCGCTATCGGCAATGGTTGTTCCACCAACATCTTCGTCCGACATGATTGTTCTCCTTTGGAGTTTTATTTATATTGAATTATTACATTGCCCGCTTTTTCGGCATGGATAAATAATCTTCAATCGCACCGTTCTTCCTGGACGGCATTACTGTCTTGCCGCTGTCGATTGATGGTAAGGGCGGCATTGCTGCAGGCTCTACGTCTTCAGGTTCTGAAGGAAGACCGCTTTCATCCCCGATAGAATCTTCAGCACCGGCTTTCGATATGGTTTCTCCGTTCACCTGCATTTCAAGATCGGCAAGTTCCTGTTTAAGGGCTGCTATCAGTTCCATTACCTTTGTGGTGTCCATCGTTGCTTCCTTTCAGCCTTTTAGGCATGATGATGTTCCCATTACGCATATGGGTACCTATTGCAAGAACCAATTGACCGTTTTTTGTTTCATGAGTTTCAAAAAGATCGATACCTGGGATCATCCCATATTGAACCTTCAAATTTATCGTTCTTGGAGTGCCGGGTTCGGCTATGATAAAAGGGCCGGTCGCTTTCCTTCGTTCGAGCTCCCTTATTCTTTCTTCAAGTTCAGGACATTCAGGATAATGCTTCCTGAAAAGCGCAATTACAGGAGCATTGATATCGTCGGGAAGAACGCGCCCCGGTATCTTCATTTCATTGAAGTCATACTTCGGCATTTTTGTCTTTCTTGTTTTCAAGGGCGGCGCGCTTGATATCAAGCCTTATCATTTTAAGGGCTTTCATCATACCGCGTTGTTCTTCCGCATTCCCGCCGTTTATGAACCCTTCAATTATCCTGTTTTCAATTTCAACGAGATAAAACGAGAAAAATTCATCATTGCCAAGTTGTGAAAGCCAACCGTAATAGGCGTTTATCGACTCGCGTCCCTTCGGGACCGGAACGGTGACATACCCATGAAAATCATCACGCTTTTTTACTATTTTTTCAAGCTCGACTATTTCACGCCTGAGGCCGTCGATCAGCTTGTTCTGTATTTCAACATACTCGCTGTATTTCATGAAAAATCCGGCAATCCATCCCAGTATTTTTTTCATCCTCCCCCCATTCCGGTTGTCAAGGCATTGTTCGTCAATTGACCCGGCGCGGGAGCGTTTTCCGCAGAAGGAGGGAGTCCTGCGGGGGAGGAGGCAGCTCCCGCCATGCCGGGTTGTTGCGTCGAAATCCGCTGGACTTCGATTTCAGCTTTCCGGACATCGAAATAGTCGGATATATTTGAATTTCTTCCCTTCCATGCGGCAAGCCAATCCTTGAAAAGTTCGACGAGTTTTATGTTTTTCAATATCGCCGAAAACTGCGGCGTCGACTGGGCGAATTGGCCCCAATTGCCGACTTGCGTGATTATATTGGCGTTGTTGATCCGTTCGGTTTTATCATTGACGAATATCGTGCTCTTCGATCTGAAAACGAATTCGCCGAGAATTTCCCTTTTTTCAACAATAACCTCGTCCTCGGTCGGGTAGCTTCTGAGGGGAATTTTGTCCCCGCAATTCTGCATCAGGAGGACCGCGTTTACATCGCTTACCCGCTCTATGAAATCGCCTACGAACTGGACCGGCAGCGCGAACATCGATTCCCCTATATTCGCGAGCATCTGGGCGGCCCCGAGCGTCTGGTTATTCATTCCACCTTCATTGTACCTGTTCAACAGATTGACGATGGGGCTGTTTTCCTGAATTTGCTGGTCGATACTGCGGTTCAACCAGTCCATGCTGTTCAATGACTGATCGTTGAACTGCATCTGGTGCATTATTTTATCGAGCGGTTCATTGCTGTCGGTAAAAACGATCCCGCTGTATTGATGGCGATTATTCAAATCGGAAATATCGAGGGCGCCCCGGCGCGTCAGGACTATTCTGTCCATCAGCTTCATCGTCCCTTCGATCTGCATGTTTATAAGAAGGTTTTTTATGTTCTGATACTGCAGTTTTATATCGGCCTGACTGTTTCCCCACCATACATCCTGACGCGGATAATAAAGGCCGATATTCAGTGGAATGATATTGTAATCGGCCCCGTTCGGTTCGCACCGTATGACTTTATCGCCGACCATTTCAACGTAGTATATGGTATCGTCGCCTTCATTCCCTTCAAAATTGAGAAGGACCCACATCCTGTCCACATTTATGGTCGATCTGCTGAAATCCGGTATTTCCCTGTCAAAGTTTCCGTTATAATATTTTTCGTCCTTATGGCCTTTTTTGAAATCGCCGATGATCTTTTCAAGGCCCGGCTGATAATATCTTTCATCGTTGGTTTTCTTCAGCGCATGAAAGCTGAATACATACCATTGGTCAATAAACCCGGATATATGATTGCATCCAAGCGTATTGCCGCCCGCGCTCTGGAAGTAATTGAGCGGATGTATATCGAAATTTTCGACCGCATGTTGCCCGGTCACCGGCACGCGCTGATAAGGGCTTGTCGCTCCCGTGGCGTCGTTACGTTCGGTTTTCAAACCGGCACCACGGTAACGGTCGTTGTATTGGGAAAAGGTGACGCACGTCCCATGCCTTGCAAGTTTATCGAAACTTCTTGCAAGACAGTTTATGCGATATTTCGTATTGACATAATTCGCATGGATAAGCGTCGTGATATTATCGGCGTTCCTTTTCGATGTTCCGCCGACGGGAAATGCCGTTGAAAGCGGGTCCGTCTCGAAATATTTGGTAAGGAACGACATGGTATCGAGATAGTCCTTTCGGACCACCGGGGGTGCTATTTCAGCGATAAACGATTCATTGCTTTGGAAATTGAGGTCAATCGCGTCATCAATCGTCCTGATTCTGCTTTTCAACGCCTTGAAACAATCGCTTGTAAAATAAGTTTCCTTGCGATCATTGCAAAACCTGGCGATAGTGTTGATTATCTTTTCGTTTCGATATATGTCATCGCGTTCGAGCATCGTTTCCCCTACCTTATGCGGACCCCGACATAATCACGCCGGACCACCCGGAATATGACCTGCCCGCGTTTACTTCCCGTTAACGGTTGAAACCAGAACCTCCATACAACGTCCCACGGAGGGCTTACCGACACGCTCTGCTTCGCGAAAACTCCGCCAAGCGTGTCATACATCCCCTTCGCCCGCGTTTCAGTCCCGTCCAGCGCAAGTTCCGCAACATAAAGCAATGAATTGTACTGATAAATCGCACTTTTATTCGTCAGATCGAGCGTATCGATCCGATAAGGGACATCCCATACGGTATCGGCCCTTCCAATAATGCTTCCAGTCTGAAACCCCCATGATCCCATAAGCGTGTCTGCGGTAAGACCGGCGTTCGTGGTGTCATTCGCCATGATTATCATGCGGCAGTTTTCGCCATTGCTCAAATTGAATGCCTTTGTAAATCGCAGCGTCGAATCATCCGCAATCCATAGCGACGCCGAGTCGCCCCATCCACCGAAGTTCATGTCGGCGAATGGTAAAGTGAACGGCGCTGACGCGAAAAGGCTAATTAGCGCCTGGAACAATGATTTTTTCAGCATTTCCATGCTCCTTTTTCCGTTTTAACAGAAGTTCGGCCTTGATGTTCTGCCTGAAAAGAGCGTCTTCACCTTTTACTTTTGCCGCTTTCGCGGTCAAAATGAGGCCCTTGTCCGTATAACCGGCCATTTTCCCGGCCTTTTCAAGGTTCGCCCTGTATTTTGAATTGTTCGTCATTTCCCTGAGACGAATCATTTCGATATCATGCGATATAAACGCCCCATGCGGAATTGCAAAAGCGTTTATCACATTCCCCGGAAACCATATTCTCCCCATTATGCCACCTTCTTCCCATAACTGAACAGCGGTTTCAAGCGCTCCTTCATGGTCATCGGTTTTACTTCGGTCCTCTGGACCCATGAAGGAATCTGATAGTGCGCCCGCGTCATACCGGACATGAGTATTCTCATCGTGTCGGATATGCACTTTCTGTCCGGTTCCTCCCTGCACCTGTCGAAATCGTATCTATGCCATTTCATCGCGTCGATCACGTTGATACAATGTGGCATTATATGAAGAATGGAATCATTGAGCGCGGTCAGGGGAATGGAAGGGTTCCAGTACAAACACCTGTTTATGTCCTCCCTCCCGTCCATCACTTCCTTTCGATCAGGGCTTTTCCATTTGAGTCCTCCATTTTGCGGAAGCACCCATTCCTCGATAAGGCCCATGGTGTTTGACGACCAGTTGCGTCCGCCCGATCCCCCGACGAAAAATGGGTCGACGAACCGTGTCATCGAATTTATCTTGAATTGATAATTACAAATAGTGTTGTCGAGTATCTGTATGCAGGAGGTGAGTTCCGAAAGTTGCATGGGAAACTTCAGCGTCTCGCGGTACTCGTGATACATCCGTCCATGCGCTATGCTGTAAGTGCGATACGGAAATTCATTGTAAATTATATACGAATAAGCATTCGGTCCGGATGGGTATTTGACGCCCCATATGATAAATGGATAATAGACCATGTGAGGATCAATGGCGCAGAAAAAATTACCCGTCCTCATTATCTCGCCAAGTTCCGGAACCGTATAACTTCTCACATGGACCTTCTCATTGAAGGACGAGTAGATTATCTCGTTCGCGTTCGACGGGTCGCCAAGATAAATCTGCTTGTACAAATCGTAGGTGGAGGGATTGTCCTTGAGCTCGTTTATCGCGTCGATTGAAGTCCGACTGAGATACGGATTGTCCCAGTAGTAAAGCCTTTTTACAAGGCATTTTTCTTTTGTCGGTGGGTCTTTGACAAAGCGTCGATAAACGAATGAACCAAGCGTGGCCTTCTGGTCAGTATTGAACCATATGCATATTTCAGACCCTTCTTTTCTTATGGACGGGAAAAAAGTGTTCCACGTGTCTTCGAGAAGGCTTTCACCCTCTTCGATATCGACGATATCTATGTGGTTCAACATTTTCAGCGATGAACGGTCCTTGGCGGCCGCGGCAAGGCCCTTGAAGGTAAATTCACCGCCGGTTTGCATGCAGGTGATCTTATTGTCGGTAATTCTGTAAAATCGACCGAGGTTGTATTTATTTATAAGGTCGACGATAAGCTTATGGACGGATTGCGAGATCGTGTCCTGGACCTGCCTTGTGCATAAAACATTGATCGGCTCATTCAACATCCTGATAAGGTACCATAACTTCGAATTATACGATTTACCGGTGTCGCGCCCCCCCCACCCAACCTTGTAACGCGCCTTTTCAACAAGAAGCGCACGCATGGCGTCGGGAAACCTGACTTTTATTTCCAATCTTTCAGGTTGAATTTCCCGTCTCGCCTTTTCAGAATATTTTCTTTTAAAAGCCATTTCAATCCAATAAAAAAGGCCGCCCCCGAAACAAACCGTATCAGGGGGGAAAATCCCTATTCCGCCCGTGTTTTTGTGGTTTTTTTGTCCGCATTCGCCACGAGCTGGCTGGACGGAACGCCAGGCGACTCATGCGTATGACTGGTTAAAGGCTCCGGAGAGAAGAAGGACACCCCCAACCTGATCCTCCCCCATAGCCATCTGAAAAACCCGACAACGTAACACCGAACAAGAAAAACAAGCGTAATCCCCTTCGGAAGTACCACACGGTACGACACCTTCCCACAAGAAGGACAATTAGCCTCAATCGTCTGCTTGACCACCCTTCCAGTCTCCCTATTACGATAATCAAAATATCCGATCCGCCGGAGCCTGTGCTTACCACAATCCGGGCAAATCATCAGTACAGCGGCCTCTCATACCATCGATACCCACAGTTGCAGCACGTACGCCGCATACTCTCAATATCCAAATACGACCCATCAGCCTCCTTCTGGCCCGCAGGCACGAAAAACGTCTCCGCACCAGACATCCCACACTTCAAACATGACGAATCCTTGTGATACCGCTCCATCTCTTCAATCCGCCGCCCCTCTTCCATGACACACCTCCACCTTTAGAATTAATCCGGACGTTAACTCAATGTCCCACCACAAGAACCCCCGACCCCCTTATGATCAGTCAACCGTAACAGGCGGCGACTCCATCGAGTGAAAGCTCTTGCCGAAATATGAAAATAGCTCCCAACGCGTGGAAAACGGAGGACACCATCCCCATATCCCTACTGCTCCGTTCGGCTGCTCCTCGCCTTACCGTCGTATCTCTACCACGGTGAGCATCACCAAACCCAACCCCCATTACTCCGTGTACCACCAGGCCGGTCTGAGATCATTCTCCCAGTAGAACAGAACCACCGGCCCCGCCTCTTTACCCGCAGCCGGTATGCGGTCCCTACCTCCCAAATATACACTACCCGAAAAATAATGTCAACCCCTCTCTCAACTCCCTCCTCTTCCCTCACATACCCCTCACCCGTGAAAATTAATCAAAAATATCCAAAGGGAGTCCCTCCTATTTTTTATACCCCCCCCTTAAATTGGGGGCATCCCCCCTCCCCGGCAGCTCCGCACCAGGCCCTCCAATTGACAAGCGCGACTTGGTCGTCTTGATCTTCCCCCGCCGATTGAAAACCGGGGCCTCGAGTTGTGATGGCTCAAACCCTACATTAATTTGTAGAGCCACTGCTCGAGGCCCCGGCGTCCCCGGCGTCCCCGCAGCACGATACCGCGCCGATTTAGTCCCGGCCAGCCAGCGCAGGTGGTAGAGCTCCTCCCGCGCCAGACCTACGATCGCCATCGCACCTTTACCGTCTAAACTATCAATTTTTTGTTTAGCCTCGGAAATTATTGTGAAACATCGATCGATAATCGCATCGGCCGCGACCTCTAAAGACTGTTGATAACTTGTGAGCACCTCAGGAGTGGAGCCGGTCAGCGACTGGACAGTATATGTGCTAATCCCGAGAGTTTTTGCGATTTGTGGAATGGAAGAGCCTGATTTTACGAGAGTTAGGATGGCGTTGATTGTGGCATCGTTTTGGTGTTTAAAGGGTCGTCCCATTTTTTTTTTGGGAGTAATGACGGGCGGCGGAGTGTTGATAACTTGTGGATAAGTATTTGTGGTCATGGGATAAATATAATTAATGTACTAAAAAGGTACAATAATTAATGTCGGGGGACGGAAACCGCGTAACTGGATGCGTACTGATCACGCCGGGAGCACCGGCCGGGCGCCCCGGAGTGGCCGGGAAACGGATACCTCGCAACGCGCTGAAAAATAATGAGTTATGAAGCGCCTGTATTTTAATTCCGTGCGCGCTGTCAACCTGACGGAATTGGAGGCTGAAAAAATGGCGAAATTGAGCGAATTTGGGCAATCGGAAAAAACATATGAAAAACATTTGCACTGCATATGAAAAAATAGTATATTATATGGTAGAGAGCAGGAGAGGCCGGGACCACCGGCCAACCGACCCGGAGGGACCGGGGAGCCGGGAAATCCGGAAGAGGAGGAATTATGATTACGATCAACCGCACCCCCACACAAATTGCCATTGCCAGCCCGTACAGCCCTGATCTCCCAGCGCGAGCGCGACAGCTCAGCGGTCGGTGGGATAGGGATGCCGGCCGGTGGATTTTCCCGGCGGCCGCTGAGCCGCAGGTCGCGGACCTATACCGTGACGTGTACGGTGAGTGGGATACACCCACCGAAACCGTATCGCTGCGCTGTGAGTGTGGCGACGGGGCAGAAGTTACCTGCGAGAGCCTGTGCCTCGGCGGGCGCGTGATCGCCCGCGCAGTTGGGCGCGACTCCGGCGCGCGTACTGCTGCTGGGGTAATCGTGATAGCCGGAGGGTTCCGCTCCGGCGGCAGCGTTAAAAACTGGGAAACTGTTTGCCGATCAGGAACGATTTTCCGGCTGATAGATGTACCGGTTGCAAAGGCCGCAGCTCTGGTAGCTGCGCCGGAGTGGTGCGACTCAATCGAGATCGAGGCGGCGGATAACGGCACCGCCCCGGACCGCGAGGCGTTGATCGAGGAGCGGACGAGGATTTCGGCCCGGCTGGCAGAAATCGACGCCCTGCTACACCAATAGTCACCACCGCCCGCCGGGAGCGAATCCCGGCATGTCCCCACGCGCCCGCCTGCACGTCGGCGGGGATGCACGGTCCGGAAACTCCGGGCCGACCGAGCGGCGCAACCAGCCGGGCACACCCCGGCAATTGGAGGTATTATGTCAACATTTACAAAAATTAGTTACACCATCACCCCCGCCTGCCAGCGGGCGGAAATTGCTGCGGGCCGCGACGGCTCGCAGTATCAGACGGTAGTGGTGGATTTGGTCCCCCTGATCGGGGACGAGACCCACATCCAGCCCGTACCGGACGGGGCACTCAGGTACTGTCCAACCGGGAGTAGATATAGCTCGCTGGCAAACACCCTCCCCACACCGCAGGATCAGATACTCGATCAGGATACCGCAATCGCTGCTATACGCGCAGATATTGCCCGTATAGAGGCGGAGCAGGCTACCGCGGCCGCCGAGGAGCAGGCCGCGATTGACCGATGGCTCGCTCTCCCTGACGGGCCAGAAATTGACGGCGGGAAAATCTCCCGTGAGTATAGCCGGGGGATAATCAGATACAGGTACAATTTCCCACGCGGGGTGGAGCGCACCGACCCCCGGATCGCCGACGAGTGTCGGCGGTTGCAGGATATCTGTGCCAGTCTCAATCGCGAGGCGGAGGCGGAGGTGGAGCGCCGCGAGGCCGCCGAGGCGGCGACCGATGCCCGGAAACTCGCCCAGCTCGCCGATGCCGTGTCGAGGCTCGGCAGCGAGGTGCAGCGCGACAAATGGGCAGCGGGGCTCATGGCCCGGCGCGAGGCAATCGATCTCCTCTGGAATGATGTATTCGCTCCGCTGGGAGACCGTGCGCTTGACACGGAGGAGTGGCACATCCCCAAAATCGAGGCCGAGGAGTATGAAGCGGCCCCGGAGCGGGAGGAGGGAGAAAAATTGACTCTCTCCGATGAGGAGTTTGAGGCCGCACAGGCCGCGATTGCTCTCATCCCCGGGTGCACGGCGGAGTACGTGCACCAGTACTATTCCGATGGCAGAGAGGGCGGGCACATGTACGCTCGCCTATCGGTAGTCCGCGGGGAGTACACCCTGCGGGCTGACGTTGAATTGTCTTGAGTTGGTAGTCGGGGGCGGCGCCCGTCGCCCCCTTTGTTTTATCCGGGGAACCCCCGGCCCTCTATCAGTACCCCGCGAAACCCGCGGCCCCATGATTTTTCCCATTGATTTCATTTTATGTAAAGGCAGTTATGAGTGAAATAACTCTTAAAAACATAGGCGCGGCATTAAACCATAAACGGGGTAACAAAGGTCTTAGAGAAACAGCAAAGGAAATTGGAATCAGCCCGGCAACTCTATCACGAGTTGAAAATGGAAAGCCACCAGATATTGAGACGTTTCGAAAAATATGTCAATGGATGGAGATAGATGCTGGAACCGTTTTAGGAACAAAAATTGATAAATCAGTCTTGACAACACCTATGGTGCATCTTAAAGCCGGTAAAACGCCATCAAAATCCGCTGCAAAAGCTCTTGCCTCCATGATATTGAAGGCAAATGCTTTTTTTTCTGATTAAAACCAATGGATAGGAGTTGCTATATGTCAAAAAAACAAACTGCAGTTTTTTTCACGGCCGCTGACAGAGAGATGGCCCGGGAGGTGGCCGCCAGAGAGGCGGCGCTTGCCGGGGAGCGTGTTCCACTTGCCCGGATCGTCCGCAGACTTTTGCGGGAGCGGTTGATGTATCTCAAAACCACCGTCGGGGGGGAGGACATGGAGATCGCCAGGCGCCGCCTTGACATGATGGGAAAGCGGGTAAAATCATGAGTGACGGCTACGGCCGCGCCCGGATGATCCGGATGATCCGGATGATGGCCGGTACTGGTGGCCGGTGAAAATCGGGAGATCTTGGCTGGTAAAAACCTCGTACGCCGATACGGGGATACACAGCAACGATGAGGAATCGGCCGAACGTATCGCGGAATTTCTCGAACAGGAGGGGGCGTCATGAAATGTTAGGCGCTATTTGAATCCCATAATTCTAATCAACCATTTTCGTGACGTCACGAAAATGGTTACCCCCATAATGTCAAAATCACCGCCGCCCCCATGCACACTCCCAACCGCAGCCAGTCGGCCCATACCGGCAGGCGCTTGAAGCTCCATTTCAAAAACTCGAAATCAGGTTGCCGAAAATTCCAGTCATCGGTCGAAACCCAGCAGAGTATGCGGTTGTAAAAAGCATTCGCTCCGGCCCATGCGAGAAAAATTATCACTGCAGCGGCCAAAGACCACGGAACAAACATCGCAGCAATAATGCCGAAAAATATCGTGCATGACTGCAGGAGTCTCCACACGTGGTAGGTATTCGGACTGCCTGATATCAGCGGGTGCGGTGTTTTTTCCGGAGGTCGCCATTTGAACCCCTCAACCATGCCGGTCGCAACCCATGACAGTACTATACAAACGATAACGGTAATCATGATCATCCTCCCCGTGATTTACCTGCCGCCCTCATTGCAATTGCCACCGCCTGTCTCTGCGGTTTTCCATGGGCCATCTCGGTACGAATATTCGCTGAGATGGTTTTCTTTGAGGATCCTTTTTTAAGCGGCATTTTACCTCCAGTAAAAGGGTTGGTTTGGTGCGGCAGCTATAAATATAAATTTTCCAGCGCACGCCGTGGCGGGAATTATTTTGATGGCATGATGCCGTGGATGCCATCTAAAAAAAATCACTGCCGGTAAAAACAACTCGCCAGAGTTGTGCCCTGTGCTGTCTCCACGGCTCACACGGGGCACCGGCTTTTTTGTATTTATAAGGGCACCCCCTATGGGAAAAGACCCCGCATTTTTATTTTACCCCGGTGATTGGCTTAGTGGCACTATGCATATGCAGCGCATATCTCGTGCATGTTATTTCGATTTGCTCATACTGCAGTTCAACCACGGCCCTCTTTCGCTGGATGACATACGAGCATGTTTAGGGGTTGACTTTGACCAATGGGAAAAGATAAAAGATAAGTTTATTGAAGAAAAATCAATGTTTTACAACAAAAGATTGAAAGAAGAAAAAGAAAAAAGACGAGCATTTACCGACTCTCGAAGAGCTGGTGCATATGCACTGCATAAGCATATGCTTATGGAAAATGAAAATGAAAATAGAAATGAAGTTGAAGTAGTTAAGAATAAACATAAAAAAACCACTCAAGTAGCGGACGATCAAACCACGACTCAAATTGATGCCCTCTACGCTGCCTATCCGAAACACGTCGGCAGGGGGCAGGCGATCCGTGCGATCCGGGCGGCACTCAAAAAAGCGCCGTACGAAACCATCCTGGCGGGGGTGCAGCGATACGTGGCCGAGCGCGCCGGACAGGACGCGCAGTACACGGCCAACCCGGCAACATGGTTTAACGGGGAACGATGGACAGACGTCGATCCCAGGGCCATCAAACGGGAAAATGAAAAAAAACTGCAGGATAAACGTGACCGCCGGGCAGCTGAACTTTTGGACCGCGAAATAATGGAGGCAAGGGCACAAAAAAAAATTTAAAAAGTTATTGACAATCTTATACTACAATAGTATATTCTTTTATAGCATAAAACCACATCAATTCTCTATACAGAAAGGATATTATGAAAACAGCGCTAAAAGAAGCCGCGTTAATTTGCCTACGGTGCGGACATACGTGGAAGAGTTTCCTACCGATAATCGGTAGGAAACCCAAAAAATGCCCGGGCTGCAAAACGCCATACTGGGACCTCCCACGGAGGGTGCGCCCGGATTGTGTCACACCCGGAGCTACACCTCGCATGATGGGAAAGCGGGTAAAATCATGAGTGACGGCTACGACCGCGCCCAGCGGAATTACGATAACGCAACACCGCCTGATGATCCGGATGATGGTCGGTATTGGCTCATCGGTCGGAACCGATGCGGCAGGAGGTATGTGCACAATGGAGACAAATCGACGACAATTTTGTGTGTCACCATGGACTCTGCAAAACGTATCGCGGAATTTCTCGAAAGTGAAGGCGCGTCATGAACATCATGAACATCTCCAGCATGGATAGATTTACAGAAGCGTATGACCGCCTTGCCGATCAGGTCCGGGCGGCTGACGATCAGGGTTTCGGCAGCGACCTGCGGGAGTTTTTGGCCGGCGCGAATGAGGCGGCCGCCGGGCCCCAGCGAAATACCCCTGAATCGTATCCGAGAGGGGAGAACCGGGGGAATGCTTAAAGAGGCATATCCGGTCACTTAGTTTGAATTTTGAAACCTTTGAAACAATTTGAAAAGGAGAAAATGGGAGAAATTATGAATAAGTGCCTGAAAATCCAGAGGGGTATTTTATACCATATTGTAAACGGCGCGCGTGTTGACGGCCCGCATGACCGCATCACCGGCGACGCGTCCGGCCTCACCGGAGACGCGTCCGGGATCACCGGGGACGTTTCCGGGATCTCCGGAGACGTGTCCGGCCTCACCGGGTGCGTGTCCGGGATCTCCGGGTGCGTGACCGGCCTCTGGGGGAACATCGACGACGCTGGATTGACGAATGCTGTCCGGAAAACCGGGGTAAATATTAGAGATTTATGCCAGGACAATTGAAACAATTTGAAAAGGAGAAATTAATATGGAACCAACCATTGTAAAGAAGGAAAGAACGGCCCTGCAAATCATGCTTTCGCAGGAAAACGTCGTATCTCAATTCAACCGGGTCCTTGGCGAGGCAGCTCCGGCGTTTATCGCCTCTATCGCTGATGTCGGAATGACCATGCCGGACGTGGCGAGATTCAATCCGTCAACTATTATCAGCTCCGCGCTGATAGCGGCAACGCTGAAATTGCCAATCAACAAAAGCCTTGGTTTCGCGTGGATAATCCCCTATGGGAAAGGCCAGAACGCGAAAGCGCAATTTCAGGTCGGATACAAGGGGTTCATCCAGCTTGCCCAGCGGACCGGGCAATACAAGAGCATGAACCTGCTGCACGTTTACAAAAACCAGTTTAAAAGCTGGTCGGCGCTGACCGAAACGTTTGAAGGGAATCTTGATCTTGAACCTGAAGGAACAAGGCCGGTCGGATTTCTTTTTTATTTCGAGCTTATTTCCGGTTTCCGAAAGACCATTTATAAGACGCGCGAAGCACTTATTGCGCATGGAAAGAAATATTCCAAAGCGTTCAATTCCGATGACGGGACATGGCGGAAAGACCCTGATGCCATGTGTGCGAAAACCCTCATATCGGAGGGGCTCCGGAAGTGGGGGCCCATGTCAACGGAAATTTCGAGGGCGCTCCGTGCCGATCAAGCGGTTGTTATGGGGACTGATTTTGATAATGACGAAGCGTTCGTGTATGTCGACAATGACCACGAACAGCGGAAAGAAATTTCAACCGATCCGGCGCCGCTCTCCTTTGGGGCCGATACCTCACAGGAGCCGCTTCCCTTTCAGGATGACGACCATGCAAAATAAACCCCATGACATCAACAGCCCGTCCGTGCTGTCAAGGCGCTACCAGTGCCCCGGAAGCGCCGGTCTGGAAACGGCGCTCAAACGCTCCGGATACAGGCCTCCTGAAAAAGAATATTCACAGGCCGGAAGGCGCGCGCATGAGGCGGTTGAGCTCGTTTTGCGCGGAGACCTTTCGGAAGAATCGGAACTGGTGACTCCGGAAGTAAAATTCTGCGTCGAACAGGTCAAGGATTTGGAGCGGGAGGTTTCCGGGACTGTTTACTTTGAGCATAGTGTCGACCTGTCTTTTCTCGGAATAGAAACGCCCGGAACCATTGATTACCTGCTCGTAAAGCCCTCTGAAAAAGCGTGGCTGATCGACTGGAAATTCGGGGCGATGAAGGCCGATTCGCCGCGTTATAATTGGCAGATGAAGGCCTATGCGTGCGGGGTGCGGAAGGCTTTCGACGTGAAGGAAGTTGAAACGGCAATCGTCCAACCGACGCTCGACGATGAGGAGGAGTTTGTCCGGGCCTATTGCTTCTGGACAAATGAACTTGATAAGGCTGAAGCCGACATCAAGGAAATCGTCGATTCGACGAAACAGTCGGACGCGCCGCTGGTACGTGGAGATGAATGCATGTTTTGCCTGTGCAAGGACTCGTGCCCGGCGTGGAAGGACAGTCTCCTTGAAATCCCGAAGCACCTTCCGATCGTCGCCCACCTCGAAACCATCAGCCCGGAACAGCGCGGGAAACTCATTGACAATCTAAAAGCCGCCGAGTCATGGGTAAAAAAAATCCTTGGCCTATGCGAAGAACGGTTTTTGGAGGGGGGCCTTGAGATCGACGGCTATGAGGCCCGGGCGACCGAGCGGCGGATATGGAACGGGGAGAAAAACGACATAGCCGCAAAACTCGAGGAAATACTGGCCGTTACCGGTAAAACCGGCGAGGTGTGGGAGCGGTCGATCGTCTCCCCGGCGGGGTTTGAAAAAATAGCCGGTAAATCAATGGCGGTCGCGGCAGCGATTGAGCCGCTTATAATGAGAATATCAGGTGAAAAACACCTTAAAGCAACAAAATAACCACTGGAGGAAACATGAAAATTTTACATTTCAAAGCAGAGCAGATCAAGGCGATTCGGGTTATCGAAATTCACCCGAACGGAGAGAGCGTCACCATTTCCGGGCCGAATGACGCCGGGAAATCGACGGTTCTTGACGTTATTGAGCGCACTTTTTGCGGTGGTGATCTTCCGTTGCGGCGCGGCGCGGAAAAGGGCGGCGTATATATTGACCTTGGAGAATATAAGGTGACCCGGACCATTACGGAAAAATCCGACCGTCTGGTCGTAAAAAACAGGGACGGCGCGTCTTTCCCTTCTCCGCAAAAACTTCTTTCGTCTATAGTCGGAGACCGTGCTATTTCCCCGCTGTCATTTATTAACAAAAGCGATAAGGAGCAGATTGAATTTCTTTTCAACCTTTGCCCCGGATTACAGGAGGGGTTAAAAACCCTTGAATCGGAGCTTGAAGAAATAAAGCAGGCTCGTTCGGCGGCCCTTGCCGTTAAAAACTCCATGCTGGAATACCTCAGGGCAAATCCTGAAATACCGGGAACCCCGGTAGGTGAAATAGATATCGCGGCCCTGAATGATAAAAAAGCCGGAATACGGGACCGGCTCAATGCTGAATATGTAAAGAACAGAAACGAAAACAACAGGCGGCGCGAAGCCTTTAATGAGGCTGTCCTTCGAGAAAGTAAGTCAAACGATGCATATAATCAGGAACAGGACATCGCGGAGAAACGATTGCTTGACGCGACAGAGCTGCTCGAACGGCTTTCCAATATCGGATATTCCGGGAAGGAGGTCGCTGAATGGATAGCGACTCTTCCGAAAAAGCAACCGTACAAAAAAGGTTCCTCCGTCGATGCCCCGGTATTCATCGATCCGGAACTTCCCGATGATTCCGCCCTGATCGCCGTTGAAAAAGAAATTATGGACGCTATGAAAATTAACGTGGACGTGCAAAAAATGCAAGAGCGGAAGGCCTGTTTTTCAAAATTAGAAATGGCTGAAAGCCGGTTCTCGGAGGGGTTGGTTGCGATCAAGAAAAATGCTGAAGATAAAGCGAATCTTCTATCTTCCGGAAAGATTCCCATCGAAGGGTTGTCGATCATTGACGGAACAGTAATCTATAAGGACACCCCAGTCCGGGATCTTTCCACCAGCATGAAAATTCGGGTGGGTTCCGCTCTCAGCAGGGCACAAAATCCTGAAGCCGAAATCATTCTCATCGACGACGCCTCACTGCTTGACTCAAAAAGCATGGAAGTCCTGCATGAAAGTTGCGCCGGGATGCAGCTTTGGACGGTTATAAACGATGAGACCGGAAGTAAAGGAATTTATATTGAGGCCGGAGAAATAAAGCAACAGTCCGCCCGGTCTGATGAAGAAGACCTCCCGTTCCGATCCGAGTAGTCACTACCGGGGCCGTTCGGGAGGGCGGCCCTTTTACGTTCAAAGAAGACTGTTGCGAAATCGCAAGAGATTGTTTTATATTCGCAAAAAACGTCTCCACCGACCATATAAAGGCTATCGAACTTCGAGACGAACCATCCCCATCTTTGGAGCGTGCACCGGGCCGCTGTTGATGCGACTAAAGCGGCCCGGCAGGCAATGAAGGAGGCTGATGATGAAGCTTAGTAAAATGCCGAAGTGTAAAATATGTGGTCGTTTTTTTACACCCTGTCTTTTATTGGACATATGCACTTCATGCGTATTATTGAACAGAAAATTCAGGTGTACTGGCAAAGCTCCGGGGAATAATGGCCCTGTTCCCCGGAGTAATTTAAAAAGGAGAAAACCATGAACACCATCTATCAACCAAAGGGCAAGGCCCTCGAATACTCGGGACCGGTGCTGAATCTGTATACGGTATGCACTCACAATTGCCGCTATTGTTTCAATCGGTTAATGCCGTGGTACAAGCCGCAACCATGCCGTCCGCGCCCCGAAATCATCGAAGCGCTGCAAAAGCACGTCGCAAAAAACCCGGGTGATGGCCGGGATGTATTACTGTGCTTTTCGTGTGATCCATATCCGATTGGAATTGATAATTCCGTAACGTCAAAGGCATTGGATATACTGATGAGCAACGGATATTTTCCGAACGTGCTCACTAAAAATCCATATGCCGCGTTTCGTGACGCAGAAAATATCTGGAAAATAGGCACGACCTTTACATCGATTAAATACGTCAAGGAATGGGAACCTGGTGCCCCGGCAGTAACGGCGCGCATGGAGGCTCTCAAAGAGTTTCCGGTTTCAATGGATAATCTGCTTAATCGCATATGGGTTTCCCTTGAACCGGTGCTTTCAATGGATGTTCTTGACGTGGTGGAAGAACTTAAAAATATAGTTGATTTTTGGAATATCGGCAAGTTGAACTATGTGCAGGGGCCGGAAGAAATTGATTGGCCGAAATTCCGGCGGGAGATCGAGCGGCTGCTTCCCGGCGGAAACTTTATGTTCAAAAAAGATACTGAACAATTAACAAGATAGCAATCGTTGATGAATTTTCTTGATCTATTTACAGGAATAGGCGGATTTTCGTTAGGTCTCGAAAAATATATCTAACAATTAACAGGAGGATGTCTGCATGTCACGCATTACAAAAGAAAAAGTGAATCTTCAGTGTGTTCTCACCGATGAGGAAAAGCTGCGTTACGGCTCCGAGATGTCACGGCATCTGAACGACCTGCGGCAGAGCGGAGGATTCCCTTGCATCGTTTAAATCTCAAATCAAGGGAGAAATTGAAACGCATGAGGCGCGAATCAATGAGCTCTCACAAAAAATTTATTCCGGGAAAGAATTCCGGGACGTCGAATGCACGGTCGAATATGACTGGGAGAAAAAGACCCGGCACTGGATACGGACCGACACCGGAGAGATCTTCAAGGAAGAACCGATTCCGGAGTGTGATTTGCAAGAGGAAATGGAATTGAAACAGAAGGGCAAGGGCAAAAAGTAATGCAAATCTGGACTCCGGAGGAATACCGAAAACATATGGCCTCGCAGCCGAAAAAGAAGCGGGGCCAACGCAAGTCGGCAACGCAGATTCCCCCGGCGCTGTTCGAGGCTTTCGGCCTGCTCCCGGCAACGCCAGAATACCTGTTCCACAAAAAGAGGAAATGGAGAATAGACTACGCCTATCCATTTATAAATCTTGGGATCGAGATCGAGGGCGGTATATTTTCAATGGGGCGACATGTTCGCGGCGCTGGATACCGCCATGACCTTGAGAAGTACAACGCGCTCGCGGAGGACGGCTGGACGTTGCTCCGCTATGAACCGGGCCGAATCGATTGGCAGCAGATCAAGCGTGTTTACGAAGCATTATGCATAAAAAACGGCTTCGCGTTCAATCAGGCGATGCGGGCAACAGGAAAGGGGTAAAAAATGAAACTCTGTTATAAATCAATTAGGTTTAAAATGGAACAGGAAGAGGGCTCTGGTGAACCTTATTTTACATGTAAAACCAAAAAGGGGATAGAAATTGGGACCATATATCGAACAAATAACGAATGGATCGTTGATCTTGATTATTCAATTTTGAATTTACAACAAGTTCTGGATATCGCCGATTTCATGGTTTCATTGAACAAATTATAACCTTAACAGAAGGAGATTATCATGTTGATTCAACAGGGTGATGTTCTGATTATGAAAGTCAAGGAAATTCCAGCTGATGCAGTCCCTAAACCCGGCCCGGTCGTCCTCGCGGAGGGGGAAACGACCGGACACGCACACCGGATCGAGTCCGACAAGGCGCAGCTGTACACAATGGGAAACATTTTGTTTCTCAACGTCCTCGCTCCTGTGGTGGTGAAACACGAGGAGCACAAACCGGTAACCGTGGAACCAGGCCAATACCGGATTGGTCGGGTGCAGGAATATGATCATTTCGCGGAAGAGGCCCGCGCCGTGGAGGATTGATGAAAATCGACTCTTTGACAACCGAACAAACAAGCCGATTCCCCGAATTCTGTGACAAGTGGATTAAAATAGGATTGTCCACCGACTCGGCGGACAGGGAGAGCGCCGAGGCCGGTGTTCGTGCGGCGTATAAAACAGCCAACCGGGCTGCTCCCAAAATAGTCTGGTGCGGAAGCCCTCTGGGGAATGCATTGACAAAGGCAACGCTGTGTAATAACGCGGTCGGGGCTTCGGTCCGGGAGTCGGTCTCGGCTTCGGTCGGGGCTTCGGTCGGGGCTTCGGTC
>Ga0172381_10000800_pt1 | contig 39106 bp, 74 predicted proteins | sample Leawel6488metaG_FD_119754 | JGI IMG/M metagenome (GOLD analysis project Ga0172381, IMG submission 119754) | Leachate microbial communities from a municipal landfill in Southern Ontario, Canada - Leachate well 64-88 metaG | ecosystem: Engineered > Solid waste > Landfill > Unclassified | place... | reverse complement strand
TCTTCATCTAATATTAAGTATAACAAAAAATTACTGCAAATATCTTATTTTTTCATTAAAATTAAAAATATGCAAATTTATATCCTTTTTACATAACTTTGCATACTTTTATTTAGAGATTAATGTGCTGCTACGAACCCATTAATATAATATGGTTAATTGAATCATATGCAGCAATTACCCAAATCAATCCAACAGGTTGAGTAAAACTATCTAGCTGATCTTTGATGCCTTTAAAAGTAGAAAAAATTGGAATATGGGCTGTAGGTATAGATCCTTTAGGTGGGAATGGTAGATTGTCTATACTTTCATATTAAAAGGCATTATATACTATTTTCATTTTGATTCTTTATATTTAGAATACTCTGAGGTTGGTTCATTTTTTATTTCTTTAGGGTGGCAAGCATTAATAGATTCAATTTCCAGATCTGGGATTGTTTTTTTAAACACACCATAGCTAATATGGGGAACATTTCCTAATTTATCATGCTGCGCTATATCATCAATTATAATTCCATCGTATCCTTGTTTTTCTGTTCTTCTCAATAATTCAAGATCATTATAAAGCAAGTAATCTTCATCTGATATTCCGCTAGACATATCTAAAAATTTGAGTCTTCTTTTTGGTTTAACGATATATAATTTTCCCATATCTTGATGATCATAAGGTAGAAGATTATCATCTTCATCTAGGTATAGATTGTATATTGATCCATCATATTTATTTTGATAGTCTCCAGTATATCCATATTCTTTTAATTTATCATCTACGTATTTTATTTTACTTTGGGTTGGATCTGGATTTGAAGATTGGATTTTAGAATATTTTTTATTTAATTCCTCCAATTTAGCTGACAAGTTCATGTATTTTGAATCTAGTTCTTGCGTATTTATTTTATATGATTTATCTTTTAAGTATTTGACTATTTCGGCATTTACCTTATCTAGTTCATGTTTAGTTGTTTTTATTTCATCAGATAGTGGTTTTAGCTTTGTTTCATATGTTTTTTTGTTATTCTCATGTGATGAATTAAAGCTATCCGGTTTAACAATACTATACTTAATAGGATTTCCATTAGAATCATATGATTCAATATTAAAAATAATACCTAATTGTTTTTGGATTTTAGCTAAAGTTGTTTCTTTTTTATTTAATGGAGCTATTAATGATTTAGAATATATCATTGTTTTTAGTGAACAATGAATATATGATTGGGCAATTGCCGTATTATCAGCTAACCATAATATTTTATCAGTGTCACCAATACCTAAATTACCATTGATAGATTCTCCTGTTCCATGATATAATTCAGTTCCTGGTTCAATGTACTTAATTTTGACTTGTTGAGATTCGTAGATAAATCCCTTAAATAGCAGCTTCATATTAGGTATTTATTAATCACATGGATTAGATAAAATATAAGACTCTAGAGATTCGTAGTTAGTATATAATGAATACGTTAGCTTTATTGTATATAGGGGAGAAAAGTCTTCCTTTCTGATATTCAATTCATCAGAAATGCTTTCTATATTAATAGTTAAATCATTAGGAGCACTTATTATAGTTAATGGTTCATTAATATTTGGTGAAGTATACATTAATTTATTTGTTTCAATATCTAGTAATGTATAGTCGTTTATTCTTTTGTATTTTAAATTTAGGATAGTTGGGATGGAAGGGCTAATGACAATATCTCCTTTATGCAATAATTCATACATACGAGCTAATGCCCCGTCTGCTGTTGGATAATAATCTTTATTAAGTACATTTGCTTTTTCTTTAATGAACTTAATAAGATCACAATACACTTGATACAAAATATCATAAGTTACAGTTTCAGAAATATCCATATTAATACCATGAAAACAAGTTAAGTCTTGCAGTAGTTCCATTGATATAGTACTTGTTATCATTCTAGTTATTTGATTTTTTGGTATTTTTCCAATTTTTATTCTTTTACATATTTTAGCCTCATCTAATTTATTCATAATAATTCTAGTGGTTTTTGATAATATTTCTTCTTCTAATATATCTGGATTCATATTTTAATTATATATTATAGTAATATAAATAGTAAGCATGAAGATTGCATATAATGGTTTTTTATATGAAATGGCTATTCCAAATAGCATAATATTAAGTAAAGAATATTATCATGGAGTATATAATTATAAAGTTGCTGAATTTGTATTAACTATCCTATTCATTATGATTCCTTTATTCCGCATATTTTTCAATAACTTCTTTAACATATTCAAACTTATTATCAATATCCTCACACATACTATCTCTTACACAAGTATCATTAAATCCCCATTCACTAGCGCTTTCACAAGTACTTGAAGTAAATACATTATTAATAAGAGAATTAATAATCTTTCTCACTTTTATTGGATCTTTACAACAAGCAAATTTACTAATTAATTCATTAGCTTGAATACTAACCCAAGCAAATTCTGGTACAAGTGCGGTTACTAATCTATCCAAAATCACACTCTGGATATGCGGAATCCCTTCAATAATAGTGGCTTGAGATAAGGATTTAGGGGAAAGATCTTCATTAAATAAAATAGACAAGCCATTATCATCATAATCTTTAACAGTTCCATCTAATAATACACTAATTGAAAACATAGAAGTATCTTCAAGTAATTGAGATTTCATATTTGGGGTAGTATTGCTCTTAGGAGCTAATACGTGAATAGAATGACCTTGGGTTCCATCTGCAAAATTAACAGGCCAAAATTCACACTTAAAACCTAATGCATGTAATGCTTTTTTTAAGGCTAATAGTTTAGTATGAGGCTTTTCTGTGGTAAATTCATTCATTAGAATCTCCTTCGTAGTTAGGTAATCCAGTGTAATCATAATTAAAATTTTTAAGATCCTTTTGACATATATCAAATGAATCCCAATCAGATAATATTCTAATCATATTTTTTATAGCATCAATATTGATTCCAAAATTAGTAATTTCTAGCAATTGTTTTGGGTATATTCTAATCTTAGCATCTGATATGCGTTTAATCTTAATACATATTCGGCAGTCATGCAAACCTTTTTCTATAAAAAATGTTAAATGATTATTTCCATCATTAGGCAAATGAAAATTAATACGGTCCAGATGAGTATCATCCCATAATAAGTATGAGCATAATTTATTTAATTTTGCTATTGACATTATTAATCCTTTATTAAATAACACTGCTTTTCGGGTACTGATAATAAAGTGCTTCTAAATTTCCTATTAAAATATATTAAATCTGGATGATTATTTCTTAAGGTGCTTTTTAATTCTCTTAGAGAATTTCTTCGATCAAATGATCTAATTGTAATTGACACTTCTTCAATTAATTTCATATTTTGAACTGCAAATTTATTATAAATATCGTCTTCTATAATAGCTCCACTAATTTCAATTATCCAGCTTGTTAAATGACTAGTATAATAGTTTAATCCCCATTTTTCTATTCCAAGTAAATTGCTTGGAAAATGAAATCCATTTGCGCACATCACTAATGGTAAAGAAGTACGATATAAATTACCTGGAACATAAGCTAAACCAGTATGCGGGCTAGTAATAAATCCACCGTTATTCTTGAAAAATTTTATAGCTTTAGCCATTACATTATGCCTTTTGTTGGGAAATCTTTAGAAGAAATTACATTAAATTTATCACATATTTTATTGAAAATTGCCTTATCTAATAAACAAGATGGTTCAAATTCATATATAAATTTAATATAGCTAGTTGCCATTATTTTTAAATCGTAATCATAATCAAGAGCATCAGTCATTTCTACAATAAATGCTCGATTTTTAATTTTGCTAGAAATCTTTTTATACAAATAATAATTACTAACATCTCGGGCCATAGCATGAAATCCCCATTCTCCGCATTTAACAGTATGGCCCCAAGTTTGATATCCTAACGTATGATTAAGTAGATCAAATCCAAATTTATATTTAAATAATAAACTGGTACAACTTTCATCTAATATTTTAATTCCTCGTATCATCACTTAGCCTCTTTATAGTCAATATAGTCAAATTTGCCATACTTTGCAATACATTCGCTAATTAATTTATCACTTATTAAATTATATTCTTTGTTTAAATAATTAATAGCAGCCTTGCATAAACTAAATCCCTTTAATTCTCTAATTAATCTAATTCTTTGACAAGCTATTTTCCCACTAAATAGTGGATCAATTTCATATGAGCAAAATTCCCCTAATTGTACAATATATGCTTTAATAGGCATTTTATCTGCTTCATAATAATAATTGTTTTTCCAATATTCTATAGACTCTAATATAGGAGCGTGAAATCCTTTATCACAAGTGCATATGCCAGGATCTTCATCGTTTTTACCCATAGTATGCCATCTTCCAAACTCCCCAAAATTAGACGGTTTGGTGTATTTGTATCCTTGGCTAGGACCAGTTAAAATTCCATTTTTTAGACGGAAAAATTTAACAGAATATACGGCTTCTTTCATTCGTCATCTCCTATGCTTAATTCAAACAATGCACAAGCGAACAAATATCCTATTATAAATAAAAATGGTATTAATACTAAAATATGAAGAATGCATTCTCCTCCTAAATCATTAATATCAAATTCTTCTTTATCTATTATTTTCCAAAATATGACATAAAATAGGATATTTAATATCCAGCCACTTATTCCCAATATTAGCAAAAATGACATATTATCCTTTCAATACGAAATTTTAAAAGTTCCAGCTTAATATAATAAAAACAAAATATCATGTAAAATCAAAAGAAGGCTGAATTCACTTGCCAGCATTTCTAAAAAATATTATATTGATAGTTGGTGCATAATGTAGACCTCCTTTAGGAAGAGCTTGAATCAATGAAAGGGTTTGTGTGTCTCTTAAAATTCTGCTAGTTGATGATGATTTTGGAGAATTTGCAAATATGTTTCCTGGAGATGGAGCATTTGCCGCTCTACATTTCATTATCTTGAAGCACTGCCACTATTTTGATTCAGAAGATTATGCAAATCTTAAAAAATCAATTGCTGAAAAATCAGGCGAACTATTTTCAGATGTTGCTATGGATGGAATTACTGCATTAAATTTCATTTCTAAAAATAAATATGATATTCTATTTTTAGATGGGGGATTTGATTTTGTCCTGGATGGATTAAGTAATCTTCCAATTAATCAACTGCCAACTTACATTAGCACCATTTCAGGATCTATTGACAGAAATGTGAATATGCGAAAGAAGATTGAAGTATTACCTGGAACTGAGCTTTTAAGCCTTGATGCTAAATTTAATTTTGGTATTGAACGCATTTAATAAAGGAGCGCATCATGTTCGTATATATCACAACAAAAATGATTGGTAGTGATTTCCCTTATTATAATAAAGTGAAAACTGAGGTAATATCTGAATCCGAAGGATTTAGTGAAGCTACTAATTTAGCATTGGATATGTTAAAGAATGTTTCAATTGATTCATTGTCTACAGGTATTCCTACCAGTATGAAAATTATTTCAAAAACAACTGAACTTGGATTTGAAGTATTCGTTGAAGCTGAATGTGAAATATTTGAATTAAATAGATATGGAGTAAGCGCCCATGAGCTATGATGAATTAATTAAATATGCTCAATCAAAAGGATTGAGCAAAACTGAAGCTAGTGATTTTGCATATGATGTAATTTTACATAAAAAAGATTGCTCGAATAGTGAAGATGCAAATCTATTATTAGTCTCATTTGCAACAGCCGCAGGAATTGCTTTAGCAATTGATGATGACTTAGGAGGTATTCCTGGAGATATCTTAGCAGCAGGAGCCGGTATTGCATTAGAAGGATTAAGCATATTTGCAGATATATTTGGGCTATGAGCATATTCAATTTTATTAAGAATTTGTTTAAAAAATCACCCAATACTTTCATTGATTCTGATATGGATAGCCCTGAAGATGATTTTGATATTACTTGGAAACAAGAGTCAGATGGAGAACTTAAACCATCTTGGGAATTTGAAGATAATGATACGGAGGATTGAAATATGTCTAAAGGAATTTGGGCTAGTATTTGCTTAGGTGCGGCATTTCTAATAAGTGTTCATGGCTGTCCATCTTTAGATTCATGTAATCATGACGAATATATAGATGTTGATGAAGCATTAGTTGAATCTGATTCAGCCTATGAATATGCGTTATATATAAGTAATCAATTACATAACTATAATATTAATCAAATTAGAAATATTTCATTTGGAAGTTCTAATGTTGAAATAAATCGTGATGATGAGCCTGCAATATCTTTAGAAAAAACCGCTCTTAATCAAGCCATCAAAGATTGCGTATTTGAAAATAATCAAGCTATTTCTGCAAAAAATAGAGGAGATGCTGATGGTGTAAAAAAACATAGCGATAATGCAAAAGATGCTGCTAATAAAATTCAAGAAGAAACCTCAGAGCTTAAAAAACATAATATTAATTTATAACTTATTGTAGGAATTCAAATAATTCATTAGATCTATCAATAACTGCCAATGAGCTATTAACACCCGATTGAGTGAGCACTCCATATAGATCAATAGGTTGTTTAAGGTTTATTGCAAATATTTTATCATAGTCATCATAATTTAATATATTAGCTACTTGTGATAATACTCCAAATATGTGACTTATGTTTGTTAAGTTATCCCGCTTTATTTTAATGAATATAAGTGAATTTGAAACTTCATTAGCAATTTTGTTAATGAGTTTTTTGCTATTTAATTCATCTATTACTAGAGATGGTTCAGTTATTATTATATCATTTTTTTCATATATTGGATAAATTTGATTATTGCTAGCAATAATATGAGTTAATTTAGTATAGTGTTTATATGATTTAAATAGATTATTGTTAAATATTTGATCATAGTGATATATTGATATATTTTCTGGAAGATTTATATTAGATAAAACAGCAGTTATTCTGGTTATTAAATATTCTATTTCTGAGGCATTAAATGTTTTGAATAATTCTTGTTCTTTGTAAGGAGTTGTAAAAAGTATATTTAAATTATTTGAAGATATTAAATTAGAATTGATGGTAAACTTAGGAATAGGTAATGTAATAGTTTTAACTCTGTTAGATATAACTAAATTGAAAGGAGTTTGCGACTTTATTGAGGCAGGGAACTCATGCAAAAACATATCTATTATTTATCTAAATATGTTAATATTACAATACTGAGTTAAAATTCAGTGGGAGTTTGATGGTATAAATAAATTTTATACAAAAAAATAATGGGCAAATAATATAAAATGATTAGAATGCACAGTTATAAGATTGAATTAAAAATCAATAATAGTCAAAAAGCTTTATGTGCTAAAAGTGCTGGAATTAGTCGTTATGCATATAATTGGGAATTAGACAAACTTATTAGAGAATATGAAGCTAATAAATCTTTAGCTATAATGTATGATTTGCCTAAAATTCCCTGCACTTTAGGCAATGCTCAAGATTGGCACAAAGAATGGGTCTTGCTCAAAAATGAGTTTCCTTGGATTCGTGAAGTGTCTAAATGCTGCGGCCAGGAATCATTAAGAGACTTAGAATATGCTTTTAAACAATTTTTCACTAAAAAGTCAGATTATCCAAAATTTAAGAAAAAGGGAAATAAAGATTCATTTAGATTAACAGGTTCAATATATATTGCATCTAATTATGCTCAATTACCAATATTAGGCAAGATTAGATTAAAGGAGAAGAATTATCCAATACAAGAAGGGAAATTAAAATTAAGTCAAGCAACAGTATCACGCCAAGCAGATAGATGGTTTGTTTCATTTTTAATAAAAGAAGATATTGAAGCCCCTGAGTTGGCTCCAATTAGCGAAATAGAAACTAATGATATTCTAGGTGTAGATTTAGGAATCAAAGAGTTAGCGATTACTAGTGAAGGTGAGGCATTTAACAATCCGAAAGCATACAAGAGTCATTTAAAGAAACTTCAACGATATCAAAGAATGGTATCTAGAAGAGTTAAAGGAAGTACCAATAGAAAGAAAGCAATAACAAGATTGTCAAGAGTTCACAAGAAAGTTGCGGATATCCGCAATGATGCTGTGCATAAATTGGCAAGTTCTTTGGTAAAAGCCAAGCCAAAAGTCATTGTTATTGAAACATTAAAACCAAAAAATATGTCCAAAAATCATAAATTAGCCAGTTCTATTTTAGATTCTTCTTTTGGTAAAATTAGAGATACTTTGAAGTATAAATGTAGCTGGGCTGGAATCCATTTAATAATGGCTCCTACCTTCTATGCTTCTTCTAGGTATTGTCGTGTTTGCGGGCATAAACATAACGAATTGAAACTGTCAGATAGAGAATGGACTTGTAGCAATTGTGGAGTGCATCATGATCGCGATGTTAACGCTGCTAAAAATCTACAATATTATGCCCTATGGTTGATGGATAAACATTTGCGGGAAACTGCAACTAGGCTGAGTTCCAGCCAAAGTTATGCTTGTGGAGATGAGAGGTTACAGTTTCTTACGGAACAGTGCTCGTCTATGAAACAAGAATTTAATGCTATGTATACTATTATTTAGCATTACTAGAACTATTTGAGATTAGGCTGATCTATTAGGATTTTATATAGTCTTTTTATAAATTATTAAAATGTTTTAATTATTGTTAAATAATTATTAATGGCCCCACAAATTAGCAAAAAAGCTTTATTTAATATTCACAATCATCAAATAATAAGAGATTACTTATATCCTTATTATATAGAATATTTTAAAAATAAAGATACTCTGCTAGCCAAAGAAATATTACAATTAGTTGAGTTAAATATTGCTGAAGAAAAAGGATTTGAATACCGTCATAATAAAATTCAAAGATTGATTAAAGAAGAAACTATTGAATGGATTAAAAATACTAAATCCAAAGGAGATTAGATAATGGAATATTTTAGTTTATTAGATAGAGAATGTGGGATTGATAAACCTAATTTTATTGGGCATTTAGATAAAACAATATGCTTCATAGATTTCCAAATACAACATGGTAGTATAAAAGATGGTGGGCGTATAGTAGAATATTCTGCAATTAAGTGCTATAATGATAAGATAGAAACGTTTCATGTATTAGCTAGGCCCTGTTATAGCCCAATTAATAATAAGATGAAAGAAACTAGGAAATATTGGAGTGATTTGATTGGGTTAAATGATGAGAATATTAAAGATTGCCGTAGCACCTTTGAGGTCTTTAAAGATTTCTATTCATTTATTTCTGATTCAAATATTGTTATATTTAACAACTACAAGAGGCACTTTCCATTGATTAAATTTTATTTAATCGAATTGGAATTACCATTGCCTAGGGTCTGGTTTTGGGATACTAAAAACCTAGTGAGGCGAGATTATCCAACCTTTAAAGAAGAGCTTATAAACGAACATAGAGGTTTTATTAGAGCTTACAAAAGTCTACTTCTCTATGATGCAGCTAATGGAGCTAAACTAACAGAAAAACGTATTGATGATATTATGTATAGCTTTTGGAATCATCCAACTAAGGTTCATGAAGAAAAGATAAAATTATTCAAGAGAGATTTAGCAAAATATTATAAATGGCTTAGAACTGGCCGTAGACATATGGCGCAAGGTCTTAGAGATTACTTAGATAAATTTGGTAGTCCATTGGAACAATACAATAAAGAAAGAGCTAACAATGTTCAAAAAAGTGAGTGCGCTAAGTAATGGTGATGAGATTATCTATTACTTGCATGGTTTTTATGGAAAAGGAATAGTTGAAAAAGCTCTAAAATATAGTAATAATGAATATGTAATATATCTAGTAAACGAAGTTATGCTATATGATATTGATGAATTATGTGAATTTTATGTAACTAATTGTAATGATATTAGTGAAACAACTGAAGAATCTATTTTAAATCTTCAACTTCAAATGGACCTACATTAAATGAAAATCAAGCATTTCGATTTCTATAGAGATTGCAGTACAGGTGGAATAGAAGTTCAATTGGATGATGGTACTGAAGAATTGTATTTAGTTCATGGCACTAATTTTGGAAATGATAGAATAGATGTAACTAAAGGTGGTTGGGATATTCAGGCAATTCCAACTGTCAAAGAACTGCATGAATTAGTAAATGCATTATTTTATATTAAGTATGATGCTAGTTTAGATTATTGGAAAGATGAAAAATCATATATCAGGAATGCTTATCGCTTGATGGGCGCAATTGAAGTATATAAACATTATTTGGTAAATACCAAAGATGAAATAATACCTCATGTAGTAGAAAAGCATATAGATATTGAAAATGAAATAGTAATGAAAATGACTGAAGAATTAGAATCCTCACTTATAAGTAATTGCTTAGAAAAAATGAACAAGAAGGCTATAAATGAAATCAATAATTAATGACAAAAGTATAGCTAAAGTGTCTGAATTCCCTAAATTAATGAAATTTAAGTCGGATCATTATATCGTAGTAGTATTGATGACTGGAATTAAAGCAAATCAATCAAGCTCAGATCGGGTAATAGGAATTGGTTATGTAGTGGCAACAAATAATTCAAATATTCATCCTATTGGTGAATTTGAAGAAAATTGGTATATGGATAATTTTGCAGATTTAGATAGTAATGTTACAATTGAATTAAGCAACAATTAAAAACAAGGAAGAAACTAATGAAAGCAAGAATAAAAGATAATGCTGAGAGTCAGGCTAAAGAATTACCTTTCCCAAAATTGATGAAAGATGCAAAAAGTGATTTAATAGTGCTAATGACAGCCATTGATATTAGATCGAATCGAGATTTATCAAGAGGAATGGGCGTAGTTATTATTCCAAATAAATATCATGCAATTGGTGAAGCTGGTCAAAATTGGATAATGGAATCTTTTGAAGATTTAGCTAGTAATGTTACAATTGAATTAAACAACGATTGATGAGTAAGTATAAAATAATATTAATAACTTTGGCTGGAATTGTTACTGGCATTTCTTTGGCTAAACTATCTATACATAGCCCATTTTTTACGTCTAAGATTAGTGGGCAAAGTTCTGATATATATAGACTTCATGGAATACCTAATATTAGGTATATACAAAATGGCCATGCGTATTGTAAACATGTAATGGATGTTGTGGTATCTCCAAACGATAAGACTGTTATATATACTACAGATGATGGTACAATATTGGAATATTTTAAAGATGTGTTAACTGATATAAGGAAAAAATGATTAATGGAATGGTCAAATCAACAAGAAAAAGCTTTAGGCAAAATATCAAAATGGTTGAATACTAGAAAAAGTCCCCAACTTTTTAGATTATTTGGATATGCTGGCACTGGTAAAACTACATTAATTAGTGAAATTGCTAGTTTGGTTAAAGGTGTAGTAGTATATATGGCATATACTGGAAAAGCTGCACTTATTATGAGAAAAAAAGGTTGCGCAGATGCAACAACAATACATAGTGCAATTTATCGTCCAATTGAAGATAAATCAAATGGAAAAATAGAATTTGTATTGAACTATGATTCTATAGCTTCTAGTGCAGATCTAATTATTATTGATGAAGTTTCAATGGTTAATCCAGAAATAGGAGAAGATCTTGTTAAATTTGGAAGAAAAATATTAATTATTGGTGATCCATTCCAGCTTCCTCCCATTAAAGGGCAAGGATATTTTACATCCACTACACCGGATGTAATGCTAACTGAAATTCATAGGCAAGCTAAAGATAATCCAATTATTAGACTAGCTTCAGATATTAGAATGGGTGTAGATTTTCGTAAAGAAGATTATGATGAATGTCAAATATTATATCGTAAAAATTTAGCTAATCCTGAATTCAATGCTATGTTAATAAAAGCTGATCAGGTTATTTGTGGAATGAATAAAACTAGAACTCATCTGAATACTAGAATTAGGCTATCAAAGGGAGTTGCGAATCCTGATGACTTATTTGAGCCAAGAGTTAATGACAAATTAATATGTATTAAGAATAATCATAAAAAAGGATTATTAAATGGTAGTATGTGGAAAGTTCAATCTGTTGAGAAAATTAAAGAATATTATCTAAGAGTTGAATCATTAGATGAACTAGGAGATGAAGATTTTGATGCTAAGGTTCCTAGAGAATTCTTTATGGGAACTGAAAATACTCTTAATTGGAAATATAAAAAATCTATTGATGAGTTTACTTTTGGAGATGCTTTGACTGTTCATAAAAGTCAAGGTAGCCAATGGGATAATGTTTTAATTCTAGATGAAAGTAGCGTCTTTGGTGAAAATTCAGCTAGACATTTATATACAGCCGTTACTAGGGCGGCTGAACAAGTCACATTAATACTATAAACAAAAAGATATATAATGCTAAAATTAAAATCCTTCACAATCTGAATATGTGTTTTTATTAATATACGTTTGAGATTCATATGTGTAGCTCTTAGCTCCAGTCGCAGGTTTGCCAGATTTGTCGATTTATTGTCAAATAAAATTACTTATCAGGGCTAAATGGCTCATATCATTTATTATAGCCGATGTGGTTTTTAGTGTTGACATGACATTAGTTTTATATTATCTTGTGAATATGCGTAAAAAGAATAAATTAGTGTGCGGTGTGGGAGAAAATGATTACGATGGATCTGTAGGTACAAGTGGACACATGATTCCATCATATCATTGTTGGAATAATATGCTCAACCGTTGTTATTCCGCAAAATGCCAAGTAATTCACCCAACTTATATAGGTTGTATTGTCTGTGAGGAATGGTTATTATTTTCTAATTTTAAAAAATTTTATGATGATAATTATAAAAAAGGATTTGTGCTTGATAAGGATATTCTAAAAATAGGCAATAAAATATACTCTCCAGAATATTGTAGATTTATCCCAGTGTATTTAAATTCATTATTAGCAGATTCCGGTGCAGCTCGTGGTGATTTGCCATTAGGAGTTAGTGCATTAAAACCTTCAATTAAATCAAGTAGAATTAATATCACATATAGGGCGCAGTGTAATGATGGATATGGAGAGCTAATTAAAAAGGCATTTAAAACAATATCAGAAGCACAAACATGGTACTCAATTACTAAAAAGAGAATTGTAAAAGAACAAGTATTTCGAGCATTTGATAATAATGAAATTCTTAGCGATGTTGCATGTGCTCTGCTTGAACGAGAGTGGTAAAAATAGTTATTTCTCTTTATCTTTTAAATTACTTCCACAAATAAAATTTGCAAATAGTACATGTTGCCAATCTGCTAAACCAATACCTTTAAAGACTTTTTTAAAGCTCATTTAGTAGAAAATGTTAATAGATTGTGGATAAGTTGTTGATAGATTTATTAAATATCCCTAAAATTCAGCTAGCCACTCTGCTATAAAATTTTATATTCTACTTTGAAGCCAATCTGCTTGACTAAATTCGACAATGATCAGATTGGCATAATAATCAACAACATATAGTAAGGAATAAAAATGGGATTCATGCTCATCATCCTGGCAATCGGAATCGTGCTTGGTCTTGCAGGTGCAATTCTAAGAAATTATACAATGAATAATTTTTTGGATTGTATGTATACTTGTGCGGTAATAGCAGGTGGTGCCCTTGCTGGTAATGCTGCGCTATTTTACTTATTCACTTTAGGTGATGTAATTACTAAGGATCTTACTTTTCAAAACTACATGAACCAGCGAGCAACATACGTTAGGCTACTAAATGAAGATTATAATGCAACTAATTTGGCTAATGCCTTAAAATTTAATCAGGATCAAAAATATTATGCCTACAAAGAGCATACTTTTATGTGGAGTCATTTCAATACTAACGGCGTCTACGTTGATACAATTGCGATCCCCACTAATAAATTCATACCCAAGCAAATCATCAATTTGAATATTGATTCAAGCTCTAAAAAGTAATATTGTATTCAATTTGAGCCTTTAGTGATATTCATTAAAGGCTCAAATTCTTGATGAAAGGCTATATTTTGTCTAATAAAAAAGCCGATCTAAGGATATGCGCAAGCTGTGAATTTATTTTCAGGGAATCCAAATATCCAAATGGATGCCCTTATTGTGGTTTTGGGCATTATGGAGCTAATTGGGCAATTGGAAAATCTGCTTATAGATTGGAAAAAACTCAAGAACTTTGGAAAAAGAAAATTGCAGCTAATTTAGTTGACAAAATTTTTAAAGCTACTCTTAATTGCACTAATACTCCATTGCTTGAAGCTCTAGAAACGGAAACTGTTAAGGATCTTTTAACAGATCAACATGTTTTTGATACTATGCTTAATCAAAATAAGGAAGTAAAAGAATGAATTCCCTCTATGTGTTTTGGAAATATGATCTTTATCCTTATTGTTTAGGAGATAAGGCTAAAGAGATTCTACCCAATGGAAATTTTCGTGTTTATGGTTATCAGGAAATGATTGTAAAGCCTATAATGATCCTTGAAGAATCTGAAGGCATTGCTCTTATGGAAAAGATCCAAGAACTTAAGGAGAATTATGAAAAAGAATGTAGCGAGTTGAAAACTCGTTATAAGAAAGAATTGTTCAAAATTGCTCCATTCATTCCTGAACATACTCTTTACCTGAAAGAAGCTGAATAATGAAAAAGATACTCATGTGTTTGTTTGCATTTGCTATTCTAAGTGGATGCGAGAATTATTATCATCCAATTGATGCTAAAGAAAAAGTTTATAAAATTGAAAATTATAATGGACATGGTTTATGCATATATTATACGACTGCTATTATTAAAGAAGATGTCAGTAATGTGGCTTCTTTCTTTGGAGGTGAAGGTGCTACTGATGATTATGGTATCTTAGATACTTGTGAAAAGTTTAAAATTGGTGATAATATTGGTATCAATTTTTACAAGCTAAATGATAGCACTAAAAAGATTGATACCAATGCTAATCATTTAATGAGCAAAAAATAATGCTAAAAGATTCCTACATTAAACTTAAAGAATTGTATCCCAAAACATATGAAAAAGATATCGTATGTGGATTTTGGGCACCTGATGAATGGTTTGATATTCTTAATAGATTGAGTGAGAAGATTGAGAATTACTTAATCGCTCATCCAGGTATTGAATTTCAAGTTATGCAAGTAAAGGAAAAATTTGGAGGCTTGCGATTTTATGTCAATATTGTAATTAATGAAATCAATCAATATATTGAAGAAGCTGAAATAGAAGTTTATGAACTTCAAAAAGCTAAAGCTCCGCCTAGACCTATCATTGAAAATAAACTAAAGATTGTAAAGAAATGGGAAAGCTTTCTACCTAATATTCCTTTCATAAATGAACCTCCTAAAGAAAGGTAAATAAAAATGAATACAACTAAATCTATTCAATTAGTAAGAGATCATATTATTGCCAATAAAGAACAGATCATCAAAGATCTTAAAGGTGAATTTATGCATTATCATATCCACTTTGATGATGTAGATGAAGAAGTTCAAATAGAGCCAAATCTTGCAGAAGAAGAATTAAATCCTATTGTAAAAGAGCTATTAGGATTAAATACCAAATCTGCACTATCCAATATTTTTAGCAGTGAAAGATTGGATATGGGCGGATATGATATTAAAACTTCTAGAGGTAAATGTTTAATTATTATTGATATATCTGAACCTAAGAAGCCCAAATATGAATATAATCTTACTATTTTCCCTCTTAAATTTAAACCTCAACCTCACGATGATTGATTCAAACAATAAATCTGGAAATAAATCTGGAGAAAGATGAGATTAAATTGAGTGATATTAAAAAACCGAGAACGGAAGATGAAAAAGAATTTGGTTTCAATCAAATCATATATTGCCAGGAACATCTTGCGCCACACTTTGTTGGATGGTGTACCGTGCCTAATATGGAAAAGATTCCATTAGATGCAAAAACATTAGAAGATGCGGTGAAAGAATGCAGAGCAAAAGGTTATCTATTATACGAGGACATAAAATAATGTTTAAATTAAACTATAGTCAAAACTATGATGAACAGATGGATGTTGAATGTATTCCATTATGTGATGCTCTTAATAGTTTACCAGGAATACAGACTTGTGAATCTTGTTGCGGGCATGGTAAAAAACCTTTTGCCATTTGGTTCAGATGCACTTCTGAACTTGGTTTGCGATTTTTGGGAAGATGCATTGATCGTAGATATTGGCGATATGGTAATAACTGGAGAATTGAACTAGATAATTCAGATCTTAATTATGATCATTCTGTTTTTACTATGACTAGTCATGGATATTGGGGAACTGACTTAAAAACTACTGTTGGTGAAGATGCATATGAGCAAGCCAATGATTTCATTCGTAATATGGAATGGCACCTTAATTGTAAAAAATACATTGATGCCTTCATTAAAGATCTATCTGGGTTTTGTATTATAGATGTAGATGACAAGAATTAATGTAGGAATAATTCCAGATGAATTGCCAACTAAATTACTTTTAGCTGAACATAGAGAAATTAAAAGAATTCCAAATATGGTAAAAGCAGGTCGAGTGAGTATGCAAAATATTCCACCTGCTTTTACTTTGGGAACAGGTCATGTAAAATTTTTCTATAATAAATTGGCTTATTTAAAAAATAGATATGAACTAATATATTATACATGTATTCATAGGCAGCTAAATGTGCAATATTATGGAGATTCATTTGAAAATCTTCCAGAGGAATTAATGAATGATTATTCAGAATCTATAAATGATAGAATAATACTACTTGAAAGAATTCATTCTAAAGGCTTTAAGCTACTAACTGAATGAGACTACATGCGCATTCAGTTTTGTTATATTAGTCAATACTAGCCACTGATTACTCAGAAAGGACCAACCATGTCTGAAGAAAATGAACAGCCCAAAACTTCTAAATCTTCCCATAGCACATTAAAACTAACTATTGGACTTATTATACTTGGATTCTGCATATATGTTATTCGTTCTTGCAATAAACCAGAAGATGCCGATTATTCTTCCACTCCATCAACTCCAATTACTGCACCAGCAAATACTCCTTCCGCTGCTCAAGATGCGAATATTAATGAACAGCAAAAAGAATTAATTAAAAAAGAAGCTTGCAATAATCTTGAAATTACTCACCTCAATCAAGTTAAAGCTGAAAGTCAAACTCCTTTGTATAATGATCAAGCTACCGATGATCATGTTGCTAGAGAGCAGGGCATTGAAGCTGCATATGAAGAAGCTAAACGAGAAGCTGGTTGTAACTAACTAGATTCAATTCTAAGCCTGATTTTAGCCATTTGAAAGTACTTTTATTAGTTTTGTGAAGAACTACATAGACTAATGATTGAGCTGCTTTAAACGGCCATATTTTTTCAATAACTTCACAGAAAGATTTGAGATGAAAAAGCTAATACTTGGATTACTATTTGCAACATCAATATGTTTTGCCCAAAAAAGACACATTACTCATTCTCCTTTTAGAGATGCACCTTATGTATGTATTACTACAAAAAATCGTAGTTTAGCTAGATATATTGATACTTCTGATTTAATGTATTACAGGGATTCTGTTAAAAATCTTCATGTATTTGTATTTGAAGCATTTTCTCCAAATAATAGTGATTCTGGAATTGTAATTAAAAGGGAATATGTTTATGGTCTTTCTATTTATGTTAGGCAAAAACTTCTTGTGGCTTATAATGCTAAAGGAAATCCCATTGAATTTAATAAAAATGAATTTGATTGGGATGACTTTAGTGAAATAACTCCTAATACTTTAGATAAATTGGAATCTGATCTTGTACTATTATTATTAAAAAATAAAGGGATTGAATAATGAATAAATTAATTATGTTACTATTTGCTATATTAATTGGTTGTGACTCTGAGCATTATCCTAAAAAATTAGACTCAATTGATCCGATGAAAGTTTCTAAAGGAGTTGCTTCTAGATTCATTGCAGACAATTCAACAATTCATAATATTGATAGTAGTCTAAAGCTAGGATATTCTAAAATAAAAATTAAATTTAAAAATGAAGTAATTGTATTAAATGATTATAATAAAGATACTATTAATATAAATTGGAATTCAAAAATGGGAGATATTAAAGCGATTAGTATTGAGGTAGATTCATCTAATGAATTTATTGAGATCCCTCTTACAAAAAGTAGCAATAACAATGGCTTTGTAGTAATAACGCCTGATTCTTCATTATTACCTGGAATTTTTAATGTATTAATTAGAGGTAAAGATTCTTTAGGTAATTATACTGCTGCAATTAGCAAATGTGTGGTAATAAATAGCGGGAAAATTGATTTTAATAATTTGAAGGGGCTTTGGAATTTTAAAAAATTTACCACATTAGGTAGTAATATGAAATTTAATAGATTTCATTATATAGAATTTGAAAACAGCCATAGTTATGAATGGTTTGAGGCGGATTCAATTATTAAACATAATCGAAATATAAATATACTAGGACTAATTCTTAGTGGAGTTGCTTTATCTAAAAAACAAGCAATAATGGAAGATTTCACTTATATAACCAATAACGATCATATTAGATTTATGCAAAGAAATAAAAAGCAAGCTGGTTATAAAGTATTAACATTAATTAATGATAGAATGATTGTTAAAGAAAATGCAAATGAAGAAGGTAATAGATTTGCTATCATGATGAAAATAAATTCATCCTTTATTAATAATAGGGATATAAAATGAAGAATCTAATTGCAATACTCTTACTATTCTTTGGCGTTTCTTTTGCAACTGAAAGAGTTACTTTTATATTTTCAAATAATCCAGTTACTATTAATAATAGTGAATATAAAGTAATTGCTCATTTAATATTAAGTAATGAGGATAATAAATGGCAATTACTTAATATAAATGGGTCGGATATTAGATTTCAATCTACGCCTATTTATATTTGTAAGCGTGTTAATGGATTAGATTCTTGCATATTTACAACAGATAGCACAATGCTAATGAGATTAATATATGATCCAGGATTTCCACTACCATTGTTAATAACAGGTTCACATTGGATACAAGGCACTCCAACTTCAAATGTAGAATTATGGCTAGAAAAAGGATGGCATTAATATTAAATGATATAATTTGAGCAGATGAAAGGCAATACCGTCTTTCTAATGAGGAATTAATGATGAAAAGGTATTTACCAAAATCAAAAAATTTAGCAGAAAACGCTGGAAAACATTATACTGAACCAGAATGTCAAAAAATATTAAGGGATGAAAAAAATAAAATTCCAGCGCATAATACTGCTAAAGATTTAAAAAGAACAGATGCTGCAATTAATGATAAAAGAGAAGATTTAAAAAACAAAGGAAATTAATATGTCAATATTAACAGATGAAGAAAAATATGAAATATTATCAATACGTAATGTTTCATTGCCCAATATATTTCCATTAGGTAAAGTCTGGGAAATTCTAGAAGATCAAGATGATATTAAATGGATACTTGAAAATTATAAATTTGCTCAATTTATAATTAAAATTAAAAATGCTCCAATAATTGAATATGAATTTATTGATTTATTGTGCATTGATAATAAGTCAATTGGAGGGATTGATTTACCTAAACAAGGTAAATTATCTATTGACCCTAAAATAGCGCATATTATTTCATATAGAGTAAATTTAGATAAATGGTTAGATATTACTATTAAATATTATAAATGGCCTACTATATATGCAAATAATCCAAATAGAAGTGAATCTCTTTCATCGTTTAATTTAACACCAATACCGCAATTAGGGAGTTCATCTGGTATTAATGATCCCCATGCGTTATCTTGGAATATGGATATGATTATCCCAGATTCATATAAATTTATCTTAATAAAATAATATAATCCAAAATAATAAGGTTTACAATGAAAACAATTAAATGTCCATTTTGCGGAGCCGAAGCAATAAGTTATCGGAATATGCTGGATGCTATTAGATATCCATGCGGAACTTTCAAGTATCTTAGAGCTATTAAAGATAATGTAACAAGATCTAAACAATGTATAGAAAATGAAGCTAAACAAAAAGAAATTAAATGATTGATTTCAATAAAGATCCAGACTTTCTAACAGATGGTCCAAATGGTCCTATTAAATGGTTCATTGATGAGGATACAACTCAATATGCCAAAGATAAATTAAATGGGAATGTTTCATTAAAATGTGATTGCTTTGTTACAATTCATCCAGATGGATGCAAAGAACGAGTGATTATTAAAAATGATGAAATTATATATGCTAGAACTTCTTCTTTAGAAGACATTGCATGTTTTATTGATGTTTTAAAACGCACTACTAAATTCAAAAGAAAGTAAAATATAATGCAAGTTCAAATTACTCATGATGTAGAATGTTGTCATGATTGTCCTAGAATTTATAATTCAGCTTGGGATCATGATGATCCTTTTACTTCTGCTCCAATTGGTGTTTGGGAATGTTTAGAAAAAGATGGACCTGGATTTAAAGTTGGAATTGGTGATTTTAATATGTTTAAAAATATCCACCCTAATTGCCCATTAAATACGTAAGGATACATAATGGAATTTAAAGAATATCCCCCAATTATGGGTAAATGCCCTTGCTGTAATGAATTAGAATCTCCTATGATTATGAATGATGCATATGAATATCTATGTGGAACTATTGAATATATCAGTCCAAGTGGCAATACTATAGTTCGATCTAAACAATGTATAGAAAATGAAGCTAAACAGAAAGAAAATAAAAATGTCTATGATAGATGATATTGATACCAGTATATCTAAAAGCCATGTAGTTAAAGCAATTGCATGGTATCTAGGATATGAATTTAATCTACCCAACTATATTGTCCAGAATGATAATGAATTTGATATAATTAATCCAGCCGAAGATTTATTCATCTTAACATATTCTGGTAAATTGTTTAGAAATACGTTTAAATTGAATACTACTTTCGATCCTTTTACTTATATTGTAAATAATTTCAATATATTAGAATTAAATAAAATAGGTAGTCATTTCGTAAATAAGTTAAAAAAAGATTTAGATCAAGATTACAAATATGCAAAAATTATAATATCAATAGGCCAAATTCAGATTGAATCTAAGCCAGATGTTGAGCAATTACCAACTATACTTAAAATAAAAGCCCTCAAAAGAGGCTATATAATTCATTCAGATATTCATTTTTAATTATGAATACTACTGTAAAAACAGATGTTAATTTAGCTCTCATTCTAAAATTAATGATAAAATAAAGGCTACAATATTATGAAAGAATTAAAAGGAGTAAGAATAGCAGAATTTATTCAAATGGTAATCAAATGCACTGGAATTGCATTTGCTACAATGATAAATGATGAATATCGAGGACCAAAATGGAAATGGACTACTAAAAACTTAGCAGAATTTTCATATACATTAGGAGCATTGCCTTATTTTTATAGCAATGAATATGATGAAGAAACTACTATTATTGAATATAATCTATCAAATCTTACTATTAAAGATGCTTGGATACTTATAGCTTCTGAGTATGCAACTGAATTAATGAAATGGGCTGGAATAGGTAACAAATGAAAAATGCACTAGAAATATTTACAGAATGGGTGAAAGAAAATATTAAATCTACTGGAGATTTTTATTGTGAATTATATGAACGATTAACAAATAAAGAAGAATATACTATTTTTATTAATTTGAGGCAAGTAACTCTTTGGCTTAATGAACTATATCATGAAGCAGCCGAAGCCCAATGAAATAATTTATTATTAGCTATTAATAAAATATATGATAAAATTAATGAATTATGTGTAGAATCTAAAGAAAATGCTGATTTATTAGAAGAAGTAAAAAAATTAATCAAATATATTGATTGTTATATGATTGATATTTGGTTTCCACCTAATGCACAAAATCAATATGATTTGGTTAAAAAATTAATTGAACTACAAGAAAGTCGTCCAAATGACTGAACCAACTGAATCCCAATTACATAAACATTTCACACTATAATCAAAAAGATTTAGAATAACTAATTTACACGGAGAAATAGTTTAATGAAAAAAATCTTAGCATTTGCTGTCTTAATCTTATGTTTAAATACATTACTTGGGTGTGCTGGTGCATATGGGGATTATTATCATACTATTAATATAGCTCAAATTAAAAATAAAAATAAAATGCCCAATACAATTGTTGTTGAAAATACCCCATATATTGATTATGATACTTTAGAAAAATATAATTTAAGGTTATTAGGATATTCTGCTTTCATTGGATATTATAATTCAAATACTACTAGTATAGGTTGTGCAACTGAACAAGGCTCTGAAGTAGATGCAGATTTAGTAATTGTAACTACCCCTGAATTAATTAATTCAACTACTAGGTTAGTACCAATTGATCATGAAGCTACAGTAAATACAAATAGTAATACTACTTATAATGGAACAATATATGGAAATAATTCATCTATTGGTTATTCAGGCAATGCATATAGCAATTCAAGATCTACTATTCAATATACTACTGATGAATACCGAACATTCAATACCTATAAATTTCATGCAATATACTTAGAAAGAAAATAAAGAGGTGGAGTAAACATGTCAGAAGCAAATATTAAAACAATTGTCAAGGTTACTATAAGTAATGATCCTGGATGTGACGATTGTGGAGATGATTGGGATATTGAAGGCTTTGGAAATAATCTCGTAGAAGCTATTAATGATGCCTTTGAATCTGATGAATATAGGGTCACACAATTAAACATCTATTCCGCTTATGCAACTTTGGTTGATATGGTTGAAGTAGATGGCCGTAAATTCTTTGAACGTGGAGATCGTGAATATACTAAAGATGATGTTGAAAAATTTGGATTTTTAGATATTCCCGAATCTAATCAAAATCATCATACTAAATTAGCTAGAAAGTTATTGAAATCTTCTCTAATTCTTAAAAAATATAATGATGAAATAAAGGCAGCTAAATTACTAGAAGATAAAAATAATAAAAAAATTATAGAAGAAAAAGAACGTACAGAATTATCTAGACTTATGCAAAAGTATGAAATTAAAGGCGTAGCATTACCCAAATAAAAAGGAGATAAGTAATGAAACAATTGTTGATTTTGATTCTTGCGCTCTTTGTCATTAGACTTAATGCGACTGAACGAGTCAATATGACTTGCCGATTCGATGCAGTTGCCGCAGGGTATGCTAGCAAAGCATATAGTGTGAATCTCATCCTAGATGACAATAACCTGTACAATGCTGACGGTAGTAGTGGGCATAATCGTAAAGCTATTTATGCAAATGGTGGGGCATTCTCTTTCGATATTTTTGACGGAAATGAATATCGAGGACTACGTTCAGACTATGGATTGAGATACGGAATTCCGGCAACCTGGACATTGAATACTGGAGAAGTAACTTGCACCATATCTCATGGTTGGAGCGATGATTACTATCAAGATGGATTCAAAACTAAATATCTACATGACACCATAGTTAAGGTTGACAGTATATATGTATATGGGGGTGCCAAAAAAGTATATATTCATGATACATTAATTAAGATTGACAGTGTAGTTAACAGTTTAGTTAAGGTTGACACTATATGTGCCCATGATACTGTATTTAAGATTGATACAGTAATTAAGGTTGATAAAATTTCCCCATCGTGGGTATCTTGCAATTCCGTACTCGGAGTGGATAAGATTAAGTATGATACCATAACTAAGGTTGTTCACGACACCTTTGTTAATAATGGTGTACTCGATAGTTCAAAGGCCACCCAGAGATTTTCTCTACATGGAAAGTATGCCGGGCTTGCAGCAAATGAAATTGACTGTGAATTCTATGCACATTTCTTGAAATACAATGATACTGTTTTTAATGATCAAGGCGAGTATTCAGATTCCTTTGAAATCAAGTTACTGTATACCAGTGGATCATATTACAAAACTATCAAGATAGAAAGGCATACCTTAATATCTTTGGTTGGGCATCCTGCAATATATCCAACTCGTAAGGGAAATTTCTACATCACGACTGAACGAAATTGGAATGAAGATTCGGAAAAAGATTGGAGTAAGGTTAAACCGTCAGCCGAACTCCAAAAGGAAGTGACACAACTCCGCGCAGAAATTGATAAGAAATGAGTATGTCTGCGATTATTCAAATAGTAGAATTAGAGCTATCTAAACAATGTGGGATTACTAATTTATTCAAAACTCCGCACAGCATAGATAAAGTATCCACATATATTCCAAACATATTTATTGAGAGTGATGTGAATACTTTCAATTTAACCCAAGAATGTGTAAAGTATTTTACTCGACTTAATAAAGACATGGAAGAAAATCTAAGCAAAAATACTTAAATATATAAATCAAAACTAAAAGGATACACATGAAACTCAAGCATAATATAATCACACTAATTATTGCATTATTTACTACATCATTAGTAGGGTGTGCGGGCGCATATGGTGATTTTTATCATGAAGTCAATATTGCCAAGATTCCAAATAAGCGAAAAGAACCTAAAACAATTGTAGTAAATACATTACCAACTCAAGATACTGTAAACAAATATAATTTAACATTATTAGGATATTCGGCTTTTATTGGAGGATATAGTGATAGAACCACTATAGATTGCGCTACAACCCAAGGTGAAAATGTGGGTGCTGATCTTGTAGTTGTCATGTATCCAAAAGAATTATCATCTCAGACATTATTAGTCCCAGTATATCATACTGCAAACGTAAATACTACGACTCAAACAAACAATAATGGGTCATTTAGTGGATCTTGGGATAGTAACTATTCTTATGGAACTTATAATGGCAATTACAATGGAAATAGTACTTCCTCTAGCACTTCTACAATAGAATACTATACAAATGAATACCGGACTTTCATTAAATATAGATTCCATGCACTATATTTTGAACGAAATAACCAATGAAATTTTATATAACAAAATCTACTAAACAGAAAGATTGAGCATGAGCTATTTCATTACTCCATATACCCGTAGACATTCTATCGGTAAAGTCATTTCTAATATCATTCAACCTAACCCAACTGGAAGAATACATATAGAATTTATTGATGGAACTTATCTAGCACTGTCTCCAAGCAATGGATCTATTATTGTTACTGCTTATGATAAAAATAATAATGTTATAAATTCTCAGGACGATGATACACAAAACTGTGGAGCCTTAATTAGATCTTGAGTGAGTGGCCTAAAATAATGAGCATACCTTCAATTCCCCCTTGCCAACTTCCCTAAAATTTTTATATTACTACGTGAAGAGAATATTCTCAACTCACTCAAAGGGATCTCAACTATGTACTTCATTTACTGCCCAACTGACAAAACTGTATACGCTGGATTGACTCCTACTGGAAGACCAATGTATGCTAGATTTAATGACTCTAATCTAGGTATTGCTAATTTTACTCTATTCTATAATAAAAAACAAGCATACGATACTTTACAAGAACTTGAAAAATATAGCGGGATTACTCAGGAAATTCATGATCTTTGTGACTTTGAAAAACTTGTATGCCCTGAAATAGTAAGATCTGCTATTATAGTAAATATGAATAAACTTAATATTCCTAAAGATTTAATGGATGAGCTTATTACTTATCTTGAAGTCTCTAATAATGCTTACTACTACTGGAACCCAAATAAGAATGATTTTATAAGATCCTTTGAACTTAACCAAATTCTTAGGGATAATAATATCTCGCTAACTGGCAATATACTATTGGATTTTAATTATTATCGGGTAGCCGAGTAATAAAAAAGGTCGGTCCCAACTCGTTTTTTGAGCAATAATTAAATTACTTTAATTATGATTATTAACAATTGTTAATAATATGTTGATTGATTGTTTATAGATCTTGGGAAATTTTATGCTGAATAATTGATTTGATTGATTAGGATTTTTGAGGGCGTTTTTGGTCTAAGTTGCCATCCGTTGCATATTCTTTTATTTATACATCATTGAAGAAAAAATGAAAAAGTTAATTTAGCAGTAATTGCTGAATAGTTTAATAGTAGAGAAAACCATAGCACAAAAGAAAGTAATACAATGGCTCAAGAAGTATTTGATGAAGAAATGGTAAGTGGTGGTGATCGTCCTATGATTTATGATGGTGGTAATATTCGTATTATCAAGTTTGATAAGATGAATTTTGCTACAGTAATTCATAAGGACAATGTTATTGCCAGGAGAGGGGAAGGTAAGGGAGAAAGCCGCTCCAAATGGGAAGTATTAGGCTTTCATGGAGAGCTTAAGCGGGCTTTCAATCAAGTATTCAAGCATAGCCTCACTGAAGCCCTGGTGGATACTCACAACAATACTGAAGCCATTCTAGCCAAGATCAGCGAATGTGAAGCCCACATTTTGGAGGCAGTAGACAATATTCCATTGGTAGAATTAGCTCGATGATTTTTGGGCATCTTTGAGACTAATTCTCAAGGAAATTGAAAAACCCCCTGGGAAAAATCAGAATATTGTCTCAAACTCGCACCAGATTGAGACAAACTTCTGTTCAAAATACTTGACAAGATGCCTAGAATTATTATATTCTATGCACAGGTTAGTAGGAGATTAGGCACCGAACGCGGGGAATTGTTAGTGCCAAGTCTTCTTTAACTTCGGGGAGAGTGAGCTTAGGTTCCTCTCCCCCTTTTTTATGCTCAAAAACTTTACAAGGATAAATGCTTTTATTATATTGAATACATGCCCAAAGGGAAGTGAAGCAATAGCTAAACAACTATTAAGCATATATTAGACACTAACAGCAACAAATTACATTAGCATTTTTTAGCCAATATAAATGTGTCTAGCAAATTGACATCGGGCCAGTATCCACTCACTCTTATAAGGTGCTGAAATGGTAATTGGTTACATGAGGGTTCGAGCCCCTCCTGGCCCATATAGAGTAAATAATCAATAAAATCCGAAAAGTGCTAATATACGACAAAAAGCCCCTAGTATATTTAAAAATAATAGGGTCAACCTACCCGAAAAGTACTAGGATGATTAAATCATATGACATAAAGATGATCAATTCTGCTTTAAATTATTGTAGAAATAATTTACAAAAGCATGGTAGATATACAATGGTTTCATATTTAAGTGTTAATAATAAGATAGTAAGTCGTGGCGTCAACAATTATAATAAAAGTAATAAGAATACCCCTCAGATATATTCATATCCAATTCCCACACATTCTGAGATTAATTGTATAACTAAGCATATTAGTCGGAACAATACAATTAGTAGAAAGATGACATTATATATAGTTGGAATAAGTAAGAGTGGAATAAATTTAGTTAAATCATCTAAACCTTGTCCATCTTGTGAGATATTTTTAAAATCAATAGGATTGAGTCGGATAGTATATTTTACAACTAGCAATAATAATTTTGAGATTATTGAAGAGTTAATACCATGATAGTGATATAATAAATTCAATAATAGTAAAGTAGTAATAAAAAATGAGTGAGTGAGTTGAGATTAATAATAGATAAAGATATATATTATTCTTTTATGTATATATTTGAAATTTAGTATAGAGTGGATCACTTTGCAAGGTTAAATTTTGGAAGAATTATTTTTTAGGATTTGTGTAGAAAAGGTTGCCACATAGTCAAATATTTTTATATTCAATGAGCAGTCCAAGTGATTGTATATAGTTAGGATGCAAAAAAGTTTCAAATAGGTGTTTAGCTTCATTTGGCCTATTTGAGATGGGGAATTAATTGCACCCCTCTTGTAATTTTAGCTATTAGTACCGCCTTCTAAAGGGGCGCAGATTGAAACAATACCAATACGACACACTCTTAAGGCTTCCAGCAATGGGAACCTTTTTTCGTATGTTGATAAGTTGTTGATAGATTTTTCTTCTCAAATAGGTTGCCACATGTAGTTCAATTTATTATATTCATATTGTTGGAGAAGATGAGCCAATCCCTGGTAATCCTCAGAAAACTCGGCTCATGTGGTGTAGGCTTAGTACATTGAGCTTAAATTATAACCTATCAGGCCCAGAAAATTTGTCCATTTTTCTGGAATGTTAGTCATAGATGGAATATCTAAATGCACAGTTGCGGCATTTAGTGAAAGGGATATGAACGAGCTTGAACTGAGAAACGAGCTTAATCTAGCAATTACTTTTGATAATAGGGAGGCCATCCCAATGGGATGGCAGCATTCTCTCCTGAAAGTCAAAAGTAGGAAAAAGAGTGGCATCTAATTCCAGGAAGAAGGCAGTGACGCTAATCACTGTCTTTTTCTGTATCTGAGCTAATCTTAGGTGTTAATTAGTGATGAACATTGGAATTTTGAGATCTTCAAAAAAGTCAAAATAGTAGTTGACAAAGCCGAAAATAGTTCATTTTGTAGTTGGCAAGGTTGGCTAGAATTTTATATTCCTAGTAGGGGAATATTCCCATCGACCAGGAGCATGCAATGTCATTTTCTGCTAAGGATTTTGTCATTGTCATGTGTCTTCGACCAACTGAAGAACACATAGACATTAAACAAGATTACCATCAATATCGTGACAGACAGCACATGATTTGTTCAACTGGACAGATCATTAGAGTACACCAGAAAGAATATTGTCTAGTAAAAATGGATGGATATTCTACTCCTCTTTGGTGGCATGAATTGTCACTATCCAAATGCAAGAGTAGAAAGACGGTTGAAGAACTGTACATGTAGGGCTTGCCAGAATTAAATTCATTTATTATATTGGTTGAGGTGGATCTAGGAAGCCATGCAAGTCTTGACTCAGGCCGCGAACATGAGAAGAGACTAGCTAAATCCCCTTGGGCACAGGTGACTTTGCTCCGCATATGCCTTAAATATCAAAATGCAAAAAGCTAGGGCGTAAGCTAGGTGAGACACTACCGTACACTAGTTAAAAAATGTGAAGTGTGCTATTGAGACTTGTAAGAATAAACCCTTGCAAGTCTCTTTTTTCTTTACTATGTTTGCTACACCTTATGGTAAGGCAGCAAGATAAATCAATCAGAAAGAGTATATGATGAAGGATGTTGATCTATTGTTTGAAGCGGTTGTGAATATGAGCGAGCTAAAGGCAAGCCAGAGCAACAAGGATGCTAGCTTGTTCAGTGTGTTTGAGAGCTTGCAGAATTTTAAGAAATCTTCTCCAAAAGTTGCCAACAGTAGCCCAAATTATTATATTGAATACATGAGATTGGGGGATTAGCCCAGAGGCTTAAGGCACCTAGCAGTGAGCTACCAAGTGAACTGCTTGATATCGGTGGTTCGAATCCATCATCCCCCATTGTTCTTTGAAATCTTTGGAATAGTTGAAGCTAGGTTAGCAATAACCATTTGAAGCACTTAATGGCTACGCTCTTCGTGAATCATAGTCCTTGAGGTAAATCAAATCAAAAGAATGATAGGCTTGTGGTAAAATATCTTTTTTCAGTCATCCACATAAACTGAAATAGATTGTAGTTAGTCCAGTAGCCTAATTACAAAAACGCAAGTGTAATAAAATGATAGTAAATAAAGCCCTCACGTCAAACTGAAGATGAAACTGAACGGATCATTGTTAGTTTTTCAGGCCATTTACAATCATCGGGTTCACCTTAATCCGAGTCAATGAACAGAACCTAATATACTGCATCAAGCAGATATAAACAAGGTAATAGGCAATTCTTTTTAGCTTCATTTTTTAGCTCATGCCCTGGTGGTGGAATGGTAGACACTGAGCACTAAACCCTAGTAATAGGGTTGGGTCGCATATTTGGAAACGAATATGTAGTAAGGCGTAATCTCAAGTAGTGACATAAGAGTCCCTTGAGGGTAGTTTATCTAGATAAGCTGCTAACGGTGAACGGCCTAATAGCAATATTGACCCAATACCGTGCCAAGCCTAGTAATAGGAAGGTGTAGAGACTATAATCGCCCATCTAACTTCAAGAAATTGAATATGATGAAGGGATAGTCCAGACCACAAACAATCTAATTGATTGGTTACGAAAGTAATAGTGGTAAGTAAAATGCTTTGGCCGTAAGGCCGTGCGGGTTCAAGTCCCGCCTTGGGCACTATAAATCCTCCTAGATTAATTTCTAGGAGGTTTTTTTATTTAGGCCCAATTAATTCAAATAATTTATCTACTTCAGATTTGCGATAAATTATTGTTAAATATATATCATTAGGTAATATTTTTTTACATTTTCTTTTATTAAAGGTATATCTAATGTTTAATGACTCTAAACAATTTTGAAAAATATTATGAATATCTAATGAGCAATTGGTAAAATTATAGTGATAATTATTAGTCGCTTTTGAATAATAATATGATCCATCTGAATGAAATAGTCCTTTTAGTAAATAAATTTTATTTGATTCTAAATAATTAAGTTGCCAATCTATTAATTTAATGATTCTATTATGTTTTTTGCCCTTTCCAGTGTGAGGAAATATTTGAGGTAACGCACTGCAATATATTCCAATTGAACGACAGCCTGGACGTTTCACATCTTGTATTTTATTATATGGAAATACTATATTTAAGGATTTCTTAACTTCTTCAATTATCATAGGATGTGAATCAGCACACATTATCCGTAGTTCGTATGTTCGTTTATTTTTCATTAAGCTAATGCATCCATCTCCCAAATATTGGCCCAATAAGTAATAATATGATTTTCTATATTCTTCAAACTTTGCCATATTATTAGTAAATGATTCAAAAGTAGTTATATTATAAAATATGTTTTTAGGTGTGTATCTTTTTGATTGAGTAACCCATTCTTTAATGGCTGATCTACTAGCACAAATTTTTCTACTTATTTCGCTAATTGAGCTTCCATTTAATTTCATTTTTTTAGCTAAATTAATTACTGATTTATTATACATATTGCTATTTATGCAAATAATAAATTCCTTATTATATATATTTCCGACAACATTTAATTGAGTGATTGATTGAGTATGCAGTAATATATACTCTTTCTTTTTATGTAATAATGGATTAGTATATCTATTATTCCTTTTGTATATACTTGAAATTTAGTATAGACTGAACTGATTTGCAAGGTTAAATTTTGGAATTATTTTTGACTTCTATTCTGCTATTATATATACTCGCAACTAGGCAAGAAAATCCCTCCTAGCTAGTTCTGCAAATTATCTTTAACTTTCTTTCAGATTTAGTTGCCAAAAGTCACTAGATTTTTATATTCTATGTGTAAGAGACGACGAGAATGGTTCTCCAAGCCTCTCAACCTCAAAAGAAAGACACTACAATGGAAACCACGCTTACTTCCGCTCCTGTTTCTGCTTTCACCGAAACCGTCATCAATGAAGTTCTCACGGTCGAGAACATCACTGCCGCCAAGTTTTCGGCTCTCAGTTCCGAGGAAATGGCTGCTCTTCCCAAGGATGTCCTGAAGAAGGCTGATTCGCTTCTGAAGGCGGCTCTGGCCAGCACCTCGAAGGTTCTCGACGACCAGAAGAAGGCCAGGAAGGGTGACGATCAGAAGCTTCGTCAGACGATCTTGGATGATCTTCGCGCCCTCAAGAGCCATCCTGTGGTGGTGAAGGTCGAAGGGGAGTACGTGGAAGTGAGCTTGGAAGAGGCTCTTTTCGGCCACGAATGCACGATCATGGCTCAGGTGAAGGGCCAGCCCGAGGGAACAAAGGCCCCTCGCAAGTTCACGGCCAAGCTGGACTCCATTCGCATGACCGGAATTCAGAAGGCCATTGCCCGGCTGAATGCTCAGTTCAAGGGCGAAGTCACTCGCCATGTGAAGCCGACCGAATCCACGATGGAAGAGGGCCACGCTCCCGAAGCACCCAAGGCCGAGATTCCTGCACCTGTTCCCGCTCCCGTGGTTGATACCGTCAAGGTGGCCAAGCACAAGGGCAAGAAGGCACCCAAGGCAGTCGTAGCCTAATCAAAAATCAAGCCAAGTGATAAGATGAAAGGGAGGACCATTTTGGTTCTCCTTTTTTGTGTTTCAAAATATGTAAAATTTTCTCTTGCCCACTATGGATAGCTGCACTATATTAGAATCCAGGCAAGGGAATTTCCCCTTACTCATAATCTTAATTTTATTCATCAGATTGGAATATATTAATGGCTTAACCTCTTTGTTCCCAGAAAAGGATTCCATGCCTGAATACAGTACACATAAAGCTGAATTTTGTAGAGTATTTTGTAGACCAGATGGAAAAGTTTATCGGCAAGATTGGAATAACCTAGTAAGTTCATTATTCATTCAGTATCAACCCTTACGAATCAAAATTGCCAAGCGAGCAAGTAGCTTATCTTTTGATATTGCAATGACTGCCTGTATTAAGGGATTCATGGATGGAATCAAAAAGTATGCAGATGATAAGATGTATCTAGGTGAGATACATTTTGCCAAGCATATTGGATTCTATATGAGATCTGAATGTCAAAAGGAATATCGAAATGCTCCAATCATTCATATTCCACATAACTATTACACTCTGTTAAGTAAGGCAAAAAAGCTAAGAATCTTTGAACGGGATAATCTAACCCCTGAAGAGACTGAATTGAAAAAAGAATTGCAAGATAATATACTACCATTATTGAATACTACTCCAATTGATTCTCCCATTGTATTAGGTAATGGGAATGATACTACATTGGAAGAGATTGTGCCCGATCCTAATGCAGAGAATGCATTAACCCAAATATTGGTAAAGGCTAGGGTAGATCTAATCCATAGATATATCAATCAATTAGAAGAACGAGAAAAATTCTGTTTGATTAATTATGAAGGATTGTTTGGGAAGAAGAAAAAGACATTACGAGAATTAGGTGAAGAATTATTATTATCACATACTGCAATTGATAATATTATTACTAGAGCTAAAGTTAATCTAAATAATATAATTATTGATAATGTTCAGGTTTCTCAATATGATTTGAGATAGTTGATGAAAAAGTTGACAGAGCTGGGTAAAATTATTATATTATTTACATGAGAGATGAGGAAGGATAGCCTTCAAGGAATCGTCCAATTAGCTTCTCACCTCTATTGGATGATAGCATAATGTGTTGAGATTTGAGACGTGCTTGTAGCTCAGTTGGTAGAGCAGCGGCCTTTTAAGTCGCGGGTCGTGGGTCCAAGCCCCACCGGGCACATATTTAATCCTCTAAGAGAAATTTTAGGGGATTTTTTATATAGTATTAATGGATTAAGATATCTATTATTCCATTCTTATATAGTTGAAATTTAGTATAGACTGGACAAATTTGCAAGGCTAAATTTTGGAATTATTTTTAGGCTAGTATTAAAGATCTTTAATGTTGTTCTGCTCATGTTGACTCACTACTACTAAAGCAAAGAATTTCAAAGTTTCTTTCCAAAAGACTTGACATGAGTCGCTAAATTTTTATATTCTATGTGTAAGGAAGGGGAGGGAATCAAAAACCTCTCACTTCAAAATCTCAAAATATCGCTTGACAAGGCAACTTGGAAAAATGATATTAGAGATACAAGAGGGTAATCAAGAATGACTCTTGAAAGCCACTCACAAACTCACCACAATCAGAAAGACAAGACAATGGAAAACACGATCAACACTCCAGCCGCTGCTCCCAAGACCGATACTCCGGTTGTCACCCTGGATGTCAATGCGATCCCCACCACGGACCTCAAGAAGATTCAGTCCATTCTGAAGCAGAAGCAGGACGAAGTGAAGCAGGCGATGGGTGTTCAGAAGAGCGCTCGTAAGGACGAGGATCAGAAGCTTCGTCAGAGCATCTTGGATTCCATCAAGACTTTGCCGGATTCCAAGGTTCTGGTGAAGGTCGAAGATGAAATGGTCGAAGTGGCTCTCAATGAGGCTCTTTTCGGCCACGAATGCACGATCAATGCCCAGGTTCGCGGCGCGGCTGAGGGCATCAAGGCTCCTCGCAAGTTCACTGCCAAGCTGGATTCCATTCGCCTGAACTCCATTTCCAAGATGATCAAGCGCTTGCAGGAGCAGTTCAAGGGCGAAGTTACCCACCGTGCCCCCAAGGGATCAAAGAACGGTGCCGCTCCGAAGGCTGATACTTCGACTCCCGCCGCTGCCTAATCTTCAATTTTCAATGTTCATCTAAAGGAGGGCTAAATTAGCTCTCCTTTTTTATTGTTCCTTATTAAATGTTACCATTAGATTACACCATAGAATAATTGGAGTAATTTAATGTCTAGCAAAAAGAATATCCCCGCAAATAAAGTAGCTGAATTATTGAATGAATTTAATGGTAAAGGTCCAATTGATTTATTCATCACTACTCGTACTAATCCTAAAGTATTGAAAGGCCATAGAATAAAATCTATTGGTAAACTTAAGGTATCTCTTACTGAATGTTACACACATCCTACCAATCTTACTATTGAGGGGGTAGTTAAAGAATCTACTAAGTTATATTCAATAGGTGATGATTATGAAGATAGAGTTAATGATACATTAGCAGAGAATGGATTTGTTCGCAACTTTGAAAGTAAACCATTACCTTGGGGAAAATGGGTAGATGGATCTAAGATACTCATTGAAAAAGATGGAGTAAAGTATTTAAGGGCTTATTCTAGCGGAAATAAATCACTTGCAGAGCTTGCCAAGGAAGCATCTGAAGTAGTATATTTCAAGGTATATTCAGATGGAACAGAGGAAGCTTTTGAAGGAGATGAATTAAAAGACCTTAAAATAGGTTTTCTTCCCACTGAAAGAGTAGTAGCTCCATTATCGGAAGGTGTATCAATTGAAGCAGCAAAGCCAATTGTTAATGCTATTCTAATAAGCAACATTTCAGGCTGGATAGTAAATGAAGATACTTACAACGTAAGAGGATAAATAATTGTGGTATGAAAGACTACAAAAGGCGAAAGCTAGAATTACCAAAAGTTCGGATTCCTTTGCCAAAGCAAAGATGCCAAGCATTCAAGGACCAAACAAAGTACAGAAGAATGGATAATAAGAGGATTGAAAAAGATCCTCTTTTTTGTTGCCAAAGCCTCAAGAATTTTTATATTACTTATAACAGAACCCCCAACTTAACCTAAGAGGTGAAAAAATGAGCGCCAAAGATCAATTGCTAGACTTTCTTAATCAACTGGATAAAGGCACTGTTGACGCATATACCAATGCGGCTATTCAATATGCTAAATTCAAGCAAGAAAAAGATGTAGCTAGATTCGAGGCTTATCGGAATATGCACAATACATTAGAATTAGTTATCGCTAATGTAAAAATTTATACTGAAAAAATGCGAGAAGAATTTTCCTGGATTACCGATATGGTTTCTCAGGCGGAGATTGAAGATGAAAGGTTTATCAAATATCTTGACAAAAAGATTCGGGATTGGAAACTCTATCATGGTTCTAATGAGGTAGAATAAAATGGAAAACAATACTGTTCCAGATGAAGAGGTAAAAAAGGTAGTTTTTACCATGATGAATCAAATCGGTGGTAGCCGGTTTCTTCAAATGATTGGAGCAAATCTTCCATATTCATATACTTACAAGGCTAGTAAGTGTGAATATGCTGCAATGATTCATTTCAAAGCCAAAGCAAATAATGGCTTGAATGGATTAATTTTGAGCTATTGTGAAGGCCGAGATACATATCGGATGGATTTTTATCGGATTTCCAAAGGTTATTGGAATTTGAAAATAACTCATGATGATGTGTATTGCGATCAATTGGAATTTCTTTTCGTTCAAACCACTGGATTAGCCACAAGAATTTAGAATAATTATCGACTGAATTGAAAAGGAAGGCTTCAATGCTTTCCTTTTTTGTTTACATATTATATTAATTTAATTATATTAGGACTACTTCACCTCCACATAAGGAATGACAATGCAATACAGCCTATATTTTTTGAATGGTAAAGCTCAAAGCACCTTTGAAATTGATTATCCAACCAAGCAGATTAAATTCATTACTCCGAAAAAAGAAACTACCCTATATGTAGATACCATGAAGGAAATGATGAATGCAGAAAATAACATTATTTTATTACAATCCTTATTCAATTATGGATATGAGAAGCAAGAGATTTACAATATGATTGGATTAGGTGAAAAGCCTTCTTTATTACAATTCCTTAATCATCCTTATAAGACAATCAAGGGAGAATTGAAAAAGTTCTTAGGCTTCCGTTCTGAATACTTGTTGGGATTAGTCTAAAATAGTAGTTGCCAAAGTTCTAGATTTTTTTATATTCTATGTGAAGGGCAATGTTGCTCTAACTCTTAAGGAGAATGAAAATGCTTCATTACGTCACTTTTCTCAAGTATAGCGACATCGAAGGGGACGACGACATCTATGCAGCCTTTCCTGTCAATTTCGACAGACAAGGAAATCTCACTTGCTATGCCCATGTTGGTCAGCATAGCTCTGTTTCAAAGGGCCACATTGAGGAAAGTGCTACTTGCCCCTGTGGAGAATATAAAGACCTTCTAAAGGAGCTGAAGGGCATTTATGAGAAAGATGGTGACACCCTTGTGGTCATCACAAAAGAAAACTTCCTGGAAATGTGTGTACTAATTCCTAATTGAGTGAGTGATTGATTGAGCATACCTATTATATGTATGCTCATTTTTATATACTAATAATGGATTCATTGCTCTATTATTTTCTTCCCAAAAAGCTTGACAGCATCTTTCAAATTATTATATTCTATGTGTAGGAAGTCCGCCTGCACTTTCGGTGGCGCTACTATTGCCCGACCTTGGGTATTGTGAGAAATAGAATTCGCACGCTCTATTTGGGCTTGCTGTCGTTGTCAGTACATCATTGGAGGTCGAATGAATTACATTCGCGGAGAGCCGTAAAACTCACGTTACAATTTGTTCTGCGTTAAGGCCCAAAAAAGCTTTCAACTCTCTAAGCTTGTGCGGTTTACAATTTGAAAGCTTTCCCATTTATTACTTTGTGATAGGTGGGTTTTTTTGTTGCCAAAGTTCCAAAAATTATTATATTCATCTTATGAGTAATGTTACTCACTAAAAGAAAGATATGAAATGGCAAGTGAGCGCAGTTTCTATGCCGATATGCACCACATCGTCAAGGCCAATTTTGGGGTTTCGGCTATTATTTGGAATAGCAATTTGGTAGGCTATCTTTTCTTTAGCCTTTACAATAGTATTCCTTCTACGTTTTTCATGCCAAGTTCATTTGATCCTTTTGATTCTGATAATTTCATTCATGATTTGATTAAAGGCTTGATTGAACAATGCGAAAAGGATATTTCCAAATGTAATACTGAATTGGAATATCCAGAGCTATTATGCAGTTGGTTAATTCATATCAAGAATATGAAAAATAGTACTATTGTATATGATTCAAATGGGCAAGGTGCTATTGCTCACAAAAATGATTTGAATGATATTTTTGAAACTCATCAATGGTTTACACCGTCCCAAAAACATAATTGATTGATTGAGTGAGTGATTGAGTATATATTATATATACTCATTTTTTAATATGGAATAATGGATTAATATATCTATTATTCCTTTTGAATATCTCTTGAAATTTAGTATAGACTGAACTGATTTGCAAGGCTAAATTTTGGAAGAATTATTTTTTCTTTATTCATGTTTTTTCTTGACATCTTAGGATTTAGAATATATACTTGTTAATAAGGAATTCTAGAAAATCTTTCAATGGAGAAAAATCATGGGCAAGCTTTTTGATCCGAGCGCAAGTGAAATGCGGGAATATCTCAATCTTCCCAAGTTCAAGATCTATGGTTTTGACGAATTCGACATTGAGGGCGCTATTTATTGGTATGCCTCAAACTACCATAGCGGGCAAGATAGCGAGCTTTACAGTGCTCTCTCTATGTCTGACTATACACCCGGACGGAATGAAAGCGCACCTAATGGTGATCTTATGGAAATGGCCTATGGTGAGCTTGAAGGTCATTTTGGAAAGGAAATCTAGAAATTAGTTGACAAACTAAAAATTTCAATGTATCTTTGTTCTAAGAACTTCAACCAAACCTTCTAAGGAGCTAAAAAATGAACTCTGTCAAAACTGAAAAGATTGGTAACTTTATCATCAAGATTTACTTGGATAACGATAATGATTCACCTCGTAGTTGGGGAAGCTCTTCTACGATTATTTCTTTGGTTCCAAGGCATTTTTCTTCTGATAAAGATGCAATTCCTTTGGAAACTAATGAAGATGGTAAGCTTATTCTAGATAGCGAAGGTTTCTACAACTACGCAACGGGCGGCAAAGCTCTTGTTTTGCCAATTTATATGTATTCGCATTCTGGCGATACCATTAGCACTAAGCCTTTTGGCGATCCTTGGGATTCTGGTTTGGTAGGTTATATCTATATGAATAATCTTACCGCTATGGCCGAAAAGATTATCATTCCAGAAACCGGAAGCGTTGATTGGAAGGCGGTAGAAGAACGATTGAAGGGCGAAATAGCTATCTTTGATCAATACATTCGAGGCGATGTATATTGCTATAATACTCATGCTATCAATCCTTTTGATGAACATGGGGAAATAATTGATTCGTGTGGGGATATTTATGCTTTGGATGAAGCCTTGCAAATGGCAAAAGATAATCTCCCAAAGCTTGATACCAATTACGAATTTGATTTGGCAGAAGCAACTTAATCAAAAGGATAATAAAATGCTTCATTACAAAATAATTCATGAAGATGGAACGGAAATTTTCTTTACTAATAAATCCGGTTCAGGTACTCCCAAAGAACAATTGGATAGGTTCCTTGCCAATAATAAGAATAAGACTTATTCAGTGTTTTGGAAGGATATGAGTACCGAATACAATTGGGGATGGAAACCCTTGCATATAGCGAAAGGATACTAAAGTGGAACCGCATTCAGTATATTTTGGTGTTCAAATTTGGAAAAATACTGCAATTGGATTCGCTTTGAGATATACTGCTAGCGTAAATGGACAACATTGTTCAGGTGAAACTTTAGCAGATATTCGGGAAATGATTCGTAAATACAAGTAAGAGATAAAAAGGAAGATTAATA
>Ga0172381_10000799_pt1 | contig 39123 bp, 49 predicted proteins | sample Leawel6488metaG_FD_119754 | JGI IMG/M metagenome (GOLD analysis project Ga0172381, IMG submission 119754) | Leachate microbial communities from a municipal landfill in Southern Ontario, Canada - Leachate well 64-88 metaG | ecosystem: Engineered > Solid waste > Landfill > Unclassified | place... | reverse complement strand
GGCTGCCGCAGTTACCGTGACAAGTGCAACAACCTTCACCTTCCCGATCACCCCAGTGGGGGGAGTTTCGGCGGTGCTGGTTGGGGAATACTCCAGCACCCACGCCGCGCCCCTGTATCACTTGCTGAAGGAACTGCCTGTTGTAGCTACTACAGGTGCCGCCACAACGCGGGCATTTAATCTGGAACTTGACAGTGTGGCAAACTGCGACTTTATGCCGCTCGTTCTTCCAGCTGGCTGGAGTATCCGAACTACGGTTAGTGTAACACAAACCAGTGCAATACGGGCAGTAGCTCGTGGAGGGAGTTTCTAATGAATAATGGTACTTTTGGGTTTAGCCGCCCTCCAGGTTCGCGCGGTCGGGTTACGCCGATCTGGGAAGAGTTTAAAGTCTATAACGTAGCAGGTAGCTATACTACTGAGCAGGTGCCTGATGATGTCTATCAGATTGGGGTTGCTGTTGTTGGCGGGGGCGGAGCTGGTGCCAGCACTGGTGGCGGTGGCGGTGGCGGTGGTTTTGCTTACGCCGTGCTTGAAGTGCTGCCTGGGGATTACCTTCCTGTCCTTACAGTTGGTGGTGTTTCAGGCGCCTCTTCCTTTGGTACGTTACTGACAACTACAGGCGGTGTATCTGCATCTGGTGGGGCTGGTGGTGCTGGGGGGACAGGGACGGCTGCCACGGGGCTTCGTGACGCACGCACAGCTTCAGGGGGAGTTGGCGGGTCTGGCTCTGTAACTTATGCCAGTAGTGGCGGTGGTGGTGGCGCGGGATCTTTCTATGGCATAGGCGGCGCGGGGGGCGCTGCCAGTAGTATTGCGCTGTCCTCTGCAGGCGGCGGGGGTGGTCTTGGACCTCTAGCAGCTGGCGGTAACTACAGCATTGGGGTTTCAGGTTCTGGAGGTGGTGGGGGCGGTGTTGGTGGAGCTGGGGGTAGTATTCTTAATGCTGCAGCTGATTCTGGCGGCAATGGGGGCGGCGGTAGCTCCGGCGCCGGTGGGGGTGGAGGTGTCGGCGGGTTAGCGGGTGCTCTCAGCTACGGCGGCACTGGTGGTGGCAATGGGGGAGGCTCCGGCGGTATCCACTTTACCGGGGCTGCCTCCCAGTTTACTGCCCCCAAACCTGGTGTAGGTACGGGTACCTTACTTGACATCGTCTACACACGACTCAGTGGTGGCGGTGGGGGCGGAAGCTTCCGCGGCGGTTCTGGGGCTTCTGGAGGCGCTGGTGGTGGTGGAGGGGCTGGCGTAGGTGATGCTACAGTTTCTATAGGAAATGGGGGTTCTGGCGGGCTTGGTGGTGGAGGGGGGGCAGGGGCTGTTGCGCGTAGCTCCTTTGCGGCAGGTGGCGGTGCTGGACTACTTTCTGGTGGTGCTGGAGCTAACTGCGGTACGGGATCAGCTACTGGGGGGGCTGGCGGGCTTGGTGGCGGTGGCGGTGGTGGTGGTGGTGGTGGGAACGCCGGTGGGGCTGGAAGCTCCGGCTGCATTGTAATCTTTTACACGAAGGGTCAGTAATATGAGTAAATTTGCTTGGGTTGAGGATGGGCGTATTAGAGACCTGACCGGGAAAGACCCGACTACTATCTTCCACCCCGATGTTGCAGTACTGTATAATCAGGTGGTACCGAATGCAGCTAAGCAGGGGGATAGCTGGGATGGTATCGCGCTGACACCTGCTATTGTAGTCCCCCCCGTTACACCTCCCTCGGTAGCTATCTCCCCGAAACTGTCCATTACAGAGTTTAACTTTCTATTCACTGTGGAAGAGCGCCTTGCTATCCAAGCTAACACTGACGTGTCACTGTTAAACTTCAGGCAGTTGTTAGATGACCCTCGCTGCCTGGAAGTTGACTTAGCTAAAGACTATATGAAGGACTATGTAAATTACCTTAAAGTCTTGCTGCTTATCACACCCTCGCGGAAACTTAAAATTCTTGCAGGCCGTTTCCCTAATGATCCCGCACTATAACCCTGGAAGTTTCTTATGAGTAACGAAACTGATGAGTTGTACGGCCGCAGGCAATATGATTATGACGATAGGTTGACAGCTTTGGAAATCGCGCTTGAACAGGTACTGACAGGGCATGAGCAGCGGGAGCAAGCGCATCTTACTGAACTGGTGGAGACTCTTAAACTCGGAGCTTTCCCCGACGGCGTGGCAGCTCACAGGGCAGCCCACCAAGCTATGATAGATGCCGCTAAGCAGGAGGCTGAATTCTGGCGGGGGCTCAAAGTAGAAATTGCTAAAAAGTCAATATGGGGCATCCTGCAGATTTTGGTGATCTTGCTTGGTGCTGGACTGGCCGCTAAGTTCGGACTTGGTGGTATTGCAGCAGGAGCTATCAAATGACATTTCGATTCGGTTTACGCTCTCAAACCAACCTTACTGGCGTCCACCCGGATCTTGTAAAGATCGCATACCGGGCACTGGAACTATCCCCCGTGGATTTCGTTATCACGGAGGGGCTGCGCTCCGCTAAACGGCAGCGAGAACTCTTCGCACAGCACAAGTCAAAGACACTCGCAAGTAGGCATATTACTGGTCATGCAATTGACGTCGCAGCGCTTATCAATGCCAAGGTCACGTGGGACTGGGCTGAATACGAAACCATCGCAGAGGCTTTTAAGCAGTCGGCGCTGGAGCAGGGGTTGAGTGTTGAATGGGGAGGGGACTGGCCTAACTTCAGGGATGGGCCGCATTTCCAACTCCCCTTCAACACCTACCCGGCAGTTAGTGCTCCTCTTGAAATTGCTAAAGAGCAGTCAGGTATTGATGATGCTACGAGGGCTAGGGCAAAGGCTTGGCTTGACACACAGGAAGGTAAATCATGAATCCATTACTACTTGGGCCGCTGTTCGAACTCGGCAAGGGCATCATCGACCGCATGTTCCCTGATCCCCAAAAGAAAGCGGAGGCGGAGCTTGAGCTGATGAAGCTGGCTCAGTCCGGTGATCTGCAGGTGATCCTGGCGCAGCTGGCGATTAATGCGAAGGAGGCTGAAAGTTCTAGCCTGTTCGTCGCGGGCTGGAGGCCCTTCATTGGCTGGATCTGCGGTTTTGGGCTACTCTACGCCACGATCATGCTTAGCCTGCTAGGCTGGCTGTCCGTGGCTAGGGGATGGCCTCTTCCACCAGCTGTAGACACCGACACATTGCTCTACGTGCTGGGCGCCCTGCTTGGCATTGGCGGGCTGCGGACGATTGAAAAGATTAAAGGAGTGGAGACTAAATGATACCACCACTCGGTCGAAGGGCCAAGGCACGTCCCGCGAACTCGGCCTGGGGACGGCCTACTTTGGAGATTGAAATCCTCTTGCTAATTGTCATCGCCTTTATCTTTGGAGGGGTGTTTTGGGGGGGTTAGGAATACCTGATTAAATTCTCTTATCCTTGCCATTGGTTGCTGTAGGCAGTGGGATACCGGGGGATAGGGAAGGGGAGCCATTGTAGGTCGTCAACCGGATGAACCCAGCTTTGACCAGGCCAAGCAGCACATCTTCAAAATCTCTCATACTGGAAAAGTGTGAGTGGACATGACGGTAGGCCTCCTGGAACGACACCTCCCCTTTCGTTTGAATGAAGTTGACGAGGCGCTCCGCGTGCAGGGAAGCATCGGAGCGGCCGATTTTCGAGAACACGAACTGCATGTCAGGTTCCAGGTCCGTTATCATGGAGTGAGCTACCTGGAGGTGTTCGGAGGTGATTAACATGCTATCCGACTGTGCGGCGGACAGTACCATGGCGAGCTTGTGCACATGGGTTTGCTTGCGTGCGATGTAGCCACCGAATCGATCAGTGTCGAGGTTGGCGGCTCGGACGGAATAGTGCTGCTTGTACCAATCCTCTCCCCACTCGACTGCGGAGCTGGTTAGCTTGTACTCCCCGGCGAGCATACTGATGTGGGTGAGGTCAGAGACAAGGGAGTCGGCTTGGGCTTCGAGGTCAGCGGGGACGCGGAGTCCGGGGTAGGCCACGTATCGCTGCTTTTCATCAGCGTAAACGAAGATAGTGCGGGAGGTGAAACCGCCTCCAACCATGTACTCAGGAAAGTTGCCCGCAATCCACGCAGGAGTTGTGCAGGCGATGAGGTTAATCCAAGGGTTTTCAACTGAATCCTTTCCAGAATGCTTGGTGGTTTTCTCGAAGGTGCCCTGCTTGCCGTCCCACAAGCTAACCAGTAGGTCAACCATTTCCTTATCCTGCGGGTTGAGCAGGTTACCGAACTCGGAACTTTCCAGGGTCATCGCTGACATTGGGTAGATCATTCCGTTCAGCTCGAATCCTTCCGTAGACTCTGCGAAGGCAGTCACTAGGGCTGGCCATGTAACTACATCTGGCCCAAACTTGATACCCGGCACCCTCCGCAACAGGTTCATAGAGATACCCGCCGTAGTAGACTTGGATACAATCCCAGGGGGTGCTACTAGACAGATATAGAAGTTCGGGTACCACTTGAAGTACGCTTGGTCTATCCATACTTTCCTCCTGAGAGCTCCCGCAATGGCGGACACCCCTGCCCAAAAATACATGTGTCTCGGGGCCTCCCCAAATTGTGTATAGTTAAGGAAACCTTCTATCCAATCTTCATGTATACGACTCATCCACATGCTCCCCAACTAGCCGTTGACGTTTTAACACCGACTGGGATGATTAACGGGTCGTCATAAGGAAGGGCAATTTCCGCCTTCGCTACGATCTGGTTCGTCATCCAGTCGCCGAGGTGGGTCGGGAACTGACCAGCCAAAGAATCGTGGACTTGCAAGAGGATGTCTACTTCAGGCAGGTCCCGGTCGATGGCGACGTAAGCCCGGTTAATTAGACAGGCAACCGTCGATTGAGGAATCCACGCAGCTGCTTGGTTAAATATTGTCCCTTCGATCCGGTCAAAAAAGTAGCAGCGATATCCGAATATATTCTGCACCACCCGACGCTTGACCACTTGATCTTTAAGATCGTCTTGCCATTTTTTGATCTTAGGAAAGCGTCCGAAATACCACTTCTGTGTTTTTTCCGCTTCATGGACTGATAATCCCAGACGCTCCGCGAGCCCTTTAGCCGTTCCAAGATAATTTGTTCCATGTGCGAAACTCTTGAATGTCTGACGGCGAGAGTCCTTCTTCGAGATCGTTGGGTCATGGTAGAATTCCTTTGCAATTTCAGTATACGGATCCAGGCCTTCCCGCAGCATGGACTTCATTTCGGGCTCATCGGCTTCCCAAACGACGATTCGTAGGTCAGCGCTAGCGAGGTCGATGTCGAAAAAGGTACATCCGGGGTCGGGTATGAACAGAGATCGAACGTTTGGCAACTGGAGAGCGTCTGGCCCGCCTCCCCCCTTAGGAATGTTTTGGAGATTAAGTCCGCTTCCAAAGGCATTTTGGGAAGAACTGAAACGGTAGGTTTCAGTCCCCGCTATGTTAAATGAGCAGCGCATGCGTCCGTCAATGTCGAGAGGAGCGTTGACGAAAGTGGAGAGGAAAACTCCAAGACTACGCAGCTCTTGAACTTTCTTGACGAGTGGTCGTAGAATTGGCTCGCGGTCGGCGATTCTACCAAGTGCTTCATCATTCGTTGTAACGCTTCCCGTCTTCCTGTCGAAGATGGGTTTTTGGGCAAGTGCCCCATAGAATAACTCCTGCATCTGTTTCGGGGACTTGATGTTGAGGGGCTCACCGAGGACATCGATCATCCATTGCTCCCGGCTGGCGATTTCATCCATTAAGGTCATGGCGAACTGGCCTCGCATGGAAGTGTCAACCCGAATGCCCTTGTCCATTGTCTTCAGCACGGGCCAGAATAATGCTTGCTGGAAATCGTGGACAGGGCGCAACTGCATCTTGTCGATGTTTGACTGCAGGACGACGTCGACTTCGAAGGTGATGACTGCATCTTTGCAGTTGTACTCCCAGAGTTGATCTTCCCCGGTCTTGGCATCCCAGGTCTTGCCGTCGTCCTTCCAGTAAACATGGTTGACACAATACATCGAACTGAGGAAATCCAAACCCTTCGACATATTTGAAAAGCGCACGTGCTGCGCAAGCATTGTGTCACGCGTCAAGTTCGGTATAAAGTGGAGATGGCGCAAGAAATACTGCGCATCATAGGAGAAGTTCTGACCAAGGACCTGGCAGTTTGGATGGGTTAGCAACTTGTACAAGAGGAAAGAGATGACCGCCTCTTCTTCCTCCGACCAGTAGCCAGACGCTCGTTCAGCGCACATGATGGGAAAGCAGATGGCCTCGGTAGCTGACCAGGCTATCCCGATGCAAGCGGTGTGCCCGGCGCGGGTTTCAATGTCGACTGCCAGCGGGGTTGGCCGGGCCTCGACTACCTTGAGCAGCATGTGGAGGTAGTCAGTCGCGGTTGAGTAATCCGGGCGGATTATGAATTTATAATCCGGGGGAGAAACATCCCGGCTTTCCCCTTGCACCTTGCACCGCCGCAGGTCGTGAACCATGATCTGGCGCAGGCTCCACTGCCGGAATACCATCGTCGGGGAGAATGTCGGGATGACCTTTGGCTTGTAGTCCAGGGCCAGGTGCAAGTCGCACTCGAGCAATGAACTGCGCCAAGTCGTAACGCCCCACTTTCCAGTAAGTGCCCACATCGCGACGTTGCCCAGGGCGATGATGACGTGCGGGCGCACCATTTCGATCTCCCGTTCCAGCAAGCTAATCCCCTCCCAGACCGGAGGCAAACAGTACTTGTCCCGGACCAGCGCGTGCTGCGGGGTGATGTGCATCTTCTTCTCTGCTATGAACGCCCCGATGTCATTCCCTGGAGGTTTGATACGGATGACGTTCGTCACGAAGCAAGCGGATCGCATAATCCCCGCTTCCTGCAGCATCCGCGATAGTTCCTGCCCGGAGGCTCCTACGAACGGGGCCGACTGCTGGATCTCTTGGTCGCCAGGGGCTTCCCCGACAATCATCACTTTTGCTGGCACTGGTCCTGTTGGTCGTATCATTTCTGCCCCTAGAATAGTGAAGGTGTTTCGAGGGCTTTGCAGCGGGCAATCCGGGCCAGACACATACCGTAGTACTCCGGGCTCAGTTCGGTTCCGACGGCGGAGCACTTGAACCCATTCGCAGCCTCGAAGATCGTACCAGATCCAGCGAACGTGTCAAGAACTCGGTCTCCGGGACGAACACTTCGTTGGAGGAGGTTTTGGTAGAGCGCGACCGGCTTCTGCGCACCGTGGGAAAAGTTCTCATCTGCAGAAGTAGAGATAACATCAGGATAGATGTGGGTTGTTTGTTTTTTTCCTTTGATTGCATAGAGGATGATTTCGTATTGACGGCGGGGACCTTGGTCGGGAAGGGGTACGCGACCGGAGTTCATTTTGTGGTTGATTAAGGGAGTGCGGAAGACATACCAGCCTGCGGTCTGCATGAGCGACTTTAACTCGTGGTAGTTGTCGATGTCGCAGAAGACGTAGGCGTGGGCTTGGGGTTTGGTGACTTGGTAGGACAGCACTGTCCATTGTTTCATTAAGGTTACCCAAGACTCATAGCTGTCGTCGTAGCGGTGCTCGATACCTGATAACTTCCCACCGGCGTCCCCGAAGTCCTGGGCACCCATGCCGTAAGGCGGGTCGGTTAGGATGACGTCGAAAGCTTCTTCGGGGTTGGCGGTGATGATGTTGGCTTGCTCGCGCATGTAGTCCAGGCAGTCCCGGTTGAGCAGCATGTGGAGGTCGGCGTTGAAGGTCGCACCGACTACTCTGGCAAGCTCGACGTTCTTCGCGGACTCCTCTTGCTTTTTCAGTATCTTAAAGGCTTCATCCGCGGACTTGGCTTTGGCGATAGCCGGGTTGGACAGGTGCTTGCTGACAAGGATTTCCTTCCGGACTGTGTCTTGGTAGGCACCTTCGGACTTGCCGAGGAGTTCGTGGGCGGTTTCGGCATAGGTCTGGGCAGGTTTCTGCTCAACAATGGGAAGGGCCTTGTTCGTCTCGATTCGCTGGGCACCGCGCAGCTTATGCAACCTGGCCACCGCAGCCGCATGTTCCTGCCAAGTCAGGTCCTTTCGCTTCAAGTTCTCGTCCAACTCGGCCTCTTCCGCTTCCAAGTCGGTGAGGTCACCCAGGTTGGTGAAGGGCATTTCGCCTTCCGGCACTTGCTGGTTGTCACACTTGAACGAACCGCCGAGCTCCCAGATCTGGGAAATAGCCTTCATCCGGCGTTCGCCTGCAACGAGGGTCCAGGTGCCACCTTCATCCCGTAGGACAGGTGGGTGCAGTAGGCCACGCTCTTCGATACTCGTGACAAGTTCCTGAAGGGCCTCCGGCGCGAACTCCTGGCGCTGTCGGTCGGGTTTAATCAGGACGGAGGAAAGGGGGATGAAACGCATGGGAGTTTACTCGCTGGTTGGGGTTGGAAAATGGGATGCAGGAATGCCTCGCGCCGGGCCGGGATGGTGCCGCCACGGTGCCAAAATTTGGAGTTGATGCGACGGTATGCCCACTCCAAAAAATAGCCCAAAACGGGCATATTTCATGTGGGGATTACTGCAGTTAACTTGGGAAAGCACGGGTAAATACCTCGGGCAAGGATTAAGAATAAAAAGACCCCTTGGCTAATTCCTGACCCAGGGAGAAAAGATCAGGTGGCAACTGACTGGTGCCAAGGGGTACTAAAAAGAAGGGTGCTCATAACACCCTTGATTTTAGCAACTGCTACTGCAATTACATTTTCGCAACTTGCTTGACTTCGGAGTAGATGTTCTCACCGTCGGTCCGATGCTCAACCTTAACCTTGGCGGAGTGCCCGACCAGCATGGTGAAGGAGAACGGTTGGCCGGGGGTGTTCAGGCCAGTGGCTTCGCGCAAGCGGCCGAGGCCGATGTTCTTGCCCTTGCCCATGTCCAGCCCGCCGGAGTTGGACATATCCAACATCACCCCTTGCTTGACAGTGACTTCATCACGACCCAACAAGCTGCGAACACCCGCGTCGTCGAGGGACCATTGGATGTCCAAGGCGATACCGGCCTTGCTTGGGTCGGCCTTCGACTGCCAGGGGCGGACTTTGGTTTCCTTGACAACTGCAAAGTACTCGCCAACGGGGACTGGGACAATCTTCGTGTCGTTAGACTCCGTGATCTGCATGTCGAGGAATTGCTCAGGGGAAAACATACTCATGATAGGCTCCAAAAGGAAAAGAAAGAAAGGTTAAGGTTTTTGCCACTGAACAAAGACGCATTTACAAGCAGTGGCCACTCGTCATATGCGCCGGGAATACAATAATCAGCCATCCCCGGCCAGCTGTCAACTACTATTTGCTAAGCGTTAGTAATTCATACCCTGACGCAGATCATTCATGTCGATGTCAAGCAAGCTGCATCCAGATTCAAGTTTTGCCTTGAGTTCCTTGAGACGGCCCATCTGAGCCTCGCAAGCCGCAAGCTGTCTGTCGATGTTTTCCCGCATTGTCTTTGGGCGGGGGTCTACTGCCCCAAGAGCAGTTCTATACGCGACTTCCTTAGCTGCATAATTATCATAGTTCATAAGGTTCTCCAGTTATACCCTTTCGGGCGAATTCTTAAGCGTTAGCCGCGCGCGCTTGCCACTTACGAACTATCGGCTCGAAGCTTGGCGGGTTGTCACTTTTAATAGGAAGGTTTCGCGTTTTAAGGTCCGCCATGACATTCGCCGTGTCCCACGTCCACTTATCCCCTTGCCGGACTGTAAGGATAACGTCTGAAAACATTGCAGGGATTTTTGGAGCAAGAGCTTTTCCAAGGGTTGAGGCCATGAGCTTAACTCCTCCCAGGACAAGGTCACTTTCCCGCTCGACGTGGGCGAGCAGCACGAAATGACAACTGCACCCGTCACAGAGCTTGCGCAGAAGTCCTTCAAGCTGCTGCTGAGCAATTCCCCAATCGCTTTGACTTCGCACGGGTTTGCCGCCGATAACCAGATTAAGCGCCGCTGTGTTGAGTCCTGTGAGGGAGTCGATGACGAGGGCTCGGTCGGTCGACCAAGTGTTAACGGCGCCGAATTTGGCGCCTGTGCGTTGATCTTCGAAGTCATTGAGCACCTTGAAAACTTCCATGTATTGGTTGTAGCGAGACTTGTTTGGGTCGACCATCTTGGCCAGCATCTCCAGGGAGAATGTGTTGATCTTCGTAGCTGTGTCGAGCATGTCCAGGAACGAGGTGTCGGGGGCCTTGACGGTGTGCCAGTGGAGGTTGGCCGGGATGGGCAGTCCGCGGTCGGTCCAGTAGCCGAGTACGGATTCCAAGCCCGGTTCGAGGGCAAGATAGAATACCTCGATACCTGCGTCGACGAGAGTGCCGATGGAGTGGGTCTTGCCGGAGCCTGCCGGCCCCATAAGCATACAATTAAATCCAGGTAAACTAGATTTAGTCGGTTTAGTTGGTAAAGTTTGCTGTTCCATAATGGTTCCTAGAAAGAGTTAAGGATTAAAAAGACGATGTTAGCGCCAAGGAAGATGAGGATTAGATTTTCAAGCATGATAGCTCCTGTTTGTCTAAAAGTAAAATGAGTTCCCTTCGGATTACCTCCTCCGGCAGCTCGTCAAAGTTCTTGCACCAAGCTGCAATAAACGACCCGTCGCCATGCTTGCCGCAATAGCGCATCTGGAAGGCCCAGTGTGGGGCACCCTCCTGGACAACACGGCCCCAGACCTCGCCGCAGGCGGCGCACATCAAACCGACGTGGACTGCCTGGGGCTCGGTATCTGACCACATCGCGCGACGAGGGGAGGAGCCGAGTAGCTGGTTGCCTAGGAAGTAGAGGGCGCCCACGAGGCCTCCAACCTTGCCTTGTCCCAACGATCAGCTACATTCTCCTTCTGAGTACCATAGATAAGATGGTTAGGGTTGCAGCACAATCTGTTATGACACTTGTGCCTGACTACCTCCGTAGCTTTATCTGGGAGACGGTTAACCGCGAAAAGGGCGAAGCGGTGTGCACGCCATGACTGGTAGTTCCACTTAAATCGACCATAACCATTATGCCAAGTACCTTCTTGCCATTCCCAGCAATCATCATCCCCTAGGACTTTTACCTTATCCCAGAAGTCCTTAACAGTGTTGCGTTGTACGCCGCCGCTCCCGTAGATCATCCTGCATGATTCCAAGAAGCTTCCCATTCCGCCACTGTCTGTTCTTTACGGGCGAGGGCATCCCAAACCCTGCGTTCAAAGTACATACTGAGCCAGGAATCAGGGTCTGGCGACTTACAAATCGTGACCATACTGCAACCGCCATACTCCGCACAAGCGTGGTCAAGTGAGAAGTCCCAGTACCCTTCCTTCCACATAGCAATGGCCCTGGCAATGTCCCGATGGGTCTGGGCAAGCCAGCGGTCGACCTCGTAGGGACTGCGGTAGGTTACGTGCTGCAGGTGGTCGTACTTGGTTTTCAAAATAGACACCCCGCGAATGAGTGTGCCTTGCACGTTGAGTCCTGCACGGTTCGCAGCCCATTGGTACCCGGTGAACTGGCTGCGCATTTCCCACTGCTTGCCCCAACTAGCGCCGAGCGACGAAGTGGTTTTCTCATCCACCGCGTACTGCCCGCCGCAGAATTCCGCGATCATGTCAGCTCGTCCTGTGTAGAGGATCGGGTCGCCAGTGACTGGGTGCACAATATCGAGCGGCTCCGCAAAGGAAAACTCGATAGCAAGCCTTCCATTAGAAAACTTAACCGGAACGGCGGAAGCATCGTCGAGAGGGTAGTTTTCGAAGTAAAACTCAAGTGCTCCGGCCATACGCGAGGCTGATTTTGCAGAATCTGCAGGTGTCTCGAAATCGCCATAAGCAACCAAGAGGGCATGAAGGCCCGTCGCGATTGCGGAGTCCTGGTCCATTCCCTGCTCATAGTATGCCTTTCTAGCGACTTCAATTCCCTTGGCGAACGCGCCGCCAGCGATTAGGTGGACGGACTCGGACTTCGGTTTCCAATGCTGGACGTAGGTGCGGAACATCTTTTGAGGGCAGGAGCGAAAGGCTCCGAGCATGGTACTGTCGAAGGTGTGGGGGAACATTGGCTTCATTTGGGCCCGCCATTCTTAGCGATGGCCAGAAACGCACCTGCCAAGCGGGTAACGACATTGCGGTGAATCTTGCCGCCGTAGCCGTCAGTACGCTCGTAGTCACGTGCCGGAGCACCTTCGACGCCATCCAGCACGGCGTGGGCTTGCTCCAATTCGTTACTAGCTGCCGTCAGGCTGCTTCCTTGATAGGCGTAGGAAGTTTCCTTATCCTTCAGCTTTTTCTCATAGTCAGCACGGACCTGGATCAATTCTGCTTTTGCAGCGTCCAACTCACGGACTTTGAGGTTTTCGGCAGACTTCAGTTCTGTCTGAAGGTTCTGGACTTGAATGTGCAATGTCCCAATAGTTGCTTGGGCGGATTGCAGTTGTTCGGAAAGGGTAAGACGACTCATGGTAAAACTCCTGTTAATTTAACTGCTACAGGAAGCGTAGCCACCTGCACCCTTGTGGAAAGATGCAGTAGGCTCGGCTTTCAGGTTACCTTGTTCCAGATTCTGTCGAGGATTTCAATTTGCTTTTCACTGAGTGACCCGGTTACGACAAGTTGCTGGCTGATTGAGTCAATGAAATTGAGTTCCCAATCTGACAACTTCTCAGAACGGTTTTCACAGTCGCCGATTTGTTCGAGGACTTCCTCCTTGTCGAAGGCCATGTTACAGTCCCTCCAACTCGGAGAGCAGATCATCACCACTCGGCTTCGCCGCCTTTGCCGCCTTGTTCGTCTTGCTACCGCCAGTAGCCGGGGCCACCAACAAGCGTCCGGCGCGGAGAACCTTGATCGCCTCTCGGGTTTCATCAAGGGTTAGCGTACCGGCTCTGGCCTTGGCTCGCCATTCGGCTACTTTTAACTGAAGGTCTAGGGAGTCTGACATTACTTGGTTCCTTTCGGGGTTGGTTCGGGGTTTTGTGTGGGGATTATAAAATGGTAATCCATGGGTGTCTCACAGTTAGGAGAGTATTAATTGTTTACTGGGCCTAGTGCAAGCGACATATAAGCACCTGTAAGCCTCCTGTCTGTTCCTGTTCAGCAGTATGTCCTGCCAGTACACAAACGCGGTCTTGTAGGTACTCCCCTGTGCACGGTGGGCAGTGATGGCGTAAGCGTGGCGGAGTTGGTGGAAGGAATCCTTGAACTCCCAGAAGTCTTTCCACTTTCTGGAATTGGCTCGGGCGTACTCGGATAGCTGCTCGACTCGGGCGTACTCGGATAGCTGCTCGACTCGGGCTGTGTAGTCGCGGAGGGAGTCGGGGTGGAGTACGCTGGCGATGACGGGCCTGTTATCATCGAGGGTTATCGCAATGCGATAGATCTTGAACTCTCCATGCACGCCGTGGTACTCCTCGTCGACGCGGGTGACTTCGCCTTCGTCATCCGTGCTGGCGACAGGCTCGTCGTCGAGGTCGCGGGCCGGGGAAGTGAACAGCACGCGGTCACCGACCAGCCAGGGTTGCTGGGGGTTGGGGAAGATTGTGTCTCGGATTAGCTTGTTAAAGCGGTCGACCTCGACGTTTCTCCAGGCGATGACTTTCGCGACCGCGGGCTTGGAGAAGTTACCGTTCTTTGCGAAGTCAACGATCTTGCCAGTGAACGCCGCAGGAGCTAGTTTCCAGATCCCTTCGCCCTCGGCATTTGCCGCCTCGAGCTTGATTGTCGGGGCGAAGCGGTCAACCTGCGCGCGCAACCTCGTTGCCAACTCGAGGATCTGGTTGTCGTGGCGCATGACCGTCAGCAACTTACTCCCGAGTGTGATGTCCCAGATGGGGGAGCGAAGTTCGCCGACAGGAGGAAGTTGGGCGGGGTCCCCGAGGAATAGGAACTTGATGCGGAACTGTTCCGCCGTTTGCTTGATGTGCTCGAATAGCACTTTGCTGACCATACTCCCCTCATCCACGATAACGGCCTTGTATTGGGACAAGTCGATCGGGTCTTCGGGGGCTTTCAATTCCTTTACCTTGTCGTTGGCTTCCAGGCGCAGACCGAGAAGCGAAAAGATCGTCCGACACTCGGGCTTGTAGTCCTCGCGGGTCACGCTTTCCCGCAGCACCTTCGTCGCCTTGTTAGTCGGCGCAGTGAAGATGAAACGACCGCGGGTTACTTCGACAAGCTCCCTGATGCAGAAAGTCTTCCCCGTGCCTGCCGAGCCGGAGAGGATGAAGAAGGGCTCGGAGCTGGTGTCGAGCCAGGAGTTGATGGAGGCAAGGGCAGCTTGCTGCTCATTGTTTAGCTGGTGTGTCATTTCTGTTTCCTAAGTGGGCATTGCCCGTTGATGAAAGCGGGAGGGAGTTGGTGTGGCGCGCGGTCGGGGGATGGCTGGGCAAGTCGGAGGCAATAGCTGCACATGTTCAGCAGTTGCCCGTCCTTGACCTTTCCCATGCAGCGGTACTTAATCGGTTGGGGGTTCGTAGTCATCATCTCTATCCTTTTCAGCTTGGTTGAGGGCTTCGGCTTCAATGTTCATTCGGGCGAGGTCGGTCAACTTGGCAGCCAGCCAGGGAGCCGGATAGCCCTTGCGGTCCAGGACCTCGTAGTCCACGTCTGGATACTCAGCCTCTTGGCAGAACTCCGCCGGGGCATTGATGTGGGCTGGACGGTACTTGCCGTGAATAGTGGCTCGAATTTGGCAGGGAATGCCGGAGATGCGGAAGGGGAAGGTTACCATTTCGGACCTCCCGCAGCAATCCGATGCTGTTCCGCTGTTGCCATATCGCGTTCAACCAGCCGGACGATATACTTCTGCCAAGCGCCAAACGGCACCTTCCCTTCCAGTTCACTAAACAGTTCCAACTCCACCCTCGCGACGAGGGACTGAGGAAGGGAAATGTTCTTCTCGACTGGGCGGTCGGTCTTTCGAGGTCGTGCCATTACTTACTCCTTACTTGGTTAATGCAGATGTCTGCGGATTCGTTGTAGTCTTTCCCCTGCAGGTAGCACTCGTCACTGCGCTGGTCGCGGTAGTCAAGCTCCCCGAGGTACCCGCCAACGATGATAATCAGCAGGAAGCCAAGGAAGAGTGCCCAACTGGGTATTTTATCGGGGGTCATAGCTTAGATTTCCCATACCATGTCAGTTACGAGGGAGTATCCGTGACCAGCCGCGCAGCGTTGGCACAGCGGGACAGTGGACTTGCGGATTGCGGTCTTGCTGGGCAGGGCTGGCTGCTCAGTCTCTTGACTGGTCCAGCGGTTGGCATGGCTGTCCGCCCGGTGGTGCTGTTCGAGCATCAGACCTTCGAAAAGGGTGGCGTGAAATCCGCACTGGCAAGTATAGCGGTGGAATAGTGCGACATTTGCGACTGGCTGCCATTCCCGCGCCAACTCCCACTTCCGGATGCGCTCGAGATCTTCCGCCGATAGTCCGAAACCTCCCTTGGCCTTGGCGCGGGATGCCTTGACATTCTCCGCGAGTTTCTTATCCGCCATGGCTTCGCCGAGCAGGGCTTCGAGTTCATCCAGCTCGTCGACTTCGTCGGGTTCGTCGCTGTCGGGAGTTGGCTTGGGGTTGAGCAAAGCCTCGAGTTCATTGAAGTCTTCGTCGCTATCAGTTAGTTGGTCAGTTGGCCTTGAGTGTGTGTGCATGGTAGTCTCCAGTTTGCAGGTTGCGAGAGTGGGAAAGTCCACTAAGAACCCGCCTTGGTTAGGAAGCGGGGACTTGGTGGACTCTACCAAAGCTCAACCGTCCGCAGGCACTTGTCGTCTGCGAAGAACACCACAGTGTCATAACCGCGCTTGGCAGCCAGTTCACAGGTAGCGCGTTGTTGTACCTTGCTCGGTGCTTTTTTACTATCCAGGTGGACGAGTGTGTTCATTCCGCAAGGACGAGTTGCTGTAGGCTCATCTAACTTGAAGCCGTAGGCTGTGTATAAGGTGCTCATGATCAAATCCCTTCGAGTTCGTTGAGGAGGCTGGCCGGGTACTGTGTCCGGGCCTTGGCGATCAGCAACTTGGCTTTCTTGGGCATCGCCCGTGCCTTGGTAATGTGAGGTTGTTCAAGCGCCATTCGCAGGCTGGCGTTGCCTCCGACAAACATAAACGCTTGCACGTAGTCGCCTGACTTGAGCGGGATGTGCTTGGTATAGGCTGTCTTGCCCGTTGTGGGTACTTGAATGGGGAGCCAGTTGTCGAGCTCGAGGCCCTTAACTAGCAGTTCTGTCTCGGTCATGGGGTAGTCTCCGGTTACTGAACCGACGAAATGTCGTTTCATACCGTGTATTATACCGTTGTAATCCCCCGGCGTATCAAGTTTTCAGGCAAATCACCCAAGTATTAATGGCTACCGAACCTGCTACCGAACCTGCTACCGACAAGTAGAAACGGCCACGCAGGTCGGAGACTAATCCCCTGCGTGGCCGTTAAACCCAAGCTCCTGTCGCTGCTTGGGGGAGCGTAGCTTACTCGAGTTCAGATAAGAGCCCGTCGGTATCGACCTTGCTGGCCTTCGAGACCTTTTCCGACTCGAGGCGGTCGACAATCGGTTTAACCTTCGCGGAGTTGCGCAGGGCAACTTTCTCGGCTTGGGTCTTGCTGGTCAAGAACGCTTTGATCTGATCGCGCGTCTTGCCAGTGAGTTCGCACAGCGCACGGGCCAGCACGGAAGTTCCGGCCATGCCATTCGCTTCACGCTTCTGGCCCCATTCCCCGCCGTACAGGCGGTCGATCAGCTCGTCCGTCGCCAGCACACAGTCGTCGATGTCCTCGAGCCCTGCAATCTCATCGCCCAGCTTCTGCTCGGCGCCGTGGGCTGCGAACTTGTCCAACATCGCCGAGGGAACCGTGAATAGGCGGGTCTGCCCGTTACGGAAGTCCAGGCGAATCTGCACACCACCGTCGGTGAAGGTCGCTTGCTTCAGGAGCTTGCGCTTCCCTGCGAATTCAACAATCCTCCCGTCTTCCATTTGCACGGTTTCAATAACAGTTTCTGCTTTAGTAGCCATTTTCAATTTCCTTTGTGGGCATAGCCCGTTGCGCAGGCATTTAACACGGGCCGCTGGATGACGCTGAGGTGCTTGCTGGTATGCCTCGCTGCGCCGCGGTGATGAATAATCGTCGAACGTCGTTCAGTTGTCAAGCGTTAAAAGGGAGTACTTCGTAGTCCGGCGGCGAAATCGGCTAGGGACTGCGCTGCCTGCTCACTCGGTCGCAGCAGCCTACTATCAACCTTAATCATCACCTTCCTCAGCTCCCCGTGCTTCACCGAGGGATTGCTTATGTGAATGCGCTTAGTCATCGCGGCTTCTTTCAACTCACTACCAGCTGGCTCGAATTGCCTAAGCCCCGCGCGCATTGCGGTTAACTTGATGTAGGTTGACCGGGCTTCCTTCTGGTTAAGCTCATTCTCTACAACAATCCAGGTATCTGGCGCCGATCGGGCCTTGTCGAGTGCCTTAATGTAGTGTTGCGGGTAGTAGCCAAGTGGTTTCGCATCGGAATTAGGCATGATAGTTCCTTAGTTGCTGTGGCGTAAGCCGTAGGGGTTTAGCTTAGCAGGTGTTGCCTCAGTCGGGGCAGGTTCCTGTAGTGCTGCCAGCTGTTCCATAATCCGAGCCGCCGACTCCTTTGCCTGTACAACTTCACTTGCTTCCGGCACGGTTCCGCCGAGTAGCACCAGCAGCTGCGGCAACATGCCCATCGACGCCTTCTGCTTAATCACCAGTCCGCATTTGTCCGGGGTGAAGCTAATCGAACAGTTAGCCAGTGCCTCTTTCAGCTTATCATCCACGGTGTCCCGCCCACTACGTGCTCGCTTAACGGAATTGTAAAGGGCAAAGCGTAGGCTGATTGCCTGTTGCTCATTCGGGCAGGGGATTGTGATGCCCTCTGGCCGTGTGTTGGCAGCTCGCCATAGTTCTTGCATGATTGCCTGTGCGTTATCCATGATTGATAGCCTTTCGTTGGTTGGTGGTTGGTAATGCTAAGCCGGGGTTGTTAGCCGGGTTGAGGCAATGGGCAGGTGCCTAGCCCATTGATTGTTGGCCCCGGTTGATTGATTGTGCATAGTCGCGTGGTGCTTGCAAGGGTATTCGTTGGAGTAGTTGCCCCGGATTGTTATCGGATGCTCGTCGTGATTACCCGGCGTGGCGAGTGAATCGTCACCCGGTACCTCGTCCTTCCCTCCTCCCACCCCTACCCCCTTATATAAGGAGTTGCTTATAAAAAAAATATTTGGAGGGGGATGAGGGGTACGATAGGGAGCAACGAGGTACCGGGTGACGATACTCCTGCTACCCCGCTAAATCCCGGACATATCCCGGCAACAATCCGGCGCCACAGATACCCGCGACAATGCCAGACAATCCCGGTCTAACTATTTCCAACTGATCCAACTACGCACAATCCATCAAATTGATTAGAATCGCCCACAATCGACGATCGGCCCGAGCTGGTACGTTAGTACCCGTTTTTGATTCGCGTCGATCCTATGGGCATTTGACCCCCCGCTCGAGGCATTCACCCGCGCCACAATCCCCCGCAATCGACGCGCCGAGCACGGTTCGGGGTTTCCCCCGCGGATTACCATTCCATAATCCCCTGGTAATTCCCGGACGTGAAAAAGCCCCCGAGGGTTAGTCGGGGGCTTGGCTTGCGGAGGCTTGGCTTGCAGGTTATTCGATATCGCTCAGCTCCTCAAGCATTGAGTCGGTCTCGTCGCTGTCGACGTTTTCTGCCCTTAATGTGTCAATAATAGCCGCGATTGCAGGCACGCCCCGCAGTGCGGCTTGTTCCTTGGGCGTCTTTTTGTCCAAAAATGCCCGAATCGCCCCGGGGGTTTTTGCGGGGTAGTGCAGGCACAGCGCCCGATACAACAACCCGCCCATCCCTGTCGTGCCTTCCCCTCTTCCTTTGTTCCACTGACCCGCTAATAGTCTATAGTAGACCTCCTTTACCGCGTTGTACTTATCATCAACCGTGGCCGATCGCCCCGTATCCGGGTTCCTGCTAATAGCTGCTGCATCGACTAGCTTCTGCTTGAGGCCATGCATCATGGCTTGCTCGCGTATCGCGGCACTCAGGTCGTGCGCGGCTACTTGTATGAGGGCGCCGGTAGAAAAGGTTAACGTTAGCGCGTTGCCGAGGGTAGTGGCTTCAATGGCTGGTGTGCGGGTAGTGGTGGTCATAATGTTTCTCGATGTAAACAGTGGCGGGATTGCCACGCATAGCTATTAGCAAGCCGCGTGCCAGCTCCCGGACTGAATGACAATCCCTAATAGAATCAACACGTTACGCCAGCCAGCCAGCCGCAATGCTATCAATACATGAGCTGCACTGTAAAGAACTCCGACACGTTATCCACAGCCTCCACCACAATCCCCGTATGAATCAACGACTTAGCCTGTGTCAACTAAACCGACATCGATTCGGGAATCTTTACAGTGGATAACCTGTGGATAACTCCCCCCTGCTCGCCCTGTCCTGTGGATAACTTTCTAACTGGTGGATAACCGGTGGATAACCCAGAGGGGGGTGGGCCTGCGGCAGGCCGGGGGGGCCAGATGGCGGGTGTTTACACGCATAGCCACCACGTGCGCCACTGCCTCATCACGCGTCCCCACCTGGCTACTCGTCGCCTTTTACTAATTGGTAAGTAATAGTTGTCGGGAAATTGGAGGAAACCCGGCTAACATTACTGACCTCGGTAGCCACTCACTCGAAAAGGGCAGAAACGCCGGAAAAATCCGGGGGATTACTGTTTAGTAATCCGTGGGTGTTTGCTATTTCGAGTTCCCTCTTGACAGCGCCGCCATTGCTTGCTATCCTCACACAACAACCCCCAGGAGCCTCCCATGGACACAGTAATCGAAATAGCCGACTTTGTACGGCAGCAGTCTGCGCCCCTTGTCGGGACGGAGTCGGCCGCTCTCGCCATTGCCCGAGTGAAGTACTCCCACGACGCGATGATTGACATGCTGATCGCGAATCCTTCCATCAGCCAGGGGGAACTCGCAACTCGATTCGGCTACACGCAGGCCTGGGTCAGCCGAGTGATGAACTCGGATGCATTCCTGGCCCGGATGGCTGACCGCAAGGGAGACCTCGTCGATCCCTCCATCGCGCTAACGCTTGACGAGAAGTTCCGGGCGCTTGCTAATCAGTCCCTGGACGTCATCATGGAGAAGTTAACGGTGACGAAAAATCCGGAAACTGCGATGAAGGCGCTGGAGATTAGCAGCAAAGCTCTCGGGTATGGAGCGCGGCAGCAGAACTTGAACGTGCAACAGAACTTCGTTGTCGCGATGCCGACGAAGGTGCAGTCGCCAGAGGACTGGGCGGCAATGCACCAGCACATCAGTCAACGGACGCCGGGACTTGGGGCGATGGTGCAGGATGTGGCAGTAAATGGCTGAGGCTAGTCAAGTCCAGATCATCTGGCAACCCCAGCCCGGGCCGCAGACCTTCCTGCTCGAATGTCCCGTTTTCGAGGTCTTCTACGGAGGCGCTCGGGGCGGGGGTAAGACGGAATCCTCCATCGGGGACTGGCTCCAGCACTCTTCTCTCTACGGGGAAGCCGCGATCGGCATCTTCTTCCGACGCAAACTCGTCCAGCTAATGGAAGTCGTCGCCCGAACCAAGCAACTATTCCCCAAGCTCGGCGCCAAGTATAACGAGCAGCAAAAAACCTGGACAATGCCGAACGGTGCCCGGCTGAAGTTCGCCTACCTCGAAAGGGACTCCGATGCGGAAGAGTACCAAGGTCACAACTATACCCGCGTCTACGTGGAGGAGGTTACCAATTTTCCGTCCCCTGACCCCATCAACAAACTGCGAGCAACACTGCGAAGCGGCTCTGGGGTGCCCTGCGGAATGCGCCTTACAGGAAACCCGGGCGGTGCGGGGCATAACTGGGTCAAACGACGCTTCATCGACCCTAATCCCAGGGGATTCCAACTCCTAACCGATGACACAGAGATCGAGGTCGACGGGGTTAAGCAGACAGTCAAGCTCGACCGGGTGTTCATCCCCTCGAAGATCAGCGACAACTTGCTGCTAATGCGGAACGACCCGACTTACATCCTCCGACTAAAGCAATCTGGCTCAGCCGCGTTGGTCAAGGCATGGTTGGAGGGAAATTGGGACATCGTTGACGGGGCCTTCTTCGACGAGTGGGATGAGTCCCTGCACGTGCTGAGCAGTCATGAATTCCTACCCCGCATGAAGCAGGAGTGGCTGAAGTTCCGGGCGTTTGACTGGGGTAGCTACCGACCCTTTTCAGTTGGCTGGTATCACTTGATTGAGGAAAATTTCGAATTCAACGGGGTACTGCTCCCAAAGGGCGCGCTGGTCAAGTATCGGGAATGGTATGGCAGTTCCGGCCCGAATAAAGGTTTGAAGATGACCGCCGACTTGGTTGCGCAAGGAATCGTGCAGCGGGAGGCTAAAGAAAGGATTCGCTATGGAGTCGCTGACCCAGCAATTTACATCCGGGATGGCGGGCCAAGTATCGGGGAAACCATGGCGATACACCGCTGCAGCTGGCGGCGCGCAGACAACAAGCGCAAGGCAGGGGCCGAGATGCTACGCCAACGACTGGTGGGTGTCGAGGGTCGTCCAATGCTTTATTTCCTCGACTGCTGTGAAGATACAATCCGGACACTTCCCTCACTCCAGCACGATGACAAAGATGTCGAAGACGTTGACACTGAAGCCGAAGATCACGCTTATGATGAGACCAGATATGCGGTGATGTCCAGGCCTTGGATTCCCCAACGACCTGCCCCACAAGGAAGCGGATTGCCTAAACTCCCCTCAGAAACTACCATCAACGAGCTTATCGAGCAGCTCCGCGACAAACGCCTTGCAAAGGAAACAGAATGAACGAACTTCGAGCCCTCGGGCTGAAAGACACGGCGGAGGCTTCTGATGAGGCTGGCGTCGATTCCCCGCTTGTTGTTAAGTGGAGTAAGGATTTGGAGGAGGCCAGGAAGCTGGAAAAGGACTACCGGAAGGAAGCCAAGCGCATCACCGAAATCTACGAGGTTGAGAAAAAGGAACAGTACCAGTTCAATATCCTTTATTCCAACACAGAGACCATGGCGCCGGCACTTTACAACGCAGTGCCCCGGCCCAATGTTAGCCGCCGCTTCAAGGATGAAAATCCAACGGGGAAGTCGGCTTCGAAGATTGTCGAGCGACTGCTTGTCTACCTGACAGACTCCGGAGGTGGGGAGTATACGCCATTTGATGACTTGTTGAAGTCCGCTACGCTGGAAGCTCTCGTCCCCGGTCGCGGCATTACCCGCTTCAAGTACGATGCCTCACTGGAAACCGCGGCGAACTTGGAGGAAGCAGACCGGGCCGAACCTCCAGAGGAAGAAGAGGAAGAGGGTGAGGTTGAAACCGCCAGTGCTGAGATAGCGGAAAAGGTCACCTACGAGACTGTCTGTGGGGAGGAAGTCCCCTGGGATCGGTTCCTGCACGGCGCAGCGAAGAAGTGGAAGGACGTCCCCTGGATTGCCTTCGAGCACTTCATGACGAGGGAGGAGTTGGAGGCCAACTTCGGTGCCCTGGGTGTGCGCGTGCCAGTTGTCGAGCTATGCAAGTCGGAAAGCGAGTACGGGGAGGGGGATGGGAAGGAAACCAGTGCCCTGCCTGGGATGAAAGTCGCCGCAGTCTATGAAATCTGGGACAAGGTCGAGAAAAAGGTAATGTTTATCTGCCCGACGTTCAAGGAATCCCCGCTGCGGGACGTCCCGGACCCCCTCGGCCTTGCCGGTTTCTACCCCTGCCCACGTCCCCTGGGCTTTTTTGCCAAGATTTCCAACCTCACCCCCGTTCCCCTCTACTCCACATATGAGGAACAGGCAAAGGAGCTCAACCGCATCACCGTTCGGATCAATAAGTTAATCGCTGCGCTGAAGGTTCGTGGCATGTACGACAGCACTGTGGAAGGTATTGCCAAGGTCCTGGCCGCCGACGACAACACCCTGGTCCCTGCGGAGAACGTCGCCGCGCTGCTAGCCAACGGCAATGCCCTGGAAAAAGCTATCTGGTTGATGCCGATTGACAAGCTCGTCGCCGTCCTCCAGCAACTCTACCTCCAGCGCCAGCAGGTAAAAACGGTCATTTACGAGATCACTGGCATCGCCGACATCATGCGCGGGAGCTCGCAAGCCTCGGAGACCCTCGGTGCACAGCAGTTGAAAAACCAGTGGGGTACGTTGCGGCTTAAAAAGTCCCAAAAGGAAGTCGCTCGTTACGCCCGGGACTGCCTGCGAATCATCGCGGAAATCGCCGTTTCCAAGTTATCTCAAGAGACAATCATCGCGATGACGGGACTGCAGTTCCCGACCGCCGAGCAAAAGCAGCAAGCGCAAATGCGGCTCCAGCAAGCTCAACAGATGCAGGCGATGCAAGTCCAGCAAGCGCAAGTAACTGGCCAGCAACCACCCCCTCCCCAACCACCAGACCCTCAAATGGTCGCGGTTATGCAGTCGCCAAGTTGGGAAGACCTGCTCGGCATATTGAAAAACGACCTGCAGCGCAGTTACCAAATCGACATCGAGACGAACTCCACTGTTGATGCGGATGCTACTGAGGACAAGAAAGACATTTCCGAGTTACTCAACGCCCTTTCCCAGTTCATGAACGGTATCGGACCAATGGTCAAGGACGGCACCATGCCCTTCGCCGTCGCCCAAGAAATGCTGCTTGCTGTAACCCGTCGATTCACCTTTGGGCCGGAGTTGGAAGACGCGCTGAAGAAGATGCAGCAACCGCAAGGAGCCGACCCAGAGGCGCTGAAGAAACAGCAAGGGGAACTGGAAAAGGCACAAGCCGATCTGGAAAAGCAAAAGAAACAGCTCGACCAGCAGGTTGCCGATGCCCAGAACAAAATCAAGCAAGCCGAGCAGGAACTCTCCTTACAGCAGCGGGAATTTGAGATGGAGCAGACCTTCGCCAAGCGCGAACTCGACATGGAAAAGGCCTTTGCCCAGAAGGAACTGCAGATGGGAGTTGATGCTGAAAAGGCGAAACTTACCCAAGCGGAGCAACTTGGCAAGCACCGCATCGAGTTGCAGAGCAGTCGAGTCGCCGAAGACGGAAAGCGGAAGGAACAGCAACTGCAAGAAAAGGCCTCGCAAGTTGACCAAAAAGACAAGCAAGTTGCTACTGCCCTTCCCGCCCTGGTCGACGCACTGCAAGCGGAATTGTCCGGCCTCACTGAAGGCTTGACCAAGCTTGAGGCAATGGTGAAAGATAACGCGAAGCCCAAGCGGGCTAAGAAACTCCCTGACGGAACTTGGACAACTTTTTAAAGGAACACTATCATGGCAACAGGAACAATGAAATGGTTTGCTCAGGGCCTCCACGACCTTGGCAATAAGCTCCACGACCTCGATACAGACGACTGGCGCATGGGCATCGTCACAGGCGTGACCCCCGCAGTTAATACCGCAGCACCACATTGGGGCGGTACTGGCACGACCAACTACGCGACATCGCAAGTCGCAGTGACCGGCACCAGCTACACAGCGCCGATTGTGCTGGCCTCGGAAGCCTGGGCACTAACTGCCACTGGCGCTGCTATGGACTTTGCCGACATCACCTTGGCGCAAGACGCCGCAGGCTTCACTAACGGCGGTTACGGTATCATCTACAACAACACCGATGTGAACAAGCGTGCTATTGGCTTCCTCGAAATCAGTGCGACCAACGTGGCGAGTTTGGTGACAGGTGCTATCGTGATCACGTTTAACGCCGCGGGCACACTCGGACTGGCGCAGGCGTAAGGGGCTGTCATGCCAGTAACACACCGCAACCGCCTAGTCACGGCGATAAGCAACACACCAGGCAGCACGGGCGCACTGACCATTGCCGCTGCGGCATCCGGCTACCGCACCTTTGGTGCTGCTGATGACGGCCTGAGCTTTGACGTGTCCATAGTAGACGGAACGGCTTGGGAGATTCGCACAGGCTGCGTCTACACGCACGCTGGTACTTCGCTTGCCCGGGGTACCCTTGAGGACAGCTCTACCGGGGCTGGCATTGCGCTGACTTCAGCGGCTGTGGTAACTGTGACGATGAGTGCGGGGATGGGCAACGCCCTTGAAGTCGCAATGCAGTCGATCACGCCGGGTGGCAGGCTGACGCTGGAGTCTGGTGTACCCATCAGCACAACAGATCAGATCGCCAAGACCACGATTTACTACACGCCTTATGTCCACAACACTGTGCCGCTGTGGGATGGGTCTGGTTGGATTCCTACGACATTCACAGAGAAAACATTGCCACTCGGAACGATCACTGCATCAAAGTGCTATGACGTGTTCGGCTACCTGAGTGCGGGTGCTTTAGCGCTTGAAATGCTGGTGTGGACAAATGACACCACTCGCGCCACGGCAGTGACTCTGCAAGATGGGCGCTACTGCAAGAGTGGTGATAAGACTCGCTTGCTGCTTGGCACGTTTTACACGACCAGCACAACGACAACCGAGAGCAGCGTATTAAATAGGTTTTTGGCAAATCACTACAACTCCGTCCCATTGTCACTCTCTATGACGACGGGGGATGCTGGGCATACCTATCTTGGAGCAGTAAGAGCGTACAACAACAGCGCTGCAAATAGGGTGCAGTTCATTACGTCAATGGTGTCGGCCTTTGATGGTGTTGCTGGCTGCATATTATCAAACACGACATCTGGACAAGCCACCGACTTATTCCTTGGCTACGACAGCACCACAGCGGTTAGCGACTACTTCACAGCTTGCAGCAATCTTGGTACCACCGGAGTGCGCGGCTCATTGGCTGGTCACGGTACCGCGACTGCAGGTATGCACTACATGCAACTGCTAGAGCGGTCATCTGCTGCCACTGGAAACTTTTCGTATGCTGTTCTAAGGGGGAACATAGAATGCTGATCCAACTTATGTCATGTATTGGCTGCATCGGCGCAGCAGACAACGGCGACGGTACTTATCGCCTTGACTTTGAAGGGTACAGCCGTGAAGCCATGCCAGAAGAAATCGCCACTGCCACAGCAGCCGCGCAACGCGCCGCCATTCCCTCAGTCACTCGCAAGGAAATGTTGATTGCGCTGCACCGGGTTGGCCTGCTTGACCCAATTAAATCCGCAGTTGCAGCAAGTGGCAACATTGAGCTACAGATTGCGTTTGACGAAGCCCTTACCTTTGAGCGCGGTGATGCTTTCTTAGCCTCAATGCAGGCTGCAATGGGTAAGACTGACGCAGAGGTAGACGCCCTCTTTGCTTTGGCTGCGAGCATCAAATGACTTGGGGATCACCCGCATGGGGCGACAAGCCGCTGGGGTGGGTGCCTGCCATTGGTGGGGGACTCACCGTCACCGCCATGCTAGGCACTGCAGATGCTTCGGGCTACTCAGCTACTATTGACCGGCAGTCCCTCATCCCGGCGGCACTTACTACAGCCACCGCCAGCGGTTACCCAGCGAATATCGACCTTGGTGCCACAATTACTGCAAGCCAGGCAATAGCAGCCGCCAGTGGGTACGCTGCCACGGTTGACCGCCACCTTGGCATCACAGCGTCCATCGCTAGCGCGGCCGCCGATGGGTACCCCGCTGCCCTGCAAGTTGGCAGTTATCTGACAATCAATGCCCTACAAGCCCTAGCGGCAGCTTCTGGCTACCCAGCCGGCATCAACCAGCAATTTATCATCACCGCCAGTCCAGGAGAGGCAGTCGCCAGCGGATTTAGTGCCAGTCTGGGCAACGGCCTGGTCGGTCCAAGTGCTACAGGGAGTGGCGGGGGCGGGGTGGGGAGTTCCGCGCGCACTCACAAGAGCAAAAAGCTTAACGAGCTAATCAACAAGCTTTTTGCACCTGCTGCCGATGTCCAGGCACTTGTAAAAAAGGCGGTACCCCTCACAGCGGATTCTGAGCAAGTAGCCGCCACAATTGTGAAGCTGGAAACCGCCCTGGAACTCATCGAGCAGACCAAGCGTACTACTCTCCGAAAAGAGATTAAGCAATCTGTCGATAGGCTCGAGGCAAGGCTGCGCGAACTCGAGGATGAGGAATCTGCTGTTATCGCTTTACTACTTAACTAACTACATACTATGCCAGTCTACACCTACCGCTGCCCGACTTGCAACAAGTCCCGCGACATTTTCAAATCCCTCAACTTACTAAACCGCGATGAACCCTGCCCAACTTGCTCCACCTCCATGCCCCGTCAGCTCTCCGCCCCTGCGATTGTCGCCGACTACCCTGGGTACTCTTGCCCAGTCACTGGTCGATGGGTCGAAGGCCGTCGGGCTCACGAGGAAAACCTCGCACGTCAAGGCTGTCGTGTCTTGGAAACTGGAGAGACTGAACAAGCCGTACGTGAGAGCCGACGAGTCGAGCGAGAACTTGACCGAAGTGTAGACGAAACAGTGGAGCAGTTTTACGAGGCCCTGCCCACCGACAAGCGGGAGGCCCTGGCCACTGCTGTCGTTTCTGGCCTCGATGTGCAAGTAGCAAGGAGTTAGTATGTTTGGTGAACAAAGCAACGAGGCGACCCTCGATATGGATTCAGCCGTAGCCGATATTGGTGCTGGGCTGGGATTTGACACGGAAGACACTGGAGGTACTGATGATGTGGAATTGGTCGTTACTCCTGAGCCAACTCCCTCCCCCGCTGCCGAGCCTGTTCCAGTTGTTGCTGATCCAACCGCGACGCCTCCACAAGCCGCTGATCCTACCGCGGAACCCCCGAAAACTTGGCGGAAAGAGGCATCGGCTGTCTGGGCTACCCTTCCTCCGGAGGCCAAGGCGGAGGTACTGAAGCGGGAAGAGGATATTTTCAAAGGTATCGAAAGCTACAAAGTTGACGCGACCTTCGGAAAAACCCTCAAAGGCGTTCTGGCCCCTTACGAGGGTATCCTCAAGCAGCACAACATCGACCCTGTTCAGCAAGTTGGGAGCTTGTTGCAGGCTCACTATACCCTGGCAACCGGCACCCCTGAAGCCCGTGCGGGGATGTTCCAACGCCTTGCAGCTGACTACGGCATTGACCTTTCCCAACTCTCCGGTGGCGAGGCCCCTTACATCGACCCCACAGTAAGGGCATTGCAATCGGAACTTGCAGGCGTAAAATCTCAACTATCCGCTGCAGAACGCGGTCGTCAGGCAGAAGTGGCAGCCGCCAATAGTAAGCAAGTCGATGCGTTCGCTTCGGACACCAAGAATGTCTACTTCAACGAGGTTGCTGATCAAATGGCAACCTTGTTGCAGCGGGGCATTGTTGGGACGTTGCAGGAAGCTTACGATCAAGCGGTTTGGCTGAACCCTGTTACTCGTGCTAAGGAAGTTGCCCGCTCATCAGCGGAAGCGGCTAAAACGGCGGGAGCAGAAGCGGCAACCAAAGCGGCCTTGACTAAGAAAGCGACAGCAGCGAATGTGAAGACGAGTGCGAAGAGTGGGAGTGCTACGACCCCCCTAGGCAGCATCGACGACACGCTGGCAGCGGCCTTTGCGTCCATTAAGGCGCGTGGCTAAAAGTGTGAAATTGACAACCTCTACCTAGTAAGGAAACAAAAATGGCTTCTCCAAATGCAACCTTCACGGAACTGGTCTCCACGACCTTCCGCAAGCACTCGAAAGAGATCAAAGACAATATCAGCAAGAACAACGCCTTGCTGGCCCGCATCAACTCCAAAGGACTGACCCGTAAGGAAGATGGTGGGCTGTCAATTGTCGAGCCCCTGGACTACGCTGCCAACGGCACCTATCAGCGTTACTCCGGCTACGACACCTTGAATATCGGCGCAAGTGATGTGATCTCGGCTGCTGAGTACCAGTGGCGTCAGATTGCCATCAACGTCGTGGCGAATGGTCTGGAACTGCGTACGAATAGTGGCGAAGCGCGCATCATCAACCTGGTCAAGGCCCGGATGAAGAACGCTATCCGCACGTTCAAGAACAACTTCTCCGGCGACGTCTACTCTGACGGCACATTGCCGAATCAAATCGGCGGCTTGCAAGTTCTCGTAGCCGATACTGGAACGGGCACTGTCGGCGGTATCGACTCTTCTGTCTGGATATTCTGGAAAAACATTGTGCAATCCGCAGCAGCCCCCCTGCAAGGCGGCGGCGCTATCGTTCCTTCCGCAACGACCATCGAGTCCCTGATGCTGCCCCTGTGGCTGGCGCAGACTCGCGGCGATGACCAGCCTGACTTGATCGTGTCCAGCAACGAATACTTCACCTTCTACGAAAACTCCCAAGTGTCCTTGAAGCGTTACACCAGCGATGGTGCCGCGGGCAAGGCGGCCGGTGGCTTCGTGAGTATGAAGTACAAAACCGCCGACGTGATCTTCGACGGCGGCTCTGGCATCCCCGCTGCCCACATGTACTTCCTGAACACCGACTACCTCGGTCTGTGCGTGCACAAGGATGCCGACATGGCTATCATGGACGAAATGAAGCCTTATAACCAAGACGCCGCCGTTGTACCTATCCTCTGGATGGGCAACATGACCTGCTCGAACCGTAGTCTGCAGGGCGTGCTCAAGGCCTAACGTAACCCCCACGGATTAAGAATTGATAATCCGTGGATTTTTGAACAATTACTGAAGGAACTCCATCATGGGTCAAATTATCGCCTCCCCCCTCGTCGGTGCCAACACTGATCGCCGTACCACGAATGCCGAGTTCAAAGTCGGCACGCCTTGCCTCGCCGAAGGTAATCGCACCTACGTCTACGTAGGCCCTTCCACCAACGCTATCACTGCCGCGGCAGCTTGTACAGTAACCGGTGCCTTCGTTGTGAACAACACTGCTGGCACCTACACCGCCGACACCGCGTTTGCCACTGGCGACTACGGTTGGGTCCGCAAGACCACTTCACCGCTGTAACCTTCCAGTTACTCAAACAAGGGGCTTCGGCTCCTTGTCCTACTGAAATCTCCCCCCACTACTTAAGGAATGTTATGCAAGCCGTTGAAGCCCGCCCCCCCTATGTCACTTTTGAACTGAGGCCCGTCGAGGATCGTACGGCTAGCATCGAGGCTGGTTATTACAAAACAATGGATGTCGAGTATGCTTTCATCACTCCCCAAGGTTCGAAGGATCGCATCGAACGTAACGTTGAAGAATGGTTCGCCTCGCTCGCGCAGCAAAGCCACGAGGGGCGGTTTCCTGCGGAATGGCTTGCTCACTTTAGAGCGAGCCATAAAGCTTGGAAAGAAGGCCGGGAACTCCCGCTCGATGGGACCCCGGTACTAACTTGGCCTGTCGCCAGCCCTTCCCAAGTCAAGCAGCTCCTCGACCACAAGGTACGGACTGTGGAGGACTTGGCAGCGGCTAACGAGGAAACCCTTAATCGAATCGGTATGGGAGGCAGGGCGTTAAAGGAAAAAGCGGTAAGTTGGCTGGCCTCCGCCTCTAGCACTGGAAAGGTCACTGAAGAACTCGCAGCACTGAAAACCGCAAACAGCGACTTCAAGGCTCGAAATGAGCTGCTGGAAAAGCAGCTCCGTGAACTCGCTGCAAAGGTCGCGGCCCTAACCAAATAAGGAATCTTTTATGGCCCTCACCCTTCTCGAAATTGTTCAGCGAGTTCGCGGAAGGCTGGGGCAACCAGTCCCAGCTTCTGTCGCGGGCAACCCGGACCCCAGCATCATCCAGTCTCTTGGACTCCTCAATGAGTTCCTGGAGGATTTGGGAACGCGGCAGTACTGGCAGGTCAACACCCGCGAGGCTACCTTCACCGCGGTGGCCACTGAAAGCCAGGGCACGCTCGACACCCTCTTCCCCTTTGGCTACGAAGGCCTAATCGGCGACACCTTCTACAACCGGACGAACCGGCTGCAAGTCGAAGGTGGCATCTCCCCGGCGGAGTGGGCCGCTCGCAAGGCTCGTAACTTCTCCGGCCCGGTTCCCTGTTTCCGCCTCCGTGGGAATGAGTTACTGCTAAACCCAGTCCCTGTCGCCGGGCACGTTTACGCAGTCGAGTACTATTCCTCCTTCTTCATCTACAACACCACAGACCTGCTCTACCGCAAGTATTTCCTTAAGGACACGGACATCTGCATCCTCGACGATGCGCTGCCGATGGGGTATCTGAAGTGGGCTTGGAAAAAGGAAAAGGGCCTGGACTACGCAGAGGACTTCCGCAGGTATGAAATCCTCGTACAAAGTAAGGGACTGCGGGAGAAGCGATTACCTAACATCCGCATGGATCAGTCGTCTGAGGGCTATGGTCCAGGGATTCTGGTATCACCTGGAAGCTGGTCACTATGATGAAACTCCCCCTCGCTACGAAGCGGCCACGTCGGCAGGAAATCGGTCAGGTCATGTCGGTAGCCGCCCCGATCAAAGGCTGGAACACCCGCGACCCGCTTGCCAACATGGACAGTCGCTACGCTATTACCCTTGACAACTGGCTCCCAGGAACCGGCAGCGTAGATGTACGGCCGGGCATGACAGCATGGGAAACGGGTATCCCAGCTATCGTGGAAAGCCTGCTCGCCTGGAAGGGCCCGGCTTCGGAAAAGCTATTCGCCTTCACAAGTGCAGGGGTTTACGATGTGACTGCTGGAGGCGTAGCCGGGGCAAGTGTGCAAGCTCGCACGAGTGGTTACAGCTGCGGCGTCAACTTCACTACAACCGGCGGAGCCTTCCTCGTCACAGTCAACGGAGTCGATGATCTCGCCTACACCAACGGCACGACCTGGACAACCATCGCCTCCTTCGCAATTACAGGCGGTGGCAGCATCAACACGAATCAGTTGCAAAACGTCAACTCCTTCAAGCGTTCCCTTTACTTCATCCCGAAGAACTCGATGAGTTTCTTCTACTTGCCGATCGACTCGATTACTGGCACGGTGTCAGAGTACCCACTTGGCGGCTTGTTCCCGAAGGGTGGAAGCTTGGTCGCCATGGGTACTTGGACGATCGACGGTGGTTTTGGAAGTGAAGACTACTCCATGTTCATTACTAGCGAGGGGCAAGCGGCGGTTTACTTGGGCACCAATCCCGACTCCGTTTCCACCTGGACACTAAAGGGTATCTACGACCTTTCCCCTCCCTTGGGCTTGAAGTGTTTCTGTAAGTTCGGCGGAGACCTGCTTGTGCTAACTCGCCGTGGCTTAGTGTCTATGACAAAGATCCTTCAGGACACACGCCTATCCCCTTCCGCATCCCTTTCAGATGTAATCGGGGAGGCCTTTTCTGTAGCTATGGCCAGTACCGGGGAGCAGCGAGGGTGGGAGGTTATCGAGTTTCCCGACAAGAATTGCCTTGTCTGCAACGTACCGCAGGCAGAATTCTCCTTCTCCCATCAGTACGTGATGAACACGAAAACCGGGGCTTGGTGTCGGTTCAAGGGTTGGGATGGCTTTACCTTTTGCTTCTTCAATGCCAAACTCTACATGGGGATGGTCGCCAGAGTCACTCAGGTATTTACCCCCGGCAATGACCTTGATGCCTCCATCACTGCCGAAGCGAAGACCGCGTACAGCTACTACTCCCCCCGCAGTCGGATTAAATCGTGGAAGTTGCTGCGGGCTAACTTGAATATCGGCGGGACTATTTCTGTTAACTTGGCCCTTGATACTGACTTCGCCAAGGACGGTACTTTCGGCGCCGCCGTATTCAACGTCACGGAACTTTCTCGCTGGGACTCAGCACTCTGGGATGCTTCGGTCTGGTCAATGGAGCCAGGACCGCGCAACGAATGGGTAACTGTAGCCGCACCGGACAGCTATTGCGCAGCAACTCGCTTGCGGGTAATCGCGCGTGACGCTACTATTCAGTGGTCGGCAACGGATACACTTTTCGAACCTGGGGCACTTGTGTGAAGCATGTAGTTTTAGATGCTCCAGAGGTAGTTGGGGCTTGGGTGATGGAGCAGCAGTCAGCTAGTTGGTGGAAGGGGCGGGGAACAGCAATCGGGTATTGCGATGGGCAGGAACTGGTAGCTGGTGTGGTTTTTGAAAACTGGAACCGCAGCAGCTTATGTATGCACATTGCAGCCCTTCCCGGTCGGCTGTGGGCTACAAGGGCTTTCCTAGTTCCATGTTTCCAGTACCCGTTCAACCAACTCGGTTGTAAGAAAGTCATCGCACAAGTCGGGTCGAGTAACGAGAAGTCTCGTCGTTTCGTAGAGCATGTCGGGTTTACACTTGAGGCTACCCTCAAAGATGCCTACCCTGACGGTGATCTTTTACTATACACAATGACCAGGGCGGAATGCCGCTGGCTTACCATTTAAGGAGTTCCTATGGGCGGAGTTTTCAAACCAGATGCGCCACCTGCCCCCGACTACGCTGCCATGGCGAAGGAGCAAGGGATTGCGAACAAGGATGCTGCGATCTACAACACCCAGCTAAACCGGGCAAACCAACTCACTCCTTATGGGAATTCGACTTGGACGCAAGGGGCAGCAGGGGCCGATGGCAGTCCCGGGCAGTGGACACAAACAGTTACATTGTCGCCGGAAATGCAGCAACTGCAGGACATGCAGAATAAGTCCAGTCTTGCCTACGGTGCGGCGGCGAATGCTGGGCTTTCAAAAGCTACTGATGCGCTAGCCAAACCCTTCGATACATCGGGCCTCGGCCCCTTGTCCCAAGGTGGTAAGGACGTTTCCGACTTCTCCGCGACACCTGTCAATGTGGGTAAAATGGTCGGCAGCTTTAACAATGGTAAGCTTGCTTCCGGAGGTGGCGCAGTGGCTAGTCTCGCGGCAGCCGGGCGAGATGCGGCCGCAGGGACCGCCAGCATCGGCGGTGGGGACATTCAACGCACCTTCGACACATCCGGCGTCCGAGCACTCCCAGGCACAATTGACGACACCTCCCGCCGTCGGGTTGAAGAAGCACTGATGTCTCGCCTTAACCCGCAACTGCAGCGCGACGAGGCTGACCTGCGAAGTCGTTTGCTCAACTCCGGCATTGAAGTCGGGACGAACGCTTACAACCGGGAGCTGAACAACTTCGGGCAGAAGTCGAATGACGCCCGGATGCAAGCGATCCTCGCTGGCGGTCAAGAGGAATCCCGGCAAGTTGGCCTTATCCAAGGCCTCAACGCACAAGAGTATGGGCAAGCCCTCAGCACCGGCAACTTCGCCCAGTCTGCTGACAAAACCCGCACGCAGCAAGCCCTTGATGCTAGTATAGCAAACGCGCAGATGCAGACACAGATCTCTCAGGCGAACGCCGCACGCGATGCTCAGATCGCTATTGCCAATGCCGGGTACGGTACGCAAGCATCTCTAGCCAACGCCCAGCTTGGCTCCCACGCTAGCGAGGTCAACGCCGGTAACGACCTGGATTCCAGAAAGGCGCAACTTACTGCCATGCTTGGGGGAGCGCAGTTGAACAATGCCGCGCAGAATCAAAACTTTCAAAATGGTCTTGCCTATCAACAGTTCGGCAACCAAGCGCGACAGCAAGGGATTGAAGAGCAAGCGTTCCTGCGTACGCAACCGCTGAATGAACTCAACGCGCTGCGCAGCGGGTCGCAGGTAACTGGTCCACAATTCGGCAGTTACTACACTGGAGGTAACGCGGCAGCGGCTCCGGTTATGGATGCGGGGCTGGCCGCGGGAAACTTTGCGATGGATAGTTACAAGAACGCGCAGTCCGGCAGCAACGCCTTGATGGGGGGGTTGGCTAGTCTCGGCAGCGCCTTTTTAATGTAGGAGGCCATATGACTGAATTTGATGTAATTACACAGCAAGACGAACTTGCCCGTCGCCGGAAGCTGCTTAATGCTATGCAAGGGCAGTCGATGGAGTCCCCAATCGTCGGAAATACTGGAGTCGGGCAGGCCTTGGCCAAGCTTGCAACAGCTTACGTTCTAGGGAAAAAGCAAAAGGAAGCCTCGGCTGATGAAACTGCGAACCGCGCCGCTTATGGCCAGCAACTCGGCGGGGAAGTCAACGCCTATATGGACCGCAGCCAAGGCCGTGCCGGGGATATAATGGATGATGGGCAGGCGGCTGCCTTGATGCAAAACGACGTGGCACCGCAGCTTGCCGAGCCGGTTGCTGCGAACCCGAGGGAAGCACTCGTCCGAGCGATGACTTCGAAATTCCCAGAGATGCAGGCACTGGGCAAAGCCGGGATGGGGCAACTTGGTAAGCAGACAGTCGACCCGATGGAGTTCCTGAAGCTCGGGGACTTTTCACCGGAGAGTCGAGTGGCTGCGGCTCTGAGTGGTAAGTTTGGTGGACTGCAAGGCAAGCGTGATGTTCGGACGGTCAATGACCAGTTGGTAGACGTGGCGCCAACTCAACCGCAACCCGTCGGGGACTTCCGCGACACGTTCAAGCCCCCGACTACCCTCGGCGGCGCTGTCGTGCAGGAACAGGTAGGCACTGGCAAGGTCGGGCAAGTTGTCGCGCGGCCCCCAGTCACGAATGTCAGCAACAACGTCAGTGTGCAGGGGCAAAAGGCTGGGTTCGACGAATGGGCGAAACTGGCGGCGAAAACCGTCGGGGACCTTTCCGAGCAAGCCCGCGGTTCCAACAAAATGCTTGGTCAACTGAATCAGCTCGAAGCCCTCAGCGACTCCGGCACGATGAATGGTCCGCTGGCAAATCCAGCCGTTTGGCTCGGGGAGTTGGCAAGTTCCGCAGGCGTCCCCGTCACGAAGGAAACCGCAGCGCGTCTGCAAAATTCCGAAACCTTCGGCAACACGGCTGCGGAGTTGTGGCTTGCCTCGATGAATGCAAACGGTGGCAGTCGTGGCTTGGTCAAGGAAGAATCAGAGCGCATTGCCCGAAACCTCCCCTCCTTACTGCAAACTCCCGAAGGTCGCAAGCAGGTCATCGCTGTCATGCGGCAAGGGGCCAAGCAAACTGTCGCCGACGCTCGAACCTCTCAGCAGGAATTCGGAACGGCGCTGCAGTCACAAAACCCAGCGGCCTTTACGTACGGGCTTAGCAACACGCAGTTACCTAACACGACACCATTGCAGCCAGCGGCGGGAAGTGTGGCGCCGGGTGCCGGGGGTGTGCGGAACTGGAAAGACTACCTGGGAGCTAAGTAATGCAAGACATTATCGAAATGCCAGATGGCACGAAGGTCGATATGACCGGGGCCCCTCCTGAGGCTCATGAAGCACTGAAGAAGAAAATCCAGGGGATGGTGCCGGATGACTCAATCTGGGGGAAGGTGAAAACTGGTGCTACTGCCATTGCTCGGGGAGCCACAGATGCCGTTGCCAGTGCTGGAGATACTGCTGGGTTCGTCCTTGGCCTTACCGATGAATCGCCTTGGGGGAAGGAGGCACCACTGCAAGCGCTCCGCCGGAAGTACCTACCTGACTCAAAAAACCCAGGCTATGTTGAGTCCGCACTGCAGGGCGTTGGTGGCGCGATGGTGACTGGGCCGAGGAGTCTGGTGAACTACATGGCCGGCGCCGGGGGTGGGGCAGGTGCGAAGTTCGGGCAGGAAGTTGGCGGCACACCAGGGGCGGTAGTTGGAGGAATTGTAGGTGGAATAGCCGGCGGCGGGGCAGCTGCCTTAGCAAGCCGCGTCCGTCCGCAAAGTGGGAATATGGCGAGGGAAGCGGTGGAGGGGATCACGGAAGCTGACCTTGGAAAAGCCCAAGTGTACATGAACCGGATGAAGGCGGAGGGTACCCAGATTGACCTCTCCCAGGCAGTTGCCGCCACGACTAACGGGGAAACAAATCTGACCAGCATCCGCAACTTCCTAGCCAACCGCAGCCAGGGTAACAAGGTACAAGACTTGCTGAAGTCTCAGCCGCAGCAGCTTAGCACGGAGGCTCGGCTAACCGCGGAAAGCTTGCCAGGGACGAATTACTCAAACTTGGAAAATGCAAATAACCTGCAGCAGACGGCGACGGAACGGCTGAAGCAGGCTACGGATAGCCGCAGCGCGCGGGTGAAGGCAGACTATGCAAAGGCCGGCGACTTACCCCCAGACTCTGCAAACCGGCTTGGAGCAGTTCTTAACAAGTTTGCAACCCAACCAGGCTCGACTGATGTGCTAAAGGCACGAGCGAAGGAGATGGCGGATAAGCTGATCGGGGGCGATCCAAAGTTGCAGCAAGCTGTAGCCAATGCCCAAGCCGCAGTAGCGGGGGCTACGAACGCCTCTGGCCGCGCCGCCGCACAGCAGCAACTCGCCGCTGCGAACTCCGCACTGACCTCCGCGAAAGGTGCTCCCCTGAAGGCACTCGATGTGGATACCTGGATCGGGGAGTTGAGCGGTCCTTGGAAAGGTCAATCGCTGAAGGAAGCCTACCCGAAGGAACGCGGGCAAGTGAAGGGGCTTGCCGGGGCACTGAATAGGGAATTCCAAACACTTTCCCCTGAGGTGAGGGCGGCAGAAGCGAAGTTCCGCAGTATCACTGAGCAGGAAATCAACCCGCTGAAGCAAGGGCCAGTAGGGACACTTAACCAGCCCCACGGCTTCGACCCGGCCACGCAAGCGGTTGTTTCAAAGTTCACGGGCATGCTTAACACGGGCAGCGACCCGGATGCGAAGGTCTCTGCCCTGGCCACGACTGTCAAGGAACTCGCCAAGATCAACCCGGAAGCAGTGAAGAGTTCGTTCAAAGGCTGGATTAGTGAAAAGATCAAGCCAGTGAAGGGGGAGGCTGTTGGGGAGAACTCCCTGCCGAACGATCCAAAAATGGCAGGGAGATTGTGGTCGTCCCTGTTCGAGGACCCCCATCAGTGGCAAGGGGTTAAGGACGTTACAGCTGGGATTGCGAAGTCAGAAGGCCGCGACCCGGCGGAGTTGGTCCGAGGGCTGGAATCTCTCAAAAAGCTGACCTTCGCTATGAAGTCTCGACCTGATAAGGTTGGGGGGCTATCCCCTTCTGATTTCCAGCAACTCGGCGGTAACTCGAACATGGCAAACGCTGTCCGCGTGTTTAGTTTTCTGCCAGCAAACCGCTTGGGCGAAGCAATCGAGCGTGCTACACTCTCCAAAACGCTATCGCAGTTTGATGATATTTTAACCTCACCGCAGGGGGCAGAATTGTTAATCAAGCTCGGCAAGCTGCCTCCAACCTCTCGTGAGGCTCAGGTGTTACTTGGGACTTTTGGGGCAGGTTTAGGCAATTCGTCCACGGATTAATAATTAGTAATCCCCCGGAATAAAGGAGTAAGTTATGCCTTACAATGGCGTAGGCCAGTTTACCTCGCTAGGAGCCCCGGTGTTCCCGGCAGTCTCTAATACATTCATCTTGGCAAGTTCCTTTAATGCCACCTTGAATGATATTTTCAGTGGACTGTCTACGGCACTGCCGCGGGATGGTCAGGCAGCGATGGCAGCTAACTTGCCGATGGGCAATTTCCGTATCACAGGGCTTGCAAATGGTACCGGTGGGCAGGATGCTGTGACTTTTGGGCAGGTGTTCAATGGGGCAAGCTTTGCTAATGCCTCTCTCACAGGTAACATCAACGGGGCTGGGGCAACTTCGATTACTGTCCCCACTGCGACTCCTCTGGATAGCTCCTCGAACGCCGCCAGTACTGCCTTCGTGCAGGGAGCTGCTTTTAACACGGCCTTGCCGGCACAGGCAGGGCAGGCGGGGAAGTTTGTGAAGACTGATGGAGTCTCCGCTAGCTGGCAGCCAGCCTACCCCCTTACTACTGACATCCCTCACGGATCAGCCTTGACGGTAGATAGCAGCGGCGATGTTGAGTGGGGCATGGGAACTCCCCAATTTTTATTTAATAACTTAGGAGTCATTTAATGGCTATCAACCAACAGCAATATGCCTCGAAGCCTTTTATCAGCTCGGGGATTGTTACAACTGCTGATGCTTCCTACACAGCCCCGGCGAATGCCACTGTCGGGATTGTTGCGGTGGCTAAGTCGAGTGGGGCGCGCATCGACAACCTGGACGTAATTAGCCTTGGCACCAGCGTAGCAGGTATCCTTCGGTTCTGGCTGTGCGAGGGGGTGCCCGCCCTGGCGCCGGTGTCCTCGATCACCTCAGCTGCGGCCGTGGCCACCATGACCAGCACTGCTCCGCACGGTTTGATTACAGGCGACTTAATCACTATTCAGGATGCTTTCCCTGTTGAGTACAATGTTCGGGCTGCCGCAGTTACCGTGACAAGTGCAACAACCTTCACCTTCCCGATCACCCCAGTGGGGGGAGTTTCGGCGGTGCTGGTTGGGGAATACTCCAGCACCCACGCCGCGCCCCTGTATCACTT